>Ga0080006_1138564_pt1 | contig 100764 bp, 84 predicted proteins | sample RS3BMetagenome_FD_69209 | JGI IMG/M metagenome (GOLD analysis project Ga0080006, IMG submission 69209) | Ferric oxide microbial mat and aquatic microbial communities from Rainbow Spring, Yellowstone National Park, USA - RS3B (SPADES... ...
GGACCATACGCACGGCACGCTCCTTCAGCTCAGGCGGGTACCGCTTCGATGCGGGGTGCTGTTGTTCCATGACTCCAACCTTTCCAAGGTTTGGAGCCTCCAGGAAACCCAGGCCGGTTCAACCGCCCCTGACCCGACGGGGTCGGAACAACGAGCGGATGCGGGTAACGGAAGTCGGGACCATCGTGGTGCCCTCCAGTGAGAGTGGATTCATGGAGAGGACGGACCCACCCACGGACGGAGCGGAGCGCCCGAGGGGCACTCGTGCCACGAGCACGTCTTGAGGCCGGAGCGCCACTGGACGGGGTGGTACAGGTACAGGAATGAAGCCGCACGAAAGCTGGTGAGGTGGCATCGAGGCCGACGTACGCTGCATCAGCATCGTTGACGACCCCAAGGGGAAACCGCCACGATCTGACTATGAGGAGACTGATGCCTAGCGAGACGGAGTCGTGAGCGGACTCACTGACCCCGAGATCGTGCGCATCGTCAACCGCTACATCGGGGTTGAAGGTGGATACCTTGGACTACCGGAACGCTTCACGTATCGGACCCATTCGGATTTCTATGCTGAGTACTGCGACCTGTCCGTTGACCTGAGCCCGTTCGAAGGGACCACCAGGGAAACGTTCATGTCCGCTCTTGCATCCTTGTCCCCCAGGGACCAAGCGAAGGTGCTCTCTGGCGTCATCGAGCGATTCCCTCCTGACGAACCAGGAGCCCCAGCCAGCCGTCCGGCGACCCATGCCGTGCTGCTGGCGTACATCGAGCGGCTGGAGTCCGGACCCCTCATCGCCGGGATAACCCCACAGATCACGAGCGAGGCGGTCCTTCGAGCCCTGCAAGATGCCGAGAACCTCATCTCGACGTCCGGCCCGACGAGTGCCGTGGACCGGGTCCACACCGTGCTCCACGGCTACCTCATCGCTGTCTGCGCCGGTGCCGGGATCGGCTACGGGGACCGGCAGACCATGGTCGCCCTCCTCCGGAAGCTGGCGGAACACCCAAGCCTCGCCGACTTGGGACCACGGTCCCAGGACATCAAGACCGTTCTGAACGCCAGCGCCAGCATCCTTGACGCACTCCTGCCGGTTCGGAACCAGGGGAGCATGGCCCACCCGAACGCCGAGCTGCTCGGAGAGCCCGAGGCTCGGCTCATCATCAACGTCGGGCGGACCCTCCTCAACTACCTCGACGCCAAGTTCTCGTGACCCTCAGAAAAAAACTTGGAGCCATCCCGGCATCCCATGGAAATCCCATGAACGCTCCGGAGATCGCCCGGAACGTCATCCCTGCCAAGAGACTGTGCAGAGCACATCACACCAGGTCAGATGCCAAATCTGGACTACACCAGTCCACACCCCACCACCCGTCAGACGGTCGAAATAGGTCTCATAACCCGAAGGTCATGTTTTCAAAATGATCAGCACACTTCACCGGTGGTGCGGGAATCGCCGCACTCAGTCGCGGAGCGGATGGAGCTTCACCCCGGAGTCAGGGCCTTCCCGAGGGCAGCGGCAGCGTCCCGGTCTCGTTCGGGCAGAGCGTGGGAGTACACCTTCAGCGTCACCGAGGCGTCCCGGTGCCCCAGCCGCCCGGCCACGGTCCGCACGTCATGGCCGGCTCCGATCAGCTCCGTGGCGGCGAAGTGACGCAGCGCGTGCAGATGAGTGTCCACCCCGACCTTCGTGGCGATCGCCCGTACGTAGTGGCTCACAGTGTCGGGAGCGATCGGGCGCACAAGGTCGTACGTGAAGATGGGGGAGTCGGGCGCGATGGTGATTCCCAGGTCGGCGGCCCGGTCCTCCATCACCAGTAGGTGACGCTTCAAGGTCTCTTCGCCGAAGGTGTCGAGAGACAGCCGCCTGGCGGCATGGGTTTTCGTGTCCTTCGTGATGAGCTGTCCACGACCCATGGTGGCGACCGACCGTTCGATGGTCAAGGTGTGTCCGGTCCAGTCCACGTCGCCCCACCGCAGCCCGCACAGCTCGCCGCGCCGGGCACCGGTCACCGCAGCCAGGGCGATGAGCGCGGCCATGTCCGGGTCGTCTGCTTCGGCGGCCTGGATCATGGCCTGCACCTCGGCCACCGTGGGCGCTGCGACAGTCTTCGTGGTCAGCTTCGGCGGGCTGGCATCGGTGGCCGGGTTGGAGGCCAGGTACCTCCACTTGACGGCCTGCCGGAAGCCGGCCCGCAGGATGGCGTGCACCTGGCGCACCGAGGCCGGGGCGAGTCCCTCGTCCGTGAGGCCCTGGTAGAGCTCGTCCAGCTCGAGGGCGGTGACCTTCCGGACCGGCACGTGCCCGAGGGCCGGGATGATGCGCTTGTCGATGAGACGCCGGTACTCCCGAAGGGTGGTGGGGGAGCGGCCCTCGCTGGTGATCTGCTTCAGCCACTTGGTGAGCAGCTCTTCGACCGTGGTGCCGGCTCCGGCGGCCCTGCCGCTCCGGTTGCCTTCCAACTCCATGATCAACTTCGCCAGTGCCTGGTCGGCAGTGGTGACCTCAGGGTCGTCGGCCGCGTACCCCGGCCACCGCCGACTGACTTGGCCGTACTTGCCCGTCACCGCGTCACGACCGGTCGCCACCCGCAGCTCAAAGATGGCGGATTTGCCCCGTCCTCTGATCAGCCGCTTGGAGCCCTGCATGGGGCCCACCCTACCGCATTATGGGTTTTTTATGGGTTTTCCGTTCCGACCGGATTCCCCAAAACCCCTCCTGACCTGGTGCGCCCCCTGGGATTCGAACCCAGAACCTGCGGATTAAGAGTCCGTTGCTCTGCCGTTGAGCTAGAGGCGCGTGTGTCGGGAACCTACGGTACCGGCACGGGCGGATCACCCGTGACCCGCGGGTCTGAGGGTGGCCGACGGGGCTCGAACCCGCGACCTCCGGGATCACAACCCGGCGCTCTGACCAGCTGAGCTACGGCCACCAAGGAGCCTCTAGTGTGGCACACGCCAAGGGAGGGACGGACACGTTCCGGCCCGCCCGTGCTCCGCCCCTGTAGCTCAACTGGATAGAGCAGGTGGTTTCTACCCATCAGGTTGCGGGTTCGACTCCTGCCGGGGGCACGGCGCGCGTGACGGTCGGGACCCGGCCCGAGCGGTACGGGCACCGGATGCCCGGCGACCGGGCACGGGCCGTCCCGGGCCCCTAGTGTGGGTCTGCCGCATGCGTACCGTCTCGACGATTCGCCCGAGCTTCCGCACCGTCCTCGTCGGGGCGGCCGCGGTGACCTTCGCGGCCGCGTGCCTCGTGCCCTCCCCGGCGGCCGGCGCCGCCGGCTCGCCGGGCCGCACCGCCTCGGCGGCACGAGCACCCGCGGTCCTCCCGACCATCGACGAGACGTGGTCGACCGGACCGCTGGCCGATGCCGGCGCCCCGATCGCCCAGTCCTCGCCGGTGCCGGTGACCCTCGGCGGTCAGCCCTCCGTGGTGGTGGGGGATCGGGCCGGACATCTCTACGCCTTCGAGCTGGCCTCCCCGCTTCCCTCCTCACCTCCGCCGGTACCGGCCCCGGCCCCGGTGGTTCCCTCCGGCTGGTCGGGAACCCAGGCCAACGCCCCGGTCGACTCGACGCCGTCGGTCGCCCCGACCGCGGCCGGCACCTCCGTGCTCGTCGGCTCCGGCAACGACTTCTTCCCGCAGGGTGGCGGGTACCAGGCCTACGGCACCGACGGGGCCCTGCGCTGGGTGACCTCGGCCGTGAACCCGCCGACCGACGCCGTGCCGTACGGCGGCGTGATGGCCGGCATCGCGGTCGGGACGCTGCAGGCTGCCGCCACCGGGGCCCCCTCCGCGGTCGCCGGCTCCCTCGGCCAGGTCGCCTACGCCCTCGACCCCGGATCCGGGGCGCCCCTGCCGGGCTGGCCGTTCCTCAACACCGACAGCACCCATGCGACGGTCGCACTCGCCGACCTGTACGGCACCGGGGCGGCGGAGGTGGTCGAGGCCTCGGACCAGTCCGCCGGCTTCGCCAACGGGCAGACGTACCAGAACGGCGGCATGCTGCGGATCCTGTCCGGAACCGGCAACGTCATCTGCCGGACCGCGACCGACCAGGTCCTCGACTCGTCCCCTGCCGTCGGCGGCTTCCTGGCCGGCGGGGCCACGGGCATCGTGGACGGGACCGGGGCCTACTTCGCCGGGGCGGCCGACACCGACACGGTGAAGGCCTTCGACTCGCGCTGCCACCCCGTGTGGTCGGCGAGGCTCGACGGCAGCACCGCCTCGTCCCCGGCGCTTTCGGACGTCCTGGGCAACGGGGGACTGCAGGTGGTGGAAGGCACCGACACCGGATCCGGCGGCTCGGTCTACGTGCTGGACGGCGCCACGGGCGCGACGGTGTGGTCCACGCCCGTCCCGGGCCGGGTCATCGGTTCGGTGACCACGGCGGACCTGTTCCACCAGGGTTACGACGACGTCCTGGTGCCGATGACGGACGGTCTCCAGATCCTGGACGGCCGGACGGGTTCGCTGGTCGCGTGGCTCGACGGGCCCGGTGCCGGCGACCTCGGCCTGCAGGACTCGCCGTTGGTCACCGCCGATCCCAACGGCACGGTGGGGATCACACTGGCCGGCTACATCGGCCCCAACAACTCCGGACGGGTCGACCACTTCGAGATCACGGGTTCCGACGGTGCCGCCGCGCTGGCGGACCGGGCCTGGCCGATGTTCCACCACGACCCGCAGCTGACCGGCGATGCCGGCGGGACGCCGCCGGTCGGGTCGGTGTCCCCGTGCTCGGTGCCGAGTGCCGCGTACGGCGGGTACGACCTGGTGGCAGCGGACGGTGGGATCTCGGCCTACCCGAGTCCGGGCCAACCGTTCTGCGGGTCCGCCGGCGGCGGGCACCTGAACCGTCCCGTCGTGGGTATGGCCATGGCCCCGTCCACCGGTGGCTACTGGCTGGTCGCCTCCGACGGCGGCATCTTCGCCTACGGCGACGCCGCGTTCCGCGGCTCGATGGGCGGCCTCCCGCTCAACGCCCCGATCGTCGGCATGGCAGCGACGCCGGACGGCGGTGGCTACTGGCTGGTCGCCTCCGACGGCGGCATCTTCGCCTTCGGCGACGCCACCTTCGAGGGTTCCATGGGCGGCCGCCACCTCGCCCGGCCCGTGGTGGGGATCGCCCTCGACCCGGATTCCGGCGGCTACTGGCTGGTCGCCTCCGACGGCGGCGTGTTCGCGTTCGGCGACGCCCCGTTCCTCGGCTCGACCGGCGCCCTGGCGCTGGCCGCCCCGGTCACGGGCATGGCCGGCACCGCCGACGGCACCGGATACCGCTTCGCCGCGGCCGACGGTGGGCTCTTCAGCTTCGGTGCGCCGTTCTACGGCTCGGCGGCGGACCAGCGGCTCGTCGCGCCGGTCACCGGCATGGCGGGGTTCTGACCCACGACGGCGCCGCCGGGCCCGGTCGGGCCGACCGCGTAGACTCCTCCCGTGACCGACGTCCTGGCCGTGGCCAACCAGAAGGGCGGAGTGGCGAAGACGACGACCGTCCACTCGCTCGGGGTGGCCTCGGCCGAACTGGGCCGCCGCACCCTGGTGGTGGACCTCGATCCGCAGGCGTGCCTCACCTTCTCCCTGGGCTTCGACCCCGACCGGCTCGACAGCTCCCTGCACGACGTGTTCGTGCGCCAGGCCGCCGTCGCCGACGTGGCGCTCCCCGTGCCCGGTGTCGCCGGGCTCGAGGTCCTGCCCGCCACCATCGACCTGGCCGGGTCGGAGGTCCACCTCCTCACCCGGACCGGCCGCGAGCACGTGCTGGCCCGGGCGCTCGAGCCCGTGCTCGATCGCTACGATCTCGTGCTCATCGACTGCCCGCCGTCCCTCGGGGTCCTCACCATCAACGGGCTGACGGCCGCCCGGTCGGTGCTGATCCCCCTGCAGTGCGAGGCGCTGTCCCACCGGGGCGTCGGACAGCTCCTCGAGACGATCGAGGACGTGCGGGCCTTCGCAAACGGCGGGCTCACCGTGCGCGGGGTGATCGCCACCATGTACGACGACCGCACCAAGCACTCGCGACGCATCTTCGCCGAGGTGCAGGAACGCTACGGGATCCCGGTACTCCAGCCACCGGTACGCAAGTCCATCCGGTTCGCCGAGGCGCCGGCGCGGGGGAAGTCGATCCTGCAGCACGCCCCCGGTTCCCCGGGGGCGGAGGCGTACCGGGCCCTCGCCGCCGCGCTGCTCGAGCCGGGCGTGGTGACCGGTACGCCGATCTGATGGGCGACGGGTCCGACCCGCTGGGCAGGCGGGCGCTGTTCCGGGTGCCGGATGGCGCGTACGCCGGGGGCGATGCCGGCGCCGAGGGCAGGCATGCGCTCTTCTCCGACGCCCCGGCACGTGGCGACGCCGGACCACGGCGTGCCGGGGGGGCCGTCGGCGATCCGAGGCCGGTGGCGGACCCCAGGGCCCCGAAGGGTGTGCTGACGGTGAATTGTTCGACGTGTGGCTCGACGGCGCGGATCGGCCTCTTCGAGTTCCTCGTCCTGCAGCTCCCGTTCGGGGCGTGGCTGCCGCGGCGCACGTTCGACCGGTGGATGACCTGTCCGGTGTGCCGGCGGCGCACGTGGACCAGCGTGACGCTCTCCCGGTGACGACCCCGCTCCTCCTGGCCGCAGCGACGACGGCGAACCCCGGTGGCATCACCGGTTGGCTGCTCCATGTCAACGGGACGTGGGCCTACCTGGTCATCGGGTTCCTGGCCTTCGCCGAGTCGGCGTTCATGGTCGGGTTCTTCTTCCCCGGCGAGACGGCGATCATCGTGGGCGGCGTGCTGGCCGGGCTGGGCCGGCTCAACCTGGGCGTGATCATCGTCGTCGTCGTGGTCTGTGCCGTCACCGGTGACTCGGTCGGCTACGAGGTCGGCAAGAAGTCCGGGCCCTGGCTGCTCGAGCACCGGCCGCTGAAGGGCAAGTCCGGCGTGACGTACACGCTCGGACTGCTCGAACGGTACGGGGGACCCGCGGTCTTCCTCGGCCGGTTCATCACCTTCGTCCGCGTCGTCATCCCGGGGCTGGCGGGTATGAGCGGGCTCCGCTATCGGACCTTCCTGTTCTGGAACGTCCTCGGGGGGATCTGCTGGGGTGTGGGGTACACCCTCCTCGGCTACGTCGTGGGGATCTCGATCGAGCACCTGCTGAGTCAGATCGGCCTGTGGTTCGCCGCCGTCGTGGCCGTCGCCGTCGCCGGGTTCGTGGTGTACCACCTGCGGCGACGCCGGAAGGAACGGGCGCGGATCGCCCTCGAGCTCGTGGACATGGACGAGGGTGGACCGCAGACGTTCGCGGCGAACGGTGCCGACGACAGGGAGGCCGGGGACGGCGTTCCGGCTCCGAGGTCCGAACCCGGCGACTGAGGATCGGATCCGCGCCGGGGTCGCTCAGCCCGTCTGGGGATGGGTCGGCGAGGTCCCGTTGGCGAGGAGGTTGTCGAAGCCGTCGGGGATGGCAAGCATCCCCGGGGTCGTACCGGTCTGGTCGGTGATCCCGTACTGCCAGACGATGTTGTCCGTGGCCGGGTCGATGACCACGATGCGGTCGCGGTAGTCGTCGTTGACCATGATGAGGCCGTTGGGCAGCCGCTCGGCCAGGGACGGCTTCTTCAGCATGGCGTCGCCGCCGGTCACGTCGTACACCCAGGGTGTCGCCCCCGACCGGGTGAAGGTGAGCACCTTGCCCTCGGCCGGAGGGTCGTAGTCGGTCATGAGGTAGAGGTCCGGACCCAGCTGCTGTGGGTCGGACGGGTAGTTGACCCCGGTCATGTGGACGGACCAGACCATCTGCCCGGACATGGTGTACTCGTCGATCCACGAGCCGTCGATCTCCGAGACGAGGAGGTTGCCGTCGGCCAGAGGGGTGTCGCCGTTCGGGTAGGCGAGCGACACCCCGGGTACGTGCGCGTCCGTACCGTTGCCGATCTGGCCGGTCACCTGACCCGTCGGCGAGATGAACAGGATCCGGTTGTTCGAGGCGTCCGCGACGGTGATCGTCCCCGACTTCAGCAGGTAGGCGTCGTCAGGTTGGTTCAGGTAGCCCGCGGCCGATCCCGACTGCATGGGGTGGCCGTACTGCCACAGGACCTTGCCCGACGGGTAGCCGATCTGGACGATGGTGTGGTTGTCCTCCTGGTTGGAGATGATGCCGGTGCCGCCGTGGATGAAGAACGAGTCGTCGGGGAAGTAGAAGCCGCCCGGCGGGGCCGGCATCGAGGGCGACGGGTAGACCCAGGTCTGGTTGCGGCTGGTGTCGAGGGCGATGAGCCGGTCGTTGCCGCGGTCGGCGATCAGCAGCGTCCCGCTGTAGGGGGATCCGGCACCCGGCGTGCCCGCCGTCCCGCTCCAGGTGCTGATGCGGAGGGACAGGATCGTCTGCAGGGTGCCCGAGCCGATGCCGGCCTGGTCGGGCCCGGACTGCGCCGCAACCTCGCCGCCGGCGATGTATCCGATGGCGCCCGCCCCGGTCCCCACGGTGGTGTAGCCGCCGAACGCCTCCGCCTGGGGGAGGAGGCCGGCGTTCAGGACCTTGCGGGAGGACGGCACGTAGGCGTCGATCGTGGTGAGGGTCACGCCGTTCGGGACCTGGCCGCCGGCGACGTAGACGGTGCCGTCGATCACGAAGGCGGCGGCGCCGTAGAGCGGCTGGGGCAGGTGGGCGACCACCCGCGAGGTGTGCGCCACCGGGTCCACGACCTGGATGTCGTCCGTGGCCGTCGTGGTCGTCCCGGCGGAGGCGGTCTGGCCGCCGAAGACGTAGAGGAGCCCACCCTGGGCCACCACCGCCGGGTAGCGCACCGGGACGGTCAGGTTGGCGACGGTCGAGTAGTGGACGCCGTCCGTGGTGGCCAGCACCTGGGGCTGGTAGGTGGTGCCGTCGTAGCCGCCGACCACGTAGGTGGTGGTGGTGCCGCGGCTGTTCCGGGAGGTGGCGACGGCGAGGTCGGACCGCGGTGCCGGCAGCTGCCCCACGGTGGTCCCGGCCGGCTCCGGCGCGGGCGTGGCCCCGGGAGCGGGGCCGGCCACGGCCGGGATCGACTGGACCGTGGCCACGGTGTTCGGCGAACCGCCCCCCAGCACGAGGTCGTTCGCCCCGATGGTGGTCGCCGCCGCGTCGTGGACGGCGGCGGCGAGCTTGCCGCTCGCCTGGATCTTGCCCGAAGCGGGGTCCACGGCGTACACGGTGTCCACCGACGACTGCGACGAGGCCAGGCCGCCCAGGACGGTGAAGCCGGCACCGGACGGGACCACGGCGGTCCGCGACAGCGCCACCGGCAGCTGCCACGGCTCGACACCGGCCTCGAGGGCGCGCGGGCCGCTGGTCACCGTCGCGTGGGCCGCCCCCTGGCCCGAACGCGCCGGCGCGGTCGTCGTGGTCGACGAGGCCGACCTGGAGGAGCCGCCGCTCGACATCGACACGGCGACCACGACCACCACGACGGCCACCAGGGCGGCGGCCAGTGCGCCGGCCCGCCGCCGCCGCATGCGCAGACGCCGTTCCCGCAGTTCCCGTCGGTCCACGAAACGCTCCTCAGTGCTCGGCCAAGAAGAATAGGGCGGGAGAGTTCCCCTCCCGGCGCAGCCTCCCGTGCAATTCCAGGAGCACGCAGTGGGCCAGGGTCTCGCCGTTGGCCTGGCGCTGCATGAAGGGCTCGATGTCGTCCCACGGCCGGGACCAGTGGAGACGGAGGGTGATCTCCCAGGCCGTGCTGCCGGGATGCGCCGTCACCACCTCCACGATCTCCTCCAGCCGCTCGGCGTGGTGGGCCGTGATCTCGTCGATCCGACCCGTCAGGTCGGCGAAGCGGTACTCGTGCGCCGGCAGGACCTCGTCGGTGTCCAGGTCGCGGACCTTCGCCAGCGACTCGAGGTAGTCGCCCAGGGGATTCGGGAACTGCTGGGCGTGCACCGAGATGTTCGGGGTGATGCGGGGCAGGATGTGATCGCCGGAGAGCAGCAGTCGGCGGTCGTCGCTGTAGAAGCACACGTGCCCGGGCGAGTGCCCCGGGGTCCAGATGGTGCGGAGGTTCCACCCCGGCAATTCGATGTCCTTCTGGTCCTCGAACAGGACGTCGGGCTCGGCCATCGTCACCATCGACTTCAGGACCATCGAGGCGAATGCGAGGTCGGGCAGCTTCTCGTCCGGGACACCGGCATCGGAGAGGAAGTGGAACATGGCGTCGAGCAGGCCGTCCGTATCGCCGTAGCGGGACTCGAGCATGACGGCGTCGTGGGGATGGAGGCCGATCCAGGCACCGGACGCGTCGCGGACCCTCCCGGCCAGTCCGTAGTGGTCCGGGTGGATGTGCGTCACCAGCACGGCCTCGACGTCCGAGATGCTTCCGCCGGCCGTGGCGAGCCCCGAGGTGAGCGACGCCCAGGCCGCGTCGGTGTCCCAACCGGCATCCACCAGGGCCACGCCGCCGCCGGCGAGCTCCAGGGCGTACACGAGCACGTAGCGGAGCGGGTTGTCGGGGATCGGCACCGGGATCGACCACAGACCGGGGCGGACCTCCTCGACGGGAGGCAGGACCTTGTCCTCCCACGCCTGCTTCTGCACGGCTCCGGTGACGACGACCACGCCAGGCACGGTACACGGCCCTCCGTGCGCCACGGTCGCAGGCGCGGCGGCACCGCTCCGGACACGCGGAAATCCTTGTACCCGGTGGGCCCGGTGCCTAGATTTACCCGGAACCCCTCCCCGCGTTCGGGGCACCACGACGGAAGCCGGTTGGAGCGCACACCCATGGTCGACGAACTCGGACGGTTGCAGTGGTGGCTCCCGTGCCGGCGGACTGCGTGACGACGGCACCACAGGTCCGGGCCCCCGGCAGCGTGGGCGAGGACCGCCGCCGGGAACGGCTCCTGGCCGCCTGCCCGGACCCGTTCGTGGAGATCGACCGTGGCGGGATCGTCGTCGAGTGGAACGCAGCGGCGGAGGCCACCTTCGGCTGGCGCCGGGACGAGGTGGTCGGCGCCTTCGTGGCCGACACCGTGCTGCCGGGACCGTTCGCCCGTTCGCCCTTCGGCCTGCTGATGGCGGACACCACCGGCGCCTCGCGCGGTCCGGTGGCCGGGTCGGTGGCGGGCGGGATCCTCGACCTCGCCCTCGACCTGTGCCATCGCGCCGGCCACCGGGTGCGGGTCGACGGCCGGCTCGTCGTGCTGGGCCGAGGACGCGGGCGCTCGGTGGCCGGCTTCCTCCGCCTGCCGCCCGGCGTCGATCCGTCCACGGCCCCCTCCCGTGCAGCCGTGCCCGTGTCCCGCGACGCGCTGACCGGGCTTCCGGACCGGTCGGCCTACCGGGTGCGGCTGGCTGCGGCGGCGACGGCCAACGCCGGCGTCCCCGGAAGCGTGGCCGTCGTGCTGCTGGACCTCGACCGGTTCAAGGCCATCAACAACTCGATGGGACACGCGCTGGGGGACGGCGTCCTGGCCGCGGTGGCCCGCCGCCTCGACGCCGTGTCCGGCGACGTGGACCTCGTGGCCCGGTTCGGCGGCGACGAGTTCCTGGCCCTGGTGACGGATGCGTCGGGCGGAGCCGACCGGAAGGCGGCGGCCTTCGTCGGGCGCGTGCGGACGGCGCTGTCCGCACCCTTCCCCGTCCAGGGGTCCGAGGTGTTCCTGGACGCGTCGGTGGGGGTGTCGCTGAACACGTTCGGGGCGGACGATCCCGACGACCTCCTCGCCCACGCCGAGGCGGCCATGTACCAGGCCAAGCGCCGCGGCGGTTTCGTCGTCGAGACGTTCGGCGAGTGGCTCCGCATCGACGGGTTCGATCGGATGACGACCGAGCACTCGCTGCGCCGGGCGCTCGAACGCAGCGAGCTCGCCCTCCACTACCAGCCGGTCGTCGAGGTCCGGGGCCGGGGCGCGGTCGGCGTCGAGGCCCTCATCCGGTGGCACCATCCCGACCGGGGCGTGGTGAGCCCGGGCCGGTTCATCCCGGTGGCGGAGGAGAGCGGTCTCGTCATCCCCATCGGGGCCTGGGTGCTCGAGCAGGCGTGCCGGCAGCTGTGCGATTGGCGCCTGCGGGTTCCCTCGGGCCCGGAAGGGGGCGGGCACCCGCCCGGTCCCCACGGATCGGTCGAGGTCAACCTGTCGGCCCGCCAGATCGATGACGCCGGGATCGTGGACACCGTGGCGGGCATCCTCTCCCGGACCGGACTGCCTCCCGGGGACCTCATCCTCGAGATCACGGAGAGCGCCCTCATGCGCGATGCGGCAGCGGCACTCGTCGTGCTGTCGGCGCTCAAGGAACTCGGCGTGCTCCTCGCCATCGACGACTTCGGCACCGGCTACTCGTCCCTGAGCTACCTCCAGCGATTCCCACTCGACATCGTGAAGGTCGACCGGATGTTCGTCCAGGAGCTGGGGACGGGCAACGGCGGTGACGAGATCGTCTCCGCCGTCATCCAGCTCTCCCACGCGCTGGGGCTCCGGGTGGTGGCCGAGGGCGTCGAGACCGAGCAGCAGCTCGACACGCTCCGCACGCTGCAGTGCGATCTCGCCCAGGGATTCCTGTTCTCGAGGCCGGTCCCGGCCTCCGACCTGGGCGTACTGCTCGGCCAGCCGTCCGGCACCCCGGCCTGAACCGGCGCCGGCGCCGCGCGCCGATGTCTCGAGACATCTGTCTCCGATGTCCGGAGACAGCACAATTGGTCGGGACGACAGGATTTGAACCTGCGACCTCCTGCTCCCAAAGCAGGCGCGCTACCAAGCTGCGCCACGTCCCGTGTGCGCCGACGGTGCGGCAGCGACCAGCGTACGGCATCGCCCGGCGTGTGCACCGACGCTCCGGCCACGGGATAGCGTCGCGCCGATGCCCACCGTGCGTGTAGCCGTCTTCGACCTGGGCAGCAGCTCCTTCCACCTCATGGTGGTCGACGCCTCCCGTGACGGCCGGCTGGAACCGGTACTGCGCCGCCGCTCGTTCCTTCACCTCGGGACCGAGGTGGCCCGGACCGGAGGTGTGCCGGGGGACCGCTCCGCGCTGGCCGTGCGCACCGTCAAGCGCCTGCACGGGACGGCCGAGGACGCCGGGGTCGACGTCGTCGTCGCCATGGCCACCGCGGCACTGCGCGACGCCGACAACGGGGAACGCCTGATCGCCCGGATGGAGCGGATCCTCGGGAGTCCGATCACACTGCTCTCGGGGGAGGAGGAGGCACGCCTCTGCTTCCTCGGCCAACGGGCGGGCGTGTGGGTCGGGGACGCCCCGGTGCTGGGACTCGACCTGGGTGGCGGAAGCCTCGAGGCGGGCATCGGCACCGTGGACGAGGTCCTCGCCGTGGCCAGCGTGGCCCTGGGCACCGCGAGGATCCGGGGCGAACTCGACACCGGGGATCGCCTGACGGTGCCGGAACGCCGGTCGATCGCCGGCCTGGCCGTCGAACGGGCGGCACCCGTCGCCGCCATGCTCCGCTCGTGCCCCGGTGCCGCGGATCGGGTGGTCGCCAGCGGCGGCACGGTCCGGGCCCTGGCCCGCCTGGCCATGGGGCTCCACCGGGCACCGCCCCGTTCCCGGTCGTCGGGCGCTCCGTCGGTCAACCAGGTCGAACTCCCGGCGGGGCAGCTCCACGAGCTGGCGGACCGCCTGTCCACGCTCGACCTCGACGCCCGGATGGCGCTACCGGGGATCCAGGCCCGCCGGGCGCCGCTCCTGCCCATCGGCGCCGTGGTGCTGTCGACGTTGGTCGAGCGCCTGGGCCTGCGGGGTCTGGTGGTGAGCGAGTGGGGTCTGCGCGAGGGGGCCGTCCTCGACAGCCTGTCGCTGCCCGCAGCGGTCGACTGACGGCGTGCCCGGCGTCAGTCGCAGCCCCGTCCCGGACCGGGGCTGCGACAGGGTGTGCGCACCGAGGTGGGGTGCGGTGCGGGGAGGGCGGCGGACACGTGTCCGCCGCCGGTTCCCCGGCCTAGGCGTTCTTGCCCAGGATCCTGTTCATCCCGGTGCCGCAGACGGGGCACTTGCCCTTGGCCGAACGACGGCCGTTGGCCATCTCGACCACCTCGCCGTCGAACTCACGCTTCTCCCGGCACTTGACGCAGTAGCCCTCGTACGTAGCCATGGTTCCTCCTCCTGCTCCGACCGGCGCCCAAGCGGACGCCTGATGGAGCGACGGTATCGGCCCCCCTCGGGCGAACGGGGGATGGGAGCCCGTTCTGCTTGCAGCAGTTAGCAGTGCGCGGCGCTCCGGGTCGGTCCACGGGGGTGGGTCACTCGTCGCCGCCCGGGCCCTCCGGGTGACCCGTCGGCGGCTCGCCGAAGTACTCGGGCACCTCGGCGGGGGTGGGAGAGGTCAGCATGGCCTCGATCCCCTCGGGCGGGAGCGGCGGGCTGAAGTAGTAGCCCTGGGCCGTGGTGCAGCCCCGCTGGAGCAGGACGCGGCTCTGCAGGAGCGTCTCCACGCCTTCGGCCACGCAGGACAGTCCGAGCTTGGCGGCCAGGGCGATCATGGCCCCCACCAGGCTGCTCTCCTCGTCCTCGGGCCCGAGGACCTGGACGAACGACCGGTCGATCTTGAGGGTGCTGACCGGGAAGGCACCGATGCGGTCGAGCGACGAATTCCCGGATCCGAAGTTGTCGATGGTGAAGCGGACGCCCAGCTTGCGCAGGCGGTCGATGTTCCCGACGGCCGGGCCGCTCGTGTCGAGGACGACCCGCTCGGTGATCTCGAGCTCGAGGAGCGAGGGATCGATCCCCGTGTCGGAGAGCGTGCGTTCGACGCTGTCGAAGAATTCCGGGTTGGACAGGTCCCTCGAGGCCAGGTTCACCGACAGGCGCAGGGGATCCATACCGTGGTCGCGCCACGACCGCAGCTGCCGGCAGGCCTGCCACAGCACCCAGTTGTCCAGGGCGACGATCAGATCGCTGCGCTCGGCCATGGGGATGAACTGGGGCGGATCGAGCACTCCGAGGGTGGGGTGCCGCCAACGGATCAGGGCCTCGACCCCCACGACCCCGGCGGTGCGGAGGTCGATGTAGGGCTGGTACAGGAGGAAGAACTCGTTGCCGTCGAGGGCCTTGATGAGGTCGGCGTGGAGCTGACGGTCGTCGAGGGCGCGCCGTCCGGGGTGGACCGGGTCGGGCGTGCTCCGGAACATCTCGAAGGCGTCGCGGCCGTGGTCCTTGGCCCGGTACATGGCCTCGTCGGCCCGGTTCAGCAGGTCGTCGTAGGTGTCGCCGTGCTCGGGGGCGATGGCGATGCCGACCGATGCCGAGGTGGTGACCTCTTCGCTGAAGATCTCGAAGGGCGTGTGCATGGCATCGAGCGTGCGCTCGGCCAGCTGGTTGATCGACTGCTGGTCGACGAGCCCGGGGAGCAGGATGGCGAACTCGTCGCCGCCGACCCGGGCGACCGTGTCCTGGCTCCGGACCGTGTCGACCAGTCGCTGGCCCACCTGCAGGATGAGCTGGTCGCCGACGGCGTGCCCGTAGGTGTCGTTGACCGACTTGAAGTTGTCGAGGTCGACGAAGAACATGCAGACCGGCTCGCCGACCCGGCGCGATCGGACGAGCTCCTGTTCGACCCGGTCCTCGAACAGCCGCCGGTTGGGGAGACCGGTGAGCGCGTCGTGCCAGGCCATGTGGGAGACCTTCTCCAGGAGTTCCAGGTTCTGGATGGCGGTCGAGGCCTGGTCGGCCAGCCCGGACAGGAGTTCGTGTAGGTCGGCGTCGTGGATGGTGCCCGGCGCCGCGTCCCTCGAGAAGTTGGCGGCGATGACGCCGAGGAACTCGCCCGAGGCGAACAGGGGGGCGACGACCGAGGCCGGGACCCCGGACTCCTCCATGAGCTTGCGCAGCACGGGGTCCCCCACGGTCGACGCGTCGAGGACCAGGACCTCGCGGCTGGCGATCATGCGCTGGACGAGGGGGTTGTCGACCTCGACCGACACCGGGTCCCGGCCGCTGCGGGACCCGCCGGCGTCCCGGCCGTCGGCCTGCCGGTCGGCACGGGGCGCCGGGACGTGCGGGGCCCCGGCCGCTGCCGCCCAGTGCGGCGTGATCGGTCCGAGGTCGGCGTCCGGCGGCGTCATCCCGGTGGTGTGGGCACCCCGCACCAGGCGCGAGTTCTCCTTGTCCCACAGGTACACGGTCGACTGGGCGCAGCCGGTGACCTCGGGAACGGTGTCCGCCAGGATCTGGAGTGCCTGGGCCAGGTTGGTCAGCCCCGACAGCTGCCCGCTGAACGACAGGATCGTCCGGGCCGTGGAGTCGCTCCTGCGGACGTCCGACAGGACGGTGAACACGTCGAGGATGTTGGCGGCGTAGTCGGCGAAGAGACGCAGGGCCCGGTCGTCGGTGGCGGGGGGCCCGGCCGTGGGATCGACGAACACGGCCAGGCGGCCGTACCGGCGGCGGGGGGAGGCGATGTCCAGGACCCGGCAGCCGGGGTCGTCGGGGGTTCCCGCGTTCCACAGGTCGGCGGCCAGCGTCCGCGCCTCGTCCTCGCCGATGCCGCGGTGGTGGAGCTCGATCGGCAGGCCCGGCGCGGCCCGGAACATCAACAGGAAGCGGTCGGAGGGCACGACCCGGTCCGCCCTCGAGGCGAGCTCGGTCAGGAGACCGTCGAGGTCGAGGTCGAGGAAGTCGAGCGCCGCCGCCGCCGTCTCCTCAAGGAGCTGCTCGAGGCGGCCCACCTCGCGTGTCGCCTGTTCGGCGGCGGCCTCCGCCTCGTGCTGCCCGCGGGCGAATTCCTCCTCCCGACCGGCCCGCCCGCGGGTGGCCGCGGCCTCCCAGCGGGCCGCCTCGGCGACCGCTTCCACCAGTGCCGCCCGCGCCGCGGCCAGCTGCTCGCCGAGCGCCTCGATCTCGGCCGACGGGTCCGGTCCGGCGACGGTCCCCCACGAGGTGTGCACGGGACCGTCCCCGTTCCCATGGCTCCCGTTGCGGGTCCCGTTGCCGTCGCCGTACCGGTCGAGCCGGTCGAACTCGTCGAACCGGTCGTGGTGCTCGTGCCGCTCGGCCGCCCCGGGGCCCGCCCCCGCGCCCGTCCGGTCCGTCGGACCGCCGGGCGGCGGAACGACGTCGTCCCTCCATGTCCGCCCGTCGGGCCGGGCCGGATCGGCCGCCCGGTGGACCGGCCCCGTGCGCCCGCCCACGTCCCACCGGACGTCGTAGCGGCAGGCGCGGCCGCCGCGTGCCGCGCACTCGTGCTCGGTGACGGTGGCGGCCGGGGAGTCGAACAGCACGGGCAGTTCGGACAGGAGCCCCCGCGTGAGCTCGCACAGGTAGGCGTGCCGCACGTCACTGCCCACCGGGGTGACCTCGACCAGGGCCCGTCCGGACTCCACCTCGAGGGACACGGCGTCCGTGGCGCCCTCGAATCGGCCGACCAGGGCGCCGACGTGGCGGAAGGCGTCCTCGGCGGAGTCCAGGGACCGGATCCGGCGGGCCAGGTCCTCGTCCCCCGTCCACAGCAGCTCCTCCCCGACGTGGAGGGCGATCGCCCGGTCGCCGGTGACGTGCGCGGCCGCCGCGAACAGGGCCACGGCGTCGTCGAGCGACGTCCAGCGGAAGGTGTCGCCGCCGTCGGCGGACGACCGCCCCTCGGCGGCCAGCGCGAGGGCGTGGGCCACCTCGGCGTCGCCGGCCTGCGCCCGAACGAGGGTCATCAGCGCCCGGACGACGGTTCCGGACACGCCGGGCAGCGGTGGGCCGGCGTGCTCCACGTCGTCGACCTCGAACACCATGGTCCCCATCCGATCTGCCTCGGGAGCGACGCCGGGAGACGGCGGTCGCTGCTCCCTGTGTTCATCGTCCTGCGCCACGTCGTGCTTTAGCCCCGGGCGGTCCGGCCGATCGTCCGGCGTCGTCGGGGACCCGCGGCACGGTGGCCGCGGCCGGGCGCCCGGGGACGGTGCGGCCCTAGACTCCGGGCATGACCCTCCACGACGTCCCCCTCCGTACGCTCGGGGGCGAGCCCGCCTCGCTCGGCGACTTCCGCGGCTCGACCCTCCTCCTCGTCAACGTGGCCTCGAAATGCGGGCTCACCCCGCAGTACGAGGGACTCGAGCGTCTCCAGAAGACCTACGGCGACAAGGGCTTCACCGTCCTCGGCTTCCCGTGCAACCAGTTCGGCGAACAGGAGCCCGGCACCTCCGAGGAGATCGCCACCTTCTGCTCGGCCACCTACGGCGTCACGTTCCCGATGTTCGAGAAGCTGGACGTCAACGGCGACGGCCGCCATCCGGTCTACGAGGAGCTCACCGCCTTCCCCGACGCCGACGGCGAGGCCGGCGACGTCCAGTGGAATTTCGAGAAATTCCTGGTGTCGCCCGACGGGACCATCCTCCAACGGTTCCGCCCTCTCGTGGATCCCGAGGCTCCCGAGGTCATCGACGCCATCGAGGCCAACCTCCCGGCCTGACGGGGCGACCGGGTGACCGTGGGGGCCGGCCACCACGAGCCCGTCGTCGACGGGCTGGCCGAGGTGTGGTCGTCGTTCGCGGCGGCCTGTGCCGGCATCGGGGCGGCGCAGTGGGACCTGCCCACCGACTGTCCCGGATGGACGGTGAGGGACCAGCTCGCCCACGTCATCGGCGTCGAACGCATGGTGATGGGCGACGGGCCGCCGCCGCCGCTCGAGGTCATGCCCGACCACGTCCGCAACGAATTCGGCGCGCTGAACGAACCCTGGATCGCGGCGCGGCGGGCCACACCCGGCCCGGACGTCCTGGCCGAATTCGCGACCGTCACCGGGCGGCGGCTCCGCGAGCTCCGTGCCCTGCCACCCGAGGCGTTCGACGTGGTCGGGTGGAGTCCCGTCGGTGAGGTGCCCCACCGCGAATTCCTGGTGACCCGCGTCCTCGACTGCTGGGCCCACGAGCAGGACGTCCGGCGGGCGCTCGGCCGGCCGGGGGGACGGGACGGCGCAGGCGAGGCCGCCGTCCTCGACCGCTGCGCCACGACGATGGCCTACGTGGTCGGCAAGCGGGTGGCGCCACCCGACGGCACGGTGGTCCGCTTCGAGGTGGTCGGCGCGCTCGGCCGCCCGGTGCCGGTGGTGGTGGACGGGGGGCGGGGTGTCGTGGCACCGGACGGCGGCCCGGACCGGCCGACGGTCACGTTGACCACGGACCAGGAGACCTTCTGGCGGCTCGGGTTCGGCCGGGTCGACGCCGGCACCGTCCTGGCGTCGGGGCGGGTACGCGTGGACGGCGACGCCCTCCTCGGCCGCCGGGTGCTCGAGTCGATGGCCTTCATGGGCTGACGCCGGGCCGCGCCGCGGTCCGTCCGGTGGTCCCGGGGTCCCCACGGGTCCGCACCGGTCGGTGCCGCCGCGGACGCGGGAAGTGGGTGCCCCGGGGGCCGGTACACTCCTCTACTCGTATGCGAGCGACAGCAGCGCCCGAGGAGGGCAACAAGGTCCGTCTCACCGTCGAGATCGACGAAGCCGAGATGGACGAAGCCCTCGACGACGTGCTCCAGCGCCTGTCGCGTGAGATACGGGTCCCCGGATTCCGACCGGGGAAGGTGCCGAGGAAGGTGCTCGAGTCCCGGATGGGCGGAAGGGCCGCCCTCCGTGGCGAGGCCATCCGGGAGGCGCTCCCGGACTTCTACTCGCGGGCCGTCGACGAGACGGAGGTCGACCCGATCGACCAACCCGACATCGACATCACGGCCGGCGAGGAGTCCGGTCCGCTGTCGTTCGAGGCCGTGGTCGAGGTGCGCCCGACGGTCGCCATCCCGGGGTACGGCGGCCTGGTGGTGGCCCTGCCCGCACTCGAGGTGACCGACGAGGAGGTCACGGCCCAGGTCGACCGGTTGCGGGCCACGTCGGGGGAGCTCGTCGAGGTGACGCGGCCCGTGCTGACCGGTGACCAGGTGACCATCGACATCCGCGGCACCCGCGCCGAGGCGGACGCCGACGGGGACGACTCCGACCTCGCCGCCGACGACTTCCTCTACGAGGTCGGCTCCGGGGGGGTGATCCCCGGTCTCGACGACCAGCTCCTCGGCACCAAGGCCGGTGACTCCGTCACGTTCGAGGCCGAGCTCGAGAACCTCGGGCAGACCGTGTCCTTCGCCGTCACCGTCAAGGACGTGAAGGAGCTGTCGTTGCCGGACGCCGACGACGCCTGGGCCTCCGAGGCCTCCGAGTTCGCCACGATGGAGGAGCTACGCGCCGACATCGTCGAGCGGTTGCGCCAGCGCCGGATCGTCGAGGCCCAGATGGCACTCCAGCAGAAGACGGTGGAGGCCCTGGTCGAGCTGGTGACCGAGGAGATCCCCGAGCAGCTCGTCCTCGCGGAGCTGCGCGAGCGGATCCACGACCTGAACCACCGCCTCGAGGGCCAGGGTATGAGCCTGGGCCAGTTCCTCGGGGTCACCGGTCGGTCCGAGGAGGAGTTCCTGGACGAGCTCCGGGCCCAGGCGCTGCAGAGCGTCAAGGCCGACCTGGCGCTCCGCGCCCTGGTCGAGGCCGAGGACATCCAGGTCACGGACGAGGAGCTGGACGAGGAGCTGGCCGCCATGGGCAGCCGGCTCGAGATGGACGCCGACCAGGTGCGGAGCCAACTGGAACGGTCCGGGAGGCTGGCGGCGGTACGCTCGGACCGACGCAAGGCCAAAGCGATGCGATGGCTCGTGGAATCCGTCGAACTGGTCGACGAGAACGGGGCGCCCGTCTCACGGGACGACCTGAAGGTGAATCAGGGCGAGGAGGACTCGGAGTGACGTTCACGGACGCAAGCAGGTCGATCGACGCACAGGGGTACAGCGTGCCGTGGGTCGTGGAGTCCACCAGCCGGGGGGAGCGCAACTACGACCTCTTCTCGCGGCTGCTGAAGGAGCGGATCATCTTCCTGGGCACCCCGATCAACGACACCGTCGCCAACCTGGTGTGCGCCCAGCTCCTCTTCCTGGAGTCGGAGGAGTCGGACAAGGACATCCACCTCTACATCAATTCACCGGGCGGCGACATCACGGCACTCTTCGCCATCTACGACACGATGAAGTACATCAAGCCGGACATGTCGACCTTCTGCTTCGGCCAGGCGGCCTCCGCCGCGGCCGTGCTCCTCGGTGCGGGCACCAAGGGGAAGCGCTTCGCCCTTCCCCACGCCCGCATCCTCCTGCACCAGCCCTTCGGTGGCGTCGAGGGTCAGGCCAGCGACATCGAGCTCCAGGCCAAGGAGATCCTCCGGATGCGGGACCTGCTCAACGGCATGCTCGCCGACGACACCGGCCAGAGTGCCGAACGGGTGTCCAAGGACACCGACCGCGACTTCATCATGACGGCCGCCGAGGCGGTCGAGTACGGACTCATCGACGAGGTCATCTCCGCCCGGGACACACTGCCGATGGACGCGATCGGCGCCGCCTGACGGCGGCGACGGGGCGGCGGCGGGTGTCGACGAGGTCCGGTCCTCGGCACCCCAGCCGCTAGGGTTGGAGGTCCGGACCACCGGGTCGCCGACGGCGATCCGGGGCCAGCAGTTCGCACAGGCAGCACAGCGTTCGGTCGAGCAGCAGGGACCGCCGACAGAAGGACACGAGGAACCGACGTGGCGAAATTCGGAGACGGTGGCGATCTGGTGAAGTGCAGCTTCTGCGGGAAGTCGCAGAAGCAGGTCAAGAAGTTGATCGCCGGTCCCGGCGTCTACATCTGTGACGAGTGCATCGAGCTCTGCAACGACATCATCGCCGAGGAACTGGCCGACACCACCGAGTTGAGCTTCGACGAGCTGCCGAAGCCCAAGGAGATCTACGAGTTCCTCAACGACTACGTGATCGGGCAGGAGTACGCCAAGAAGATCCTGTCGGTCGCCGTCTACAACCACTACAAGCGGGTCCAGGCCGGCGGGAACGGCGCCCACGACAGCGACGTCGAGTTGGCCAAGTCGAACATCCTCCTGCTCGGACCGACCGGTTGCGGGAAGACGCTGCTCGCCCAGACGCTCGCCCGCATGCTCAACGTCCCGTTCGCCATCGCCGACGCCACCGCCCTGACCGAGGCGGGCTACGTGGGCGAGGACGTCGAGAACATCCTGCTCAAGCTGATCCAGGCCGCGGACTACGACGTGAAGCGGGCGGAGACCGGGATCATCTACATCGACGAGATCGACAAGATCGCACGCAAGTCGGAAAACCCGTCGATCACCCGCGACGTCTCCGGCGAGGGCGTGCAGCAGGCCCTGCTCAAGATCCTGGAGGGCACGACGGCCTCGGTACCGCCCCAGGGCGGGCGCAAGCACCCGCACCAGGAATTCATCCAGATCGACACCACCAACATCCTCTTCATCTGCGGTGGCGCCTTCGCCGGGATCGACACCATCATCGAGAGCCGGATCGGCCGCAAGGGCATGGGCTTCCGGGCCGAGGTGCGCAAGGCGTCCGAGCGCGACGACTCCGAACTGCTCCGCCACGTCCTGCCCGAGGACCTCATGAAGTTCGGCCTGATCCCGGAATTCATCGGCCGGCTGCCGGTCGTCAGCGCCGTCTCCCACCTGTACAAGGAGGCGCTGATCCGCATCCTGGTGGAACCCAAGAACGCCCTGGTCCGCCAGTACAAGCGGACCTTCGAGCTGGACCACGTCGAGCTCGAGTTCACCGACGACGCCCTCGAGGCCGTGGCCGAGCAGGCCCTGCTCCGGGGCACCGGTGCCCGGGGCCTGCGTGCCATCCTCGAGGAGGTGCTCCTCGAGGTCATGTACGACCTGCCCAGCCGGACCGACATCTCCAAGTGCGTGGTGGACCGGGCCGTCGTGCTCGACAAGGTCCATCCCACCCTGGTGCCGCTCAGCCCGCCCACCAAGTCGAGCCGCAGCCGCCGGGCCGCCTCCTAACGTCCCACCTCTGTCCCTCCCCCCTCACCGGAGCACCGTGACCCCCCGCGCCCACCCGTGACCTTCCCCGACCTGTCCGAGGCGCTGGCCTGGCTCGACTCCCACATCGACTTCGAGTCGTCCATGCCCACCCGGCGGACGCTCCCGTCGCTGGACCGCATGGAGAAGCTGGCTGCGCTTCTGGGCGACCCGCACACCGCCTACCCGGTGATCCACATCACCGGTACCAACGGCAAGGGATCGACCGCGGCCATGACCAGCTCGCTGCTCGCCGCCATGGGGCTGTCGGTGGGTACCTACACGAGTCCCAACCTCGCCCGGGTGAACGAGCGGATCGCGCGCAACGGGGATCCGATCGACGACGAGGCGTTCACCGACGTGCTGGACTCGCTGCGCCGGATCGAGTCCCTCATGGACGAACCACCGACACGGTTCGAGCTGCTGACGGCCGCCGCGCTGACGTGGTTCGCCGACGAGGCGGTCGACGTGGCCGTCGTCGAGGTCGGGCTGGGGGGCACCTGGGACTGCACGAACATCGTGCACGCCGCGGTGTCCGTGGTCACCAACATCAGCTACGACCACACCGAGGTGCTCGGGCCGACCCTCGAGGACATCGCCCGCGACAAGGCCGGGATCTTCACCGCCGGGGGCAGGGCGGTGGTGGGGGAGACCGACCCCGGTCTGGTGGCCCTGTTCCGGACCGCCGCCGACGCCGCCGGCTGTTCGGACTTCTGGGTCCGGGGCGTCGAGTTCGCCTGCACCTCGAACCGGGTGGCCGTGGGCGGCCGGCTGGTCGACCTGCGCACACCCGCCGGCGCCTACGGCGAGGTGGTCCTGCCGCTGCACGGCAGCCACCAGGGGGACAACGCCGCCTGCGCCCTGGCCGCGGCCGAGGCGTTCTTCGGGTCGCCGCTCCCCGAGGACGTGGTGGAGGAAGGGTTGGCCGCGGTCCGCGTGCCGGGCCGCCTCGAGGTCGTCGGCCGCCACCCCCTGGTGCTGGTCGACGGAGCCCACAACGCGGCAGGGATGTTGGTCCTGGCCCGGTCGCTGGCGGAGGAGTTCACCACCGAGGGGGAGACCACGGCCGTCGTGGGCATGCTGACGGGCCGCGATCCGACGGCCATGCTCGACGCCCTGGTCTCGGCCGGCGTGCGGTCGGTCGTCGTCTGCGCCCCCGACTCGCCCCGGGCGATGCCGGTGGGTGACGTCGCCAACGCGGCGGCCTCCCTCGGCATGGAGGTGAGCCTCGCAGCGGACCCGGCGGAAGCGACCCGTCGGGCCGTGGAGCGTTCGGGCCCGGACGACCGGGTCGTCGTGTGCGGTTCGCTGTACGTGGTGGCCGACGCCCGCGCCGCGCTCCTGCCCCGGGGCTGACCGCTCCCGTCGGTCCGGAGCCCGTCCCGACCGTGGACCGGACGCACGGACCGGCGGCTCGGGCGTCCCGCCGTCCGGACGGACGGGGAGATCCCGCCGACGCTCGGGTGCGGCGCGGCACGGGAGCCCCACGCCGCGTCGGAGCCCCCCGCCGCATCGGCTAGCCTGCCCCGCTTGTGGGACGCACACTTGTCATCGCCAAGCCCGACGCCGTCGAACGCGGACTGTCCGGTGAGATCATCGGCCGCCTCGAGCGCAAGGGCCTCCGGCTGGTCGCCGCCGAGCTCCGCACCCTGACCGCCGAGACGGCCCGGGCGCACTACGCGGAGCACGACGGCAAGCCGTTCTTCGGCGAGCTGGTCACCTTCATCACCCGTTCACCGGTGCTGGTGATGGTCGTCGAGGGTCCGGACGACACCTACAAGGTGGTCCGGAACCTCATGGGTGCCACCAACCCGGCCGACGCCGCACCGGGCACCATCCGGGGCGACCTGGCCCTCGAGATGGGCGAGAACCTGGTCCACGGCTCGGACTCCGACGAGTCGGCCGCCCGGGAGATCGCACTCTTCTTCCCGGGCCTGTAGACCCGGGATCTCCGGACCGGAGCCACCGGGGCGGGGGGTCGGGCCTCCCGGGACGGGCGCCCGTGGACGCGGGACCCTCCTGAGCTGGGACGGAATCGTCCCGGGTCCCGTCGCGGCCGGGTCCGCCCTTGTGCCGCCGTGGTGCATCCCGTAGCCTGAGGGCACATGCCAGCTGCCTCGAGGTGCCAGCGCAGCGGAAGCCCGGCCTGGTCACGCGCCCCCGTGTCCACCATGCCGATGATCGACAGAGGAGTGCATCTCTGATGCGCGACAACAGTTTCTCCCTCCTGGGACGCGACATGGCCGTGGACCTCGGTACCGCGAACACCCTGGTGTACGTCCGCGGCCGCGGCATCGTGCTGAACGAGCCGTCGGTGGTGGCGGTCAACACCAAGGACGGCCGGCCCCTGGCCGTGGGTGCCGAGGCCAAGCGCATGATCGGCCGGACCCCCAGCCACATCCAGGCCATCCGTCCGCTGAAGGACGGCGTCATCGCCGACTTCGAGATCTGCGAGAAGATGCTCCGCTACTTCATCCACCGGGTGCACCAGCGGCGGTTCGCCAAGCCCCGCATGGTCATCTGCGTCCCGTCGGGCATCACCGGCGTGGAGCAGCGGGCCGTGATGGAGGCCGCCGAGTACGCGGGGGCCCGCAAGGCGTACATCATCGAGGAGCCCATGGCCGCGGCCATCGGCGCCGGCCTGCCGGTGCACGAGCCGACGGGGAACATGGTCGTCGACATCGGCGGCGGCACCACCGAGGTGGCGGTCATCTCCCTGGGCGGCATCGTGACGAGCCAGTCCATCCGCATCGGTGGGGACGAACTCGACGAGGCCATCGTCTCCTTCGTCAAGAAGGAGTACAGCCTCGCACTGGGCGAGCGCACGGCGGAGGAGATCAAGATCGCCCTCGGCTCCGCCTACGAACTCGAGGAGGAGCTCCACGCCGAGATCCGCGGCCGCGACCTCGTGACCGGCCTGCCGAAGACCGTCGTCATCTCGACCCAGGAGATCCGCCAGGCCATCGACGAGCCCGTCTCGGCGATCGTCGACGCCGTCAAGGTCACGCTCGACCGGACCCCGCCCGAACTGGCCGCCGACATCATGGAACAGGGCATCGTGCTCACCGGTGGCGGCGCACTGCTGCACGGCCTCGAGAGCCGGCTCACCCAGGAGACGGGCATGCCCATCGTGGTGGCCCGCGACCCCCTGAACTGCGTGGCCATCGGCAGCGGACAGTGCCTGGAGGAATTCGAGGCCCTCAAGCAGGTCCTCATCACCTCGTCGGCCCGCTGACCGTCGGGGCGGCCGTACTCTCGTGGCGATGCCGCGGCGCTCCCGCCGCCCTCGGACGACGCTGCTGATCCTGGTCCTGGCCGCGATCACCATCATCACGCTCGACGCCCGTGGTGGCCTCCACGTCGTGACCTCGGGAGCACGGTCGGCGGCGTCCGACGCCTTCGCCCCGGTCCGGTCCGGCGTGAACGCCGTCATCGAGCCGATCGGGAGCTTCCTGGCCGGTTCGGTGCACTACGGCGCGGTGCGGGAGCAGAACCAGAAGCTGCAGGCCGAGATCGCCCAGCTCCGGATGGAGCAGGCGGCGGCGGCGCAGCAGGCCGAGGCGCTGAGCCAGCTCTCGGCCCTGCTGAAGCTGCCGTACCTGAACAACCTGCAGACCGTGCCCGCCGAGGTGACCGATTTCGGCACCAGCGACTTCGCCGCCACCGTCGACATCGACGTCGGGCGTGCCGACGGGATCCAGCTCGACATGCCGGTCGTCGGTCTCGGCGGACTGGTCGGCCAGGTCGTGGCCGTCAGCCACCACACGGCGACGGTCCGGCTCGTCACGGACGGTCAGTCCGCCGTCGGCACCGTCTACGGGCCGCCGCCGGGTTCGCTGGCCGTGCTCAACGGCACCGGGAGCGGCAAGCCCCTGAGCGCCGACCTGGTGCCGTCGAACACCCCGCTCACCGTCGGAGAGGTCTTCTCCACCAGCGGACTGGCCGGCGCCCTGTTCCCGCCCGGGATCCCCGTGGCCCGGGTGACGGCGGCCCACACCGGGAGCTCCGCATCCCAGGAGTCGGTGACCCTCCAGCCGCTGGCCGACCTCGCCCACCTCCGCTACGTGACCGTCGTGCTGTGGGGGCCGAACGCGTGACTCCCCGGGACGCGGCCCGCCTGACCCTGGTCGTCCTCGGGTTCGTGATCGTCCAGGAGACGGTCATGCTCGACCTCCGCATCGGCGGCGTCCACCCCGACGTCATGGTGCTGCTCCCGATCGTCGCCGGGATCATCGGGGGTCCCTCCCGTGGGGCGACCATCGGGTTCGGCACGGGACTCGTGGCCGACCTCTTCCTCCCCACCCCGTTCGGTCTGTCGGCCCTGGTGGCGTGCCTCCTCGGGTTCGCCGTGGGGCTCGCCACGGTCGCCCTGGACCGCACGGCGTGGTGGCTGGCCCCCGTGGCCGCCCTGGGGGGCAGCGCCCTCTACGAGATCACCTACGGGGCCCTCGGGTCCGTGCTCGGCCAGCCCCAGATGCTCCACGTCGCCCTGGCCCGGATCGTGGTGGTGGTGTCGGTGACCAACGCCGTGCTGGCGCTGCCGGCCATGCGGGTGATGGCGTGGGGGATGGCACAGTCCTCGACCGAGGGGATGCCCACCTCCGACATCGGGGTGGGTGCCGCACGATGACACGACGGGTGGGCGCCGCCCCGGACCCCGCGCCGGACCACCGGGCGGCGACGGTGACGTCGGGACCGTCCCGCGTACCGCAGGCCGGTCGGGCTTGGGATACTGGTGGCCCGTGAGCCGATCCCTGCGCCATCCCTTCGGCCAGAAGCGCATCTTCCAGGCGACCGGCGGGAGCAAGCCGCCGCGCACCAAGACCCGTCAGCCGCGCATGCGCCAGAGCCGGTTCTCGGTCGAGTCGCTCCTCGACGCGCCCGACACCACCGAGGCCCGTCCCGGTCTGCGGCTGCGCATCGTCGGGGTCGCCGTGGTCGGGCTGTTCGCCGTCCTCGGCCTGCGGCTGTGGGCGCTCCAGGTCCTCCAGGCCCCGGCCGCCGCCCAGGCCGTCGTGGCCAACGAGATCCGCACCGTGCCGGTGACCCCCACCCGGGGGCTCATCCTCGACCGCAACGGCAACCCGCTGGCCGACAACAAGGTCACCGAGGAGATCACCCTGTCCCGGGTGGCGGCCCAGCAGGACCCGACGGTCATCGGCCGCCTGGCGGCGGTGGTGGGGGAGACCCCCCAGCAGGTCCAGGCGGCCATCGCCAACCAGCAGTACAGCCTGTACAAGCCGGTCCCCATCCTGGCCGACGCCCCGCTGGCCGACGTGATCTACATCAAGGAGCACCAGGCCGAGTTCCCGGGCGTGACGTCCCAGCAGACCACCCAGCGCGCCTACCCCCAGACCGAGCTGCCCGGGCCGGCCCAGGGGACCTACCCGGCGGCCCAGGCGCTCGGCTACGTCGGGACCATCAACGCGGCCGAGCTGAGGTCCCGGGCGTCCCAGGGGTACCAGGCCGGGGACGCCTTCGGCCAGGCCGGCCTCGAGTACCAGTACGAGACCCAGCTCCACGGGGTGCCGGGTCGCCAGGAACTCGAGGTCGATCCCAAGGGGCAGGTGGCCGGTGTCCTCAAGTCGACGCCGCCCACTCCCGGCAACGACGTCGTGACGAACCTCGACACCAACCTCCAGCAGGTGGCCGACAACGCCCTGGCCGCCCAGGTCCTGAGCCTGCGCAAGACGTTCGACCGGGCCTGCAACAACAACACCGGCTGCTATCCGGCCGCCACGGGCGGCGCCGTCGTGGTCATGAACCCCCAGTCCGGCGCCGTCTACGCCCTGTCGTCGTACCCGAGCTACAACCCGTCGGTGTGGGTGGGGGGCATCTCCCAGGCGCAGTACGCCACCCTGTCGGACCCGGCCACGGCGCCCCTGCTGAACCGGGCGATCGACGGCGTCTACACCCCGGGCTCGACCTTCAAGCTGAACACCGCCACCGCCGCGCTCCAATCCGGACTGTGGACCCCGGGCCAGCTGTTCCACGACACCGGCAGCTATACCGCCCCGGGGTGCCAGTACCAGAGCACCACGTGCACCCTCCACAACGCCCCGGGCGACGGGGCCCTCGGCTACATCGACATGTCGACGGCGCTCACGGCATCCGACGACGACTTCTTCTACAACCTGGGCGCCCAGTTCTACGTCCAGCGCGCCACCTACGGACAGACCCCCATCCAGGACGTCGCCGGCCAGTACAGCCTCGGCCAGCTGACCGGCATCGACCTGCCCGGTGAGATCAAGGGTCGGGTCGACAGTCAGGCCGAGCGCCTGAAGCTGCACGCCATCAGTCCCACCGGATTCCCCACCACCACGTGGTACACGGGCGACGCCATGGAGATGGCCTTCGGGCAGGGGGCGACGGTGATCACCCCGATCGAGCAGGCGGTGGCCTATTCCACCTTCGCCAACGGGGGGACCCGCTACGTGCCACAGGTGGCGGCGGCCGTGGTCTCCCCTTCGGGCAAGGTCATCACCCGCTTCACGCCCCAGGTGACCGGACACGTGACCCTGTCGCCGCAGGACCGCCAGTCCATGCTGAGCGGGTTCGAGGGCGTGATCACCAATCCGCACGGCACGGCCTACGGGATCCCCGGGCTGGCGTCGTTCCCCGGTGGCCTGGCCGGCAAGACCGGTACGGCCGACACCGTGGCCGGCAAGGAGCCGACGGCCTGGTTCGTGGCCTGGGGCCCCACCGCCGATCCGCAGTACGTCGTGGTGTGCGTGATCGACCAGGCCGGCTACGGGGCCACGGCCGCGGCACCCGTCGTCAGCCAGATCTTCTCCTACCTGGCCACCCATCCGATCGGCCCGGCGGCCATCCCCCCGCCGGCCTCCGCCAGCCAGAGCACCACCCCGGTGCCGCCGCCCACCTCCACGACCACGTCCACGACGCCGGCGACGGGCACCGCGTCCACGACGACCACGACGACCACGACGATCCTGCCGGGCTGAACCGGTGGGGGCGACCACGGGACACCCCGCGGACGGCCCGCCGGCCCCGTCGGGTCGTGCCCCGGGGGTCGAGGGGGCCGCCCGGTCCGGGGCGTCCCCGGGGTGCCCCTAGGATGGAGGGGGACATGGAGTCCCTCTGGCCACGGATCGAGCCGCTCCTCGCCCACGTCACGAAGCCGGCCCGCTACATCGGGGGCGAACTCGGCGCACAGGAGGTCGAGCACGGCCCGGACACGGTGTCGTGGCTGCTCGTGTACCCCGACACCTACGAGGTCGGCCTCCCCAACCAGGGCCTCCAGATCCTCTACGAGATCCTCAACGAGCGCGACGACGCGGCGGCGGAGCGGTCCTATGCCCCGTGGGTGGACATGGAGGCCGCCATGCGGGCCGCCGGGCTGCCGCTGTTCTCCGTCGACGGCCACCACCCGGCCGCCGGGTTCGACGTACTCGCCTTCAACCTGTCCGCGGAGCTCGTCTACACCAACGTCCTCAACCTGATCGACCTGGCCGGGGTGCCCGTGCGGGCCGCCGACCGGACAGCGCAACACCCGGTGGTGATGGCCGGTGGGCACTGCGTCTTCAACCCCGAACCGCTCGCCGACTTCGTCGACTGCTTCGTCCTGGGCGACGGCGAGGAGGTCGTCGGGGAGATCAACGAGGTGCTCGCCGCCTTCCGCACCGGTGCGGCCGGCGGCGCACCGGGCACCGACCGCGACCGCACGGCGATGCTGCGGGCGCTGTCCCGCGTCCCGGGCGTGTACGTGCCCTCCTGCTACGAGGTCTCCTATGACGGGGCCACCGGCGCGCTGGCCGGTATCGCGCCCCGGTTCCCCGACACCCCGGCCCGGATCGAGAAGCGGACGATCACGGACCTCGGCGACTGGCCCTACCCCCGCCGCCAGCTGGTTCCGCTGATCGAGGTGGTCCACGACCGGCTGAACGTGGAGCTCTTCCGGGGCTGCACCCGGGGCTGCCGGTTCTGCCAGGCGGGCATGATCACCCGCCCGGTCCGGGAGCGGCCCGCCGACCAGGTCCGCACCATGGTCCGATCGGGGCTCGAGCGCACGGGCTACGACGAGGTGGCCCTGACGTCGCTGTCGAGCGCCGACTACTCGGGCATCGAGGAGACCGTCACCGGGATCATCGACGACCCGTCGTGCTCCGGCCAGGTGTCCGTCAGCCTGCCCAGCCTGCGGGTCGACGCCTTCACGGTGGGGACGGCGGCCCAGATCCAGCGGGTGCGGCGGACCGGCCTGACCTTCGCCCCCGAGGGCGGGACGTGGCGGATGCGCCAGGTCATCAACAAGCTCATCCGCGAGGAAGACCTCTACGCGGCCGTCGACGCCGCCTTCAGCCAGGGATGGAAGCGGGTCAAGCTGTACTTCCTCATCGGGCTCCCCACCGAGACCGACGAGGACACGCTCGGCATCGTCGCCCTGGCCAAGCAGTGCGTCGCCATCGGCCGGCGCTACCACCCGTCGGTCACCGTGACCGCATCGGTCGGCGGCTTCGTCCCCAAGGTGCAGACGCCGTTCCAGTGGTTCGGACAGAACACGATCGAGGAGCTCACCCGCAAGGTCCACCTGCTCCGGGACGCCGCACGGCCGGTGCGCGGGCTGACCGTCCGCTGGCACGATCCCAGGGCGACGGCGGCCGAGGGGATCGTGAGCCGGGGCGACCGGCGCATGGGTGCCGTGGTGGAGCAGGTGTGGCGCAACGGCGGAACGTTCCAGGAATGGTCGGAGTACTTCGACCTGGACCTGTGGACCGACGCCCTGTCCGCCCACGGGATGAGCCTCGAGGACACCGTCTACCGGCACCGGACCGAGCACGAGGTGCTGCCCTGGGACCACGTCTCTGCCGGCCTGCACCGGGACTTCCTGTGGCAGGACTGGGAGGACGCCCTGGCCGAGCACGGCCTGCCCGACTGCCGGTGGACCCCCTGCTACGACTGCGGTGCCTGCACGGGCTACGGGGTCGAGCACGTGGTGGCCTCCGCCGTCCCCCCGGCGGGGGGGAGCCAGGGCACCGGGCAGGATCTCTCTGCGGGGGGCCAGGTGCCGGTACGATTCCTGTCCACGGCGCCATCCGGCGCCGGCCCGGTGGTCCCACCGGGTGGGAGCGCCGCAGCGCTGGCGACCGAGGGGAGGAGCTGAGGTGCGCATCCGGTTCCGCTTCGCCAAGCTCGGCAAGGTCCGCTTCACCAGCCAGCGCGACACCGCCCGCATGTGGGAGCGGGCACTGCGTCGGGCGCGCCTCCCCCTGGCCTACACCGAGGGGTTCTCCCCGCGACCGCAGCTCAGCTTCGGACTGGCCCTGCCCACGGGGGCGGAATCTCTGGCGGAGTACCTCGACGTGGCCCTGGACCCGGTCCGGGCTCGGGAGGCCGTCGTCGACGTGGCCGCCCTGCCGGCACTGCTCGACGGACTCCTGCCCACCGGCGTCCAGGTCGAGGAGGCGGTGGAGATCGAGCGCTCGAAGGAATCGCTCCAGCAGATCGTGACCTCGTGCTCGTGGACCCTGCGGTTGGCCGGCATCGGCCGCGACGAGCTGGCGCTCGCCGTGGGCGCCCTGCTGGCGGCCGACACGGTCCCGATCACCCGCGAGCGCAAGGGACGCCAGGAGGTCGACGACCTCCGGCCGTCCGTGCTCGCCCTGGCCCCGGCCGATCCGCTGGAGGACGGTGCCACGGACCCGACGGGGCGCACCGTCGGCCTCGTCGCCGAACTCTCGACCCGGCCGCGCGGCGTGCGTCCCGTGGAACTCGTGCGCGGCCTGATCGCGGTGTCGGGCGGTCCGCCCGGCACATCGCCCGAAGGGGTGGCCAACGGCGGCCACCCCGGAAGTATCCCGGTCCTCGACCGGGCCTGCAGGACACAACAGTGGATCGAGCGCGACGGGCTCCGTCAGGAGCCGCTCCTCGGTCGGGTCGTCCCGGCCGGAGCAGACCGCGCCGCGCACGCCCTGGAGCGTGCGTCGTGAGCAGTTTGAGAAGGGAAATCGATGTCAGAAGCACCTACCGGGCGGACGCCCGGGGCGGAGTCGCCCCCCTCGTCGCCGACACCCACCGCCGACCGGACCGCGGTCGCCGCCCCGAACCGCGCACCGGAGGCGGCGCGCGCCGCTGACCCGACGCGGGTCGCCGTGGCGGGCGCCGGCGGGACCACCGACGCCGGGGGGCCGTCCGGCACCCCGGTGGCCGACCGTGCCTCCGAGCCGTCCGGCGTGAGCGGCCCGGGCTCCGGTGCCACCGGGCCCGGCACGGGAGCGGGATCGGCCAACCGCCGCCGGCGCGGGTCCCGCGGCGGCCGCGGCCGGGGGCGTGCCGGGGGTCCGGGCGGCGAGCCCGTTACGGGACGCGCCGAAGGCACCCGGGCGCCGGACGGCGGGTCCGCCGCCTCCGAGGGCACGTCCCGGGCGGACACGGGTGGCGCACCGGCCCCTGCGGTCGCGCCGACGACCGCGACCGCCGCCCCGTCCGCGACCGTTGCCGCACCTTCCGCTCCCGCCGTGCCCGCCGAACGTCCGAAGATCGGTGACACCCGACCGTCCATCGGGGACACGCGCCCGGCACCGGCCGGGTCGTCCCCGGGCCCGGCGGCGACGCCCGCCCGCTCGGGCGGCGGGCGCAACCGGGGCCGGGGGGGCGCACGGGCCGGCACCGGGGGAGGTGGGGGCGCGGCCGCGGCACCGGCCGGGGCGGCGACCGCCGACCGGGCGACGGCGGGGGCCACCCGTGCGAACCCTCCGGCGGCCAAGGCGGACGGCGCGGCACGGGGCGAGGGGCGCAAGGGTGGCCGGGAGCGGCGGGGCAAGGCCGTCGGGCGGTACCAGATCTGCGTCCACGTCCGGCCGGACATGACCCAGATCGCCCTCCTCGAGGGCCGGACCCTGGTGGAGCACTACATCTCCCGGGCCTCAGACGACGCCACGCAGATCGACGGCAACATCTACCGCGGACGGGTCCAGAACGTGCTTCCCGGGATGGAGGCCGCGTTCATCGACATCGGCACGCCGAAGAACGCCGTGCTGTACCACGGGGACGTCCGCTACGACAAGGACGACGTGGAGTCGGGCAGGGGCGGTGGACAGCCCCGGATCGAACAGCTGCTGAAGCCGGGCCAGACGATCCTGTGCCAGGTCACGAAGAACCCGATCGGGGCGAAGGGGGCGCGGCTGACCCAGGAGGTCTCGCTCCCCGGCCGCTTCGTGGTCCTCGTGCCGAACTCGACCGCCTACGGGATCTCCAAGCGCCTCGAGGACGCGGAGCGCAAGCGCCTGCGCCGGATCGTGGATGCCGTGCGTCCCGAGGGCCACGGGCTGATCGTCCGGACGGCCGCCGCCGGTGCGAGTGCCGAGGAGCTGGAGCACGACATCGGACGCCTGGTCGAGCAGTGGGACACGATCGCCGCCGACGCGCGGAAGGGACAGGGCGCCGCCCTGCTCTACCGGGAGCCGGCCATCGCCGTGCGGGTGATCCGCGAGGAGCTCAACCGGGAGTACCGTGCCGTGGTCATCGACGACCTGGCCCTCTACGAGCAGGTCCGCGACTACGTCGGGGCCGTCAACCCCGAGCTGGCCGACCGGGTGGAGTACTACGACCCCGAGGTCGAGGACCTGCCCATCTTCGAACGGTTCCACGTCCACGAGCAGTTGCACAAGGCCCTGGACCGCAAGGTCTTCCTCCCGTCGGGCGGCTCCCTGGTGATCGACCGCACCGAGGCCCTGACCGTGATCGACGTCAACACGGGCAAGAACGTGGGTACCACCAATCTCGAGGAGACCGTCTACCGGAACAACCTGGAGGCGGCCGACGAGGTGGCCCGGCAGCTCCGGCTGCGCGACATCGGCGGCATCATCGTCATCGACTTCATCGACATGGAGATCCGGGAGAACCGCGACAAGGTGGGTGCCGCCCTCCGCACCGCCCTGGCCAGGGACAAGACCCGCACGCAGGTGTTCGACATCTCCGAGCTGGGACTCGTGGAGATGACCCGGAAGCGGGTCTCCGAGGGCCTCATCGAGTCGATGTCGACCACCTGCTCGGTCTGCGAGGGCCGGGGAATAGTATTTGACGACCCGGAGCTGTAGGCTGTCATCCCTATGCACGCAGTCATCAGAACCGGAGGCAAGCAGGAGCGAGTGGCCGAGGGCCAGGAGCTCCGCGTGGAACTGCTGGGTGAGGGGCCCGGCGCCGAGGTGACCTTCGAGCCCGTCCTCCTCGTCGACGGGGACACCGTCCTGGCCACGCCGGCCCAGCTGGCGGGCGCCACCGTCACCGCCACGGTGAAGGGCGAGGAGCTCGGTCCCAAGATCCGCGGCTTCACCTACAAGAACAAGTCGAACCAGAGCACCCGGTGGGGCCACCGCCAGCGGTACTCGACCATCGCCATCACCGGCATCACCGCCGGCTGACCACCCGACCGACCGACCCGGGCCCCGAACGGGCCGACCACGACGCATCGCAAGGAGTACCTCTCATGTCCAAGACCAAGGGTGGCGGTTCCACCAGGAACGGGCGCGACTCGAACGCCCAGCGCCTCGGCGTCAAGGTCTTCGGCGGCACCGACGTGCGCACCGGCGCCATCATCGTGCGACAGCGCGGCACCAAGTTCCACCCCGGGCTGAACGTCGGTCTGGGCAAGGACGACACCCTGTTCGCCCTGGCGGACGGGACCGTCCAGTTCGCGAGCCGCAAGGGCCGCAGGCTGGTCGACGTCGTCCCCGCCGACTGAGCCCGTCCACCCGTCGTGACCTCCCGGACCCTCGACTTCGAGGGCTGCGTCAATTTCCGGGACCTCGGGGGCTACCGCACCGTCGACGGCCGGACGGTGGCGTGGCGTCGGCTCTTCCGGGCCGACGGGCTCAACAGGCTGACACCGACCGACCGTGCCCAGCTCGTGGAACTCGGGCTCACGACGGTGATCGACCTGCGGACGCCCGACGAGGCGGCGCAGCGGGGGAGCTTCCCGGTGGACGAGGTCCCCGTCCGCTACGTGGGCCTGCCGCTCACCGACGTGCTGCCGGCCACCGAGGAACTGCCGGAATGGCGGGAGGCGGACTACGTCGCCGACCGGTACGCGGCCATGGTGGCCGAGGGCGGGCCGGTGCTGACCGAGGCCATCCGGGTGCTGGCGTCGACGGAGGCCCTCCCGGCCGTCATGCACTGCAGCGCCGGCAAGGACCGCACCGGCGTGCTGTCGGCGCTGGTGCTCGCCTTCCTCGGCGTGCCCGACGAGACGATCGTCGAGGACTACGCGCTGTCGTCGGCCGCCATGGAACGCCTGCTCGAGCGCCTGAAGGCCGAGTACCCCGAGGCGGCCGACGAGGTGGAGCGCTACGCCCCGGCGATCCTCCACGTCGTCCCCGAGACGATGGAGCAGTTCCTCGGGTCCCTGGTGGACGAGTACGGCTCCTACGACGATCTGGCCGCAGCCCTGGGCGTGGTGGAGGCGATGGACCGCCTCCGCGCCACCGTGCTGGTCGACGCCTGACCGGCGTCGCCCGGTCCGCGGTCCGGTCCGCGGCCACGCACCGGCACGGACCGGCGCCCGACCCGGAGGTGCGCCGTCCGCATCCGACGTCCCCCCACGGGGGCGCAGACCCCCGATCGGTAGGATCGTCCCCATGTCCAGCTTCGTCGACGAGGCACAGCTCCATGTGAAAGCGGGCGACGGCGGTGCCGGCGCCGTGGCGATGCGACGGGAGGCCCATGTCGACAAGGGCGGTCCCGACGGCGGGGACGGCGGCCGTGGCGGCAACGTCTGGCTGGTCGCCACCACCAACCAGTCGTCGCTGCTCCCGTTCCGCGACCACCCGCACCGGGCGGCCGAGAACGGTGGCCACGGCGGCGGGAAGAAGAAGCACGGTGCCCGGGGCAAGGATCTCGAGGTCGCCGTCCCGGTGGGCACCCGGGCCCGACGGGCCGACGGCACCCTGCTGGCCGACCTGGCCAATGCGGGCGACCGCTGGCTGGCGGGCGAGGGCGGCCGGGGGGGTCGGGGAAACGCCAGCTTCCTGTCCAACAACCGCCGGGCCCCCACCTTCGCCGAGCAGGGGGAGAAGGGCCACGAGGAGTGGTTCGACCTCGAGCTGGCCCTGGTGGCCGACGTCGCCCTGGTGGGCTTCCCCAACGTGGGCAAGTCGACGCTCATCTCGAGGATCTCGGCGGCCAAGCCGAAGATCGCCGACTACCCGTTCACGACCCTCGAGCCCCATCTGGGGGTCGTCCGTACCGACGACGAGGCGAACTTCACCGTGGCCGACATCCCCGGACTGGTCGAGGGCGCGGCCGAGGGCAAGGGCCTCGGCCACCAGTTCCTGCGCCACATCACCCGGGCCCGGGTGCTGGTGATCCTGGTCGAGCTCGACCCGGTCACCGGGGCCCCGCCGGCCGAGCAGCACCGGGTCCTCGTCGACGAGCTGCGGCGGTACCAGCCGGAGCTGCTGGACCGTCCCCGGCTGGTGGTGGGGTCGAAGGCCGACATGGTGGCACCCGAGGACCTGCCGGAACCGGCGGCCGCCGAGACGTTCGACCGCGCCGGACCGACGACCGTCGGGGATGGCGGATTCCGACCCGACCTGGTGATCTCCTCGGTGACCGGGCAGGGCATCCCGGCCCTGGTGGGTCGCCTGGCCGCACTGGTGGCGGGCGCCCGCACGGCTGAACCCGAGGCCGACGGGACCATAGTCATCCACCGCCCGCTACCCGAGGGATTCACCGTCGAGCGGTTGGGGGAGCACGAGTTCGCCGTGCTCGGAAGGGTGGCGGAGCGGGCGGTCGCCCTCAACGACGTGACCACCGACGAGGCGGCCGACTACGTCCAGGGCCGGCTCCGGCGGCTGGGCGTGGACCGGGCACTGGCGCGGGCCGGTGCCCGGGACGGGGACACGGTGCACATCGCCGACCTGTCGTTCACCTGGTACCGAGACCAGCCCGAGTTCACCGGCCAACCCGCCAGCAGGCGCCGGGGTCGCTGACGTGCACGCCGCCGGCCGCACCCTGGTGGTCAAGATCGGGTCGTCGTCGGTCACGACCGGCGACGGACGCGTGGACACCGACGCCATCGACAAGCTGGCCGGGGAGGTCGCCCAGGCCCGTGCGGCGGGGCACCGGGTGGTCATCGTGACCTCGGGCGCCATCGCCGCGGGTTGGACGACCCTGGCCGAGGGCCGTACCCGACCCTCGGACCTGGCCACGTTGCAGGCGGTGGCCGCCGTGGGTCAGCACCTGCTGATGCGGGTCTGGAGCGATGCCCTCGGGCGGCACGGGCTGGTCGCCGGCCAGGTCCTCCTCGCCCCCCTCGACTTCGTCCACCGCAGCCAGTACCTGCACGCCCGACAGACCCTCGGCCGGCTACTCGAGCTCGGCGTGGTCCCCGTCGTCAACGAGAACGACGCCGTGGCCGACGAGGAGATCCGTTTCGGCGACAACGACCGCCTCGCCGCCCTGGTGGCCCACCTCGTGGGCGCCGGTCTCCTCGTGCTGCTGACCGACACCGCGGGCCTGCTGACCGGTGACCCCCGACGGGAGGCCGACGCCTCGCTCATCGAGGAGGTCGTCGAGATCGACCACGAGCTCGAGGCCATCGCCGGGGGTCCCGGCACGGCCGTGGGCAGCGGGGGCATGGGCTCCAAGCTGGCGGCGGCCAAGATCGCCGTCTGGTCGGGGGTCGAGGCGGTCATCGCCGATGCCGCCCGGCCGGGCGTGCTCGCCTCGGTGGCGGGGGGCACCCCCGGTGTGGGGACGCGGTTCCGGCCCCGTGAGGTGGTGCTCCCGGCCCGCAAGCTGTGGATCGCCTTCGCCATCGCGGCCTCGGGTTCGATCGTGGTGGACGCCGGCGCCCGTCAGGCACTGGTCGAGCGGGGTCGGTCGCTGCTCCCCGCCGGGATCGTGTCGGTCCACGGGGACTTCGGCATCGACGACGCCGTGGAGCTGGTGGGCCCGGACGGCGCCGTCTTCGCCAAGGGTCTGGTCCGCCATGCGTCCGACGACGTGGCCGGGTGGACCGGCCTCCGGTCGGGGGACCTGCCCGAGGACGTGGCGGCCGAAGTGGTGCACCGGGACGACCTCGTCGTGCTCGGCTGAGCAACGGGTCCTCACCGGGGCGCACTCCGTGCGAACGGTGCGTCGAACTCGGGACGTTCTGCGGGCGCGTGCGGCCCGGCAGGGAGCCGGGACCCGAAGGTGCCGGAGCGAGCGGGCGGGTGTCCAGCCGGTGGGCGGTCCCCTCCCTCAGGAAGTACCCTTCGCGGGTCGGCAACCCGAGCTCGCAGCCGGGTCTTCACGTGCGGAGCGCCCCATGGACATCCTGCGGACACCAGAGGACCGATTCGTCGACCTGCCTGCCTACCCCTTCGCTCCCAACTACGTGGACATCGACGCCGGCGACAGGACCCGACTGCGGATCCACTACCTCGACGAAGGGCCTCCGGGGGGCGAGACCGTGCTGTTGTTGCACGGCGAGCCGACCTGGTCCTACCTGTACCGCACGGTGATCCCGCATCTGACCGCCGCCGGGCTCCGGGCGGTCGCCCTCGACCTGGTGGGATTCGGGCGCAGCGACAAGCCCGCCCGTCGTCCCGACTACACCTACCAGGCCCACGTCGACTGGACGTGGGCGGCCGTCGAAGCGATCGGCCTCGACGCCATCACCCTCGTCTGCCAGGACTGGGGCGGCCTGATCGGGCTCCGTCTGGTCGGCGAGCATCCGGAACATTTCGTCCGGGTCGTTGCGGCCAACACGTTCCTGCCGACGGGGGACCGTCCTCCCGGCGATGCGTTCCTCGCCTGGCAGCGCTTCAGCCAGGAGGCGCTCGAGTTCCCGACCGGTCGGATCGTGCGCGGCGGCTGCGTCAACGAACTGCCCCCGGAGGTCGTGGCCGCCTACGACGCTCCGTTCCCCGACGAGACCTATCAGCAAGGCGCCCGCCAGTTCCCGCTCTTGGTCCCCACCCGACCCGATGACCCGGCTGCGCCGGCCAACCGTGCCGCCTGGGAGGCGCTGCGCCGCTTCGAGCGGCCCTTCCTCTGCGCCTTCTCCGACTCCGATGCCATCACCAGAGGCGCCGATCGCCTCTTCCGGGCCGAGATCCCCGGTGCTGCGGGACAGGCGCACACCACCATCGTCGGTGCCGGCCACTTCCTCCAGGAGGACCAAGGCCCCGAACTCGCCCGGGTCATCACCGGATTCGTGGCGGACACCCCCCGGTAGTCCCGCCCGGACGGGATGCCCCGTCCGTCCCGAAGGGCACCTAGTTCTTGAGCAGGCCGCCGATGATCGAGCCGGCCGATCCCGAGTTCGAGTTCTCCTGCTGGGGCAGGTACGGGGCGAGCGAGTGGGCCAGCTGCGAGATGGGCATGGTCTGGAGCCACACCATGCCGGGACCGGTGAGCGAGGCCAGGAAGAGCGTCTCGGCACCGAACAGCAGGTTCTTGATGCCCTTGACCATGGTGATCTCGAAGCTCATGTTCGCGTCGAAGAGCCCGACGTGCCCGGGGATCACCCGGAGGTTCTCCCCCGGGGCCAGGTGGTACTCGACGAGCTCCCCCGACAGTTCGATCCAGGCCGTGCCCCGACCGGTGACCCGCTGGAGGAGGAAGCCGCTGCCGCCGAAGATCCCGGCTCCGAGCTTCTGCTGGAACCCGACGGTGATGTTCACGTCCGAGGTGGCGGCCAGGAACCCGTGGCGGTGGACCAGGTACTCGCGGTCGGCGGCGATGGCGACCGGACGGATCTCCCCGGGCATCTTGGCGGCGAACGACACGGTGCCCGGACCGCCGTCGGCCTCGTAGCGGGTGACGAAGAGCCCTCCGCCCGAGACCGTCCGCTTGAGGGCCCCCATGACGCCCTTGGACCCCGCGCCCTGGGTGGACGTGGTCATCCCGATGGTCGAGGACATCCACGACACCTCGCCGCCGGGCGAGACCACCGACTGTCCGGGATCGAGGTCGACCTGCAGGACCGGCATCACCGTGCCGAGTACGCGGTGGACGACGCCGGCGGCGGCGTCGACGGCCGCCGGGTCGTCCGGGGACGGGGGCTCCATGGTCGACATGCTCGGTCCTCCCGGTCGCTGGGCCGAGCCACCCGACCCGGCCGCGCCCATCGTACGGTCGGGTCCCGCGGGGCGGGGGGACCGGCGCCCGCCGCCGCCGCACCGACACCCCGGGACCGCCAAGTACGCTGGCCCGGTGCCGGACAGCCCGTCCCCTTCGATGGTCGACCTCGGTCGAGCGGCCGTGGCCGCCGGCCGGGTGGTGGCGCGCTCGTCGTCTGCCGCCCGCGACGACGCCCTCCGCTTCGCCGCCGACCTGCTCGAGGAGCGGGCGGACGCGGTGCTGGCCGCCAACGACACCGACCTCGCCCGTGCCACCGACGCCGGGGCGGACGCGACCTCGCTCGACCGGCTCCGGCTCGACGCCGCGAGGATCGCCGGCATGGCGGCCGGCCTGCGGGACGTCGCCGCCCTGGCGGATCCGGTGGGCGAGGTCGTCGACGGGTGGGTCCGGCCCAACGGCCTGCGGGTCGAGCGGGTGCGGATCCCGCTCGGGGTGATCGGCATCATCTACGAGAACCGGCCGAACGTCACCAGCGACGCCGCAGGGCTCTGCCTCAAGTCCGGCAACGCCGTGCTGCTGCGCGGCTCGTCCAGTGCCATCACGACCAACCGGGCCGTGGCCGCCGCCCTGCGCGACGGTCTGGCCAAGGCCGGACTCCCGACGGCCGCCGTGGGCCTGGTGACCGACACCACCCGGGAGGGCGCGGTGGCCTTCATGCAGCTGACCGGCATCATCGACTGCCTCATCCCCCGAGGAGGCGCCTCGCTGGTCGCGTCGATCCGGGAACACGCCACGGTGCCCTACGTCGTGGACGGGATCGGCAACTGCCACGTCTACGTGGACGCGGCAGCGGACCTCGACATGGCCGAGTCCATCGTGGTCAACGCCAAGACCCAGCGGCCCGGCGTGTGCAACGCCGCCGAGTCCCTCGTGGTGCACCGGGACGTGGCCGCCGAGTTCCTGCCCCGGATCGCCGCCGCCCTCGGCGGCGTCACCCTGCTGGGCGACGAGGCGACCCGGGCCGTCCTGCCGGGGATCGGGCCGGCCACCGAGGAGGACTTCGCCGCCGAGTTCCTCGGACCCGTGCTGAGCGTCGCCACGGTCGACGACCTGGACGCCGCCATCGACCACGTCTCCCGGTACGGGTCGGGCCACTCGGAGGCCATCGTGACCCGGGACATCGGCGCCGCCGGCCGGTTCACGGCCGAGATCGACGCCGCGGCCGTGGTGGTCAACGCCTCGACCCGCTTCGTCGACGGGGCCGAACTCGGACTCGGCGCCGAGATCGGCATCTCCACCCAGAAACTCCACGCCCGGGGCCCGATGGGCCTCCGCGAACTCACCTCCGTCCGATTCGTCGTCACAGGAACAGGGCAGGTACGTACATGAGCAGCGATCCGACGGACACGGCCCCCGGCCGCGGTGGAACCGGCACCGGGGAGATCACCTCCGGGTTCCCCGAGGCGGGGCCGCCGCGCTTCGACTCGATCGGGGCGGTCCGCACCGGGCTTGCCGGTGTGGACTACCTGGCCGACGAGGGCATCTCGGGCGTCGTCTACCTGGCCGACCGGTTGGCCAAGCCCGTACTGGTCGAGGGACCGGCGGGGACCGGGAAGACCGAGCTGGCCAAGTCGGTGGCGCGCCTGACCGGCAGCCGGCTGATCCGCCTCCAGTGCTACGAGGGGCTCGACGAGTCGAAGGCCCTGTACGAGTGGAACTACAAGAAGCAGCTCCTGCGGATCCAGGCCGACTCGGGCCAGTCGTGGGAACAGCTGGAGGAGGACATCTTCAGCGAGGAGTTCCTGCTCACCCGGCCGCTGCTCGAGGCCATCAAGTCGGCGGAACCGGTGGTGCTGCTCATCGACGAGGTCGACCGGGTGGAGCTCGAGACCGAGGCGCTGCTGCTCGAGATCCTCTCCGAGTACCAGGTCTCGATCCCCGAGCTGGGTACGGTTCGGGCCCGGCAGATCCCGCTGGTGTTCCTCACCTCGAACAACACCCGCGAGCTGTCCGAGGCGCTGAAGCGCCGGTGTCTCTACCTGCACATCGACTACCCGCAGCTGGAGCGCGAGCGGGCCATCATCGAGACCCGTGTGCCCGGCATCAGCCAGGCCCTGGCCGACCAGGTGGCGCGGATCGTGCGCTCGATCCGCTCGCTCGACCTGAAGAAGGCCCCGTCGGTCTCCGAGACCCTCGACTGGGCCCGGACGCTGGTGGTGCTCGGGGTCGAGTCCATCGACGCCGAGCAGGCCAGGGACACGCTGCACATCCTGCTCAAGTACCGCTCGGACATCGACCGGGCGTCCAAGGAGCTGGCCGGCCTGGACTCCTCGGGCTGAGTCGGGGCCGGGCGTGCTGGATCTCCTGACCGGCTTCGTGGCCGAGCTGCGCGCCGCCGGCATCCCGGTGTCGCTGTCGGAACACCTCGACGCCGCCGAGACGCTGAAGCACGTGCCCCTCGAGGACCGCGAGGCCGTCAAGTACACCCTCGGCGCCAGCCTGGTGAAGTCGTCGACGCACTGGCCCGCCTACGAGACGGCCTTCGAGATCTACTTCAGCCTGCGCGGGCCCGGGTACGCGATCGACGGCGGGGACGAGGGACCCGGTGACGAGACCGGGGCGGAGGACGAGGCATCCGACCAGCCGGGCCGGGGCGGGGTGCGGGGCAGGGGCCGAGGGGGCGGCGGGGGCGAGGGGATGACCCCCGAGGAACTCGCCGACCTGCTCTACAAGGCGCTGCTCGGTGCCAACAGCTCGATGATCCAGGCGGTGGCCCGCCAGGCCGTCAGCCGCTACGGGGGCATGGAGGCCGGCCGCCCCGTCGGCGGCACCTACTACCTCTACCGGACCCTCCGGAACCTGGACCTCGACGCGGTCCTCGAGCGGCTGGTCGACGAGGCCCGACGGGTCACCTCGGCCGAGAACGCCGGGACGGCCCACCGCGGACCCGACGTGACGCTCACCCCGCTCGAGGAGCGCCTGCTGCGCGACGAGTACCAGGCCCGGATCGACCAGCTGCGCAAGGAGATCGAGAGCGAGATCCGGCGGCGGCTGGTGGCCGACCGCGGGAGCGAGGCGCTGGCCAAGTCCATCCGGAAGCCGCTCCCGGAGGACATCGACGTGATGCACGCCACCCGCGACGAGCTGGTGGCGCTGCGCCGGTCGCTGGCTCCCCTGTCGCGGAAGCTGGCGGTGCGTCTCGCCCGCAAGCGCCGGCACGGGCGCAAGGGTCCCCTCGACTTCCGCTCCACGGTCCGCCACTCGCTGTCGACGGGAGGGGTGCCGGTGGAGCCCCGGTTCCGCTACCCGCGCCCGTCGAAGCCCGAGATCATCGTCATCGCCGACATCTCGGGGTCGGTGGCCAGCTTCGCCCGGTTCACCCTCCACCTGGTCCACGCCATCAGCTCGCAGTTCTCCAAGGTCCGGAGCTTCGTCTTCATCGACGGGATCGACGAGGTGACCAGCTTCTTCGAGGGGGTCGACGACCCGACCCAGGCCGTGCACCGGATCAACACCGAGGCCGACGTGGTCTGGGTCGACGGGCACTCCGACTACGGGCACGCCCTCACCGTGTTCTGGGAGCGGTGGGGCGAGGAGATCACGCCCCGCACCAGTGTGCTCCTGCTGGGCGACGCCCGGAACAACTACCACGCCTCGGGATCGTGGGTGGTCAAGGAGATCCGGTCCCGGGCACGCCACGTGTACTGGCTGAACCCCGAGCCCCGGGCCTACTGGGACTCGGGGGACTCCATCGTGGGCGAGTACGCCAACCACTGCGACGAGGTCGTGGAGTGCCGGACCCTCCGCCAGCTCGAGCGGTTCGTCGGGGAGCTCGCGTGACGGGGTCCGCCGGGGCGGCGGGCACGGGGTTCGACGCGCTGACCGGGGCGGGCACGGGCGCCCCCGAGGGACCCTCGCCCGGGACGCCCCCGGACGGCATCCGGACCCTGGGGGCGAGCGCCCCGTCGGCCACCACCCTGGTGCTCGTCCGCCACGGCGAGGCCGTCTGCAACGTGTCGGGTGTGTGCGGCGGCCCGATCGGCTGCACCGGCCTGACCGACCGGGGCCGGGCCCAGGTGGCCGTCCTGCGGGACCGCCTCGACGAGACGGGCGAGCTGGCCGGGGCCGACGCCCTGTACGCCAGCATCCTGCCCCGGGCGGTCGAGACGGCGGCCATCCTGGCCCCCGCCCTGGCACCCGTCGGCGACGGGGGGACGGTGGGCCAACCGCCCCGGATCGTGGAGGAGTGCGGCTTCTGCGAGCTCCACCCCGGAGCGGCCGACGGGCTCGACTGGTCGGACTTCAGCCGGCGCTTCGGCAACCCCGACTGGGACGTCGACCCGGGCCGCACCATCGCACCCGGGGGCGAGAGCTGGATCGGATTCGTGAACCGGGTGGCCGACACGCTCGACACGGTCGTGGCCCGCCACCCGGGCGCGCTCGTCGTCGTGGCGTGCCACGCCGGGGTCGTCGAGGCGTCGCTGCTGGCCAAGATCCCGGTGGTCGACGGCCTGGTGGGGGCCCGCATGCAGCTCCGGACCCAGCACGCGTCGCTGACCACCTGGGAGGTCGACGGGGACGCGTGGAAGCTGATCGGCTACAACGACGGCGCCCACCACCTCGGGACCGGGGGCACCGGGGGCGGTGCCGAGGGCGTGACCGCATCGGGTCGGGGGTGGATGGGCGTCGGGACGGGTCGCCGCATCGGATGACCGTCGGTGGCGGGCCGGTGGACGCGGCCGGGCCCGGCGGCGGAGGTGACAGACTCGCCCGGTGCCGGAGCACGAACTGCGCTACACGAGGACGCCCGGTCCGATCGCCCGGCTGCTGGGTGCCCTCGGGACGCGCTCGCTCCTCCGGTCCCTGGGCGACCAGGAGCTGGACGAGCCCCGTCCCAAGGTCGTGTGGCACACGGAGTGTTCGTCCGAGCTGCGGGACCTCGCCTTCGCCCTGGTGGACGCCGGACGTGACGACGACGGGGCCGCCGGTGTCCTGGCCCGGGCCGCGGGGAGGCACGCCAAGGAGCTGAGACGGGCGGCCGCCACGATCCGGTCCGACCGGTGGGTCGACGAGGACCTGGAGAGCTACCGGGCCGAGCGGCTGCTGGTGGCCGCCGCCACCGGGCGTCCGGTCGAGCCGCTGACCGACGGGCAGCGGGCGTGGTTCGACCGGATCCGGGACCTGGTGCAGCTGCCTCCCGATCGGGGGTTCGCCCAACTGGCGGCGGAGGAGCCGGAGCTCGCCGTGCTCGAGGGCAACGTGCGCCGTCTCGCCGCAGGAGGAGGGCCGGACGGCCCGGTGGGCGAGCGACACGACGTGAGGGTCCGGGAGGAGATCTCCGACCTGGTGCAGGAGGTCTCGGTGCGCTCGTCTTCGCCCCTGGTGCGCACCCACGCCGCACGGGCCGTGGCCCGCGACCACCTCGTCGTCCGAGCCGGCCTGGCACCGTCCGGCGACCCGCCGCAGGCCGAGGATCAGCAGGCGTAGTCGTTGTCGTAGTGCACCGCGTCCAGCCCCCCGAGGGCGAGCTGCGCCGAGGGGCTGCTGTACTGCACGATCTGCACCGGGCCGGTGGGAAGGCCGGAGTAGAGCGACGTCACGTTGCCGCAGGTGACCCACGGGAGCGGTCCCCAGTCGGCCGCCCAGTAGGGGACGGCGGGCCGGTAGTTGCCGACGAGGGAGCTCCAGTTGCCGGGGCTGGCGTAGATGCCGACACTGTTGATGCCGGCGTAGTGGAGCCCGTCGATGGCTCCCTGGACCAGCGCCGCGCTCCCGGCCTGGTTCCCCTTGAACGACGAGTCCTCCACGTCGAGCCACCACGCCACCGACGTGACCACCCCGGCGGACTGCGCGTCGTGGAAGGCCTGCAGGGCGGCGTTGAACCCGTAATTGCACGAAGCCGGGGACGCCGACGTCGTGCACCAGGGATCCCCACTCGAGGCGCCGAGCCCGAAGTTCAGGTAGACGTACAGGTTCAGGCCGGCTCCGGCCCAGGCCGCCTGCTGGGCGAGGCACGGGTTGACCGGGAACCCGGGCTCCTCCACCTGGACGATGCCGATGGTGTGGGGCGCGGGGGGCGGTCCGTACGTCGTACCCGGGCACTGGTGCCTCGAGATGTCGTAGCCGTAGCTGCCCGACGGGTACGACGACCCGGTGAACGAGCCGTTCCCCGTGGCCTGGGCCATCCCGACCACGGGCTGTGTGAGGACCTGGGGGGCGGAGCCCCAGTAGGTGGCGTCGCCGAAGGCGGTGACCGCCCCGTTGCTGTTCGTGAACCAGTAGCCCGCGCCGTCCGCGGTGGCCGTCATCGAGACGATCGGCCGGCTCTGGGGCACGTTGCCCAGCGACCCGTAGAACGGGGCGTCCCCGAAGGCGAAGATCCCGCCGTCCGAGGCGACCATCCAGTAGCCCCGGTGGTCCTGGGTGGAGGCCATGCCCACGACGGGCTTCTGCAGGGTCAGGTTCCCGGTCGACCCGTAGAAGGCGGCGTCGCCGAAGGCGAAGATGCCGCCGTCCGAGGCGACGAGCCAGTACCCGCGGTTGTCGCCGGTGGTGGCCATGCCGACGATCGGCTCGTTGAGGTGGGTCCCGCCCATCGACCCGTAGAAGGCGGCGTCGCCGAACGTGAACACGCCGCCGTCGGCCGCCACCAGCCAGTACCCGCGGCCGTCGCTGGTGGTGCCCATGCCCACGATCGGCTGGTTGAGGCGGATGTTGCCCGTGGAACCGTAGAACCCGGCGTCGCCGTAGGAGAAGATGCCGCCGTCCGAGGCGACGAGGCGGTACCCGCCGGAGTCGGTGGGGGAGGTGGATGCCATGGCCACCACGGGTTTGTTGAGGCGGATGTTCCCGGTCGAACCGTAGAAGGGGGTCCCCCCGTACGAGAACACGCCGCCGTCGCTCGCCACCACCCAGTAGGCCGAGACCGAGGTCGCCGCCGTCTGCTGCACCCGGGGCGCGGCGACCCCCGCCGGTGTTGCCGTCGGGGAGGACGCCCCCGCACCGGTCGGGACGCCGAGCACCGTGAGCACGCCGAGCACCGCCACGACGACGACCCCCCGCGATCGTCGGGCCCGGGGGGACGGGCGTCCCGAGGCATGCATTGCGGGGGCGGGAGTGTGCGGCATGGGAAGCGTGGCTCCGTTGGTCGAGTTGCGGTGCCCGCGGCAGGCCGGCGGAGGTGCCGCCGACCGGGATGGGGGGACGACCCCGGGCGAGGGACCCATTGTGGAGGCCACGGAGGAGTGGCGCAACGACCCCCCGCTGACCTGCGGTTCCTCGGCCCGTCCGGTCGGTTCCGGGCCGGACGGTTCAGTTCCGGAGCAGCTCGGCGATGCGGAAGGCCAGGTCGAGCGCCTGGCGTCCGTTCAACCGGGGGTCGCACGCGGTCGTGTAGCGCTGGCCCAGCTGGCCCTCGACGATGTCCTCGACCCCTCCGAGGCATTCCGTCACGTCGTCCCCGGTCAGCTCGACGTGGACGCCGCCCGGCCACGTTCCGATCTCGCGGTGGATCTGGAAGAAGCGCTGCAGCTCGCCGATGATGTCGTCGAAGGCCCGGGTCTTCCGGCCTCCCTCGGCCGTGAACGTGTTGCCGTGCATCGGGTCGCACATCCAGACGACCGGGTGGCCCTCGGCCTCGACGGCCCGGACGAGCTCGGGCAGGTGGTCGTCGATGGCGTCGACGCCGAACCGGCCGATCAGCGTGAGCCGGCCCGGGACCCGGCCGGGGTTCAGTCGCTCGCACAGGGCCACGATGTCGTCGGCCGTCGCCGAGGGACCGATCTTCGAGGCCACCGGGTTGTGGATCCCGGCGAGGAATTCGACGTGGGCCCCGTCGAGCTGGCGCGTGCGCTCGCCCACCCAGAGCATGTGGGCCGAGCAGTCGTACCAGTCACCGGTGAGGGAGTCCCGTCGGGTGAGCGCCTCCTCGTAGTCCAGGATGAGTGCCTCGTGGCTCGTCCAGAAGTCGACCTGGTGGAGCGTGTCCTCGGCGGTCAGGTTGATGCCGCAGGCCTCCATGAAGCGGAGCGCGGCGTCGATCCCCTGGGCGATGTCCTCGAAGCGCCGGCCCTCCGTGGACGAGGCCACGAACTGCTGGTTCCACGCGTGGATCTGGCTCAGGTCGGCGAACCCGCCCTTGGTGAAGGCCCGGAGCAGGTTGAGCGTCGCCACCGACTGGTCGTAGGCCGTGACCAGGCGGGCGGGATCGGGGACGCGGGCGCCGCGCTCGGGCAGGTCGTCGTTGACCATGTGACCCCGGAACGAGTCGAGCACCTGGTCGCCGACCCGCTCGGTGGGTGAGCTGCGGGGCTTGGCGAACTGACCGGCGATCCGACCCACCTTGACCACCGGCAGTCCGGCGCCGTAGGTGAGCACGACGGCCATCTGGAGGATGACCTTGAGCTTGTCGCGGATGCCGTCGGCGCTGAACTCGGCGAACGACTCGGCGCAGTCGCCGGCCTGGAGGACGAAGGCCCGGCCGCCGGCCGCCTGACCGAGGGCCGCCGTGAGGTGGCGGGCCTCGCCCGCGAAGACCAGGGGCGGGAGGCCGGCCAGCTTGGCGTGGACCTGCTTCAGGACGGCCTCGTCGGGCCACGTCGGCTGCTGGGCCGCGGGGCGCGACCGCCACGAGTCGGGGGTCCAGGGTGCGGTCGATTCGGGGCGGGGATCCGTCGCTGCCACCCCCACAGCGTACGGTCTCCGGCTCTAGGCTCGCTCCATGGCCCCCTTCCGCTTCGGTGTCCAGCTCTCCAACGCCTCGTCGGGTCCGGCCTGGCGGGGCCTCGCCCGTGCCGTGGAGGGGCTCGGCTACTCCACCCTGTTCATCCCCGACCACTTCGAGGACCAGCTCGGGCCCCTCGTGGCGCTGACCGTGGCCGCCGAGGCGACCACCGAGCTGAAGGTCGGCTCGCTGGTGTTCGGCAACGACTACCGCCACCCGCTCGTGCTGGCCAAGGAGGTGGCCACCCCCGACCTCCTGTCCGAGGGACGCGTCGAGTTCGGGCTGGGCGCGGGATGGATGACGACGGACTACGAGCAGTCCGGCATCCCCGACGATCCCGCGGGCGTGCGGATCGGCCGCATGGCCGAGAGCCTGGCGATCCTGAAGTCGCTGTGGTCCACCGGCGAGTGCACGTTCGCGGGCGACCACTACACGATCACCGGGGCGACGGGCGCCCCGTTGCCCCACCGGAGGCCCCACCCTCCGATCATCATCGGGGGCGGAGGCAGGCGTGTGCTCGGGATCGCCGCCCGGGAGGCGGACATCGTGGGGGTCAACCCCAGCCTGGCGGCCGGCTACGTGGGCCCCGAGGTGCTCGAGACGACGACCGCCGAGTACTACGACCGCCGCCTCGGGTGGATCCGCGAGGCGGCGGGGGACCGGTTCGCCGATCTCGAGCTGCAGGTCCTCACGTTCCTGGTGCAGATCGTGCCCGACCGCGAGGACGCCACCGAGCGGCTCGCACGGGCGATGGGCGTCACGGCAGGACAGGTCGATGGTTCGCCCATCGCCCTGATCGGCACCGTCGAGCAGATCATCGAGCGGCTCGTCGAGCGCCGCGAGCGCTTCGGCTTCTCCTACGTGGTGGTCCACGAAGCCGAGATGGAGGCCTTCGCTCCGGTGGTGGCGGCCCTGGTCGGTACCTGAATTGCCCGTTCCCCGGCACGGAGGGCGACCCGGCCGACCCCGCATCGGGGTCTTCGGCGGCACCTTCGACCCGATCCACCGGGGACACGTCGAGCTGGCCGAGACCGTACGGGACGCGCTCGGGCTCGACCGGATGCTCGTGGTGGTGGCCAACCGGCCGTGGCAGAAGGAGGACCGTCCCGTGACCCCGGCCGAGGACCGCTATGCCATGGTCGCCGCCGCGCTCGCCGACCGCCCCGGGCTCGAACCCTCGCGGATCGAGCTCGACCGGGGCGGACCGTCCTACACGGTCGACACCGTGCGGCAGCTGCTGGCCGACGAGCCCGGTGCCGAGGTCGTGGTGGTCGTCGGCGCGGACGTGGTCGCCGCCCTCGACACGTGGCACGAGCACGAGGCCCTCCGGGACCTGGCGACGCTCGCCGTGGTGGACCGGCCGGGCGTGGCCGTCGTCGAGCCACCCCCGGGGTGGCGGGTCGTCCGTGTGCAGGTGTCCCCGGTGGACGTGTCGAGCACGGACCTGCGGGCCCGCATCGAGGCGGGCCAGCCGGTCGGGGACTCCGTGCCCGAAGCCGTCATCCGTTGCGTGTCCGAGCGCGGTCTGTACGCTACGGGGAGATGACTGTGCGGCTGACCCCCACCGAGTCGGAGACCTCACCGCCGCAGGACGCCCCCGACCCGGCCGAATCGTCCGTGGACCGGGGCAGCCGTCTCGCCCTCCGCGACGCCCGCCGGCATCGGCGTCGCACCGCCTGGCTGTGCGCCGCGGTCGTCGCCCTGTGCCTGGGCCTTACGATCGTGACGGTCACACTCGCCCGGTACCGCCCGCTCACCCCGTCGGCCGCGCTCGCCCCGCCGGTCGCGCCGCGGGTCGTGGCCGGACCGCCGGATCCCGCAGCACCCGTCGCCGCCCGCACCGTGTTGGCGCCGGTCCCGTCCCGCGCCGTCCCGGCGCCCGAAGGAGGCAAGCCTTGACGACCACCGAGCCCATGTCCACGGTGCGGTCCGCCGCGCCCGCCGTCCCCGACGACTGCCTGGTGGCCGCCCGCGCCGCCGACGCGAAGGCGGGGGAGGAGACGGTCATCCTCGCCATGGGTGACCTCCTGGGGGTGACCGACGCCTTCGTCGTGACCAACGGACGGAACCCCCGCCAGGTCCGGACGATCGTCGACGAGGTGGAGCGTCAGGTCAGGCTGGCCGGTGGGCGGTCGCCGGTGCGGGTCGAGGGGAAGGACGAGGCCGACTGGGTCCTCATGGACTACGGCGACTTCCTGGTGCACGTCTTCATGGTCGAGGCGCGCGCCTACTACGACCTCGAGCACCTGTGGTCCGACGCCCCGCGGGTGCCCTGGGCATCGGCGGCCTGACCCCCGCCGGGGGCGCCCTTCAGGGAAGCGGCGCCTGGGGCGCGTAGTCGGCCCGGCCCACGGGTCCCGGCACCTGGGCCCCGGCCGCGGTCGGGACCTCGATCGCCGTGCCGCCGATCTCGAAGGACACGCCCGTGACGCCCGGCTGCTGGGTGACGGTGTAGACGACCTGAGCGATGGCCAGCGTCTGGTCCGGCCCGACCACCTGGATCGGGTCGGTGGCGAAGTGGACGGTGGCCACCCCGCTGGCGGCGTCGGTCGTGACCTGGGCCCCGGTGTGGCCCAGGTACGACAGGATCCCCGAAGCCGACTCGGTCGCGGTGGGGCCGGCCAGGAGCGCACCCAGCACCTGGGTCAGCGAGGCCGGCACGGCGACCTCGCGGGTGACCGCCACCAGGTGACCGTCGGGAGCGACCAGGTAGATCTGCTCGACCACACCCACGGCGGGTGCCGTGCCGGGCGCGGTGGTGGTCGTCGTGGTCGCCGGGTCGAGCAGGTGGTAGGGGACGTCCGACCGGGCGATGGGTGTCGGGGACGACGCCGTCGGGATCCCACACGACGCCGCGCCGAGGACGATCGCCGCCATCAGGAGGCCCACCCGGGCGCCCCCGGGAACGGGACGGCCGGATCGTCCCCCGGTCACGAGGGCTCCCCGTCGGTCGGCCCGTCCCCGTCGCCCGGCGGGTGCAGCGGCAGCTCCACGACGAACCGGGTCCCTCCACCGGGCGCGTCCTCGCTCCACACCCGGCCGCCGTGGAGGCGTACGTGCTCGGCCACCAGCGACAGACCGAGACCGGTCCCTTCCCCCGAGGCCCGCTGACCGGCTCTCCCGCCCCGGTAGAAGCGCTCGAACAGGTGGGCGCGCTCGGCCGCCGGGATCCCGGGCCCGTGGTCCTCCACGACGACCCGGATGGCGGTCGCCGGGAAGGGCGCGTACGTCACGAACGGCGGCTGGCGCTCGACGAGCACCCGGGTGACCCCGCCGGCGTACTGCGCGGCGTTCTCGACCAGATTGGCCAGGACCCGTTCGAACCGGCGCTTGTCCACCTGCAGCCGCAGGCCTTCGACGCCCGGCCCGACGTCGACGGGAAAGGTGACCGGGCGCCGGACGCCGTCGACGTCGACCGGCGCCGACGCGGCCACGGCACGCCGGACCAGTTCGCCGGGGTCGACCTCGTCGAGCGAGAGCTCGGCGGAACCGGCGTCGAAGCGGGAGATCTCGAGCAGGTCGTCCACCATGCGGGTGAAGCGCCGGAGGTCGCCGTCCAGCAGGTCGAGCGCGCTCCGGGCCCTCGGGGCGAGCTGGTCCCGGTGGCGTTCCAGCACCGACACTGTGGCCGTCAGGGTGGTCAACGGTGAACGCAGTTCGTGGCTCACGTCCGAGGTGAACCGGGCCTCACGCTCGATCCGGTCCTGGAGGTTCGCCGTCATGCGGTTGAACGCGGCGGCCAGCTCCGCCAGATCGGCGTCGTCCCCGGACTCGACCCGGGTGTCGAGCTGTCCCCCGGCGATGGCCACGGCGGCGTCCGTCAGGCCGGCCAGCGGCCGCAGCGCCCGCGAGGCCGCCCAACGGCCCACGGCGGCACCGGCGACGGTTGTCACGAGCGCGGCGGCGGCCAGCGCCACGGCGAGTGCCCGCAGGGTCCCGGCGAGCTCGTCGAGCGAGAAGACCTCGAAGTAGGCGGCGTGCACGGCCGGCAGGGGGACACCGATGACCTCCTGGGGGGTGCCGGCCAGGGTGAACCGCTGGGTCGCCGGCGTGCCGGACAGCACGAGTGCCCGCACGCCGACGGGGATGGCGCTCTGGCCGACTGAGATCGAGGTGGCGTACCACTGGCCGCCCGTACGCAGCACGGACCGGGACCCCGGCAGCGTGTCGACCGACTCGATCAACTGGTTCACCTCGGTGGTGGGGGAGCGCAGCGCGTTCTGCACCAGGGCGGCGTTGGCGAACGCCTGGCGCTGCTCGGCGGTGTGACGCTCGTTGAGGAAGGCCTGCCGGGCCGTGAAGTAGGTGATCCCGGCCATGAGGGCGGAGAGCCCGAAGGCGCCGACGGCGAAGGTGACGGTCACCCGGGCCCGCAGCCCGAGCCCCGGCGACAGGCGCTTCCGTCCCGGCCGGACGCCGGTCTCGGGGGGCGCCACCGGTCAGACCGCCAGTTTGTAGCCCATGCCCCGGACAGTGAGGATGAAGCGGGGCACGGCCGGGTCCGGCTCCACCTTGGTGCGCAGGCGGCGCACGTGGACGTCCACCAGGCGGCCGTCGCCGAAGTAGTCGTAGCCCCAGACCCGTTCGAGGAGCTGCTCGCGGCTCAGCACCTTGCCCGGATGGTTGGCCAGCTCGCACAGGAGCCGGAACTCGGTCCGGGTGCAGTGGACCTCCTCGCCTCCCCGTCGGACGACACCGGCGTCGGGCTCGATCTCGACGTCGCCGAAGCTGAGGAGGGCGGACTCCTCGCCCTCGTGGCGCGACCGCCGGAGCAGGGCGCGGATGCGCGCCGCCAGCTCCTTGGCCACGAACGGCTTGGTCACGTAGTCGTCCGCACCCGCTTCGAGCCCGGCCACCACGTCGTGGGTGTCGGACCGGGCGGTCACCATGATGACCGGGACGGTGGACGTCCGGCGCAGCGTGCGGCACGCCTCGAACCCGTCGATCCCGGGGAGCATGAGGTCGAGGAGCACCAGCTCGTAGGGCTCGGACCCGAACCGCGCCACGGCCTCCTCGCCGCCGCCCACCCCGTCGACGGTGTAGCCCTCGTCCTCGAGGGCGAGGCGCATCGAGGAGCGGATCCGCTCGTCGTCCTCGACGATCAGGATGCGACTCATCGTCCGATCATGGCACGACCGGGCCGTCCGGACCGGTCGTGCCGGAGGTGACGGCCGGGGCGTCGCCCGGCCGTCAGGAGAGCCAGATCTGCTGGGGCCAGATGGAACCGCCGATCTGTCCGAACGCCTTGTTGCCGGCCGGCGTGGTCGGATTGTTGAAGTTCTGCACCTTGGCGACGGCACCGAAGGCCCACACGGCCCGGGCGTACCAGACGTAGGGGATGTCCTGCGACAGCAGGCGGTTGACCTGCTGGTAGGCGGCGACCTGGCCGGCCTTGTCGGTGGCCGAGCGGCCCTGGAGGAGCGCCGTCTGCATGGCCGGGTCGTTGTTGCGGGCCATGTTGATGGCGAAGCCGGGCGTGTCGGCGTTGGTCGGCGACCAGAAGATGTAGTTGAGGTCGGGGTTCACCGCACCGAACTGGCGCCACGTCAGGGCCTGGTAGGCGCCGGTCAGGGCGACGTTGATGATCGAGTCCTGGAGGATCGGCTGGAGGTTGACGGTCATGCCCGCCTGCTCCAGCTGCGCCTGCAGGTACTGGCCGATCTGGCTGCCCTTGGGGTCCGGGGTGTGGCCGAGCGTGAACGAGACGGGTGCGCCCGAGGCCTTGACCTCGGACACCAGCTGCTTGGCCTTGGACAGGTCGTAGGCGGGGTAGCCGTTGTCGGCCAGGTAGAAGGGGGAGGTCGACGTGAAGACCCCGTTGGAGGGCTCGGTCACCCCGCCGTCGATGACCTTGACGTACTGGGGGGAGCTCGTGGCGTAGGCCATCGCCTGGCGCAGCTTGAGGTTGTCGAACGGCGGCTTCGACAGGTTGAGCTGGATGCAGGACATGTCCGGCTCGCCGGCGACCTTCACCGAGTCGTCGCAGTAGGCGAGCGAGGTGTTCGACCGGAGCTGCGAGATGTCCGACGCCGTGTCGGTGTGCATGATGTCGATGGCGCCGGAGTTGAGGCTGGCCAGGAGCTGCTGGGGGTCGGGGATGGGCTTGTACGTGATGCTGTCCAGGTAGGGCATCCCCGTCCGCCAGTACTTCGGGTTGCGCGTGGCGGTGAAGTGGTCGTTGGGCACCCAGCTCTGGAAGATGAACGGTCCGGTGCCGACCGGATTGGTCTGGCTGCCCGAGGCGAGCCAGCTGGGCTCGGCGATGAAGGCGAACTGGCTGCCGATGCCGCCGCACAGGTAGTAGTTGAAGGGCACCCACGGCGTCTTCATCGTGATGGTGACGACGAGGGGGCCGGTCACGTCGATCGACTGGACCGGCGTCAGCGCGGGACCGGTCAGCAGGGAGGCCTGGTGGGCCTTGAAGTTGGCGGCCACGGCGGCCCCGTCGCACGGGGTCCCGTTGTGGAACGTCACGTTCGGCCGCATGGTGATCGTCCACACCGTGCCCGAGGCGTTCGAGGTGACCGACTGGGCCAGGTTGGGCTGGGGCTCGCCGTTGGCGTCGAGGATCATGAGGGTGTCGAACACCGTGCGGGCGTACATGATCCCGACCTCGTCGAAGGTGCCCTGGGTCGGGGAGAACCCCTTCTCCTCGGCGTCGACGCCGAAGACGAGCGATCCGCCCCGCTTGGGGGTGGCGGTCGAGACCCCGTCCGGGCGGGACCCCGTCGAGCCGCCGCCCGTGGTCGACGAACTGGAGCTCGAGCTGGAGCACGCGGAGAGCAGACCGCCCGATGCGCCCGCCACGGCGAGTCCGGCGCCGGCGACGGCACTCCTGGCCAGGAACGAGCGGCGGTCGATGCGGTCAGTCAATGGTCCCCCTTTGGACGGTGGCGCCCGGCGCTCGCCGGTCGTCGCTTCGATGCGGTGCTTCCTTGTCCCGTACGTACGGCCGGTGCCCAGGATCCCCCCGGAGCCGGTGCCCGTGATGTCTCGGCCTGACGATAGCCCTCCGTGCCCGTGCGCGGGTGCCGACGGGCCGGACGGGCCGCGGGCGGGCGAGATGACCGGCCGTGGGGGTGCACGCCGGTACGCTCGACGGGGTGGACTGGGAGATCGAGGCCTATCGCCGCTCGGTCGGGGGCCTGTCCCCGGACACCGTCCGGGCGTACGCCTCCGACATCGGGCGGTTCGCCGAGTGGGCGGCCCGCGGCGGGGTGCGCGGCCCCGGCGACGTCGACCGGATCACGCTCCGCCGCTACCTCGCCTTCCTGGCCACCCGGCGCTACGCCAAGGCGACCATCGCCCGGACGGCGGCGTCCCTGCGCTCCTACTTCGGCTGGTGCGCCCGCCGGGGCGTGGTGGCGGTGGACCCGTCGGTCCGCCTCTCGGCCCCGGCGCCCGACTCCCGGCTGCCCCGGGTCCTGGGCCGCGCCGAGCTCGACCGGCTGCTGGACCCGCCCCGGCCGGGTGACGCAGCCGGTCGGGGCGACCACGGAGCGGGGGAGGCGACGCCCGGACCGGGTCCGCGGGACGTCCGCGACGACGCGGTACTGGAACTCCTCTACGCCAGCGGCATCCGGGTGGCCGAGCTCTGCGGGCTGGACGTGGACGACCTCGACCTGGAGCGGGGGGTGGTGACGGTGACCGGGAAGGGGTCGAAGCAGCGCCAGGTGCTCGTCCACGACCGGTGCGCGGCGGCGGTCCGTGCCTGGCTGGGCGGGCCCCGTGCCGCCATGGCCCGGCCGGGTCCGGCGGCGGGCGCCCTCTTCTTCAACGCCCGGGGGAACCGGCTGGGCCCGCGGGACGTGCGCCGGATCCTCGACCGCCGCTCCCCGGTCCCGACCCACCCCCACGCCCTCCGGCACAGCTATGCCACGCACCTGCTCGACGGGGGGGCCGATCTCCGTGTGGTGCAGGAATTGCTCGGTCATGCGAGCCTGCAGACGACGCAGGTCTACACTCATGTGAGCAAGGAGCGCCTGCGCTCGGTGTACGTCGGTACGCATCCACGGGCCTAAGGGGAGAATTGGCGACGCAACTCGACACGGCCGGGCACGGGATCGACACCCTGTGGGCCGAGTACAAGAAGACGGGTGCCCGGGCGCTGCGCGACCAGCTCATCGTGCACTACGCCCCGGTGGTCAAGTACGTGGCCGGCCGGGTGTCCGTGGGCCTGCCCCGTCACGTCGACGAAGCCGACCTGGCCAGCTACGGGATCATCGGCCTGATCGACGCCATCGAGCGCTTCGAGCCGGCCCGGAACATCAAGTTCGAGACGTACGCCGTGCCCCGGATCAAGGGCGCCATCATCGACGAGCTCCGATCGATCGACTGGGTGCCCCGTTCGGTACGGGCCAAGGCCCGGGCCGTCGAGCAGGCCTACTCCAAGCTCGAGGCGACCCTCCACCGGACCCCGACCGACGCCGAGGTGGCGGCGGACCTCGAGATGTCCGACGAGGAGTTCCAGACGACGCTGCGCAAGATCTCCTTCGTCGGCGTGGTCGCCCTCGACGAGGTGTTCCGCGGCGGCGACCACTCGGACCGGTCGACCCTCGGGGAGACGCTCCCCGACGCGACCGCGGGGCCCCTCGACAACTACGAGGTCAAGGAGACCAAGGAGGCCCTGGTCCAGGCGGTCAGCGAGATGGCCGACCGCGAGAAGACGGTCCTCACCCTCTACTACTACGAGGGTCTGACCCTCGCGGAGATCGGCGACATCCTCGGCGTGACCGAGAGCCGCGTGTGCCAGATCCACACCAAGGCCGTGCTGCAGCTCCGGGCCAAGCTCGCCGACCGCCCCGAGGGCGCGGGCCGCAAGCTGGCCGGCGGGGCCAAGGTCGGCGCCGCACCGGCCGGCGCCTGAGGGCGCGCCGCACCCGCCCCGGCCCCGTGCCGGTCCGCCCGCCCCGAGTGGAGGCCGGCGGTGGGGCGCACTAGCATGGGGAGGTCCCGCCGTCCGGTGGGTCGTCCGAGCGGTAATTCGTCGCACCCGGCCGCGTCCACGGTCGCCCCGTCACCACGGGGTGCTGCTGTCGGGGATCAACCGTCACAAGGAGCAGTCATATGGCCGTCGTCACCATGAAGCAGCTGTTGGGCGCGGGCGTCCACTTCGGGCACCAGACCCGTCGGTGGAACCCCAAGATGCGCCGCTTCATCCTCGGAGAGCGCAACGGGATCTACCTGATCGACCTCCAGCAGACGATGAAGGGGATCGAGGAGTCCTACGGGTACATCCGGGACCTCGTCGCCGGCGGCGGGACGATCCTGTTCGTCGGGACGAAGAAGCAGACCCAGGGCCCCGTGGCCGTGTACGCCGAGGCGTGCGGGATGCCGTACGTCAACGAGCGCTGGCTGGGCGGGATGCTCACCAACTTCCAGACCGTCTCGACCCGGGTCAAGCGGATGAAGGAGTTCGAGGCCATGCAGAAGGCCGGGGACTTCGACGCCATGCCGAAGAAGGAGGCGCTCCGGCACAGCCGTGAGCTGGAGAAGCTCCAGCGCAACCTGGGCGGGATCCGCGGCCTGGACAAGCTGCCCGACGCCATCTTCGTGATCGACACGAAGAAGGAGCACATCGCCGTCACCGAGGCCAACAAGCTCGGGCTGCCGGTCGTCGCCGTGGTGGACACCAACTGCGATCCCGACGTGATCACGCACGTGATCCCCGGCAACGACGACGCCATCCGCTCCGGCGCGCTGCTCTGCCGCGTGGTGGCCGACGCGGTCACCGAGGGCCGCTTCATCGCCCAGAACCGCCCGGCGCCCAAGGCCGCCCCGGCGGCAGCGCCGCCGCCGGCGCCCGCCCCTGCCCCCGCTCCGGCACCGTCGGCACCTGCAGCCGCCGCGACCGCACCGACGGAGGCGCCCGCCCCCGCCCCCGCTCCGGCCCCGTCGGCACCTGCAGCCGCCGCGACCGCACCGACGGAGGCGCCCGCCCCCGCCCCCGCTCCGGCACCGTCGGCACCTGCAGCCGCCGCGACCGCACCGACGGAGGCCCCCGCCCCCGCCGCCGAGGCCCCCGCCGCACCTGTTTCGACCGAGGAGGTCTGACCGTGCCCGCCTTCACCGCCAAGGACGTACAGAAGCTCCGGCAGCTCACGGGCGTGGGTATGCTCGACGCCAAGCGGGCACTCGAGGAGAACGACGGCGACATGGACAGGGCGGTCACCTGGCTCCGTGAGCAGGGCCTGTCCAGCACGGCCAAGCGGGCCGACCGCGAGGCGTCCGAGGGTGCCGTCGCCGTCGGGAACCACGACGGCGCCGTGTCGATCGTCCAGCTCCGCTCCGAGACCGACTTCGTGGCCAAGTCCGAGCAGTTCGTCGCCTTCGTGGACGAGCTGGCCGACCTGGTGGCCGCCAAGGGCGTCGACGCCGTGGCCGATCGGGCCGACGATCTCGACACGATGAAGATCACCCTGAAGGAGAACATCTCCGTCGGACGGGTGGTGCGGATCGAGGCGCCCGCAGGCGGTGCCGTCGACTCGTACCTCCACCTGCAGGCCGGTCGCGGCGTGAACGCCGTGGCCGTGGCCGTGGCCGGCGGGACCAAGGAGCTCGCCCACGACATCGCCGCCCACATCGCCTTCGCCCGGCCCCTGTACATCGACCGTACGGACGTGCCCGAGGCCGAGGTGGCCGCCGAGCGCGAGACGATCGAGCGGATCGCCCGGAACGAGGGCAAGCCCGAGGCCTCGCTGGACAAGGTCGTCGAGGGCCGCCTGAACGGCTGGTACAAGGAGCGGGTCCTGGTGGACCAGCCGTTCGTCAAGGACGAGAAGCAGACCATCGGGAAGCTGCTCGGCGACGCCAAGGTGACGGAATTCGCCCAGGTCGTCGTCGGCGACTGACGGCACGGTGGGCGTGCGCCAGCGCATCATCCTGAAGCTGTCGGGCGAGGCACTCGCCTCCTCCGCGTCGGACGAGACGATCGACGCTGCCGCCGTCGAGCAGCTGGCCGTGGAGATCGCCCAGACCCGCCAGGAGTTCGACCTGGAGCTGGCCGTCATGGTCGGCGGGGGCAACATCTGGCGCGGCACCACGGGCGCCGGCGCCGGAATGGACCGTGCGACCTCGGACACCATGGGGATGCTCGGGACCGTCATCAACGCGCTGGCGCTCCAGGACGCCCTCGAGCACCACGGTCAGGCCACCCGCGTCCTGTCCGCCGTGCAGATGGCCGAGGTCGCCGAGCCCTACATCCGGCGCCGGGCGATCCGGCACCTCGAGAAGGGCCGTGTCGTCGTCTTTGCCGCCGGCATGGGCAACCCGTACTTCACCACGGACACCTCGGCCGCCCTGCGGGCCGCCGAGATCGAGGCGGACCTGCTGTGCAAGGGCACCCACGGTGGGGTCGACGGCGTCTACACCGCCGATCCCCGGCTCGACCCGACGGCCACCCGCTACGACGAGATCTCGTTCATGGAGGTCGTGGCCAAGGACCTGCGGGTGATGGATCTCACGGCCATCACCTTCTGCAAGGACAACGGCCTCCCGATCCGCGTGTTCGACCTGATGGAGCCGGGCAACATCCGCAAGGCCCTGAGCGGCGAGCCGATCGGGACGCTCGTCCGGTGAATCCCCTGTTCGGGGCCGTCACCGGGTGCAGGGGGACCACGATGGCTACGCTGGTCCGCTAATGGACGACGACCTGATCGCACTCGTGGTGTCCGAGGCCGGAGAGCACATGGCCAAGGCCGTGGAGCACACGCAGTCGGAATTCAGCGCCATCCGCACCGGACGGGCGACGCCCGCCCTCGTCGAGCACCTGAGGGTCGACTACTACGGGGTCGAGACCGAGCTCCGCCAGATGGCCGGGTTCAGTGTCCCCGAGGCCCGCCTGCTCGTCGTCTCGCCGTACGACAAGAGTTCGCTCGCGGCCATCGAGAAGGCGATCCAGGGCTCCGATCTGGGCATCACGCCCTCCAACGACGGCACCGTGATCCGCCTGTCCTTCCCCGTCCCGACGGAGCAGCGACGCAAGGAGCTGGTCAAGGTGGTCAAGCAGAAGGCGGAGGAGGGGCGGGTCACGGTGCGCAACATGCGCCGCAACGCCCGTCAGGAGCTCGAGGGCATGCAGAAGGACGGCGACCTCTCGACCGACGAGTTGGAGCGCGTGGAGAAGGAACTGGACAAGCTCACCCAGGACCACGTCGCCGCCATCGACCGGCTGCTCACCCACAAGGAGCAGGAGCTCCTCGAGCTCTGAGCGCACCCGGACGGTGGTCCGGGGACGACACCGGGCCGAAGGACGGCCCCGCACCGACACGGGCCGGCCCGAGGGTCCGATCCTGGGGAGGATTCATCAGCGTGGAGCATGGCCCCGACAGGGAAGAAGGCGACGTGGACGACGACACACCGTCGCGCCCCGACGCGTCGGGCCCGTCCACCGGTGGCGTGCGCATCATCGGCGCCGAAACCGCCGCCGAAACCGCCGCCGAGATCACGTCCGAGCTCCCGGTCGTACCACCCGCCCACATCGCCCCGGACCCCTCCGCCCACGCGTCGGTCCGGATCATCGACGAGCCCGGCGCAGCGGTCGAGGACGGGCCACCGGCCGACGCCGCCCACGCCGAGCTGCCGCACTGGACGGAGCCGGCCACCGGCCAGGTGCCGGCCGTGCTCGCCCGGAACGACGACGGAGGGGCGCCCGACGGGATCCTGCCGCCCACCTGGCGCGAGGAGGACTCGGACTGGACCGCCCACGAGGAGGAGTTCGAACCGGCGATGTTCGGGGACGAGCGCGCCTCGCTCGGCGCCCTCGACGAGACGGACGACACCGAACAGGAGCGTCGGCCGTGGGAGTTCGACCTCGACTCGGTGAAGCCGGGACAGGCGTCCCCGTCGTCCCATCCGATCACCGAGCCGGTCCCGGCCGTCGGCGCCCAGGGAGAGGACTACGAGCGACGGGCCGGTCGGACCGAACCGGCCCGTGGCGAGCCCGAGCCGACCGGGGAGCCGACCGTGTCCGTGTCGTCGGCGGAGATCGCCGCTGCGGGCGGTCGGTCCGCGGTCCCGTCGGTCCCTGCCGCCGGGCCCGGATCGGATGACGCCGGCGGAGGTCCCGCCGACACCGACGCCGCGCTCCCTACGGGGACCCCCCGCGTCGGCCGGGCCCGCCGGAGCGGGCTGCTCCCGGCCCGCCTGAAGGCGAAGCGCCCCGACGACGCCGACGGCGCGCTCCCCGAGCCGCTCGCCGCCGAGCCCCCCGGGGCGTCGGTGGCCGACGTCCCCGGTGCCGGCCGCCGCAAGACGGGGCTCGCCGGTCTGGCCGCGGCCGACCGGATGGCCGAGCAGGAGCACGCGTCCGAGGCAAGGGTGGTCGAACCCGACGTCGAGTTCCTGCCGGTCGCAGAGCCACCCGCCCGACGCACCCGCCGTCGCTCGGGCGACGACCGGCCGGGCCGGTCCCGTGACGACCGACCGCTCCGCTCGAGCGGCAACTACACGCCCGACGTCACCGGCGGCGGCCCGCCACCCGCACCCACCGCCGACCGGGGCCGACGCGAGCGCCAGGAGGGGGGCGGCAGCACCGGACTGCGCGTCGGCACCGGGGTGGCCGTCGCCGTGGTGGCCCTGCTGGCGTTCAAGCTCGGCACGTTGACGTCCCTGCTTCTGTGCCTGGTGGTCGTGACCTTCGCCGCCGGCGAGGCCTTCGCCGTACTCCGCCGCTCGGGCTGGCGGCCGGCGACGCTGCTGGGCCTGGTCGGGACCATCTCCCTCATGGTCGGCGCCTACGACAAGGGGATCGCGGCGCTCCCGCTGGTCCTGGTCCTGATCACGGCGTTCACCCTGCTCTGGTACCTCTTCGGCGTGGAACGGGGCTCGGCCGTGGCCGGCACCGCGTCCACCCTCCTCGTGGTGGGCTGGGTCGCCCTGCTCGGCTCGTTCGCCGGACTGCTGCTCGACCCGACGGCGTTCCCGGACCGACACGGCATCGCCTTCCTGCTCGGCGCCATCATCGCCACCGTGGCCAACGACGTGGGGGCACTCGTCGTGGGCCGATGGATCGGCAGCCGGCAGCTGGCGCCCAACGTGAGCCCCAACAAGACGTGGGAGGGCCTGGCCGGCGGGGCCCTGGCCTCGATCCTCATCTCGACGGTCGCAGTGGGGGCCATCCACCCGTGGTCGCCGGCGAACGCGGCCCTGCTCGGCGTGGTCGTGGCCGTGGTCGCCCCGCTCGGGGACCTGTGCGAGTCGCTCCTCAAGCGCGACCTGCGCCTGAAGGACATGGGGACGGTGCTCCCGGGCCACGGCGGGGTGCTCGACCGGGTCGACGCCCTCATCTTCGTGCTGCCCGCCACCTACTACCTGGTCCGCGCGCTCAACATCGGGTGAAGTTCGGGCAGGCTGGTGGGATGACCGCGCCGACCGGAGGCCCCGGGTGACACCTGCCGCGGGCACCGCTCCGGTCCGGGTCAGCGTCGTCGGCTCGACCGGCTCGATCGGGACCCAGACGCTGGACGTGGTCCGCGAGGAGCCCGACCGCTACCGGGTGGTGGCGCTCGGCGCCCAGCGTTCGGTCGACGTGCTCGTGGCCCAGGTCCTCGAATTCCGTCCGAGGACCGTCGCCATCGGGGACGCCTCGCTGGCCGCCGAGGTGGCGGCGCGCCTGCCGGCCGGGACGGAGCTGGTCGCCGGTGTCGACGGGCTGGCGGCCATCGCCACCGACGCCGATGTGGTGGTGAACGGAGTCGTGGGGTTCGCCGGCCTCACCGTCACCCTCGCCGCGCTCGAGAGCGGTCGGCGACTGGCCCTCGCCAACAAGGAGTCGATCATCGCCGGGGCCCCCGTCGTGGCCCGGGTGCGTCGCACGCCCGGCGCCGAGATCATCCCGGTGGACTCGGAGCACTGCGCCGTCCACCAGTGCCTGCGCGCCGGTCGCACCGAGGACGTGGCCCGCCTGCTGCTGACCGCGTCGGGCGGCCCGTTCCGGGGACGGAAGGCCGACGAGCTGGCCGAGGTGGGCGTCGCCGAGGCGCTGGCGCACCCGACGTGGGCCATGGGCCCGAAGATCACGGTGGACTCCTCCACGCTGATGAACAAGGGGCTCGAGGTCATCGAGGCCCACGAGCTCTTCGGCGTGCCCTACGACGCCGTCGACGTCGTCGTGCACCCCCAGTCCATCGTGCACTCGATGGTGGAATTCGTCGACGGCGCCGTCATCGCCCAGCTGTCCCTGCCCGACATGCGCCTGCCCATCGGCTACGCACTGGCCCACCCCGGGCGGCTCGGCACCCCGTTCGGGGCCATCGACTGGGCCGCGCTGTCCGTCCTCGAGTTCGAGCCGCCGGACAGGACAACGTTCCCCTGTCTGGACCTCGCCTACGGGGCCGGCCGTACCGGCGACCTCGCCCCCGCGTGGCTGAACGCCGCGAACGAGGTGGCGGTCGCCGCCTTCCTCGACGGGAGGATCACGTGGTCGGCGATCGCCCACGTGGTGGAGGCGACGCTCGACCGCTACGACGCCGGTCCGGCGGGGGAGCGCACCGTGGACGACGTGCTCGGAGCGGACGGCGCGGCCCGCAGGGTCGCCCGCGCCGCCGTCCGCGACCGGGGGGATGCGTGAGCGGCGTCGACCTGCGTCCCTCCGGCGCACCGGGGGTCCCGCCCCCACCCGACGAGGACGCGGCCGGCGGGAAGTCCGCCGTCCGTTCCCTGGTCGAGCTGGTCGTGGTGGTGGGTGCCGTCGTGGCACTCGCGGTGGCCGCGGGCCAGGTGGCGCTGCTGATCGTGGTGGCCAGTCTGATCGTGATGATCATGGTGCACGAGCTGGGCCACTTCCTGGCGGCAAAGCGGGGCCACATGAAGGTCACCGAGTACTTCCTCGGATTCGGACCGCGCCTGTGGTCGTTCCGGAAGGGCGAGACCGAGTACGGCGTGAAGGCGATCCCGCTCGGGGGCTACGTGAAGATCCCGGGGATGACCAACCTGGAGGAGGTCGACCCGGCCGACGAGGCACGTACCTACCGGGAGCAGCCCTTCCACGCCCGTCTGCTGGTGGCCGTGGCCGGGTCGGCGATGCACTTCCTCATGGCCTTCGTCCTCCTGTGGACGCTGGTCACCTTCGTCGGGCTGCCGAACGGCGACAAGGTCGCCGTCCAGAGCGTGGCCGACGTCGCCGGTCGGCCCGGACCCGCCGAGGTGGCCGGACTGCGCCCCGGCGACGTGGTCGTCTCCGTCGACGGCCGTCCCGTCGGCGGGAACGGGGACGTCCTGGTCGCCGCCCTCCACGGGAGCCCCGACCGGCCCGTGACCCTCGTCGTCGACCGGGCGGGGACGGAGCGGACCCTGGTCGTCACCCCCGTCGACGGCCGCACGGTCCACCAGGCGGGGGTGACCCAGCCGCCGGGCTCCGCCCCCTACGGGCTCATCGGTGTCCGTCTCGACTCGCCCGTGGAGCGGGTGGGCCCGCTGGCCGGCCTGGCCCGCACGGGCGCCGACATCGCCCGGTTCTCGTGGGCGTCGGTGGTCGGGGTCGCCCACCTCTTCTCGCCGTCGGCCACCGTGCAACGCTTCGGCCAGCTGACCGACGCCAAGGCGGCCAGCCAGGCGTCGGCCGACGGCACCCGGGTGCAGTCGGTCGTGGGCGTCGTCCAGACGGCCACCGACGCGGTGCACGCCGGAATCGGAGACCTCCTCATCGTGCTCGTCTCCATCAACCTGTTCGTCGGGATCTTCAACCTGTTCCCGATGCTGCCCCTGGACGGGGGGCACGTGGCCATCGCCGTCTACGAGAAGATCCGGAGCACCCGGTCGCGGGTCCGGTACCACGCCGACGTGGCCAAGCTCCTGCCCTACACGTGGGCGCTGGTGGCGTTCCTGGGCATCCTGTTCACGACCTCACTGGTGACCGACCTGCTCCATCCGCAGGCCAACCCGTTCGGCTGACGACACCGGCGCCGGCTGCCCGGTCACCCCGCCTACCCCGGGTCCGCGGCGTTCGATCGGCCACCCCCGGCCCTAGCATGGAGCCATGGCACACCCGCGAGGCTCCCTGACCGATCGGCGGCCGACCCGGCAGATCCACGTGGGCGACGTGGCCGTCGGGGGCGGCGCCCCGGTGACGGTCCAGTCGATGACCACGACCAAGACGGCCGACGTCGAGGGGACCCTGTCCCAGATCTACGCCCTGGCTGCCGCCGGTGCCGACCTGGTCCGGTGCACGTGCAACGAGGAGGCGGCCGCCGAGGGCCTGGCCCGCATCATCCCCCGGTCCCCGGTGCCGATCATCGCCGACATCCACTTCCACGTGGAGATGGCCCTCGCCGCCCTCGAGGCGGGCGTGCAGGGCCTGCGCCTCAACCCGGGGAACCTGCGCAAGCCCCACGAGATCAAGCTCGTGGCCGCCGAGGCGAAGGACCGGGGCGTCCCCATCCGGATCGGCGTCAACGCCGGCTCGCTCCATCCGGACCTCTACGAGAAGTACGGCGGCGCCACGCCGGAGGCATTGGTGGAGTCGGCCCGCACGGAGCTCGCCTACTTCGCCGAGGTGGACTTCGAGGACGTGAAGATCTCGGTGAAGGCGTCCTCGGTACCGCTGATGATCGAGGCGTACCGCCTGGCCTCGGAGACGTTCGACCACCCGCTCCACCTCGGTGTGACCGAGGCCGGCCCGCCGCCCGGCGGGCTGCTGAAGGGCACGGCCGGCATCGCCACCCTGCTGGCCGAGGGCATCGGGGACACCATCCGCTACTCGCTCACCGCCGACCCGGTCGAGGAGGCCCGGGCGGGCCGCCAGCTCCTCGAGGCCCTCGGGCTCCGCGAGCGCAAGGGCCTCGACCTGATCGCCTGCCCGAGTTGCGGGCGGTCGGAGATCGACGTCATCGCCGTCGCCCAGGCCGCCCAGGAAGCGCTCCAGGACCGCGACCTGCCCATCCAGGTGGCCGTCATGGGCTGCGTGGTGAACGGCCCGGGTGAGGCGCGCGAGGCCGACCTCGGCATCGCCGCGGGCCGCAGGCGGGGCCACCTGTTCATCAAGGGCAAGATCGTCCGCGTGGTGCCCGAGGACCAGATGGTCGAGGCGCTGGTGGCCGAGGCCGAGCGCCTGGTGGCAGAGGGCGTCGAGGCCCGCCTGGCCGCCGCCGACGCCGGCGCCGAGGCCGCTGCCGCGGCCGACCGGCACGACCTGCTCGAGTCGAGGGGGGCCGACGCCAACGCCTCGGAGGCGAAGGTGGCGCTCATCAGGAAGCGGTACGCCGGCGACGGCGGGGACGGGGCCTAACCCCGCGGGATGCACCCTGTGGGACGCCGACGGTGACCAGCTAACCTCCGCTGCCATGACCGACGCCGCCGACCGCCCAGCTGTACCGCGCCCGACGAAGGGCGCGCTGACGCCGAGGGAGGTCGACTTCCCGCGCTGGTACCAGGAGGTCGTGGCCCGGGCCGAGCTGGCCGACAACGGCCCGGTCCGGGGCACCATGGTGATCAGGCCGTGGGGGTACGCCATCTGGGAGCGCCTCCAGGCGGCCCTCGACGTGCGGATCAAGGCGGCCGGCGCCGAGAACGCCTACTTCCCCCTGTTCATCCCCGAGTCCTACCTCCGCCTCGAGGCCGAGCACGTCGAGGGCTTCAGCCCCGAGCTGGCGGTCGTCACCCACGGGGGCGGCAAGCAGCTCGAGGAGCCCGTCGTGGTCCGGCCCACCAGCGAGACGCTCATCAACAGCTACCTCGCCAAGTGGGTCCAGAGCTACCGGGACCTGCCCCTGCTCGTCAACCAGTGGGCCAACGTGGTCCGGTGGGAGCTCCGGCCCCGGCTCTTCCTGCGCACCTCGGAGTTCCTCTGGCAGGAGGGGCACACCGCCCACGCGACCGAGGCCGACGCCCGCGACTACGCCCTGCGGATTCTCCGGGACGTCTACGTCGAGACCATGGAGCAGGTCGTCGGGATCCCGGTCGTCACCGGGCACAAGACGGCCCGCGAGCGTTTCGCCGGCGCCACCCGGACCTGGACCTGCGAGGGCATGATGGGCGACGGCAAGGCCCTCCAGATGGGCACGAGCCACGAGCTCGGCCAGAACTTCGCCCGGGCCTTCGGCATCCAGTTCTCCGACGAGCACGGCGCCCAGCAGTACGCCTGGCAGACCTCGTGGGGGGTGTCCACGCGCCTGATCGGCGCCCTCGTCATGGCCCACGGGGACGATGCCGGCCTGCGCCTGCCCCCCGACCTCGCCCCTGTCGAGGTGGTGGTGCTGGTCGTGCGGGACGAGGAGGAGGTTCGCCGGGCGGCCGAGGTCCTCGTCGGCGAGCTCACGTCGGCGGGCGTCCGGGTCCGGCTGGACGACCGCACCGACACCGGCTTCGGTCGGCGGACGGTCGACTGGGAGCTGAAGGGCGTGCCCGTCCGCCTCGAGATCGGTCCCCGCGACCTGGCCGAGGGCAGGGTGACCGTGGTGACCCGCCACACGCGATCCAAGGAGACCGTCCCCCTGGCCGGGGTCACCGCCCACGTGGCCGGGGTGCTCGCCGGCGTGTCCGCCGCGCTGTTCGACGAGGCGGCCGCGGCGCGGGCCGCCCGCACGACCGACGTCACCGACCTGGCCTCGGCCGTCGAGGCCGGGGCCACCGGGTTCGCCCGTATTCCCTGGTCGGCCGTGGGGGACGCCGGCGAGGAGCGGCTGGCGGCCGAGGCCCTGTCGGTCCGGTGCCTGCACCTGCCCGACGGGGGCCTCGCGGAGGAGACCACCGACGCCGGCGGGGCCGGGTCCGACCTGGTCGCCGTGGTGGGCCGGGCCTACTGACCGCCCGCCGGCGCCCACGCGCCGGGCCCGCACGGGCCCGGGTGCCACGGACCACCTGGTCAGGGGTCCCGGACGGCGCCGTGCACTGCTATACTCTTCATTCTGCCGTTCGGTTGGGGTGTAGTGACGCTGACGAGGCGTGGGCGGTCAGCCCACGCTTTTGTTTTGGTCGGAAACGCCCCCGCCGGGTGTGCAGCACGGGTCGGGACCGCGAGGTCGCCGGCCCTCGGACGCAGGACGCACCACCCGCAGTACGGCAATCGACCACACCCACGGCACACGGAGAGGAGGCAGCGCAGATGGTCCAGGATCTCTTCGCCCTCCTCCAGCCGGTCGTGACCGGTGCCGGGCTCGAGCTGGTGGACGTCGAGATGAAGTCCGGCGTGCTCCAGGTGACGGTCGACCGCGAGGGGGGCGTGGACCTCGAGGCGCTGACCGACGCCAACCGCTCCGTCTCCGCGCTGTTGGACGAGGTCGACCCGATCCCCGGGCGCTACTCCCTCGAGGTCTCGAGTCCCGGGATCGAGCGACCGCTGCGCACGCCGGCCCACTTCGCCAAGGCGATCGGGTCCACCGTGTCGGTGAAGACGCGGCCGCAGGTCCCGGGCGAGCGCCGCCTCCGCGGCACCCTGGTGGCTGCCGACGGGGACGGTTTCACCCTCGACGTCGACGACGTCGGGCGCGGGCCGGTCCAGCTCGCCTACGCCGACATCGACCGGGCGCGGACGGTGTTCGTGTGGGGTGGCCGCGACGCCTCCGGCGCGAACGGGCGGGGGAAGCAGACGGGGCGCAAGAAGCAGGCGGGAACGGCGTCGGCCGCGAGCCCGGCGGCCAAGCAGACGACGCAGAAGAGGAAGCAGGTCTCCACCCCATGAGCAAGACGAATTTCGAGTTCCTGGACGCGCTCGGCCAGATCGCCCGGGACAAGGGGATCTCCGTCGAGACGCTGCTCGACGCCCTGGCGAACGCCCTGGTGGCGGCCTACAAACGGCGTCCCGACGCGGCCGAGGAGGCGGTGGTCACCATCGACCCCGACTCCGGGGAGATCCGCGTCTACGGCCAGGAGCTCGACGAGGACGGCAACGTCGTCCGCGAGTGGGACGACACCCCGGACGACTTCGGCCGGATCGCGGCACAGACGGCCAAGCAGGTCATCCTCCAGCGCATCCGCGAGGTCGAGCGCGACCTCAAGTACGAGGAGTACGCCGGGCGCGAGGGCGACATCGTGACCGGCATCGTCCAGCAGACCGACAACCGCTACACCCTGCTCGACCTGGGCAAGGTGGAGGCGCTGCTCCCCCAGGCCGAGCAGGTGTCCTACGAGCGCTACGAGCACGGCGCCCGGCTGAAGGCCTACATCGTCGAGGTCCGCAAGACGACCAAGGGCCCCCAGATCGTGGTCAGCCGGAGCCACCCGGGTCTGATCAAGCGGCTGTTCGAGCTCGAGGTCCCCGAGATCTCGTCGGGCGCGGTCGAGATCAAGGCGGCCGCCCGCGAGCCGGGGCACCGGACCAAGATCGCCGTGTGGTCGAACGACCCGAACGTGGACCCGGTCGGAGCCTGCGTGGGGGCGCGTGGCTCGCGTGTCCGCATGGTGACCAACGAGCTGCGTGGCGAGCGCGTCGACGTGGTGCCGTACTCGGACGACCCGGTGGAGCTGATCCAGTCCGCCCTGGCTCCGGCCCGGGTCCGCGAGGTCCGGCTCGACGACGAGACCGGCACGGCCACCGTCATCGTGAGCGACTACCAGCTGTCCCTGGCCATCGGCAAGGAAGGCCAGAACGCCCGCCTCGCGGCGCGCCTGACGGGCTGGCGCATCGACATCAAGAGCGAGACCCAGCTGGCCGAGGAGGAGTCGGGGTACGCCGGCGAGGAGTGGGCCGAGGGCGAGTGGATCCAGAACGAGGCCGGCGAGATGGTCTGGCAGCCCGCCGAGGGCGGCTCGGCCGTCTCGGCCAGCGAGTGGGCCGAGGGCGCCGACGGTGCCGACGGTGCCGACGAGGGCGCCGACGAGGCCGTCGCCACCGACGAGGGCGCCGACGAGGCCGTCGCCACCGACGAGCCCATCTCGACCGCCGAACCCGTCGCCACCGACGGCCCGGGCGGAGCCGCCAGCGCCGCGGCGACGTCGGGCCCGCCGGCCGAGGACGGTCCGGCATAGTCCCCCGGCGGACCTGCATCGGATGCCGGCGGACGCAGCCGGTGGAGGTCCTGGTGCGGGTGGTCCGTCTGGAGGACGGCTCACTGGTGCCGGGGCGGACGCTCCCCGGGCGCGGCGCCTGGTTGTGCCGGGGCTCTGCGGCCTGCGTCGACTCGGCGGAGCGGCGCCGGGCGTTCGACCCTGCGCTCCGGGGTCCCTTGGGCGCCGGGGCGGTCGAGCAGCTCAGACGGTTGCTCGGTACCGCCGGGGAGCCGGACCACGGTGGTCCGGAAAACCCGGTGGCGTGATGTGCGAGGATGGAGGGTCGTATGTGCGCTCTGGCGCATGCGACATCGAAGGAAGGGCAGTAACAGCCGTTGCCGAAGAAGATCCGGGTATACGAGCTCGCTCATGAGCTCGGCCTGACCAACAAGGAGGCCCTTGACCTCTGCCTGTCCCTCGGGATGGGCGTCAAGAGCCATTCGTCGTCCATCGAGGACGCACAGGCCGACCGCGCCCGTCGCAAGGCCGACCGCGAGGGCCTGCGCCGACCGGTGCAGCCCGAGGAGCCGGCCGCACCGGCCAAGAAGGCGCCGGCCAAGAAGGCCGCCGCCGCCAAGGTCGCGCCCGCGGTCGAGCCTGCCGCGCCCGCAGCCGAGCGCACCGTGGAGGGCCGTCCGGACGCGCCCGCCCCGGCGCCTCCGGTCAAGCGCAGTGGCACCCGGCTGGTGACCAGCCGACCGGCGTCCGAGCAGCCGGGAGTGGCGCCGCCGCCGTCCCGACCGTCCCCGGCGCCGGCAACCCCCGCGGTCCCGGCACCCGCCGCCGCCCCGGCGGCCCCGGCCGCCCCGGCACCGGCCGCCGCGGCCGCACCCGCTCGGGCTCCCGTGCCCGCTCCGGCTCCCGCGCCTGCCGTGCCTGCGGCGTCCGCTCCCGCGACCCCGGCCCCGGCGGCCGCTCCCGCGCCTCCGGCCCCGGGGCCTGCCGCACCCGCGACCCCCGCCGCCCCGGCGCCGGCTCCCGCCGCCGCCACCCCGCCGGCACCGGCGGCACCCGGTTCGGCCCCGGTCCGCCCGCCGACCAGTCCGTCGGGTCGACCCATCCCGCCGCCCCCGGGCGGCCCGCCACGTTCCATCACCGGCAAGCCCATCCCGCCGCCCCCCGGGGCCGGTGGCCGCCGCCCGCCGCCCGGCGGTGCGCGGCCCGGCGGATTCACCGGCCGTCCCGGCTCGGGTGCCGGTGCCGGCCGACCCGGCGCGCCACGCACCGGTGGCCCTCCGGGCGCCCCGGGAGGCGGCTACGGCGGCCGCCCCGGCGCCCCGGGAGGCGGCTACGGCGGCCGCCCCGGCGGCGGACCCGGCGGCGGACCCGGCGGACCCGGCGGTCGCGGTGGGCCCGGCGTCGGCCGCGGCCGACCCAACCAGCGCCGTCCGCGTCGTCGGCGTCGGAACCTCGAGGAGCTCGAGCCGACCACGCTGACCGCGTACGCGCCGTCCACGGCCCCCGTCCCCGACCACGAGGTCATCATCGAGCGCGGCTCGACGGCACGCGACCTCGGTCCCAAGCTCAACCGTTCGGCCGGTGACGTCGTCCGCTTCCTGCTCCTGCAGGGCGAGATGGTCACCGCCACCCAGTCGCTGACCGACGACATGATCGAGCTGTTCGCCGCCGAACTCGGAGCCGACGTCCGCCTCGTCGACCCCGGCGAGGAGCGCGAGGCCGAACTGCTGGCCAAGTTCTTCGACGACGACGACGAGGAGGAGAACGAGGAGGACCTGCGACCCCGTCCGCCGGTCGTCACCGTCATGGGCCACGTCGACCACGGCAAGACCCTGCTGCTGGACAAGATCCGGCACGCCAACGTGGTCGCCGGCGAGGCCGGCGGGATCACCCAGCACATCGGCGCCTACCAGGTCGAGTGGGAAGGCCACCCGATCACGTTCATCGACACGCCGGGCCACGAGGCCTTCACCGCGATGCGTGCCCGTGGCGCCGAGGTGACGGACATCGTGATCCTGGTGGTGGCTGCGGACGACGGCGTCATGCCCCAGACCGTGGAGGCCATCGACCACGCCAAGGCCGCCGACGTGCCCATCATCGTGGCCGTCAACAAGATCGACCGCGACGAGGCCGACCCGAACCGCGTGCTGCAGCAGCTGTCCGAGCACGGTCTGGTCCCCGAGGCCTGGGGTGGCGACACCATCGCCGTCGAGGTCTCCGCCCTGCAGAACCTCGGGATCGAGGACCTGTTGGAGCAGGTCGTGCTGGTGGCCGAGATCGAGGAGCTCCGGGCGTCGCCCGAGGGTCGGGCCCGGGGCTTCGTCCTCGAGGCCGAGCTCGAGATCGGCCGCGGACCGGTCGCCTCGGTCATCGTCGAGCGCGGCACCCTGCGCGTCGGCGACCCGATCGTGGCGGGTGCCGCATGGGGCAAGGTCAAGGCACTCGTCGACGACCACGGCAACCAGATCAAGGAGGCGCCCCCCTCGACTCCGGTGCAGGTGCTCGGGTTCTCCGAGCCGCCCGAGGCCGGCGACGAGTTCCGGGTCGCCCCCGAGCTCGCCCAGGCCCGGACCATCGGCGAGGCCCGCGCCCACCGCTACCGGGTGGCCGGCCACGTGCCCGCCGCCACCTCGGCGCTGGGCGGCGCCAAGCTCGAGGACCTGTTCGAGCAGATCCAGCGGGGCGAGACGGCCACGCTGAACCTGATCCTGAAGGCCGACGTCCGCGGTTCGCTCGAAGCGGTGACCGAGAGCCTCCGCAAGCTCGAGCGGGACGACGTCAAGCTCAGCTTCGTGCACCGGGGCGTGGGCGGCATCACCGAGTCGGACGTGGAGCTGGGTCAGGCGTCGAACGCCACCATCATCGGCTTCAACGTGCGCCCCGACCGCCGCGCCCGGGACATGGCGGCCAAGGCCGACGTCGAGATCCGGACCTACGAGATCATCTACAAGCTCCTCGAGGACCTCGAGGCGGCCATGCTCGGCCTCCTGTCCCCGGTCTTCGAGGAGGTGGTCACCGGCGAGGCCGAGGTCCGCCAGGTGTTCCGTGTGCCCCGGATCGGAGCCATCGCCGGCTGCTACGTGCGGGAAGGTGTCATCACCCGCGGGTCCAAGGTCCGGTTCCTCCGCGAGGGCGCGGTCATCTGGAAGGGTGCCATCACGTCGCTGCGGCGGTTCAAGGAGGACGCCCGCGAGGTCCAGTCCGGGTTCGAGTGCGGTATCGGGCTCTCGGACTACCAGGACCTGAAGGAAGGCGACATCATCGAGACCTACGACGAGCGGGAGATCCCCCGCACCTGAGCGTGCCCCCCGGCCCGGACCGGGCCGGGCACGGGCAGGTCGTCGTCGCACGGACCGGAGGACCAGTGGCACGTCGTCACGACAACCGGGGCACCGCCCCCTATGCCCGCTCCCTGCGGGTCAACCAGGTCCTGCGCCAGGTCGTGGCCGAGGAGCTCGAGCGGCTGGCCGACGCCGACGAGCGCCTGCGCATGGTGACGGTGACGTCGGTCGACTCGACCACCGACCTCCGCCAGGCCACGGTCTACCTGAGCTCGCTGCCCGACGACGCCGCCGACGCGCTCGGCGAACGCCGGGTGCAGCTCCAGCGGGCGGTGGCCCGTCAGACCCAGCTGAAGCGGACGCCACAGCTCCGCTTCGCCCAGGACCCGGCGGTGGTGGCCGGGGGGCGGGTCGAGGACGCCCTGCGTCGGATCCACGACGACGGCGAGGTCGGCGGCGGTGCAGCACCGTGAGCCCTCCGGCCGCGGAGCAGGTCAACGGCCTGGTCGTGGTGGACAAGGAGGCCGGCTGGACGTCCCACGACGTCGTGGCCCGGTGCCGTCGCATCTTCGGGCAGAAGCGGGTCGGACATGCCGGCACGCTCGACCCCGACGCCACCGGCGTCCTGCTCGTCGGCCTCGGACGCACCACGCGGCTGATGCGGTTCCTGACCGCCCTGCCCAAGACCTACGAGGCCGAGGTCGTGCTCGGCACGGCCACCTCCACGCTCGACGCCTCGGGGGAGACCACGGGGACCTGGGACATGGAGGGCGTCTCGCTGGCCGAGGTCCGCGAGGCCGCCGCCGGGCTGACCGGCGAGATCGAGCAGGTCCCCCCGATGGTCTCGGCGCTCAAGGTGGGCGGCAGACGGCTCCACGCACTCGCCCGGGAGGGGATCGAGGTCGAACGGGCGGCCCGTCCGGTCACCGTCCACCGGTACGACGTGCGTCCCGGTCTCACCCCGGGCGTCTTCCGCATCGAGGTCGTCTGTTCGTCGGGCACCTACGTCCGGGTGCTGGCGGCCGACCTGGGCACCGCGCTGGGCGGCGGTGCCCACCTGCGCAACCTGCGCCGCACCCGCATCGGGTCGTTCACCACCGAGGACGCCCGCCTGGTGGACGAGCTCACCCCCGCCGTGGTGCTCACCCCAGCCCAGGCCATGCGAGACCTCGACCAGGTGGTCGTCCCGCTCGACGCCCAGAAGCTCGTGGCCCGGGGCCTCCCCCTGGACCGGGTGCCGCTCGGGGTGTCGGGGGACGGGCCGTGGGGCCTCGTGGACGACGCCCACCACCTGCTGGCCGTCTACGAGGCGACCGAGACCGACCGCATCAAGCCCGCCGTGGTGGTGGAGTCGGCCGGCTGACCGGCTGACCGGCTGACCGGCTGACCGGCTGACCGGCTGACCGGCTGACCGGCGGGGGCCGGGCGACACCCCTGGGAGGGTCGGACGCTGACTCGGCGGTAACCTGCGGGGTTGTGGAGATCGTGACCGAGAGCGCACCGCTCGCCCCACCCCCCGGCGGCTCCGCCGTGACCATCGGCGCCTACGACGGCGTCCACCTCGGGCACCGTGCCCTGCTGGCCGAGCTGCGGACCCGGGCGGGGGCGGAAGGGCTCGCCACCGTGGTGGTGACCTTCGACCGGCACCCGGCAGCCGTGGTGCGCCCGGAGTCGGCCCCGCTCCTGTTGTGCGACCTCGACCAGAGGCTCGAGCTGCTGGCGTCGGCGGGCGTCGACCGCACCGTGGTCGTCCGGTTCGACGAGGAACGGGCCAACGAGACGGCCGAGGAGTTCGTGACCCGGGAGCTGGTCGACGGACTCGACGCCCGGCTGGTCGTCGTGGGCGAGGACTTCCACTTCGGCCACGGGCGCAAGGGCAACGTGGCCCTGCTGACGGAGATGGGCTCGGTCGCCGGGTTCGCCGTCGACGGCGTCGCCCTGGCCTCTGCCGACGACGTCGCCGGTGACGCGTCGCCCCCGGTGTCGTCCACACGGGTTCGGACGCTGGTCGCCGCGGGTGACGTGGAGGGTGCCGCCGTCCTGCTCGGCCGTCCCCACCAGGTGCGGGCGCCGGTCGTGACCGGTGACCGACGGGGCGGGGCCGAACTCGGGTTCCCGACCGCCAACCTGGCCGTCCCGCCCGAGATCTGCCTGCCGGCACCGGGCATCTACGCAGGATGGTACGAGCGACCGGACGGCTCGAGGTACCGGACGGCGATCTCGGTGGGCCGACGTCCCACGTTCTACGGCGCCGACGGCGCGCTGCTGGTCGAGGCGTACCTGCTCGACTTCTCCGGTGACCTCTACGGCGAGGCGGCGCGGCTGTCGTTCGTCCACCGCCTGCGCGACGAGCTGGCCTTCCCCTCGGTCGACGCCCTCGTGGCGCAGATGGGTCGGGACGTCGACCGGACCCGGACCCTGCTGGCCGCGCCGTAGGGCACGCCGCTCCCGCGGGCGCATCCCGGCGGAGGGGCGGCGCCGGCCCCGGTCAGATGACCGGCGCGTCCCCCAGCAGTTCGGTGCGCAGCTCGCGCTTCAGGATCTTGCCCGCCGGGTTGCGGGGGAGTTCCTCGGCGCGGAACCAGTAGCGGGCCGGGACGTTGAAGGCGGCCAGGCGCTCGCGGACGTGGCGGGACAGTTCGTCGGCGGCCACGTCCGCGCCGGGCCGCAGCACGACGACGGCCCCGACCTCCTCGCCCAGGACCGGATGGGGCACGCCGATCACGGCGCAGTCGGCGACGGCCGGGTGCTCGTGCAGGGCCGCTTCGATCTCGACGCAGTAGACGTTCTCGCCACCCCGGATGATCATGTCCTTGGCCCGGTCGACGATGTGGACGAAGCCCTCCTCGTCGATGCGGGCGACGTCCCCGGTGTGGAGCCACCCGCGGGTGAACGAGGCCGCGGTGGCCTCCGGCTTGTTCCAGTACCCCCGGACGACGTTCGGTCCCCGGATCCACAGCTCGCCGGTCCGGTCCGGGTCGGCCGGGAGGTCCGGCGGCTCCTCGCCCGGCCAGTCCTCGGGCACGACGACCACGTCGCACACCGGTGCCGGCGGGCCGACGCTGTCGGGCTTGCGCACGTAGTCGTCGCCGGCGTTCATGGTGGTCATGGCCGACGTCTCGGTGAGGCCGTAGCCGTTGCCGGGGGCGCCGGTGGGGAAGTGCTCCTTGATGCGCCGCACCAGGTCCGGCGGGCACGGGGCACCGCCGTAGGAGATCGACTGGACCGAGGACGTGTCCCGTTTGGCGAAGTCGGGGGAGTCGATGACCTGCATGACCATGGCGGGCACACCGCCGAACACGGTGATCCGCTCCCGCTCGATGAGTTCGAGGGCCCGTTCGGGGTCGAAGTGGTGCATCATCACCAGCTTTCCGCCCGCCGCCGTGTTGGTGACGAGCAGCGCGTGGCAGCCGGTGGCATGGAACAGCGGTACGGACAGCAGGTTGGCGTTCTGCACCCCCGGCGAGGCGGCCGCCTGCGCGGCCGTCCGGCGCATGCCGCCCAGCGTGGAGACGAAGAAGAGGTTCATCAGGTTGGACACGCTGTTGCGGTGCGTACCGACCGCGCCCTTGGGCCGGCCGGTCGTGCCCGACGTGTAGAAGATGGTGGCGTCGTCGTCGGGGTCGATGTCCACGTCGACCAGTGCGACGTCCTCGGCCGGGATGCCCACCACGTCGGCGAACGGGACGACGGGAAGCGTGCCGAGGTCGCCGCGGTCGAGCACGGCTCCCACGGCGGGGCGACGTCCGCCGCCGTCGGGGTCGTGCTCCTCGCAGGTCACGATCAGGGCCTCGAGGTCCGGCACCTCGGCCAGGTGGTGGACGATGCGGCCCTGGCGCTCCTCGTCGACGAAGGCGACCCGGGTGCCGGAGTCCGCGAGCCCGTAGGCGAGCTCCTCGCCGGTCCACCAGGCGTTGAGGGGGACGGCCACGGCGCCGACGGTGATGGTGGCCCAGAACGCCGTCACCCACTCGGGCAGGTTGCGCATGGCGATGGCGACGCGGTCGCCCGGCCGGACGCCGAACCGCTCGACGAGCTGGTGCCCGAGCGCGGCCACGGTCCGGAAGTGCTCCCCGAAGGTGACCCGCTCGTCCTCGTAGACGAGGAACGTCTTGTCGGCGTGACCCGCCGACAGTTCGAAGACGGTCCGCAGGGTGGGGGGAGCGGACTTCCAGGTCCGCAGCGGGACGCCCCGGACGACGACCTCCTCCATCTCGAACGGCCCACCGGGGGCGGTGAGGGTGGCGGTGGCCTCGGCCCGGGTGGGGGCGGTCGCCTCCCCGTCGGGCGGTGTCTGCTCGGCCGGCTCGGCCATGGTCGCTCCTCTCGTTACGGCGTGCGGTTCGTCCGGTGTGGCCCGGGGTCGCCCGCGTTCGGGTCCCGGTGTCCGGCGGTGGGGTCGCGGAAGACGGTGCTCCGGTAGTAGGCGAGCTCGGCCAGCGACTCCTTGATGTCGTCCATGGCCCGGTGTCCGCCCGCCTTCCGGGGGGCGGCGGCCAGTGCCTCGGGGTACCACCGCCCGGCCAGCTCCTTGATCGTCGAGACGTCGACGGAACGGTAGTGGAGGTACTCCTCGATGGCGGGCAGGTGGGCGGCCAGGAACCGGCGGTCCGTGCCGATCGAGTTCCCGGCCAGGGGAACGGTCCGGGGCCGGGGCACGTGGGACCGGATGAAGTCGCCCGTGATCCGACCGGCCGCTTCGACGGTGAGCTCCGAGGCCACGATCTCGTCGAGCAGGCCGCTCCTGGCGTGCATGTCCCGCACGAAGTCGTCCATGGCGGCCAGGTGCTCCTCGGTCGCCCCGATCACCAGGTCGGGCCCCTCGGCGATCACGGCGAGGTCGTCGTCGGTGATCAGGGTGGCGATCTCGACGATGACGTGGCGTCCCGGGTCGAGCCCGGTCATCTCCAGATCCATCCACACCAGCACGGGGTCACGCTACCGGGTGGGCGCTGCCGCTCCAAGACGGGCCGGAGGGCGCCCGGCGGCCGCGCCGTCGCGGGCCGGCGTCTGCACCCGACGCCGGTGGGCGGTAGCGTCCGGGGCGATGAGCGGAGCGAGCGGGTGAGCCAGGGGACGGGGCCCGGCCGAGGGGTGCCGGTCGGCCGCACGGCGACGGCGGAGGAGGATCCCGCCCCGACGCTGCGGGTGCCCGTCGTCCGTCTGGATCCCGACCTCCCGCTGCCCGCATACGCCCACGGCGGCGATGCCGGTGCCGATCTGGTGGCCCGGATCGAGGTCCTGCTCGAACCCGCGGGGGGTCGGGCGATGGTGCCCACCGGCGTCGCCGTGGCCCTGCCCCCGGGTTTCGCGGGCTTCGTGCAGCCGCGCAGCGGTCTGGCCCTGCGCCACGGTGTGACCTGTCTGAACACCCCGGGGCTCATCGACTCCGGCTACCGCGACGAACTCTCCGTGCTCCTGGTGAACACCGACCCGGAGGTCCCCTACCGGGTGCGCCGGGGGGACCGGATCGCCCAGTTGGTGATCCAACGTGTCGAATCGGCCGAGTTCGTCGAGGTCGGAGCGCTGTCGGGCACCGAGCGGGGCCTCGGGGGCTTCGGGTCGACGGGCCGGTAGGCGTGCCCCGGCTGGCCGGTCTCGACGGCGCGTTCCTCGCCCTGGAGTCTCCCACCACCCACCTCCACATCATGGGGGCCATGGTCTTCGACCCGGCGGAGGTGCCCGGTGGGATCGGATTCGCCAGGATCCGGTCCCTGGTGGCCGAGCGGTTGCCGCTCGTGCCGCCGTTCCGGATGCGGATGGTGGAGGTGCCCTTCGGGCTGCAGCACCCGACGCTGGTGGAGGACCCCGGATTCGACCTCGACTACCACGTGCGTCGGGCGAGCCTGCCCTCCCCGGGCGGTACCGCGGAGCTGACCGCGCTGGTGGCCGACCTGGCCGCACGTCCGCTCGACCGGACGCGGCCGCTCTGGGAGTTCCACGTGGTCGAGGGCCTGGAGGGAGGCCGCTTCGCTCTGGTGTCCAAGGTGCACCACGCCATCGTGGACGGCGTGTCCGGAGCGGAGGTGCTCGCCGCATTCGTCGACCCGACGCCCGACCCGACGCACCGGCGCCCCTTCGCCGCGGATGCCGTCGCCCGGCGCCCCCGGCGCACGGGCGGTCCCGAGCCGGCGCCGCCGGACGGGGGCCCGTGGACGCCGCCGGGACTGCCCGGTGACCTCGAGCGCATCCGCGGCTCCCTCGGTGCCCTGCCCGGCCAGTTCGACGCCGCGGCACGCACCATCGTCCGGACCGTACAGACGGCGAGGACGCTCGCCGCGCGTCGCCGCGACCTCACGGGCCCGCTGCCCCCCGCCCCCTTCCAGGCGCCCCGGACCTCGATCAACGGCGCCATCTCGGCGCACCGCCGGGTGGCCTTCGCCGACCTCCCGCTGGACGGGGTGCGCCGGGTCGCCGCCGTCTTCGGCGGAACCGCCAACGACGTGGTCCTGGCGGTCACGTCCGGGGCGCTGCGGGTGCTCTTCGCCGGACGCGCCGAGGCGCCCGACTCCTCGCTCGTCGCGCTGGTGCCCGTCTCGGTCCGGACCACCGAGGAACGGGGAGCGCTCGGCAACCGGGTGTCGGCCATGCTGGTGTCGCTGGCCACCGGGGTGGACGATCCCGTCGCGCGGCTCGGGCGCATCCGTCAGGGCACGGCGGACGCCAAGGAGCAGTGCCGATCGGTCGGGCCGGACGTGTACTCGGCCTGGGCCGACGCCGCCTTCCCGGCCGTGGCCACCCGGCTGGCCCGCCTGGTGACCAACCTGCGCGTCTTCGACCACGTGGCACCGCTGTTCAACCTGGTGGTCTCCAACGTGCCCGGTCCCGACGTGCCCCTCTTCCTGGCCGGAGCCCGGATGACCTCCCTCCACCCCATCGGACCGATCCTGGAGGGCGTCGGGGTCAACGTGACCGTCTTCTCCTACCTGGACTCGGTGCACGTCGGGGTCCAGGCGTGCCGGGACCTGGTGCCCGACGTGGACGTCCTGGCCCGGGCCATGGAGGAGGCGCTCGACGAGCTCGTCGCCGAGGCCGACCGGCGGGACCGTCCCGTCCCGTGGTGGCACGCCGAGCTGCCCGCCTGAACGTCCGCACCGGGGCGGCCTCCTCCCCCGGATCCACCCCGCCCCCTTTCGGTCCCGGGCCGCCGGACTGCTAGGGTTGTGCCCCTACGCGGACGTGGCTCAGTTGGTAGAGCACAACCTTGCCAAGGTTGGGGTCGCGGGTTCGAATCCCGTCGTCCGCTCCAGGTCGGCGGCTCCTCTTCGGGGCCGCTGTGCCGCGTCCGGGACCGATGTCCCGAGCGGGCGCCGGGTCTGGACGACGACACACCGTCGCCGACCTCCCGGACGGGTCCGCGTGCGTCCGGGAGGGGGACGGGGGACCCGGCAGCCGCCGCGCCGAGGCGTCGACCCGGACCGGGGTGGCCGCGATGTCCCTGCCGCGGACCGGATCGACGGGCCGACCTATAGCATGTAGGTATGACGAACGTAATACACATCGGTTCTGGTGATGGGCATCTGCCTCCCCCCGCCGGGCGGCACGCGCTCCTCTGCCTCGACGACGTCGTCGGCTGGGCCGTGTCCGTGGACGGCGTGGTGGTCACGGCCGACGAGGCGGTCACCAGCCCACGTCGTCGGGTCCGGCGGTTGGGGTACCAGGCGGCCAGGCGCAACGCCCGACTGGGCGACCTCGCCGCCCGATGGGCGTCCGTGGGACCGTCGGCCGACCCGACCCTGGGGCCGATCCGGCCACCGATCCAGGCGGCCTGACCCCACACCCCGGCGGCGGAGTCGACCTCCCGGGCCGCACGTGCCGGGTGCCGCAGCGGGTGTGCCCCTCCAGGGGCGCTCCGGAGCCGTCCGGGGCCGTGTCCCCTAGGGCGCCATGGCGAAGGCGGTGGCGACGGCCGACCACGCGCCCGGTGCCGTCGGCGTGCACGTGTACGTGACCGGCGAGGTCGTCGAGTCGACCAGGTAGGCCCCGAAGCCCTGGTAGGGGCTCGTCTGGTTGAGCAGCACGAACGGGACGAGCTGGGTGGACAGGGACGACGGCGTGGACGGGGCGACGAAGGCGGTGGAGACGACGAGCTCCCCGGCGGCCGAGGGAGCCACCGACCCCGGGCCGACCGCGACGCCGACGCCCGAGGCCCGGGGCGAGGCGCCGAGGGCCGGGTCGGACGCCGTCACCCCCGTGAACTCGGCGACGTCGAGGAACGGCACCGAGGCGGGGGCGGCGAGCGTGACGGTGACCGTGGTCGCGTCCGTGCCGGTGGCCGACGCGGCACCCACCAGGTACCAGATCTCCGCGTCCCCGTCGGCCGAGCACCCGGTGGCGACCGCACGGGTGAAGCCGGTGCCGTCCCAGGTCGCCGAGGCCACGGGCGACGCGACCGGGCTGCCGGTAGCCGTCGTGCACGGCTGGGCCAGCGACAGCACCAGGGTGTCGCCCGGGGCGACGGGGGCGAGGAGCACCACCGTGAACGACGAGCTGTTGCCCGGTGCCTTGGGGAGGGCGCGCTGCTGGACGAAGGCCCGGGTCACGGCGATCGTCAGCTCGCGCGTGCCCGAGACCCCGTTGGCGTCGGTCACGACCACGGCGAAGGTCTCCGTGGTGGCCGATGTGCTGAGATTGCCCGAGATCACCCCGGTCGTGGCGTCCAGGGTCAGACCGTCAGGAAGGACGCCCGCGCCGACCGACCAGGACAGCTCGGGCGCGCCGCCGACGGCGGTGACGGTCTGGGAGTAGCCGGCCTCGGCCGCGGTGGCCGGCGCCAGGGCGACGGTGGCGACCACGGGGGGATCGTCGACCGCGAGCGTCAGCGTGGCCTCGGCCGCGGCCCCCGACGCGTCGAGGGCGCGGACGCGGAACGTCTCGGTGGTCGCCGACGGGTCGACGGAGCCCGAGATCTCCCCGGTGGCCGGGTCGAGGGCCAGGCCGGCCGGCAACGTGCCCCCGGCCAGCGACCAGACCAGGGGCGGGCTGCCGCCGGTGGTGGTGAGCCACTGGAGGTAGCCGGTCTGCGTGCGGGTGCCGTCCGCCAACGAGTCCGTGGCGATGGTCGGCGTGGCCACCACCGTCAGCCCGATCGCCGCCGTGGCCGAGGAGCCGGACAGGTCGCCGTCCCCCGGGTACGCCGTGGCCACCCCGTACGGGACGGTACCGACGTCGAGCGCCGAGGGGCCGACGGAGCACGAGCCCCGGCCGCCTCCGGCGACCGGGACGAGGGTCGCCACGCACGACGTGGTCCCGACGTCGACGGTCACGTCCTCGTTCGGACCCGGCAGGGGCTCCCCGTTGCCGGTGGTCACCGTGGCGGTCAGCGCGGCGGCGTCCTCGTAGCCCACCGTCACCGTGTCCGGTTCGGCGGCCACCGCGGTGGTCGTGGCGTCCGCCAGGACGGTCAGGTCCCGGCCCGACGACACCGAACCGGTGTACTCGTCGTCGCCCCCGTAGGCGGCCGTGACGGTGTGGGGGGCGCCCGAGGACCCGAGTGCCGTGGCGTCGGCCGTGCACGTGGTGCCCGGGAGTCGGATCGAGCACAGCCCGACCCCGTCGGCGGCCACGGACACGGTGCCCGTCGGCGCGATTCCTGCGGTCGGGCCGACCGTGGCCCGGAACGTGACCGAGTCCTCGGCACCGTAGGTCGCCGTGTCCGCGGACAGCACGAGCGAGGTGGTGGAGGCCACCGGGTCCACCGGCACCGGCCCGGTGGGCGCACTGGTCGACGTCCACGTCCGGTAGACGGCGGTGACGGTGTACGAATAGGTACCGGCGTGGACGGGGGAGTCGGTGCACGACGTCGGCGCGGCCGGCAGGGGCGCCGCCGGCGATCCGCAGACGTCCACCGACGGGCCGGACGGGACGGGCGCACGGGCGACGACGTAGCCGACGGAACCTCCACCGGGTGCGGGCACCCCCGTCCACGTCACGTCCACGTCGGTCCCGTGCGGTGATCCGGCCACGCCGGCGGGGGCGGCCAGCACCCCCACGGAGGCCCAGCCGGAACCGGTTCCGGTCGTGGTGAAGTAGGCCCAGGCCGCCGACACACCGAGCACGGTGGGAAGGACGGCGGCCAGGGCGGCGAGTGCGGTGCGACGGGTCATCCGATGGCCTCCCCCTGGTAGTGGAGCGTGAGTACGAGGTCCTGACAGGCGTCCTGGTCCGAGGCGGTCTCGACCATCGCCACCGTCGGCCAGTCGTCCTGCGGGACGCCGAGCTGCGACAGGGACCTCGTCGACCGGGGCGGCACCTCCACCGGGGTGCCGAGCTCGTGGACCATGGCGAAGTCGGACGGGTCGCAGGCGACGGTCCCGGTGGAGACCGTCGTCGAGTTCGACACGACGGTGATGGGCACCGGGTTCGGATTGGTGATGCGGAGGTCGATCGGTGAGGACGTCCCCGGGAGCAGCGCGGTCCGGGCGTCCCCGTCGAGGGCGTAGTCCTGCGGGTCCACCGCAGGCGTTCGGGACGGCGCCATCCCCACGATCGGCCCGGCCAGGCGGGTACCGGCGGCCGAGCCGAAGGAGACGGCGGCACCCAGGGCGAGCACCCCACCGGCCGAGTCCGCCACCCAGTAGCCCGATCCGTCCGGAGTGGGCGTCAGGTCGACGACGGATCCGGAGCCGGTGCGTCCGGCGGCCGAGCCGTGGAACCCGGCGCTCCCGTAGGCGAAGACCCCGCCGTCGGCGGCGACCAGCCAGTAGCCGCCGCCGTCCGGGGCGGCGGCCATCCCGACGACCGGCGCGTCGAGGCGCAGGCCGCCCGCCGAGCCGTGGAACCCGGCGCTCCCGTAGGCGAAGACCCCGCCGTCGGCGGCGACCAGCCAGTAGCCGCCGCCGTCCGGGGTGGCGGCCATCCCGACGACCGGCGCGTCGAGGCGCAGGCCGCCCGCCGAGCCGTGGAACGACGCGTCGCCGTAGGCGAAGACCCCGCCGTCGGACGCCACCAGCCAGTAGCCGGCGGAATCCGGGGTGCCGGCCATCCCGACGACCGGCGCGTCGAGGCGCAGGCCGCCCGCCGAGCCGTGGAACCCGGCGGCCCCGTAGGCGAAGACCCCGCCGTCGGTGCCGACGAGCCAGTACCCGTCCGGGGCGAGGGTGGACGCGAGGTGGAGCACGGGGTCGGGCGTCGGACCCGTGGGCCCGGGGGATGCGGCGACGGCCAGTACGGTGAGGCCCGCGGCGAGGAGCAGCGCGCCGCGCCGCAGGCCGTCGGCGGCGGTGCGCCGGGTCGTCCCGTGGGTCCCGTGCGTCCCGTCGGGTGTGCGGTCGATGCGGTCGTGCGGTGTCATGGCGCCTCCGATGTCCGGGTCGCGGGCGGTCGGGCTGGTGGTTGTGTGGCCGGCGACCCGACGGCCCCGGGTGGACCGTGCGGCGACGGTCCACCCGGGCCCGTCGGGGTCCGGGTGGTCAGGGTCCGGTCGTGGTGAAGGTGATCCCGACGGACCGGCCCTGACATGCGTCCTGGTCGGTGCCGGACTCCGAGAGGGTGACGGTCGGCAGGGGACGCCCTCCGTCGGACGCGTGCACCGTGGCCCCGGGAGCCACCAGTTCGTCGACCGCCACCGACGGCGTCACCGAGAACCAATCGGCCGAGCAGCCGGGGATGTCGGCGCCGTCCTGGGTGGCGGCGTCGCCGGAGTCCCCGTAGCGGGCCACCGCCTCGGAGACGGTGCCGATGTGCGCATCGGCGCCGCTGGTGTTGGTGACCGCCACGTCGAACGCTCCGGGGCCGTCACCCGGGAGCAGGGGCGTCGCGGGCCCTCCGGTGGTCAGGACGAAGGCGCCCGTGGTGGAGCCGACCTCGGCGCTTCCGGATCCGGTGCCGCCCGAGGTGAAGTAGGCGGCGGCGATACCTCCCGCACCGAACGTGAGTCCGGCGGTGAGGGCGAGCATCACCACCCGCCGGTCGAGGTGTCGTCGCATCGCGCCTCCTTCGGTGGCCGGTCGCCGGCGGCCCGCCGGCCGCAACTCCCGGACGTGTCCATGGACCTGCATTCGGGGCCGATCCGGGGCAACTTGATGGCCGGTCGACCGGTTGGGACCTTCGACCCCGGGGATCCGCGGTTCCGGCCGCGGCGGACCGGAGGCGAAAGTCCCAGAACGCCACCCTCCGTGGGGACCGGCGTGCCGTCGGATCCGTCGCAGATCCCCCGTAACCCCGTATGGACACGGGCGCTGCACCCCGCCGGCGCCGCGGTTGGCTACCCTCGGACAACGCAGGACGCACGACCGGCCTACCGCCCCGCCCCCGGCGGCGGCGGCCCGGTCGGACCGGCGCCCGCACACCCGACAGAGGAGTGAGTCATGAGTTTCGAGCCGAGCCCCCGCGGGGCGGACCTCCGCCGGAGCGTCAGGGAGTTCATCGAGCACGTCGTGCTGCCGGCCGAGCCGGTCTACGAGGAGCAGATGCGGGCCGCCGGCGACCCCCATGCCCACCCCGGTGTGATCGAGGAACTCAAGGAGGAGGCCAGGGAGCGGGGACTGTGGAACCTCTTCATGCCCCACGCCACGCCGTGGACGCCGGATCCGGTGCCGAACCTGGACTACGCCTACCTGGCCGAGCTCGCCGGGCGCAGCCACCTGGCCTCCGAGGCCATGAACTGCTCGGCACCGGACACCGGGAACATGGAGGTCCTGGCCCTGTTCGGCAGCGACCAGCAGAAGGACCAGTGGCTCGTGCCGCTGCTCGAGGGGCGGATCCGGTCGGCGTTCGCCATGACCGAGCCCGACGTGGCCTCGTCGGACGCCACCAACATCCAGCTCTCGATCGTCCGCGACGGGGACGACTACGTGCTCAACGGGAGGAAGTGGTGGATCTCGGGTGCGGCCTCCGAACGCTGCGCCGTCTTCATCGTGATGGGCAAGACCGATCCGTCCGCGGCCCGCCACCAGCAGCAGTCCATGATCCTCGTCCCCCGGGGGACTCCGGGACTCACGATCGTGCGCAACCTCCCGGTCTTCGGGTACACCGACCGCGAGGGCCACTGCGAGCTGCGGTTCGAGGACGTCCGGGTGCCCGCGTCCAACCTCGTCGCCGAGGAGGGGATGGGGTTCGCCATCGCCCAGGCGCGGCTCGGGCCGGGCCGGATCCACCACTGCATGCGCTGCATCGGCATGGCCGAGCGGGCGCTCGAGCTGATGTGCCGACGGGTGCTCGGCCGCGAGGCCTTCGGCAAGCCGCTGGCCGCGCAGGGGGTCATCCGGGAGTGGATCGCCGATTCGCGCATCGAGATCGAGCAGGCCCGCCTGCTCACCCTCAAGGCCGCCCACCTGATGGACACGGTCGGCCACAAGGGAGCGGCGACCGAGATCTCGGCCATCAAGGTGGTGGCTCCCAACATGGCGCTCCGCGTCGTCGACCGGGCCATCCAGGCCCACGGCGGCGGGGGCGTGTCCGACGACTTCCCGCTGGCGCGGATGTATGCCGGGCTGCGCACGCTCCGGTTCGCGGACGGTCCCGACGAGGTCCACCGACGCCAGCTGGCCCGCGCCGAGCTGGGCCGGTACGCCTGACGTCCCCGGCGCCGGTGTCGAGGGTGCACCGCCGGGCGGACCCCGGTGGCGGGCCGGCCGTCGCCTCGGCCACCGGACGTGCACCGCACCGGCGGGGGCGTCCCGCACGAGAGGAGCACCGATGACCGAACGGGTGGGCGTGCCGCTCGGTCCGACCCGGTCCCGCCGCGGCGCGGGTCCGGAGCCGTCCCGGACCCCGAGCACACTTCGGGCGCCCTTCCACGTGCTCGCCAAGCCCACGGGTCCCATCTGCAACCTCGACTGCGCCTACTGCTTCTTCCTGTCGAAGGAGGCGCTCTACCCCGGCGACCGTTTCCGCATGTCCGAGGACGTCCTGGTCGAGTACCTCCGTCAGTACCTCGGGTCCCAGCCCGACGGCGAGGTCACCGTGGCATGGCAGGGCGGCGAGCCCACGCTGATGGGCGTCGACTTCTTCCGCCGTGCCGTCGAGACCGCGGAATCCGTCCGCCGCCCCGGCCAGCGTCTCCAGCACACCCTCCAGACGAACGGCACGCTGCTGACCGACGAGTGGTGCGAGCTCCTGGCCCGTCACCGGTTCCTGGTGGGGATCAGCATCGACGGGCCTCCCGACGTCCATGACCGCTACCGGGTGGACAAGCGGGGCGGGGCCACCTCGGACCGGGTGCTGCGGGGTCTGGAACGCCTGCGCCACCACCGGGTCGACGTCAACGTCCTGTGCACGGTCCATGCCGCCAACCAGGCGCGTCCCCTCGACGTCTACCGCTACTTCCGGGACGACCTCGGGATCACCTTCATCCAGTTCATCCCGATCGTGGAGCGGGAGAACGAGACCGGGTTCCAGGAGGGCGACACCGTCACCGACCGGTCGGTGGACCCGCGGGCCTGGGGGACGTTCCTCGAGTCCGTCTTCGACGAGTGGGTCACCCGGGACGTCGGCACCGTGTTCGTCCAGCTGTTCGACGCCGCCCTCGCCTCGTGGTGCGGTCTGCCCTCGACGCTGTGCATCTTCCGGGAGACGTGCGGCGACGCCCTCGCCCTCGAACACAACGGCGACCTCTACTCGTGCGACCACTTCGTCGAGCCCGACCACCTGCTCGGGAACATCCGGACCACGACGATGGTCGAATTGGCGACGTCGCCCGAGCAGCAGGCCTTCGGTCGGGCCAAGGCGGACTCCCTCCCGGCCTACTGCCGGAACTGCGAGGTCCGCTTCGCCTGCCACGGCGAGTGCCCCCGGAACCGGTTCACACCGGCCCCGGACGGCGAGCCGGGCCTCAACTACCTCTGTGCCGGCTACAAGTCGTTCTTCACCCACATCGACGGCCCCATGCGCCTGATGGCCGGACTGCTCCGTGCCGGGCGGTACGCGGACGAGATCCGGGGGATCTTCGCCGCCGCCGGGCGCAACGATCCGTGTCCCTGCGGCAGTGGCAGGAAGGCGAAGGCCTGCCACGGGCGGTGACCCCGGGCCGGGTCCACCCACCGCGGCCGCGGCGACGGGGGCGGCGGAGCGGGAGGTGCGTCAGGGTGCGCCGTAGCGGACGGCGAGCGAGGCGAGCGTCTCCTCGCAGCCGTCGGCACACGACCGGATGATCTCGGCGACCGGCCGCACGGCGTCGATCCGCCCGGCCACCTGGCCGCCGAGGGCGATGCCGGCCTCGAGGTCGCCGCCGAAGTAGAGGTCCCGTACGTTGCCGAACGCCGTCATGGCGTTGCGCCCGTGGTCGAACTCGAGCGCCTCCGAGCGGGCCGTGCGGAGCGCCCGGAGGGCCGGCGAGGCGTGCTGGTTGAGGAAGACGGTGTCGGTCTCGGCGGCGTCGAGGACGGCCTGCTTCCAGTTGGGGTGGACCGGGGACTCCTCGGCGGTCACCATCACGGTGCCGAGCTGCACGCCCTCGGCCCCGAGGGCGAGGGCCGCCGCCATGGTCCGACCGTCGAGGAATCCCCCGGCGGCGATCACCGGGACGTCGAAGGCCGAGGTGACCGCCGGGAGCAGGACCATCGTCGACACGGGCCGGGGGCTCTTGAACCCGCCGCCCTCGCCGCCCTCGACGATGAGCCCGTCGACACCGGCCTCGACCGCCTTGGCCGCCGCGCGCAGGGTCGGCACGACGTGGAACACGGTCAGGCCGGCGTCCTTCAGCTGGGAGGTGTAGGCGGTGGGGCTGCCGGCCGACGTCGTGACGAAGCGCACCCCCTGGGAGATGACGAAGTCGACGATGACGGTGGGGTCGGCCACGAAGGCCTGGGCGATGTTGACGCCGAAGGGCCGGTCCGTCAGGTCCTTCATCCGGGCGATCTCGTCACGGACGGCGTCGAGCTCTCCCGACGACGTCTCGATGATCCCCATGGCGCCGGCGTTGGACACGGCGGAGGCCAGTGCCGAGCGGGCGATCCACCCCATGGGGGCCTGGACGATGGGGATCTCGACGCCCAGGAGTTCGGTCACGCGATTGGAGAGCACCCGGGCATTGTGGCACGGGCCCCGGTGGCGCCGGCCCGCCGCGGGCGCCACCGGGCCGGTTCAGGGGTCGGTGGCGTCCTGGGAACCGGCGGCGGCGCCGGCCGGATCCGACGAGGCCCGCTCGTCGGCGCTGCGGCTCGCCACGCCGAGGATGAGCCGGACGATCACGGCGATCACGACGAGGTCGGCGAGCATCTGGACGGTGGCCACCGACCGGGCCAGGTCGGAGACGGGCGTGATGTCCCCGAATCCGACCGTGGAGAAGACCGTCACCGTTAAGTAGAGGGCGGAGACGTGGCTCATCGCCGTGCTGAAGGTACCGGGGTCCGAATTCGACAGGTTCAGGTAGATCCAGGCGAAGAAGATCAGGAACAGGGGGATGACGACGGCCATCGCCACCCCCGCCCGGAGCATCGGGTGCTTCGCCCGGGTGATCCCCCGGATCTCGAGCACCAGGACGGCGAGGAAGATGGCGATGGCGACGCCCAGCCGGGCCAGGACGCCGATGTCGCGTACCAGGCCGTGGCTCTGGTGCCGGTGGCTGATGGGCATCAGGAAGTACACGGCGAGGAGTACCACGGTGCTGAGCGTCGCCCGCAACGCCGTTCCGAGGAGTTCCCGCCGCTCGACGTCCCCGACACCGAGGGTGGAGGTGATGGCCACGGGTCCAGCCTGTCAGGCACGGGGGCGCCCCGGACGGATCCCGCCCGCCCCGGGCCCCCGGGGAGGGCGGGAACTCATCCGCGGCGGGGGTCGGAGAGGTAGGCCACCAGAGCGTCCCGGCGGCGGGAGATGAGGCGCAGGGCGATGCGGTGCCCGAGCCAGACGGCGACGCCGGCCACGGCACAGGCCACGGCGACGCCCAGGCCGAAGTCGTTGTCGGGCAGCTTCTGGGTGAGGCCGGCCGGGGACGTCAGCCCCCAGACCAGGAGGGTCGGTGCGAGGAACGCGACGGTGAGCCCGGGCACGACCGTGTAGGGGAGGAGGACGAGGGCGCCCCAGCGCAGGAGCATCGACCTCCCGTCGCGCCGGTGGCTCCACCGGTAGCGCAGGGGGACGGGATGGTACGGGAAGAGGATGCCGAGCCAGCCCGAGACGGCGAGCACGCCGAACGGCACGATCCCGATGGCGACGGCCGAGTACACGGCCGTGATCCCGTCCGACCGGCCGGCGTTCAGGACGAACGAGATCAGGAGGCAGACGGGGGCCACGAAGCACCACAGGACCGTGCTCCTGGCCAGGAGCAGGCGGCGCAGGACCCGGGGTCGGTCGATGGCGGCGCGGACCCGCAGCGCGTCCGGTGCCAGGACGTTCGTGGCCGGGACGTCCGAGTACATCCAGCTCGACAGCACGAAGGCGAAGGCGATGCTGCCGTGGAGCGCGAAGACCTGGTCGAGGAGCACCGGTGGGAGGAAGAACCACGCCGAGCTCATCAGGGCGGCGTTGACGGCGACGGTCAGCGGGGTCTCGAACGGCGGTCGCAGCACGCGTGCCCACTCGGCCCGCAGCGCCTCCCTCAGGTTGCCGGGGAGCGGCCCGTCGAAGGCGCGCAGGTCGACCGCCACGGTCTCCGGTTCGGTCGGGGCCATCGGCGCGACCCTACACACCGCCCGGACCCGATCCCGGCCCGGGCGGTGGCGCCGGAGGGAGCCCGACGCGATGATGCCAGGGTGCGCAGCCAGCGACCAGGGTCGGCCGGGACGTGACCGACCCCACCGAGTTCTTCGCGGGGGTCGGCACGGTCCGCTACGTTGGGCCGGACTGCGACGAGCCGCTGGCCTACCGGTGGTACGACGCGGACCGGGTGGTGGCCGGCCGGCGGATGGAGGACCACCTCCGGATGGCCGTCTGCTACTGGCACAGCTTCGTATGGCCCGGGACCGACGTCTTCGGCGAGGGCACCCTGGACCGGCCGTGGAACTCGCCCGGGAGCGAGCCGATGGCGGCGGCCCGGCAGAAGATGGCGGCGGCGTTCGAGTTCTTCACCAAGCTCGGCACCCCGTTCTTCACCTTCCACGACCGGGACATCGCCCCGGCCGGGGACACCTTCGCCGAGTCCTGTTCCCGGCTCGACGCCATGGTCGACGAGGCGCTCGGGCACATGGAGCGCACCGGGATCCGGCTCCTGTGGGGTACGGCCAACCTCTTCGGACACCCGCGGTACGCGGCGGGCGCGGCGACCAATCCCGATCCGGAGGTGTTCGCCGTGGCGGCCGCCCAGGTCTGCCACGTGCTGGAGGCGACCCACCGGATGGGCGGGGCCAACTACGTGATCTGGGGGGGACGCGAGGGGTACGACACGCTGCTCAACACCGACCTCGTGCGCGAGGAGATCCAGCTCGCACGCTTCCTCCACCTGGTCGTCGAGCACAAGCACCGGATCGGGTTCACCGGGTCCATCCTGATCGAGCCCAAGCCGGCGGAGCCGGCCAAGCACCAGTACGACCACGACGTCGCCACGGTGGCCGGGTTCCTGGCCCGGCACGGGCTCGACGACGAGGTCCGGGTCAATCTGGAGGCCAACCACGCCACCCTCGCCGGGCACAGCTTCCACCACGAAGTGGCGACCGCCGTCGCCGTCGGGGTCCTCGGCTCGATCGACGCCAACCGGGGTGACGCCCAGAACGGTTGGGACACCGACCAATTCCCCAACTCGGTGGAGGAGTGCACGCTGGTCCTGTACGAGATCCTGGCCGGGGGCGGGTTCACCTCCGGAGGGGTCAACTTCGACACGAAGCTGCGCCGCCAGTCGGTGGCCCGTGACGACCTGTTCCACGGTCACGTCGGGGCCGTCGACACCATGGCCCGGGCACTGCTGGCGGCGGCGTCGCTGCTGGAGTCCGGCGAGCTCGCCGACCGGCGGACGGCGCGGTACGCCGGGTGGGGAGGGACGCTGGGTGCGGGCATCCTGGACGGGGGTACGACGCTCGACGACCTCCATCGCCTCGTCCGGGAACGGGACCTCGACCCGGCGCCCGTGTCGGGTCGCCAGGAGCTGCTCGAGAACCTGGTGAACCGGCACGTCGAGCGGGTGCGTTGACGGCGTCGGCCGAGGGTCCGCCGGCCGGCCCCACAGCGTTCGCCGCCGCCGCCGCCCGCGTCCGGGGCGGGGCCGACCACCACGCGGAGGCGCGCGCCCTGGTGTCGGCCATGACCGCCGACGAGAAGCTCGGCTGTCTCGACGGGGACACCGAATTCTGGCCCGGCATCGTCGACATGGTCGCCGGCGGGTACCACGGGCACCCGTGGCCGGCGGCCGCCGTCGAGCGGCTCGGCATCCCCGGGATCCACTTCGCCGACGGACCGCGGGGCTGCGTGATCGGCCCGGCCACGTGCTTCCCGGTGACGATGGCCCGCGGGGCGACCTTCGACCCGGAGCTCGAGGAGCGGATCGGCCGGGTCATCGGAACCGAGCTCCGGGCCATGGGGGCCACGTACACGGGTGCCGTGTGCATGAACCTGCTGCGACACCCGGGATGGGGCCGGGCCCAGGAGACCTACGGCGAGGACCCGCACCACGTGGGGGAGATGGCCGCCGCGCTCACCCGGGGGCTCCAGACCCGCGTGCTGGCGTGCATGAAGCACTTCGCCTGCAACTCGATGGAGGAGGCCCGGTTCCGCGTCGACGTCACGGTGGACGAACGGTCGCTGCACGAGGTCTACCTGCCCCATTTCCGCCGGGTGGCCGCCGAGGGTGTGGCGTCGGTGATGTCCGCCTACAACTCGGTCAACGGGGACTGGTGCGGCCAGAACCGGACACTGCTGACCGACGTCCTGCGCACCGAATGGGGGTGGGACGGCTTCGTGACCTCCGACTTCATCGCCGGGCTGCACGACCCGGTCCGTTCGGTGACGGCCGGTCTCGACATCGAGATGCCCTTCCGTCAGCAGCGGGCCCAGCACCTGCCCGGTGCCGTCGCCTCGGGTCGGCTGGCGATGTCCGAGGTGGAGGCCCGGGCGACCGCGACCGTGGCGACGCTCCTCCGGTTCGCCCAGGTGTTCGGCCCGGCACCGGAGCCCTCGGTCCTCGCCGCCCCGGACCACCGCACGCTGGCCCGGGAGGCGGCCGCGGCAGCGATGGTCCTCCTGCGCAACGAGGGCGGGCTCCTGCCGGTGGCACCGGTCCCGGGGCGGGTGGCGGTCCTCGGCCGCCTGGCGGCGGTACCCAACCTGGGCGACGGCGGATCGAGCGACGTCCGTCCGCCCGAGGTGTCCACGTTGCTCGACGGCGTCCGATCGGCGTTCCCGTCGGCGGACGTCGTGCACCACGATGCGGACGCCTCGCTCGCCGCCGGGGCCGATCTCGCGGTGGTGGTGGTCGGGTGCACCAAGGACGACGAAGGCGAGTTCATCGACGTCGGGACCAGCGAGTCGATGACGACGATGTTCCCTCCTGCGCCCGACCCACCCGGGCCGGCGGACGCGGAGTCCGAGGTCGACGAGTCGTCCCGGCCCGTGGCGCCGGTCGCCCCCGTGGCCCCGGGCGGTCCCGACGGTGCGGGCGGCGGGGGGCCGGAACGGGCGACGTTCGCTCCGGGCGGCGACCGGCGCTCCCTCCGGCTGTCCGAGGAGGACGAGGCACTGGTCCGGGACACCGTCGCCGTGTGCGGGCGCACCGTGGTGGCGGTCATGGGCGGCTCGGCGGTGGTCATGCCGTGGCTCGACGCGGTGCCGGCCACGCTGCAGGTCTGGTACCCGGGGATGGAGGGCGGGCACGCCTTCGGCGACGTACTCACCGGGGCGCGGGAGCCCGGCGGACGCCTCCCGTTCGCGCTGGTGCACGACGAGGCCGACCTCGTGCCCTGGGACCCGGATGCCGATGCCGTCGTCTACGACCTCTTCCACGGTCAGTGGAAGCTCGACCGTGACGGCGTGGCGCCCCACCGGCCCTTCGGCGCAGGTCTCGGGTACACCACGTTCGCCCTGGACCCCGGGTCCTTCCGTCTGGTCCTCGACGCGCCGGGTTCGACCACGGGTTCGGTCGGGGTGTCGGTGACGAACACCGGTGACCGGGCCGGGTCGACGGTCGTGTTCGCCTTCGCCGGACTGCCGGGGTCGGACGTGGACCGGCCGCCGCGCCGGCTGGTCGGCTTCCGCCGGGTGGCGGCGGAGCCCCGGGGCCGGGTCCGGGTGACGGTCCCGTTCGACCTCGCCACCGTGGCCGTGCGACGGCACGGCTCCTGGTACCAGGAGCCGGGGCGCTACACCGTCGAGGTGGGTACCGACGCCGGCACCCCGGCCGCGTCGGGAGCCCTCGACCTGGCGGCCTCCGGGTGAGCCGCGCGGCCGTGGCCCGCCGGGAGCGCTGAGCATGCCGCTCGTCCTCGGGGTGGACAGCTCCACCCAGTCGACGAAGGTCGAGCTGCGGGACGCCGATGACGGCACGCTGGTCGCGTCGGGCCGGGCGCCCCACCCGGCGGTCCGTCCACCGTGCTCCGAACAGGACCCCGAGGCATGGTGGGAGGCGCTGCGGTCGGCCGTGGCCGGGGCGACCGCGGGCGGCACCCGCTCCGTGGCCGCGGTATCGGTGGCGGCCCAGCAGCACGGCATGGTCGTCCTGGACGGCGCGGGCCGGCCCCTCCGCGCCGCCAAGCTGTGGAACGACACCGAGTCCGCCCCCGAGGCCGCGGCCATGGTGGCCGGCCTCGGTGCGGGGGAGTGGGCGACGCGCACCGGGTCGGTCCCCGTGGCGGCGTTCACGGTCACCAAGCTGGCCTGGCTGGCCCGGCACGAACCGGGTACCGCCCGGGCGGTGCGCTCGGTGCTGCTGCCGCACGACTACCTGACCTACCGCCTGACCGGGCGGATGGTCACGGACCGGGGAGACGCCTCGGGTACCGGGTACTTCGACCCGGCGGGGGGTGCCTGGCTTCCCGGGCTGCTGGAGGAGGTGGTCGGGCCCGGGGACTGGGCGGCACGGCTGCCGGAGGTGCTGGGGCCGACGGAGGCCGCGGGACCGCTGGGCGCGGCGGGTGCGGCCGCGCTCGACGTCGGCCGCACCGCGCTGGTGGGACCCGGGATGGGCGACAACATGGCGGCCGCACTCGGGCTCGGCCTCGCCCCCGGTCGGGTCGCCGTCTCGATCGGCACCTCGGGCACCGTGTTCGCCCGGAGCGCCGGACCCTGCGCGGACCCGACGGGCACGGTGGACGGCTTCGCCGACGCCGCCGGCGGGTTCCTCCCGCTGGTCTGCACGCTCAACGCCACCCGGGTGACCGGCGCCGTGGCCCGGCTGCTCGGGGTCACGGACGCGGGGCTCGACGAGTTGGCGCTGGCCGCCCCCGCCGGCGCGTCGGGCACCACCCTCCTGCCCTACTTCGACGGGGAGCGCACCCTGGACCGGCCGACGGCCACCGGCGTGCTCGCCGGCCTCCGGTCGGACGTGACCCGCGAGGACCTGGCCCGGGCCGCGGTCGATGGGGTGGTGTGCGGGCTGCTCGACGGGCTCGACGCGCTGGCCGCGGTGGTGCCGTCCGACGACGGTCCGCTGCTGCTGGCGGGCGGAGGCGCCCGCTCGCCGGCCTTCCGACGGGTCCTGGCCGACCTGTCCGGACGGCCGGTGCTCGTGCCCGACCGGGACGAGGCGGTCGCCACCGGGGCCGCGGTCCAGGCGGCGGCCGTGGTCACCGGGCGACCGCTCGGCGAGGTGCAGACGGCGTGGGGACTCGGTGGAGGGGCGACGGTCGAGCCCGACGGGTCGGTGGACGCCGCCGCCGTGCGGGACGCCTACGCCGCACTCCGGGCCGGGTCGCAACCGGCCCCGGCGGGCGTCGTGACACCGGGGCCGGACCGGGGATCCGGCGCCCGGTAGGGTCCCGGGATGGCCCGGGTCGTCCTCGCTCCGGACAAGTTCCGGGGGACCGCCACGGCCGCGGACGTCGCCGGGGCGATGGCGGCCGCCGCCGCCGCCCTCGGATGGGACGGCGTCCGCCTGCCGATGTCCGACGGCGGCGAGGGGCTGCTCGACGCGTGTGCCGGACTCTGTCCCGAGGCGGTCGTCACGACCGTGGCCGGACCGGACGGGACGCCGGTGGCGGCCGAGTGGCGCCGCGGCGACGGGGTGGCCGTGGTCGAGATGTCCCGGGCCTCGGGACTGGGCCTCGCCGGCGGTCCCGAGCGGAACGACCCGGTCCGGGCCACGTCGAGGGGGACGGGCGAGCTGCTGGTGGCCGCGGCACGCGCGGTGGGACCGGGCGGCACGGTCGTCCTCGGTCTGGGGGGATCGGCCACGACCGACGGCGGCCGGGGGATGTGGGAGGTGGTGGAGGAGGCCGGCGGGCTCGCCGGCGTGGACCTCGTCGGGGCGTGCGACGTCGACACGACCTACCTCGACGCCGCCGCGCTGTTCGGTCCGCAGAAGGGCGCGGGTCCCGACGACGTGGCGACGCTCACCCGCCGGCTCGAGCGCCAGGCCGAGGCGTGGGCCCGGGACCTCGGCACGGACGTCCGGGCCGTCCCCGGTTCCGGCGCGGCGGGCGGCGCGGGCGGCGCGGTCGTCGTGCTCGGCGGCAGACTGCGGTCCGGATACCGGCTCGTGGCGGGACTCGTGGGGCTCGACGACGCGCTGGCCGGGGCCGACCGGGTGCTTACGGGCGAAGGGGCGCTCGACGCCGGCTCGTTCGCCGGGAAGGTGGTGGGCGGTGTCGTCGGGGACGCCCGGGTCCGGGGGCTCGCCACCCTGGTCGTGGTCGGTCGGGCCACCGCGGCCGCGGCGGCACGGGTCGAAGCCGCCGGGGGCACGGTCGTCTCGCTGGTCGAGCGGTTCGGTGCCGAGCGCGCCTCGGGCGACACGGTGGCGTGCGTGGGCGAGGCGACGGCCGCATGGCTCGGACCGGCGCCGGGGTGAGCCGCACCGGTCGGCCGTCCCCGTGCGGTGGGCCGACGGTGCCCGCCGTCCGGCGGCCCCGGGGAGACCGGGGATCCGGATGGTAGGGTCGCGCCTGAAGCATGAAGCCTTCGGGCGGGGAAGCCGGTCGGAATCCGGCGCTGGTCCGCAACCGTAGGCCGCAGCTCCACGGCGATCCGCGCGGTCGTCGTCCGGGGTGCGGCGAGTCGGGATACCGCCCGGGTGCTTGGTGAGTCCCAACCGTCGAGAATTACGGCTCGGACTCGGTCATCGGGGCGTTCCGGCCTCCCGGTGCTCCCGGGTCGAGGCCCGGAAGCGAGCAGGCCCCATGCCCCACAACCGCCGCCGATCACCGGTCGCAGCCGCCGGGGACGGTCCGCGTCCGCGGTCGGGCCGGCACCGGTGGCGCGGGGCAGCGTCCCCCGCCCGCCGGCTCGTGCGGGGCCTCCTGGTCGTCGCCGCCGGCACGGCCGCGCTGGCGCTCGCCGGGCCGCTCGCCCTCCGTCCGTTCGCCGACGCCGCCGGTGCGGCCGGGGAGGTCGGCGTGGCCTTCGTGCTCGACTTCGGCGGCACCCCCGCCGACCTGGTGGTGGGCTGCGTCACGGTCCCGGCGCCGGACAGCCGCTACGACGCCCTGTCGGCCTTTGCCGCGTCCCGGGGACTGGCCCCGCCGACCTACGCGCCGAGCGGGCTGCTGTGTTCGATCAACGGCACGCCGGCGTCGGGCTGCGGTCAGACGGTCCCCGGCGGCTACGTCTACTGGTCGTACTTCACCGGAGGATCGGGCACCTGGACGTATGCCAGCACGGGCGCGTTCGCCACGGTGGGCCCGAACGACGTGGAAGGGTGGCGGTTCCAGGATCCCGGGTCCGGGAGGCCGAACGACCCGCCGCCGCGCTCGCCGGCGCAGTACGCCGCCGTCTGCCCGCCCACCCCGGCCACGACCACCACGACCACCGTCCCCGCCGCGACGGGCACGGGCGCGTCCGCTCCGACCACGGGCGCGTCCACCACGACCACCGCGGCCGCCGCGACCGGTCGCCCGGCGGGACCGGCGGGACCGGCGGCCGGCGGCGGTTCGCATCCGACCACGTCGGTGCCCGGCGGCCCCACCGGGCCGGCGGCGGCGGGCAGCTCCACGTCCGGTCCACCGGGCCCCGGGGGTGCGGGCGCGGCGTCGGGCCCGTCCACGAGGGCGCCGGCCGTCGGGGTCGCGTCCGTGACCCGGCACGGGGCGCCCGGGACCGGGCCGTGGCCGGCCGTCGTCGGCGGACTCCTCGTGGCGGGTCTCGCCCTGGTCGCCTGGCTCCGGTGGCGCACGCGCCTCCGGACGCCGTGAGGTCCCCCGGGCCGGCCCGGCCGGGTCGTCGGGGGCTCCACCCCGGGGCGTGGTGGCTGTGGGCCGCCTGTCTGGCAGGGGCCGCGTCCCGCACCACGAATCCGATCCTCCTGCTGCTGATCGGCAGCGTGGCCGCATTCGTGGTCGCCGCCCGGAGGACGTCGGCCCCGTGGTCGCGCTCACTCGCCGTGTTCCTCCGGCTGGGGCTGGCGGTGATCGTGCTCCGGGTCGTCCTGGTGGTCTTGTTCGGCAACCGGCTCCCCGGGCACGTGCTGTTCACGCTGCCCCACGTGCCGCTCCCGTCCTGGGCCGAGGGCGTGAGCGTCGGAGGCCCGGTGACGGCCGAGGCCGTCCTCCAGGCCGTCGTCCAGGGACTGCGCCTCGCCGTGGTGCTGCTCTGCTTCGGCGCCGCCAATTCGCTGGCCAGCCCGTACCGGCTGCTGCGCTGCCTGCCGGCCGTGCTCTACGAGGCCGGCGTCGCCATCACCGTCGCCCTCTCCTTCGCTCCCGAGCTGGTGGTGGCCATCGGTGAGGTGCGGGCCGCCCGGCGGCTGCGCGGCCGCCCGGTGCGGGGCTTCGCCGGCCTGCGGGGCACCGCCGTTCCCGTGCTCGAGCGTGGCTTCGACCGGTCGCTCCAGCTGGCGGCGTCCATGGACGCACGGGGCTACGGCCGCCGGGTCCCGGTGTCGGCGGGGGGCCCCCCGGGGGGCCCGGGGGGGCCGGGGCGGGCGCCGGCCTCCGGGGGGGGGGGCCGCGGGCCCCCCGCGGAGCCGTGGACCCCGGCGGCCCCGTAGGCGAAGCCCCCGCCGTCGGTGCCGACGAGCCAGTACCCGTCCGGGGCGAGGGTGGACGCGAGGTGGAGCACGGGGTCGGGCGTCGGACCCGTGGGCCCGGGGGATGCGGC
>Ga0080006_1118884_pt1 | contig 100719 bp, 85 predicted proteins | sample RS3BMetagenome_FD_69209 | JGI IMG/M metagenome (GOLD analysis project Ga0080006, IMG submission 69209) | Ferric oxide microbial mat and aquatic microbial communities from Rainbow Spring, Yellowstone National Park, USA - RS3B (SPADES... ...
GAGGTGGCGGTGGTGGCGGTGGTGGCGGCGGCGGTGGTGGGGGTGGTGGGGGTGGTGGAGACCATTGGACTGCGTCGCTCGGGACGGCAAACTCGCTACCAAGGAGGGCATCGAGTGCGGACGCACCACCTGCGGGCGCGGCCTGGACCACCGGTGCGGGCGCGGGATCGTCCATGAGCGGCGGCACGTAGAACAGGGGTTCAGGCACATCATGCCCGTTGAAGGCGTTCGTATACCCCTCTGGCGGAGTCGTCGTCGGACTCCGTCGTTCGACTCCGGCTACGCCGAAGTGGGTGCCGGACCCCGACACCGGCTGGCTGAACTCGTTCCCCAGCAATGCATCGAGCGGACTCACGGCTGGTTGCGTGGAGTACCCAGGAGGCGGGGGAGGCGGCACCTGGGACTGCGGCGTTCGGTCGGTGGGAGCGGGTTGCGCGGAGAACCCCGGTGGAGGCTGTGGCGCCGCCGTCGACGTCGAGCTGATTGCCGTGCTTAACCGTTCGACTGTCCGGGCCAACTCGGCCTGTGCCCTGAGTGCTGCCTCCAGCTCTGCACGGAGGCGCGCCGGGTCATCCGCTTGGCTTGCCGTGCCCGTGCCATTCTCAGGTGAGGATACGCCTCCGATTGTCATAAACTTCTCCCCCGTCGCAAACCGACCCCGGCCGTTGGGCGCAGGTCCAGCCCAAACCCGATGATGAGTGTATCGGACGTCCCCCGCCATGACATGAGCGGCACGCCGGGACGCGGCTCCGGTCCGCTCCTCGGATCCTCGTCCAGCTGGCTGCGGTCAGCGACGTCGATCAGCGCAGCGCGACGGCCCTGAGCTCGTCTGCGGTCAACTCGCACGTGGCTTCGCCTCCACACTGGGCACAGTGGGCAACATGCCTCCAACTGCGCAGGAGGCGGGTACCTTCAGGGTTCAAGAGGACGACGAACGATTCGGAATTCGGATCGATCTCGACACCGAAACAGGGCTTCCATGCCGTGGTCGCCCCGAGCACACCACCTTTGAGCACTCGTTGGTACCGAGCGTGATCGAGGTCGATCACCCACGTGCTGTGGCACGACTCGATGACCAGGGGTTTCATCCTCCCAGTCTCGCACCTCTGCATGGACCGGGATTTGCGGATCGATTGCGGTTGGATGACAGTTCCCGAGGCAGCGGGGTGCGCCGAATGGGGGTCGGCACGGCAGGAGTCGGCCGGTACTGACTGTTCCGACAGAGCAGCAGCATGACCCGGCATGCCGGCAGCGCCCGAGTTCCTCCTCCTGCTGCGTGGGTCAAGTGTTCGCGATGAAGAGGTCGACGGTGGTCCCCTCGCCTTTTTGGGAGTGGATCCGGAGCTTGCCACCGGCGAGGTGGGCTCGTTCGGCCATTCCGAGGAGCCCGAGCGAGCGGCGTTGCTCCCGGCGTCTGCCAGACGGGTCGAAGCCTGCCCCGTCGTCCCTGATGAGCAGTCGCACCCCAGCCCCTTCGAAGTCGAGCCCGACGGCGATCCTCGTTGCCCCGGCGTGGCGTTCGACGTTGGAGAGGGCTTCCTGGGTGATCCGGAAGACCGCTAGTTCGACGGCCGTGGGCAGCCGGCGGGCCTGACCGGAGATGCCGATCGAGGTTGCGATCCCACTGCGGCCACCAGCGTCATCGAGGAGCTGCGTGATCGACGCAACCAGGCCGAGATCGTCGAGGATCGGGGGGCGCAGGCCCTTGGCAATCACCCGGAGCTCGTCCACAGCACCTTCTGTGATGCCACGGAGATCACGGAGAGCCTCGGTCTGGCGACCGATGCTGCTCTCGTGGGCGGGAAATGCGTCGATCTGGCGACAGAGGTGGATCAGCACCTGCACGGGACCGTCGTGCAGTTCCTGGGCGATTCGCAGCCGCTCTTCCTCCTGGCCGAGGAGCACTTTACCTGCGTACTCTTCCATGCGCTGGTGGCGTTGGGTTTCCGCCGTGACGTCTTCGAAGACGATCTGCAGTCCCCCTTCCCCCGTCACCCTATGCAACGCGGTCACCGTCGGCCTGAGAAGGACCAACTCGCCGTTGATCTGGAATGGCACCGGCGTCCTCTGGTCGTGGGGATCCGGTTGCTCGTCGGGGTCGGGGTCCCTGGCGGGGGACACCAGCTCGGCGAGCACCTGACCGGCGGCTACCGGACCGATGACGTCCACCAGGCGTGAGTGACCGGGAGTCGTCCCGGTCGTCGAACGAGCGGCCCCGGGAAATGCACGCTGTGCGCTCTCGTTGGACTCGACCACCATGCCGTTCGCATCCACGATCAGGATGGGCGCCTGGTTCGAGTGGAACAGGTCGCGATACAGAGCCTCGGCGTTGCGCTGCGCGAGCTCGGACTCTTGCGAGATCCGGCGGGAAAGGTGGTCGACGGAGACGCGGTGGCCGATGAGGACCGCCGTCAACATCAGCGCCAGCGCCTGGAGGAGCTCGACCCATGCGGCGGAAGGGTCGTGAATGTCGATGTACCCCACGAGCCGGGGGACATCGAGGATGACCGCCCACGTGCTGGTCAGGACGCCCCCGAGGAGGCCGTAGTTCTGCGCGCCGTAGACGACCGGGAGGAGGAAGATGACGACCGTGGTGAGCTCCACCGCAGGATCGGTGGCGTCCGCATGCGTCCCGACGGTTACCGCCAGCCGCACCAGCGCGAGCGCGAGCACGACCATCTGCAGGAGCCAGAAGTGGGTGTCGGCCCACGGGTGCTCAGGGTCGGGATCGGTCCGGCTGGAGCCCCTCGCCGTCAGCGGAGTGCCGCTTTGCGCCACTCCGTCTGCGCCTCCCTCCGTCTCCCCAACGTGGAGTAAACGGTCCCGGACACGTGCCTGGGCCATCAGCCCGGTGCCAGCGCGGACTCCGCCCCGCTGGTCCGTTCGAGGACGGAGGGGCTCAGCAGACCGTGGGTGAAGGCGAAGTGGACGAGCTCCGTTCGCGAAGAGGTGCCGAGCTTGTCGAAGACGTGGTTCAGGTGCCCCTCGACGGTCCGAGGACTGATCCCGAGTTGGCGGGCGATCACCTTGTTGGTCAGCCCCTGGGCCGCGAGACGGACGACATCCCTCTCTCTCGGCGTCAACTGCTCGGGAAGCCCTGCGAGCGTGCCTCCCCTGTCCACCCGTGCCGGCGTCGCCAAATCGGGACAACCGCCGTCGCGGCCGCGCGGATGATCGCAGGCGCGGAGGATGCCTGCGATCAGCTCGGTGCTGCGAGTCGTCTTCAGAAGGTATCCGGACACGCCTGCATCGAGGGCAGCCCGAACATAGTCCTCGTCGTCGTATGCACTGAGAATGACGACGGTGACCGAAGGTTGAGCCTGGACGATCCGCCGGGCGAGATCGATGCCGTTGACCGATGGCAGCCGGATATCGACGATAGCCAGGTCCGGCTGCTTGTCGGCAATCACCGCGAAGGCGGTTCCCCCGTCATCGGCCTCCCCGACCACGGTGAACATCCCGGCGTCTTCGAGGAGCCGGCGGGTACCTGCCCGAAGCAGCTCGTGGTCGTCGACGATCACCACGCTCAGAGCTCCGCGGCCGTGTGCCGCACTGGGTGCGATGCTCGTTCCTTGCAGCACCTGATCCGGGGGCATGCCACCATCGTAGGTGGGTCAGTGGGCGGCGAACAGGCTCGCGACTGCCGCGACACCCACGGAGATGAGCAGTGGTCGGCTCAGCACGCGGGACCGGATCTGCCGCCCCGCCGGGGTCGGCCGCATCGGCGCGGAGCCGCGGTCGGCGGCCACTCCGGTCAAGCTCAACGTGCAGCACAGGATGAGAGCGCTGCCGGCACCCCAGAGCGAGGGATCGATTCCCAGCCCACCTAACCAGCAGCCAAGAGGGATGAGTGCGCTCCGTCCGATCCCTGGGACCTTTTCGCACTCGGGGTCACGTGACCGGAGTGCGGCGAAGCATCCGACCCCGATCGCTATCCCAACTTGCCCCCCGATCAGCACCGCCCATTGGCCGTGCCACGAGGTCGCGACGACGAGCAACAGGTCGGCTATCGCGGACCCCGACGCTGCGAGCCCCAGAGGGGAGCGCAGATCGCCCGCGTCGATCATGAGGACGGCGAAGAGCGTGGCGGCCAGGACGCAGTACGGGATGGTCAAGAGCGCGCCGGAGAAGCGCCATGCGACGATGCCGAACACCGCTGCGGTCCCTAGCTCGACCAGTGGGTAGCGGGGGGAGATCAGCGTCCGGCAGCTCCGGCACCGCCCCCCCAGCGCGATCCACGATGCGACCGGGACGTTCTCCCACCATGTCAGCTGTCGTCGGCATCGTGGACAGAAGGAGCGCGGGGCCGAGATGGAAAGGGATCGTGGAACCCGGTAGACGACGACATTGAGGAAGGATCCCACCATCAATCCGGCGACGGTCGCCACACCGATCCAGGCCCACAGCGGGACTGTTCCGGGGGCAACTGCGAGGAGGGAGTGCATGACGTGCGCGAGATTGCTGGTGGCTGCCCCGGCAGACGGGCCAACGGTGCCGAAGTGGCCCTTGAGCGCGCACGCCACAGGTGACAGAGTGGCGGGGATACGCACCCCGAGGCTGCCGTACGGTAGCACCGCCCGGGGCGTTGAGAGGGATTGTATTTTCCAGGGTCCCCGATGACCTCGATGGTCTCGGCGCCCCGCAGGGTAGCCCATCGTCATGGCGCCAAGAAGGGGGATTGGGGTTCAATGTCAAGAGCGGTTCTGCCGATGGAGTTGAGATGACCGACGTCGACGCGATCCGGTATCTGGCAAGCGAGCACGACCTCGAATTCGTCGATCTCGAGCACTACAAGGTGGATCCGAGCGCGGCGGAGGTCCTGCCGGCTGCGGTTGCTCGCCTGCACCATGTCGTGCCCGTCAATCGGAAGTTCGGAACGCCGGTGATCGCCATCGCAAATCCGGACGACGTGTTCGCCCTCGACACGCTCCGCGCTTCCATCGGCCGTGACTTCATCTCGGTGGTGGCCTCCAGGGAGCAGATCGGCGAGGTGCTCGATCGCTTCTACGGGCCCGTCGAGTCGGACGAGGAGGACCCCGACGTCCGAGTCGACGAGGACGGTCTCGGGCTTTCGTTGTTCGGATCCGCATTCCTGGTCAACGAGCGCTCGGCGACCGCCGCTCCGGAGGCCTCCGATACCGACGTGTCATCCGACGTGGCATCTGCGGGGAACGGGTCGTCAGAAGCAGCCCCCCCGGAGGAAGAAGATCGGTCCGACAGGCCGCCACGAGACTTGGAGGCCACCCGGGCGCCGGACGGACCCGACGCAGGCGACGAAGATCAGTGGCAAGACCTCATGGCTGTCTCGACGGCGGACGTCACCGATCCGAGAGATGGCGGCGAGCAGCTCGAGGAGGACCCGGTTTCGCAGGACGGCGCGGCTGAGCCGGGTGGGGTGCCACCCTCAGGACCAGAGGACCGGTCAGAGGACGATGTGCCGGCCATCGGGGACTCAGAGCCGAACCACGCGGTGATGGACCTCAGCATGCCCGTCCCCGACCTCGCGGACCTCGGGGTGTCCTCCGATGCGCTGGCGGCGAGCGCCGATGATCTGGCCGCCTTCGCCCGGTCGGTGCCGGCACCGGAGCTTGGTGAGGAGGTCGATGCCGCCTCCGCGACCGCCGACCTCGTGGACGAGGCCGTAACGTCGTTCGAGGAGCAGCAGGTGGAGTTGGGGACCGCCGCGGCTGCGAGCTCCGACTTCCCGCCACTGGCCAAGGTTCTGAGCGAAGGGGGGCGCGTCGCACTGAACGATATGGAGTCGGTGCTCGAGGAACACGAGCGGACCGGGTTGAGCGTGGCGCGGATCCTTACGGCGAGGGGCCTGGTCACCGAGGCGGACTTGATGTGGGGGATGGCCCAGGAGATGGGCCTCGATTTCATCGACCTCGACACGGTCGGGGTCAGCTACGTCGCCAGCGCGATGATCCCGGAGGCGACTGCGCGACATCACAATGTGCTCGTGATCTCCAACGACGATGGAGTGCCGGTGGTCGCGGCGTCGAACCCAACGGACGTCTTCGCGCTCGACGACCTGAGGACGATCATCGGCCGGAGCTTCGAGATCGTTGTCGCGACACGCAGTCAGATCAGCGCCTATATCGGGCGGGCCTACCACTCGGGTGGCGACGCGGCTGACATGGCGAAGACCGCGTCCCTCGAGTTCGACGGCGACAGCTCCCGAGCGGCGATCGACGACATCCAGGCGGTGACCGAGGAGGCACCCATCGTCCGCTACGTCAACCTGCTCGTGCTCCAGGCCCTCAACGAGCGAGCGTCGGACATCCACGTGGAGCCCACGGCGTCGGACCTGCGGATCCGCTACCGGATCGACGGGGTCCTCCACGACGTCTCGACGGCACCGCGTTCGATTGCGGCGGCGGTGACGACGAGGTTGAAGGTGATGGCCGACATGAACATCGCCGAGCACCGGATCCCCCAGGACGGACGGATCTCCCTCAACGTGGGGAACAAGGGGGTCGACCTCCGGATGGCGACGCTCCCGACCATCCACGGCGAGAAGGTCGTGATGCGGGTGCTGGACAAGTCGAGCGTGGTGCTCGGCTTTCCCGATCTGGGGTTCGACGACGACCTGCTCACGACCTACGAAGGGATCTTCACAAAGCCGTACGGCACGATCCTGGTGACCGGACCGACCGGGTCGGGGAAGTCGACCACCCTCTACACCACGTTGACCGCGCTCAACTCCCCTGAGAAGAACATCATCACGGTGGAGGACCCGGTGGAGCTCCAGCTCCAGGGCATCAACCAGGTCCAGTTGAACGTCAAAGCCGGCCTCACCTTCGCGTCCGCGCTGAAATCGATCCTCCGGTCCGACCCGGACATCGTGCTGGTGGGGGAGATCCGCGACAAGGAGACAGCGGTGATCGCCATCGAGGCGGCCCTGACCGGCCACCTGGTCCTGGCCACCCTGCACACCAACAGCGCCTCGTCGACCCCGATGCGCCTCGTGGAGATGGGATTGGAGTCCTTCCTGGTCACGTCCTCGATCACCGCGGTGCTTGCCCAGCGGCTCGCCCGGCGCCTGTGCCCCCACTGCAAGGAGCCCTACGACGTGACCGAGGCGGACATCGTCGCGTCGGGGTGGAGCCTCGACGAGATCGAGGACTCCAGCGCGATCTCGACCTTCTACCGGGCGATCGGATGCTCTGCCTGCTCCAATACGGGCTACCGTGGTCGCAAGGCGTTGGCCGAGCTGATGCCGATGACCGAAGAGATCGAACGGATCATCATCGAAGGGGGGTCGGTGGACGACATCCATCGGATGGCGGTGTCCCAGGGGATGGTGACGCTCCGCCAGAGCGGCCTCCGCAAGGCGATCGAGGGAGAGACCACGCTCGAAGAAGTGCTCAGGGTGGTGGCATGACCCCGGTGTCGGCCGACGAGCGGACGGAATGGTCGATCCGGCTCGCCCGGGCTCTCGTCGCTGGTGGCTATGCGACAGAGACGAACTTGGCGCCGTTGCTGACCGAGTCTCAGACGATCGGACGACCGCTGGGGACCCTGTTGATCGAGCGCCAGTTCGTCCCGCCGGGCGTGGTGGTCGGCGCCCTCGCCCAGCTCGCGAACCTCCCCGCGGTCGACCTCGCCGCGGTCGTGCCGGATCCGCAGGCGGCGGCCGTGCTGCCCGAGTGGGCAGCCCGTGAGCATGGGGCGGTTGCACTTCGGCTCGACGGCAATCAGGTTGCCGTCGCCTTCGGGGAGCCGCCGAGCGACGAGGTCGTGCAGACGATCTCGAGCCTCACCGGCCTCCGCGTCACCCCCATGTTGGCCGACCCGACGCTCATCGCCGACATGGTGGTGTCCGGTCGGGGGGCACCGGGCGCGCCCCCGACGCTCAGTGCCGAACCGACGACGGTCCGGGGGGCGGGTGCGCCGGACATCCCCGCGCCGGCGGTCGCGGGGGAGGCGATACCTCTTCACATCGACGACCTGCTCCGCTACGCGGTCTCGGTCGGGGCATCCGATCTTCACCTCACCGCCCAGATGCCGGCCAACATCCGGCTCCACGGAGCGATCCGCGCCATCGAGGGTTGCCCGAAGCTGGGGAACGAGACGATCCGCGAGATGGTCTTCGGTATCCTGCCCGCCTCCCAGCGCGAGCGATTCGAGGCCGAGCTCGAGCTCGACACCTCACACTCGATTGCCGGGGTCGGCCGCTTCCGGCTGAACGTGTCCCTCCAACGGGGCACCGTGGCGGCGGCCCTGCGCCCCATCCCCCATGAGATGCCCGCCTTCGACTCCCTCGGGATCCCGGACACGATCAAGTCGTTCACCGAGCTGCGGCGCGGCCTGGTGCTGGTGACCGGGCCCACCGGCTCGGGCAAGTCGACCACACTGGCTTCGTTGATCGACATCATCAACCGGACGAAGCCGCTGCACATCGTCACCGTGGAGGACCCGATCGAGTTTCTCCACGACCACAAGCGCTCGATCATCAACCAGCGCGAGATCGGCGAGGACACCTTCTCGTTCGCCGAGTCCCTCCGGCGCGTCCTCCGTCAGGATCCCGATGTCATCCTGGTCGGTGAGCTGCGTGACCTCGAGACGATCTCCACCGCGCTGACCGCGGCGGAGACCGGTCACCTGGTGTTCGCCACGCTCCACACCCAGGACGCCCCTCAGACGGTGGATCGGATCATCGACGTGTTCCCCACTTCTCAACAAGAGCAGATCCGGGTGATGTTGGCGGCCACCCTCGAGGGCGTGGTGACCCAGCAGCTCATCATGAACTCGGAGGGGACCGGTCGGGTGGCCTGCTGTGAGGTGCTGGTCTGCACCTCGGCCATCCGCAATCTGATCCGCATGTCGAAGACCCACCAGATCTACTCCCTCATGCAGACCGGGGGCTCGTACGGCATGCAGACCATGGACCAGGGGCTGGCCCGCCTCGTGCGTGAGGGGCTCATCTCGGAGAGTGTGGCCTACGATCGCAGCCGGAACGAAGATGATCTCAGAAACCATCTCAACTCCTGACGACCGACCGCCGGGGGCTGACTACCGGGGAGGGGTGCCGTGGCACTGACATTCGACTACAAGGTGCGCGACCGGTCGGGCAGCCTGGTGGAGGGGCAGCTCGAGGGCGACAGCATGGCCCTGGTCGTCCGCAAGCTCCGCGACATGGGGTACATGCCGATCTCGGTGACGCCGAAATCGACCATCCACATGAAGACGGAGATCAACATCCCGGGGATCTCCAACCGCGTCAAGCTGAAGGAGGTGGCGGTCGTCACCCGCCAGCTGTCCACCATGGTCGACTCCGGCCTGTCGGTGGTCCGATCGCTCGGCATCCTCATCGGGCAGGTCGACAACGCGGAGCTGGCCCGGGTGCTGACCGCCGTTCGCCTCGATGTCGAGCACGGGTCGTCCCTCTCCGCTGCGTGCGCCAAGCACCCCAAGGTGTTCTCCAACCTGTTCTGCACCCTGGTGCAGGCGGGGGAAGTGGGCGGGAACCTCGACCAGGTGCTCGGGAGCCTGGCCACCACCATCGAGAAGCAGGCGAACCTGAACCGCACCATCCGCTCGGCGATGACCTATCCAGCGGTGGTCCTGTCGGTGATGGTGATCATCTTCACCGCCATGATCGTCTTCATCGTGCCCGTGTTCCAAAACCTCTTCAAATCATTGGGGGGCACACTTCCCCTCCCGACCCGCATCCTGATCCGCATCTCCCAGATCATCACCAGCCCCTGGGTGCTGGTGGTGATTGTCGCCATCATCGGGGCGATCATCGGCGTGCGCCGATGGATCACCACGGATGCAGGTCGCCATCAGTGGGACCGGCTGAAGCTCCGCCCCCCGGTCTTTGGGCCGCTCTTCCACAAGGTGTCGCTGGCCCGGATCTCGTCCACGCTCGCCTCGCTGGTCACCTCCGGGGTGCCGATCCTCGAGTCCCTGGACATCTGTGCCGACACCTCGGGCAACGTGATCGTGGGGGACGTGTTGCGCCAGGCGAAGGAGGGGGTTCGGGAGGGCCGGCCGCTGGCCGACCCCCTCCGGGAGCACGAGGACGTGATCCCGGCGTTGATGGTGCAGATGATCGAGGTGGGGGAGCAGACCGGTGCGCTCGACGGCATGCTGGCAAAGGTGGGCGAGTTCTACGACCAAGAGGTGGAGTCGACCGTCTCGAACCTCACCTCGCTGCTCGAGCCGATGCTGACCCTGGTGATGGGTGCCGGCGTGGGGGCGATGGTCATCTCGCTCTACCTCCCGATGTTCAGCTACATCACCCTGATCCACTGACTGGTTCGCATCGTCACGGCGCGGTGACCGGCGCGCCGGACGTTTCCGGGAAAAGACGCTAAAGTCCCCCGAGATTGGTGACGATAAGTCTGTCAGGGGCGTCGCGAACGTCACCAGCAAGCGGGGGGTGCCTTCTGGCAGACCCTGGGAACCATTGACCAATACAACTCACAGGAGGCACTCATGATCCGATCACTCACGCAGCGTCTGAACGACAGGCGCACGTCCGACCTCGAAGGCGAGGAAGTCGATGCAGGCTTCACGCTCATCGAGTTGATGGTCGTGCTGCTCATCATGGCCATTCTGCTGGCCATCGCCATCCCGACGTTCCTCGGGGTCAAGGGTGGCGCCCAGGACCGGGCGGCCCAGTCCAACCTGAACACCGCGCTGACCAACGCCAAGGCGGTGTACGGGAACAACCAGACCTACGGGACCACGGACTCCGCAATCGTGTCGTCGTTGCAGCAGTCCGAGGCGAGCCTCACGTTCGCCGGCAGTCAGACGGCCTCCACCGGACAGAATCACATTTCGGTGGGCGTCAACACAAGCAGCACGTCGACGGACAATCCAGGGAACGGTTTGATCCTGGCGGTCAAGTCCGCGAGCGGCGTCTGCTGGGGCATCATGACCAATGAGGTTGCGTCGCTTACCGGGAACATTGGCAACAGCAGTACTACGTGGCCGTCCCAGAAGAATGGGTCGGGCACCCAGGCGGGTACGTTCTACATCTCGTGGAAGGGTACGTGTTCCGCTTCAAGTGTTACCGGGACTTGGACCCAGAACAATTTCCCGAACGCAGCGTAAGGACTACTTCGCAGCGATCGATAGCTGGTATCGACGATGCCCCCCTCCTGAAGGAGGGGGGCATCGTCGCGCGTCTACGCCTACGAAGCAGCCGGGGGTCGGGACCCGGCCGGTCGGGTCAGAGCCGGTCGATCAGGGCCGGTCGGTCAGAGCGGCCCGACGGTGTGCTTGCGGCCGGGGAGGTGCTCCCGGAGCGTCCCCAGCGTCGACAGGGCGTCCCCCAGCACCCGCCGGGTGGCGGCGGGGTCGATCACCGTGTCGACGAAGCCGCGCTCGGCCGCCTGCCAGGGGGTGAGGAACCGCTCGCTGTAGGCGGCCTGGAGGGCGATCCGCTGCTCGGGTGACGTGCCCCGGTTGAGGATCTGGACCGCCCCCTCCGCCCCCATCACCGCGATCTCCGCCCCCGGCCAGGCGAAGCAGAGATCGTTGCCCAGCCCCTTCGAGTCCATCACGATGTAGGCACCCCCGAACGCCTTGCGCAGGATGACGCAGACCCGGGGCACCGTCGCCTCCGCGTAGGCGAACGCCAGCTCCGCTCCGTGGCGGATCATCCCCCGCCACTCGAGGTCCTTGCCCGGCAGGAAGCCGGGGGTGTCGACCAGGGTGACGAGCGGGAGGTTGAACCCGTCGCACAGCCGGACGAATCGCGCCCCCTTCTGTGAGGCGGCGATGTCGAGGGTGCCGGCCAGGGCCTGGGGCTGGTTGGCGAGGATCCCCACCGGCCGTCCCCCGATCCGGGCGAACGCGGTCACCAGCTGGGGGGACCAGCGCCCCCAGAGCTCGGTGACCTCCCCGTCGTCGGCCACCGCCGAGGCGATGTGGCGCACGTCGTAGGAGCTGGTGGTCCGGGCCGGGATGATCTCCCTGAGCAGGGGGACGTCCCTGTCCGCCGGGTCGCCCGCGTCCCAGACCGGCGCCGGCTCGTCCGTGCTGGCCGGCAGGTGCCCGAGCAGGTTGTCCACGTGGGCCATCGCGTCGGTGTCGGTGGCGGCCTCGACGGCGCACAGCCCGCTGGAGCGGGCGTGCATCGCCACCCCGCCGAGCTGGTGGAGACCGATCCGCACCCCGGTGAACTCCTCCACCATGGCGGGCCCCGAGACGAAGGCGAACGCCTCCGAGGTCATCACCACCAGGTCGGCGACGCCAAGCAGCAGCGCGGGCCCGGAGATGGCGGGCCCGGTCACCACCACCACCACCGGGACGGTCCCCGAGCAGGCGGCCATGGCACGCGCCGCCTGACCCCACCCGTGGAGGGAGTCTATCCCCTCCGACACGTCGGCGCCGCTGGAGGCGAGCACCACCACCAGGGGGATGCGGAGGGCGAGGGCGGCGGCCGCTCCGTCCCGGAGCGTGATGCCGTCCGCCAGCGTCAGGGCCCCCCTGCGCCGGGTGGAGACCGATCGGACCACCATGGCCGGGCGCCCGCCGAGCTCCTCGATGCCGGCGCGGACCGTGCCGGGCACGCCGCGGCGGATGGTGGTGGCGGCAGGGCCGGTGGCGGTCACCGGGCCATGCTACGGAGCCGGCTCGGGCTTGTCACAGTCGACGTCCCCTCCGGTGCTCCCCTCGGTGGTGCCGGGGCGGGCGCCGGCTCTCCCACCCGTCCCGGGCTCCGTCTTCGGCACGGTGCCGACCGGCCGCTGCACTCCGCCCGTCTCCCCTCCCCCCGTGCCGTCGGGGGGGCTCCAGCCGCTCCGGCCGCTCCGCCGGTCGGCCCGCTCGAACTGGCGCTCCACGTCTCCCCACAGCAAGGGGTCCTCCGCCGCCTCGGCTTCGGCCGACCGCTCGTCGAGACGCTGGGCCCGGGTGAGCACCACCGCGCCCACGGTCAGCAGCACGAAGAGCATCCCGAGCTTGGAGACGAACCCGGCGATCTGCTGGTCGTTCAGGGGTCGCATCCCCACCGCCCGGTGGGAGCCGGCGAAGGTGGAGTACAGCGGGCGCCGGGCGAAGATGTACACGAACGAGAGGAAGGCCGGGAGCACCGACTGGATCACCAGGTAGGAGAACCTGCCGACCGGCCGGAGGCGGGCGATGCCCGGCACTCGGCCGATCACCGGGATCCACAGGACGCAGCCGGCGGCCAGCACCGCCAGGTCGACCAGGGCCCGGACGACGACCGACGAGGCCTGCGCCTCCACCACCGGCGTGAGCATCGAGCCGACCGCGACCACCATGAACACCGGCACCGCCACCGCCGGCCGTCGGCACCGCTCGATGACCGCGTCGACCGGGCCGGGCCGGGTGACCCGCTGCAGCCGGTCGTAGGGGAGCCCGAGAAGCACCAGGGGCGGGACCGCCAGGATGAGCAGCAGGCGTTGGACCACCAGTACCGTGAGCGACCAGTGGGCCGCCAGATCGGCCACGGGCCAGGTGAGGGCCACCGCGGCGGCCAGTACCGCCCCGGTGAACGTCACGATCTGGCGCCGCGGCCAGGGAGCGGTTCCCGGGGTGCTCCGGCGGGCCCGGCGGTGCCCGACCACGACGGCCACGACGGCCGCCACCAACACGATCCATGCTCCCGGGTGGGGCTCCCATGCGTAGGGGCCCACCGCGGCCGTCATGGGAGCAACCGGCCCCCGGCCGGTGCCTGGGCCCTAGATTGACGGGCATGGCACGCCTGGACCGCCTGGAGCGGGTCACCGATCTGCTGCTCGTCCTGCTCGACGCGCCGCGCCCGCTGAGCCTCCGGGAGATCGCCGACCGGGTTCCGGGCTACCCGGAGTCCCACGAGGCGCGCCGTCAGGCGTTCGAGCGCGACAAGCGCCTGCTCCGGGAGGAGGGCGTCCCCGTCCTGGTGGAGCCGGTCGACGGGGTGGACCAGCTGGGGTACCGGGTCGACCCCGGCGCGTACTTCCTGCCCGATCTCGGGCTCGGACCCGCCGAGGAGGCGGCGCTCGCCCTGGCCGTCGCCGGCGTTCATCTTGGCGAGCCTAGCGGTGTCGAGGCGCTCTCCAAGCTGGGGGCGTCCGGCGAACCAGCGGGCCCCGACAGGCTGTCGACCCCGATGGTGGACCTCCCCTCGTCCTCTACGCTCCCGGCCCTGCCGGTGGTGTTCGACGCCGCCCGGCAGTCGGCCACCGTCTCCTTCCGCTACCACGGGAGCAGCCGCACCGTCTCGGTGTCCGACGTCCGGTTCCGCAGAGGGCACTGGTACCTGACCGGGTATGACCGGGATGCGGGTCAGGCCCGGACGTACCGGATCGACCGGATGGAGTCGATGCCGACGGTCGGGGATGCGGGGTCCGCCAGCTTTCCCGAGGGGTGGGATCCGGCGATGGCGGACTCCTCCCGTGAGCCGTGGCAGTTCGGCTCCGGCGACGTGGCCGAGGTGGAGCTGCTGGTCGACCGGGCCGAGGCGGGACGGGTGGCAGCCGAGCTCGGCGAGCCGGCGATCGCTGAGCGCCTCGCCGACGGATCCCTCCGGGTGCGCCTGGCGGTGTCCGACGTCAGTGCACTGGTGACCTGGGTCCTCGATCTCCTCGACCACGCCGAGGTGGTGGGACCGCCCGAGGTGCGGTCTGCGGTGGTCGAGCGGCTCCGGGCCATCGCCGCTGCCCCGGGAGAGAAGGCCGTGCCGGTGGAGCAGGCCGTGCCGTCCGGAGTCGTCCCTGGCGCACGCGCGGGCGCCGGATCGGCCCGTTCGGTCCCTGACGGTCCGGCCGCGGCCGCGGGTGTCGCCGCGTCTGTTGCCGATGACAGCCGTCCGGACGGCGCCGCTCCGGTCGCCGGCAGACCCCCCGATACCGCCGGGCGGTTGCGACGGTTGCTGGCCATGTTGGCGTGGTTGGCCGAGGTTGGCGAAGCACCCGTCGACGAGGTCGCTTCCCGCTTCGGGCTGGACCCGGCCGCCCTGGTCGCCGAGCTCGAACTGGCCGCCTGCTGCGGCCTGCCGCCCTACACCCCGGACCAGCTGATGGAGATCGTCGTCACCGACACCACCGTCTCGGCCCACCTCGGCCCGTCGTTGGCCCGGCCGCGCCGGCTGAGCGCCCGTCAGGGGTTTGCCCTGGCCGCCGCCGGCCGGGCCCTGTTGGCCGTGCCGGGCAGCGACGACGAAGGCGCCCTCTCCGGAGCGCTCTCCAAGCTCGAGGATGCCCTCGGCCTGCGCGGACTGGAGGTCGAACTGGACGCTCCGCCCCTGCTCGACGTGGTCCGCCGGGCCGTGCATGACGGGGGCCGGCTCGAAATCCTCTACTACTCGGCGTCGAGCGACCGGCTCGGTCGGCGCGAGATCGACCCGCGGCGTGTCTTCGCCTCCGAGGGGCACTGGTACCTCGACGCCTACTGCCACCTCTCGGGAGGGGTGCGGAGGTTCCGGGTCGACCGGATCGACGAGGCACGGCCGGTCGGCCGGACCGGAGGGACCGCGGGGGCGGCAACAGGGGGGCGGGGCGCCGAGAGCGTTGCCATCCGAGGGGACGAAGGTGGCGGGTCGGTCGACCTCAGCGGAACGGATCCTGCCGGGAGGGGATTTGCGCCGTTCGTCCCCGGGCCCGAAACCCGCATCGTCCGCATCGTGGTGGAGCCCGACGCGTCGTGGATGGTGGAGACCCTCCCCGCGGCGGCATCGACGGAGCGCCCGGACGGCCGGATCGAGGTCGACCTGGCGGTGGGAGGGGACGCCTGGCTCGAGCGGCTCCTGCTGCGGTTGGGCAGGCGCGGCACGGTCGTCTTCCCGCCGGCCGACCGGAGCCTGGCCGCGGCCGCTGCCGCGCGCGTCCTGGCCCGGTACGGGGAGCCGGAATAGGAATAAGGAAGACTGATAAGGCATGAAAAGCATTGAAAAAGTAGACTCCCGGGGGTGGAGCCGCCCCGGTGCTGAAGGTGCAGGTGGTCCGTCCCGACGGGTACGGGTACTACGTCGACGGCCGATCGGTGCACGACGGACGCGAACTGGCCGGTGGCGAGCTCGAAGGCCCCGGGGTGTGGACCGGAGCGGCGGCGGGGTCGTTGGGGCTGCAGGGCAGGGTGGACCCGGAGTCCTTCTCGTCCGTGATGCACGGCCTGGACCCCGGAACGGGGCAGGCCCTCCGCTCCCCCCGCGGGCCGGCCAGCGTCGGCGGCTACGACCTCACCTTCTGTGCACCCAAGTCGGTCAGCCTCCTTGCCGCCCTTGCCCCACGGGAGCTGGCGGTCGAGGCCGGGCTCGGGCACGACGCGGCCGTGGCCGATGCCAGCGACTACCTGGCGCGGCACGGCCTCGGGGTCCGAAGGGCCCACGGCCGCACCCGTTCGTACCTGGCGTCCACGGGGATGGTGGCCGGCTCGTTCCGGCACCTGACCAGCCGGGCGCTCGACCCGCACCTCCATACCCATGTGGTGGCGGCCAACGTCGCCCACGGTGTGGACGGGCGGTGGTCGGCGGTGGACAGTCGGCGCGTGTTCGCCCACGTCCGGGCGGCCGGTTCCGTCTACCAGGCGTCGCTGCGGTTGGAGCTGGGTGAGCGGCTCGGCGTGGGATGGGAGGTGCGGCCGTCAGGGCTCGGGGACGTCGCCGGCGTCGATCCGGCCCTGCGGCGCCTGTTCTCCCAGCGCACCGCCTCCATCGAGGAGTTCGTCGCCCGCCGCTTCGGCGGGGACGGCCGCCGTCACCGCGGCGCCTTCTATGCCACCCGGCCGGAAAAGGACGTCAGTGGTTCACTCGGCGCGTTGACCGACGCGTGGCGCCGGCGGGCGGCCGACTTCGGGTTCGATCTCGGAGAGCTCGGTCGGGTGGTGGGGCGGGGACGAACGGCAGCCCGTGACCTCGGGACGGGTAGGCGCGGCGCCACCGCCGGCTTCGACCCGGAGCGACTGGCCCACCGCCTCCGAGAAGCGGGCGGTCCCGACCGGACGCTGTCGCGGGGCGACCTAGTGGTCCATGTGGCGGCGGCCTCGCCGGAGGGTGCCACCGCTCGGCAGGTGGAGTCGGTGGTGGACGCGATCGTCGACGCGTCGGGGTCCCCGACGTCCGGGGTGCACGGATCCGAGCAGCGGTGGCTCGTGGGTGCCGTGGTCCGGACGCTCGGCGAAGGGCGCGACCTCGCGGGTGCGGCCTCGTCCCGTACCGTCCTCCCGGACCAGGGTAGAGGGCCGTCTCCCGGGCGGTACGGGAGGGCGGTGGGCGGGTGGGAACATGCGGGAGACGGAAGCCGTGGAGCGGAGCCCCGGTTCGTGAGTGAGCGGAGGACAGCTGTCGTTCGGGATCGGCGGAGCAACGCACGGGAGCGAACGGACGTCCGGGAGCACGGCCGAAGTGGCCGGGACGGTCTCGACCTCGGCCGGTGAACCCTGGCCGGCGAGTCCCGGCCGGGGCACCGGCCGAGGTCGACCGCACTGTCCCGGAGCCGGACGTGCTCTCGATGTCCGAATTCGTGCATCGGCCGCCACGGGTCGACGCCGTGGGCCGGTGCCAGCGGGATCCAACCGGCCTGGTTCCGTTCGTCGAAGACCAGGGCGTGGCCGGGTGCACCCCGCCCGATCAGGTCCGGGGGCAGCCTGCGTCGTAGCCGGGTGGCCAACGACTCCCCGGTCGTCGGCCGGCCCCCGGTGACCGCGTCGGTGAAGGGGTGACCGGTCGGCGTCCGCCCGGCGGACACCGACCGGGTGGCGACCTCCTCGTCGCCGGCCAGCGTGGACAGGGCCTCGAGCGTGCGGACGTCGGCGATCCCCGGCAGCACCATGGTGGTGCCGAACAGGGACGGGAAGCCTTCGGCCTCCTGCGGCCACCGCCGACGTGCCTGGGAGAGGTCCTGGAAGCAGGCCAGGGTGACCAGACCCTGGCCCCCGCCCTCGCTCACCAACGCGGGTAGCGAGGGAAGGGGGGCGATGTTCGCCACCTCGTCGAGGGCGAGGAGCACGGGAGGACGGGTGCCCGGCCGACCCACCGACGATGCGCTCCGGGCGTACGCCGCGTTCCGTACGTCCTCGAGGAGCCCGACGACCATCGGCGCGACGAGTGCCTGGCGGTGGGCGGGAGCGCAGATGTAGATGGTGTCGCCGGAGTCCACGAACGCCGCCGCATCCATGTCCGGAGCGACGGTGGTGGCCAGGGCGCGTTCGCTGCGGTAGCCGGACAACGCCCCGGATGCCGTCGACCAGATGCCGCTCAGCTCGCGCTCGTCGGTGGCGGTGATGCCGTCGAGGGAGTCGTAGGCGAGGTTGGCGGTGCCCGCGGGTGCGGCGGCGAGGATGGACTTTGCCGGGTTGGTCTGGCGTCGGTCCACCCAACCGAGGACGGCTCGCATGTCGAGTCCTTCGAGGGATCCGGCGTGGAGCAGGGGTGCCAGCAGCGACCGCGCCCGCTCGTTCCAGTGGCCGCCGTCGGGTCGGCCCGAGGCGGGCGCGGCTCCCACATCGACCAGAGAGGCGGCCACCGCGACGGCGCCGTCCCAGGTGGCCGCGGTCTGCAGAGGTGACCAGCGCAGTGGCTCGACCCCTCCGCCGCTCGGGAACGAACCGGTCGGATCAAACAGCAGGCAGCGCCCGATCCGGCCACGCACAGCCGAAGTCGCCGCCACGACATCGGGCTTGGTCGAGGTCGACACCACCGGGCCCGCAGCGGCGAAGAGGTTGGGGATGACGACCGAAGAGGTCTTTCCCGAGCGCGGTGGCCCGAGCACGAGCATGGAGTGCTCCGGACGGGCGAAGTGCCACTGGTCGCCGCCGTGGCCGAGGTACAGGGCGTGACCGGCGGTGGCGGAGCCGGTGGTGCACGCGGCGTGCAGGGCCGCGACCTGTGCCGCAGCGGGATCGACCGAGAAACTTGTCATGTTCGACTCCCGTCCAGTCGTCGTCCGCTGTCCGATGCGACGCCACGCCGCGAGAGGAGCGTCACCGTCCGGCTCGGGCGTGCAGCCAGCGGTCGTGCAGAGAAAGCGTTGCAAACAATGGGGAATTTGTCCAGGGCTTGTCGAAGGCGGTGCGGCAGCACGTCCGGGTCGACCCCGTGGTGCCGTCAGTTACCCGGGGCTCGGACCGGAGTTCGCCCGTGGCGCGCGACCCCGAGACCTGCGGAAATGCTTGACCTGACAGGGAAATGCCACTTGGATAGCTCCGATCGTGCAGCGCTGAGGAGGTGATCGTGAACAAGTCACAGCTCGTCCGAGCGGTCCATGGGAGGACACCGTTGTCCCGCCGGACCGTCGAGGACGTGGTGGACGGCGTGTTCACATCGATCATGGCCGAGGTCCGCTCCGGTGGGAAGGTGACGGTGGTCGGGTTCGGAACGTTCAGACCCGTCCAGCGTCGGGCCCGCATGGGGCGGAATCCGAGGACTGGCGAAGTGGTGCCGATCGCCGCGTCGAAGGGTGTCCGGTTCGCCACCGGTTCGGCGTTCAAGACGGCGTTGAACTCCAAGGAGGGAGCACCCATGGCAGTGACGAAGGCTGCAGCCAAGAAGGCACCGGCCCGCAAGGCCGTCGCCAAGAAGACGGTGGCCAAGAAGGCACCGGCCCGCAAGGCCGTCGCCAAGAAGACGGTGGCCAAGAAGGCACCGGCCCGAAAGACGGTGGCCCGCAAGGCCGTCGCCAAGAAGACGGTGGCCAAGAAGGCACCGGCCCGCAAGGCCGTCGCCAAGAAGACGGTGGCCAAGAAGACGGTGGCCAAGAAGGCACCGGCCCGAAAGACGGTGGCCCGCAAGGCCGTCGCCAAGAAGACGGTGGCCAAGAAGACGGTCGCCAAGAAGACGGTGGCCAAGAAGGCACCGGCCCGAAAGACGGTGGCCCGCAAGGCCGTCGCCAAGAAGACGGTGGCCAAGAAGGCCGTCGCCCGCTGAGCCCGGCTCCACCGCAGCGTCAAAAGGGCGCTGCGGTGGAGCCGACGGCATGCGTCGCGCGGCGGTCCGGGCGACTGCTCAGAGGTCGCCCATGAGGTGGAACGCCTCGCCGACCCGGAACCCTCCGAGGGCGCCGTGGCTGGCGAGCTGATGGCGGACCTTCGTCCCGAACACGTCGGCCGAGGGATCCTCGGGCCGCGCCGTCCCTGCGCCCGCGATCCCCATGGTCGACTGCCACTGGCTGGCGTGACGGAGTAGCGCTGCGACCTTGGTTGCCTCGAATCCTTCGGCGTCCTCGACGTGATCGGGGAGGTCGGCCTCCCAGAGGAGCAGGGTATGGGGTCGGTGGGGACCGTCCCCCACGCCGGGGAAGAAGTGGGGATCGCGGGCTGCGACCACCGAGTCCACGGTGAGGAACCCCGCCGCGCGATGGTCGGGATGCAGCCGGTACCGCCTCCAGGGGTCGTGGCCGAGGACGACCGCCGGTCGGAGGCGTCGCAGGATCGCGACGACCGAGCGACGTTCCTCGACCCCGTTGGCGAGCTCGCCGTCCACGCTCCCGAGGAAGAGGACCCGGTCACGGTCGCTCTCCCTACCCAGATCCTCGTCGGAACCGGGTCTGTCGGCACCCTCCCCCTCCAGCTCGAGGGCCCCGTCGAGCACGGCTGCCGCCTCATGACACTCGGCCATCCGCCGCGCCACCAGCTCCCCGGTGTCGGCGGACGGGTCCCAGCTCCCCTTGGATCCGTCGGTCAGGACCAGGTGGTGGACCCGGCAGCCGGCCGCCGCCCACTTCGCGAGCGTGGCCCCGCAGCCGAATTCGATGTCGTCCGGATGGGCACCGACGGCCAGGGCGCTCGCCGGCGTGGGGATGTCCGAGGTGGGGAGCCCTGCACGCGGGAGGTCGCCCACCGGAAGGCCGCTCGGGGCGGAGTCCCGGTGGTGCCCCGGTCCGGTCACCGCGGCGACCTTTCGTCATCCGGAGGACCGACGGGCCCGGTGGTGGGCGCGGCCAGCACCGGGACCAGGTCGGACGGTTCGTCGACGTCCCAGGCGAGGTCGGGACGATGGAGGACCTGCACGGGGATCCCGAGGCGCCCGGCTTCCGCACGGTGGCGCTCGAACGATCCGGGGCCGTAGGAGAAGCGGAAGCCGGTCCCGACGGGCACCGCGATCACGTTGGTCCCGTTGCCGAACCGGTCGGGCACCAGGGTGATCCCCGGTGTCCGGCCTACGGAGACAAGGTCCGCAGCCCGGGGGAGGTCGCCGTGGGCCACGACGACTTGGCGGGCTCCGGCACGGGCCAGGTGGTCGACACCGGCTTCGACCGCCCCGTTCAGGCCCCGCCCGGGCTCCCATACCACCAGGGCCCCCCAGGTGCGGGCCCAGGTGGCGACGTCGCGGTCGTCGCAGACCACCGCGACGGGAAGGGGCCTGGCCGCGGCGAGCACCCGTTCCGCCATGGATCGGGCGAACGCCGCCCTCTCTCCCGCGTCCATGGCGAGGTGGAGGCGGCCCTTCGCCTCGCCGAACGCCTTGACCGGGACGAGCACCGCCCGCGACCCGAGGTGGAGGAGCGATCGGGTGACACGGCTCGACTCTCCGGCACCGGGCACTGGGCCAGTGTAGGGGCGATGCTGGTCCACCGCGGGAGCGGTCGGGAGCGTAGGGTGGGCCCGTGCCGGACAAGGTGGCCGTGATCGGAGCGGGGTCGTGGGGGACGTCGGTGGCGGCCCTCGCCGCCAGGAACGCCCCGACCGTGCTCTGGGCAAGGGATCCCGCGGTGGCCGAGTCGGTGCGCGTCCAACGGGCGAATCCGTCGTACCTCCCGGGTGTGCTCCTGCCGGACGGGATGGACGCCACCGACGATCTCGGCGAGGCGGCGACCGGCGCGTCCCTGGTGGTGATGGCGGTGCCGTCGCACGGGTTCCGGGCGGTGGTGGAACGGGTCGCCCCCCTGGTGGCGGCGGGGACGCCGGTGCTCAGCCTGACCAAGGGGCTGGAGCAGGGGACCCATCTGAGGATGACCGAGCTGCTGGCCACCATGTTGCCCTGGAGCCCGGCCGGGGTCCTCACCGGTCCGAACCTGGCGGCGGAGGTGGCGGCCGGGCAGCCGACGGCCGGTGTGGTGGCGATGGAGGAGGAGCCGCTGGCGCGGTGGGTCCAGGGGATCCTGATGTCCCGGACGTTCCGGGTCTACACGAACGCGGACGTGGTGGGCTGTGAGATCGCCGGGGCATTGAAGAACGTGCTGGCGGTGGCGGCCGGCATCTCCGACGGCCTCGGGTTCGGGGACAACACGCGGGCCGCCCTGATCACGCGGGGTCTGGCGGAGATGGGGCGCCTGGGCGTGCAGCTGGGGGGCGACCGGATGACCTTCGCCGGCCTCGCCGGGGTCGGGGACCTGGTCGCCACCTGCACGAGCGCGAAGAGCAGGAACCACTCGGTCGGGGTCGCCCTCGGCGAGGGCCGGTCCCTGTCCGACGTGGTGGGCGAGATGAAGATGGTGGCGGAAGGGGTCAAGACGGCGCGGCCGATGGTGGAGCTGGCCGCGGACCACGGCACCGAGGTCCCGATCGCCTCGCAGGTGGCGGACCTGATCGACGGCATCACCAGCCCTGCCCACGCGATCAGCGCGCTCATGGCCCGTCCGGCCACCGCCGAGTTCCCGAGCGACCGGCCATGAACGAAGGCGAGCCGCGGTCCGAACGCGCCGATCTGGCCGGGATCGCCGACGCCATGGAGCGGATGTCCGTCGCCGGCGATCCGGCGGTCCCGGAACAGGTGCAGCGGGAGGACGCGGAGGAACGGGTGCGCGCGCTGTTGGGGAAGCTGGGGTCGTCGGCGGACGAGATCGACCGAGCCATCGCCGAGGACACGGTCGATCTCCTGATGGTGGACCGATTGCTGGTGCCCGCCGAGCGGCGACTGACCCAGGGCGAGCTGGCCGAGCGGAGCGGAGTCCCCCTCGACCTGGCCCGCAGGGTCTGGCGGGCACTCGGGTTCTCCGACGTCGAGGACGAAGAAGCCGCGTTCACGGAGATGGACGTGGAGGCGCTCACCCTCTTCAAGGCGATGGTGGCGGCGCGGGTGGTCGACACCGAGGCGGGGCTGCAGATGGCGCGGGTCATCGGCTCGTCGATGGCGCGCATCGCCGAGGCGGAGACCGCTCCCGGGAGCCTCCCCGTCCTGGCGTCGAGCGGCGACAGCGTGCTGGACGCCGACCTGTTCGCCCGCCAAGCGGGCGCCTCGCTCCCGGCCATGGGGGGCCTTCTCGAGTACGTGTGGCGCCGGCACCTCCAGGCGGCGAGTCGGCGGGCCATGCTCATCCGGACCCGCGGCGCCGAGGGGATGAGCCCGGTGATGGCGGTGGGGTTCGCCGACATGGTGGGGTTCACCATGCTGAGCCAGCACCTCGGCGACCACGACCTGGCCGCCGTCGTCTCGCGCTTCGAGGAGCTGGCGCACGACATCGTGACCGCGCTCGGTGGTCGGGTGGTCAAGATGATCGGCGACGAGGCGATGTTCGTGGTCCCCTCGGTGACCGAGGCCGCCCACATCGGCCTGAGCCTGGCCGAGGCGTATGCCAGCGACGACCTCCTGTCGGACGTGCGGGTGTCGCTCGCGGTGGGTCCCGTGCTCCTCCAGGACGGCGACTACTACGGCCCGGTGGTGAACCTGGCCAGCCGTCTGGTCGGCATCGCCAACCCGGGGACGGTGCTCACGTCGGACGAATTCCACCTGGCGCTGCAGGAGGAGTCCGACGGCGAGTTCAGTGCCCGGGCACTGCGCCCCCGGACGATCAAGGACATCGGCCGGGTGCAGGTGTGGAAGCTGTCGCGGGCGGGGGTGCCGCCAGGAGCGGAACGGCGGAGGAACCTGCGGTGGGAACGGTTGGGCGAGGTGCTGCGGGAGCTGGACGAGCTGCGCGAGCGCGGGGAGCAGGTCGTTGCCGGAGCACCCCGACAGGCGGGGCCGGCTGGGGTCGGAGCGGGGGAGGATCCGTCGGCGTCGGAGGGCTCAGGTGAACCGGAGGGTGGCGATCCCCCGAGCACGCAACTCGAGCCGCCCTTCGAACGGGAGGAGTGGGCGGCCCCGTAGGTCGACCTCCCAGCCGCGGCGATCCCCGAGCTCCACGATGACCGGACGGTCGCTCGGATTGAAGACACGGACCTCGAGCGCGCCGGCTTCGCGGCGGACGGACGAGACCTCGGCCCCGGTGACGCGCAGCGCGGATCCGCTCGCCGGCCGTGCTCCGCCGCCGAACCCGACCACCACCTGCAACGGATCGAGCATCGCCTCGGCGAGCCGGTAGGGGTCGCTGCCGTCGAGGCAGAGGCCGTAGCGGGCCTCGACCGGTCCGATCATCTGGGGGCCTTCGAGCGGAAGGAGCGGGCCGGCCGGGAGGGGGCGGGTCGCCATGCCGAGGCGGGAGAGCATGCCGGTGGCGCGCAGAAGGGTGAGCGAGAGCTCGGTGGCGAGGTCGCCCTCCGGTGTGGCGCCCGTGCCGGTCATCTCGTACTCCACCAGCCCGTCGTGGACGACGGTCAATCCGCCGGCCGACACGAATCGGCGTGAGGGGAAGGTCGGGGTGCCGAGCTCGTCGGTACGCCCCTCCGCGGTGAGTCCCCGTTCCACGGTGGTGAACGCGCACTCGGCCACCGACGTGGCCGATGGGCGTGGGAGCGGGAGTCGCACGCGCACGCGGTGATCGCGGCACGGATTGTCGAAGCGTGTGTGCACCCGGACCAGCGGCTCGTCCGCCCGCAGCTCCACGGTGGTGGTGACCTCGACCTGGCGGGTCCCGGTCCGGGCGCTCCGGCTGTCGTCGATCCGCTCGGGCCACCGGTAGCGGGAGTGGATCGCGACGGTGCCCCGGACGGGTCCCGGTTCCCCTGCGGCGACCCGGACCGACTCCGGGGTGGTGATCTCCAGGTCGTGGGTCGGGGGGGAGTAGTTGTAGGTGTCCCCGTGGTCGCCGCCGTCCACCAGGCGCCCGAAGCCGGTGTGCCCGTCGACGGAGAAGGTGCCGTCACCGGCGTCGACGACGACGGTGACGAGCCCGTTGGAGAGCGTGACCGGCGACTCCCCGTCGTCGAGCACCCGGACCGGGTGCTCCAGCCGTGCCGGTACGAAGGGGGACCAGCCGAATCCCGGCACGGCGGCCTGGCGGGCGAGCACCCTGCGGACGGCCGGGTGGTCGACGGTGATCCGCACCTCGGCGTCCGGCCGGGCCACCAGGCGCGAGTGGAGCTCGCGCTTGACCTCCTCGACCCGGCCCGCCGCCCGGGAGTGCGAGCCCAGTTCGACGCGGAGGACGATCCCGCTCTCGTCCTCGGACAGCTCGGCCTCGGTGACGAAGGTGTCGCCGTCGATCCGGTCGCCCTGCATCACCCCGAGCAGGCTGGCGACGGCGGGTGCACGCACGGTGAGGCTGCCCGCCATCCCGGTGTGCTCGGAGAGGGCCTGCGTGTGCGCCTCCGCTCCTCCCTCCACCGCCACGACCACCTCGACCATCCCCGAGCGTGTGGATGCGGTGGGATTGACGACCGTCGTCCCCGGTGCCGCCATCGACACGGCGATCGCCCGTCGGGCCTGGTCTGCGAGTGCCTCGCCGATCTGGCGGGCCTCGGCGTACCGGTCGAGCACGATGCGGGTGACGTCGTCCGCGGAGCAGGCGCAGATCGAGTCGTGGGCGGCGTTGCGGACCACCAGTGCCCACGCGAGGTCGAGGACGCGGGCGGGCCATGCGGCCGGCGGCAGGAAGAGCGCGGACAGCGGCTCGGCGACCCGTTCGAGTGACCGTTCGGCGCCGGCCGCCGCCTGTTTGACGTCCACCCGGTTGGACCCCACGCCCATCAGGAGGTTGGCGCGCCACCCGGACCGGAGCTCACCGGTCCACTCCGGTAGCCCGTCGGAGCCGACCCCGGCCAGATAGTCGGGAAGCGACATCACCGACAGCTCGTAGTGCGACTGCACCTCGTTGACCTCGGACACGAGCCGCCCCAGCCAGGGCTGGGGGCCCTGGTGGTCCGTGCCGTTCATGACGAGGAGCGGGTCCCCGGGCCGGAGGAAGGAGCCGGTCTCCTCGGCCAGGGAGCCGACCCGCCGGATCAGCGCCTTGGCGTCGTCGGGCAGGGAGGCGCCGTTCCCGTAGCCGGACACCAGGTACTCGGCGCGTACCCGCGATCCGTCCGGTGCACGCCAGGTGAAGGCGGTCCGGTCGACCGTCGAGGGGACACCTCGCCAGACGACGGCGTGCGTCATCCCGGCCAAGGCAAGGAGCTGGGGCATCTGGGCCACGTGGCCGAACATGTCCGGCAGGTAGCCGACCTCCATGGCGCCGCCGAACTCGGCCGCGCGCCGGATGCCCATCTGGAGGTCGCGGACGATGGTCTCCCCGGAGACGAGGAACTCGTCCATCAGGATGTACCAGGGGCCGACGGTGATCCGTCCGGCCGCAGCCAGGGCCCGTAGGCGCTCCTCGTTCTCGGGGCGGACCTCGAGATAGTCGTCGACCACCGCCAGCTGGCCGTCGAGGAGGAAGGTGCGGTAGCCGGGATCCCGCTCGAGCAGCGCGAGCAGGTCGTCCACCAGGCGTACCAGGCGGAGACGGAAGGCCTGGAAGGGCTCGTACCACTCACGGTCCCAGTGGGTGTGGGGGACGACGGCGACCTGCAGGGCGGGCTCCGGCCTCCCGTCGACGGGAGGGCGGTGGTCCGTCACGGAGCGATCGGCCCGTAGTCCGTCTCGTAGCGCCGGAGCTCCTCTACGACGTGTTCGACCTCGGCCCGGCTCACGTCGTCCGCACGCCCTTCGTGCTCGGCGAAGGCGGCCGCGCCCAGCCGACGGAGCAGCCCGTCGGCGTTCCGCTTCGCCTGGACCGCGTCGAGCTTGGCCTGCCCGGCCTTCGCTGCCTCGCCCGCCTTGGCCTGCCCGGCCTTCGCCGCCTCGCCCGCCTTGGCGAGGCCGGCGCCGGTCTGGGCCTTCACCTTGTCCATCAATCCCATCGCTGCCTCCTCCTCCTCCCGCCGGGACGCGGGCAGGCCTTCATCGTAGGTCGTGGGGGGGGTGCCGACCTCCGCCTGGCGCCGCCGGCCGAGATCGCCGGTGCCCACCGGTCCCTGCGGTCAGGCCGCGCCTGCGGCTACGGTCGCCACCATGGCGCCGTCCTCTTCAACCAGGGTCGCACGGCCCGCTCTCACCCCGTCGAAGCGCCACCTCGCGGCGGGCGCCCGGTTGCAGTCGGCGGACCTCACCCGGTCGGGCTCCCTCCCCCGGGCCTGGGTCGCCGGCTGGTCGGCCTCTTCCGACGCCCTGCTCCTGCGGGAGCCGGACGGGAGGGCGGTCACCACCGGCCGGATGGAGGAGGCGACCCGTGTCGCAGCCGGCCGACTGATTGCGGCTGGACTGCGACCCGGCGACCGGGTGCTCTGGTCGACCGGGCCCACGATCGACGCGGTCGTGGCCCACGTCGGTGCGCTCCGGGCCGGCCTGGTGGTGGTCCCGGTCAACACCGCCTCCACCGGGGCGGAGCTCGCGCACCTCGTCCGGGACGTGCGGCCGGAGGGGGCCATCGCCGCCGACCCGGGACGTGCCGCTCGGGCGCTGGCCGCGTCGCCGGGCGCCGCGGTGATCGCTGACCCCTCGCTCGGGTCCCTCCCCGCACCGGCGGGGGACTGCGTGCTCGACGCCGCCAGCCCCGGGGATCCGGCCCTCATCTGCTACACCTCCGGCACCACCGGTGCCCCCAAGGGGGCGGTCCTCACCCACCGGAACCTCCTGGCCGCCACCCGGTCGGTCACCATGGCCTGGCGCTGGACGCCCGACGACCGGCTGGTCCACGCCCTCCCGGCGTTCCACGCCCACGGGCTGTGCGTGGGCCTCTACGGGACCCTCCTGGCCGGCGCCTCGGCCGTCCTCCTGCCCGCATTCGACCCGGCCGAGGTCGCCGACGCCGCCGAACGGCACCAGGCCACCCTCTTCTTCGGGGTCCCGACCATGTACCACCGACTCGCCGGATCGGGGCACCTGGGCCGCCTAGCCGGCCTCCGGCTCTGCGTGTCCGGCTCGGCCCCGTTGGCCGTGGACCTCCACCGTCGGGCCTCCGCTCAGCTCGGTACCACGGTCCTCGAGCGGTACGGGCTCAGCGAGACGCTGATGAACGTCTCGAACCCCTGGGAGGGTGAGCGCCGTCCCGGCACCGTCGGCTTCCCCCTCCCCGGGGTCGAGGTCGGCCTGGCCGCGGACGGCGAGATCCTGGTCCGAGGGCCCAACGTCTTCGGCGGCTACTGGGAACGACCGGTCGCCACCGCGGAGGCGTTCCTCGCCGCCGACGATGGTGGGCCGGACTGGTTCCGCACCGGCGACCTGGGCGCGGTCGAGGACGGCTACCTGGCGATCCGGGGGCGGTCGAAGGAGCTGGTGATCAGTGGCGGGTTCAACGTCTACCCGGCGGAGGTGGAGGAGGTCCTCGCCACCCATCCGGCGGTGGCGGAGGTGGCGGTGACCGGCACCCCCTCGGACGAGTGGGGCGAGGTGGTGACCGCCTGGGTGGTCGCCGACGGGCCCCCGCCGAGCGCGGCGGACCTGGCGGAGTTCACCGCCGACCGGCTGGCGCCCTACAAGAGGCCCCGGATCGTCCACGTGGTCGACCGGCTCCCGCGGAACGCGCTGGGCAAGGTGCTCCGCAGCGCGCTCGGACGGTGAGGCGCGCTCCGGCGCCACCTCGCCCGGTCCGGGCCCTGCCGGACCTGGACGCGGAGCGTTCCCTGGAGACAGACGGTTGGGCGCCGGTGGCGGGGATCGACGAGGTCGGCCGGGGGGCGTGGGCCGGGCCGGTGTCGGTCGGGGTGGTGGTGGTCCCCACCGACGTGGTGCCGCCGGCGGGGATCCGGGACTCCAAGCTGGTGCCCGAGCACCGCCGGGACGCGCTCTTCGAAGCGGTGGACCGCTGGTGCACGGCCTGGGCGGTCGGGCACGCCGGGCCGGAGGAGTGCGACCGGTGGGGCATGACGGTGGCACTCCGGATGGCCGCGTGGCGCGCCCTGGAGGAGCTCCCGGTCCGGCCGGCCGGTCTGCTGCTCGACGGCGCCCACGACTACCTCACGGCCCCCGGGACGGGGGAGATCGGCGGTGGGGATGCGGGAGACGGACCGACCCCGGTGGTCCGGACCGTGGTGCGGGGGGACGCCACCTGCGTGTCGATCGCGGCGGCGTCCCTCGTCGCCAAGGTGACCCGCGACCGGATGATGCGCCGGGAGGCGGACAACTTCCCGGCGTTCGACTTCGACCGGAACAAGGGGTACCCGTCGCCTGTCCACCGCACCGCGTTGGCGGGCTTCGGCCTCACGTCCATCCACCGCCGGTCGTGGTCCTACGTGGACCGGCTGCCTTACCGGGCGGGCATACCACCCGACCCGGCCCGGTAGGGAGACGGGAGCGGGGAGCGGCCCCGCCGCTCAACGGGCCGGCGACGGCTCCTTCGGGAGCCCGAGGACCCGCTCCCCGACGATGTTCCGCATCACCTCGTCGGTGCCGCCGGCGACCCGCATCCCCGGAGCCCCGAGCAGGTACTGCGACCACGCGTACGTCCCCCAGCGTCCGCCGTCGGCGACGAGCTCGGCGCCGAGGACGGCGGAGACCAGCTCGTAGGTCCTGACCATGTTGGCGGTGAGCGCCAGCTTCCCGAGGGACATCTCCGGACCCGGGAGCTGTCCCGCCGCCAGGGAGGCCATGGCACGGAGGTTGGTGTACGAGGCGACCCGCTCGTTGACGATCACCTCGGCCAGGCGCTGGCGGATCAGTGCGTCGCCGGCCTTGCCCTGTGCCCGGACCAGCTCGATCAGCCGGTGGGTGACCGACGGCCCCGCTCCGCCGCCGCCACCGCCGATGGCCGCGCGTTCGTTCATCAAGGTGGTGAGCGCCACCGTCCACCCGCCGTTGACGTCCCCGAGCCGGTGGCTGTCGGGGATGCGGACGTCGGCAAAGAACACCTCGTTGAAGGAGGCGCCCCCGGTCATCTGGCGCAGCGGTCGCACTTCGACGCCGGGCGCATGCATGTCCACGACGAATCCGGTAAGCCCCCGGTGCTTGGGGAGCTCTGGATCGGTGCGGCAGATGATCTCGCCGATGTCCGAGAACTGTGCTCCCGAGGTCCACACCTTCTGACCGTTGACGATCCACTGGTCGCCGTCCCGCACGGCGCTGGTCTGGAGCGAAGCCAGGTCCGAGCCGGCTCCCGGCTCGCTGAACAGCTGGCAGCCGACGAGGTCTCCCCGGTGCATGGCAGCCAGGTAGGAACGCTGCACCTCTTCGGTCCCGTGGGCGAGGATGGTGGGCGCCACCATCCCGAGCCCGATGCCGAAGACCGACTGCGACGGGACCCGGAAGTCGCGGGCGATCGCGTGGTAGGCCTGCTGGTACGAGCGGGGGAGTCCCCGCCCACCGAGGTGGCGGGGTCCGGTGATCCACCCGAACCCGGCGTCGTAGGCGGTGCGGGCCCAGGCGCGGGCGGCCTCGAGCTCGGCCGCCTGTTCCTCCGGGGTGCGCTCGGGGAACAGGCTGACGTCGTCGGAGCCCTCGCCCCAGACGAAGCGCTCCGCTTCCCGGAGCGGGAGGTTGGCTTCGAGGAAGGACCGCGCTTCGGACGAGAACTCCTCTTCGGTCAGCGTCGATGTCTCGGTGGTGCTCATGGATGCGACTCCCTGGTGGCTCGGGGGACAATCTTGACCGGACGGTCCAGTCGTGCGCAAACGGCGTGTTCACCGCCACCGGTGCCGCGTGGCCGGCGTGAGCAGAGGTGGAGAGGAGCTGGTGGGGTAGAACGTGGCGGTGGCAATCCTGCTCGCCGTGCTCGCGTCGCTCTCCAACGCCCTGAGCGCCATCTTCCAGCGCATCGGCGTGCAGAACGCTCCGGCGGACAACACCATGAGCCTGCGCCTGATCACCTTCGCGATCCGGCGGTGGGTCTGGCTGGCCGGGCTCGGCCTGATCGCGCTCGGGTTCGTCCTCCAGGCGGTGGCGCTGCGATTCGGCCAGTTGAGCTCGGTGCAGCCGGTTGTCACCACCGAGCTCCTCTTCCTGGTGCTCATCCTGGGGGGCTGGTTCCGGTACCGCGTCGCGGCCAGGGACTGGGTCAGCTCGGCGGCGGCTGCCGGTGGCCTGTCGGCCTTCCTGGTGATCGCCCATCCGGCCGGGGGGGACATCGTGCCGCGTCTCTCCCGCTGGCTGGTCGTCTTCGTCGTGGTGGGTGCAGCGGTGGCGGGGACGGCGCTGCTCGGGTTCGTCGGCGCCCGCTGGTTCCGGGCGGCGATGTTCGGGACGGCAGGGGCGCTGATGTTCGCCCTGTCGGCCGCACTCACCAAGGTGTTCACCACCCTGGTGACCGAAGGGTGGGGGCACGTGTTCGTCCACTGGGAGCCCTACACACTGGTCGCCACGGGGCTGGGGGGCCTCTTTCTGACCCAGAGCGCCTACCACGCGGGGCCGATCACCGCCTCGCAGGCGACCTTGACGATCGTCGACCCGCTGGCCAGCGTCGGCATCGGCGTCTGGCTGTTCGGGGACCGCCTCCACACCACCGGCTGGCGCCTGCCGGCCGAGGTCGCGGCCATGGCGGTGCTCTTCGCCGGCGTGTTCGTCCTCTCGCAGTCCCCGCTGGTCGCCGGGGCAAAGGACGAGTCGGGCGGGAGTGACCTCCTGGCACGCCAACCCCGGAGCCGGTGACGGCGGGACGGAGGCGCGCCCTACGTGACGGTCCAGCCCGCAGAGCGGCTCAGGCGAGCACAGCCCGCAGAGCGGCTCAGGCGAGCACAGCCCGCAGAGCGGCTCAGGCGAGCACAGCCCGCAGAGCGGCTCAGGCGAGCACAGCCCGCAGGCCGCCTTCGAGGTCCGGGTGGGCGAACGCGTACCCGGCGGCCAGGAGCTTGGCCGGGAGGACGCGCTGGCTGACCAGGGCCGTCTCGTTCGCCATCTCGGCCCCGAGCGCCAGCCGGAGCGCGGCGGCGGGTACCGCGAGCACCGCCGGTCGGTGCAGGACGTGGGCGAGGGTGGCGGTGAACTGCGCGTTCGTCACCGGAGCGGGTGCCACCGCGTTCAGGGGACCGGACAGCGACCCGTCGGCCAGCGCGGCCAGGATCACCCCGATCTCGTCGTCCAGGGTGATCCAGCTCTGGTACTGCCGTCCCGACCCCAGCCGTCCGCCGACCCCGGCCCGGAACAGCGGGAGCTGCTTGGCGAGCACCCCACCGGAAGGGGCGAGCACGAGGCCGGTGCGCAACAGGACCGTGCGGACCCCGGCGTCGGCTGCGCCCCGGGCGGCCCGTTCCCAGGCCTCGACCACGTCGGCGAGGAATCCGCGCCCCCCGGCCGAGTCCTCGGTGAGCTCGTCGTCGCCCCGGTCCCCGTAGAAGCCGATTGCCGAGGCGCTGACGAGCACCGGAGGCCGTGGCTCGAGATCCAGGACGGTGGAGACGAGCAACGCGGTCGACGACGTGCGGCTGGTGAGGATCACCTCCTTGCGGCCGGTGCTCCATCGCCGGTCGCCGACACCCGCTCCCGCCAGATGGACCACGCCGTCGTACGGCCCCGCCCCTGCGAGCGCGGCGACGTCCACCGCACCGCCGGCCGGATCCCAGGCGACGTCCGTCACCTGGCCGGACGCCGGTCCTCCCTCCGACGACCGGCCGCCGGGGCGGACCAGGCGGGTGACCTGGTTCCCCTCGGCGGTCAGCTGGGCGACGAGTGCGGTGCCGATCAGCCCGGTCGAGCCGGTGACGAGGATGTTCATACGTAGTTCCCTTCCGGCGCCAGACCCGGCGCCAGGTCGGATCCGGCCCCGGACGACCGGTCCGGCTCGTCCGGTGGAGCCGGTGGAGTCGGATCGGATGGCTCGGCCCGGCCGGAGATGGCCGCCCGGACGGTCCGGCGGACGAGTGCGGCGAACGCGTCCGGATGCGAGAGGTGGGCTCCGTGGGTGGCCCCGGGGATGTCGACGACGACGGAGCCGGCGACGTGGGCGCCCAACCACCCGACCGCCTGACGATGGTGGGGGAGCGACCGCTCGCCCCGGCCGAACAGCGTGGGGACCACCAGTCGGCTGACATCGAACGGGGCCTCCGCCACCCGGATGGCGGTGAGCTCGGCCACCAGAGCGGGTCCGTCGGCCCGTCGCTCCGCACGCGCGGAGTCGGTGAGGCGGTCCCACGCGTCGGAGCCGACGACCCTCCGGAAGAACCGCTCGGCCTCCTGGTCGGGATCCACGCCGACGGCCCCACCCCGGTCCGTGCCCCCCCGGTTCGGCCAGGCGGGCAGCCAGGGCATCGGCGGCTCGTAGGCGGCCACCGCGGCGATGGTGGGGGGCGGATCGCGGCGGAGCGCCGCGGCCAGGGCGATCGTCCCCCCGTAGCTGTGGCCCACCACCACCGAGGGCCGGCCGTCGATCACCGCCAGCAGGTCCTCGACGTGCCCGTCGAGGGTGGTGCGGACGGGGAGGGCATGACGGGACCGGTGGTACCCGCGGCGGTCGTAGACCACGGTGTGCAGGTCCTCGAGCCGGCGCAGCACGCGCCCGAAGCTGGTGGAGCGGTCGAGGGAGCCGTGGACGAGGACGACGATCAGCCCTCGTTCCGCCTGTCCCGCCGGCAGGCGCTCGGTGACGGCCAGTCCGGTTGGATGCTCCATGGTGCCCACAGCCTGCCAGGACCTGCGTGGGAGCGCACACCGGAGGGTGGCTTCGGCGGTCCGGCGCGGCAGGGCCGCACGGCTCCGGCGGTCCGGCGAGGCGGGGCCGGAGGCGGATCGGTCCGGTCAGCGGGGACCATCCGCCGGGCCCGGGCCCGGTGTTCCCGTCGGTGCCGGGTGGAAATCCGCCACTTGTGGCGCGGTTTCGGGCATTGTGGTGGCTTCCGCAGACGAAGGAGAAAGCGTGTCCCTTACCAAAGCAGATCTGATCTCGGCGGTGGCCGCCCACACCGGGGCGACCGCGAAGGACGTCGGTGCGGTGCTGGCCGGCTTCGAGGACGTCGTCGTGGCGAACGTGGCGAAGGGCGAGAAGATCGTCATGACCGGGTTCCTCACGTTCGACCGGGCCCAGCGGGCAGCGCGCACCGGACGGAACCCGCAGACCGGCGAGGCCATCAAGATCAAGGCCTCGAAGAACCCCAAGGTGAGCGCGGGCGCCTCGTTCAAGAAGGTCGTGAACGGCCAGGCTCCCGCGCCCAAGCTGAACAAGTAGTCCCGACCGGGGGCCGGCCGGACTCCCGTTGCGGGCGCCCGTGCCGGCCCCCGGTCCGGCTCCGTGGGTCGTCGGGTGCCCGGTCGGAACGTCCGGGTGCGTTGGCGGCAACTCGGCCGGGCCGCTCCTCAGAGCTGGCCGATCGCCTTGTGGGTCTGGGGGACCACCCGGACCAAGGGATAGCGGCGGAGCGCCGTCTCGTGGAGGGCGAGGACCGTTTCGGGGTCCGGTCCGGCCGTCACCCGCCCGAACGGCGTGACCGGCTGGAGGTAGACCACCGGGGGTGGTCCCGCCGACCCGCCGGCCTCCCCGGCCACCATGTCCACCGCGGCTTCCAGCTCGCCACGGTCGGTGGTGGGGCCGAGCACGATCTTGACCCAGGTATCGAGGCCGGCGGCGAGCGAGACCCGGAGGAAGCGTCGTTGGACGGCCGGGTCGGTCCGCGTCCCGTCGACGCTGGGCAGCTTGAGGTCCATGCTCACGTGGCCCACGTGCTCCGACAGTCGTTCCAGGACCCGGGGCAGTGTCCCGTTGGTCTCGACCATGACCGGAATGCCGGCGGCGGCCAGCGCCGGGAGGAGCACCACCAACCGCTCCGCCTGCATCAGTGGTTCACCACCGGTGAGGCTGACCGAGTGGTGGGGGAGGGCGTGCCACAGCGCCGTCACCGCCTCGACGGCCTCGGCGATGGGCAGCGGACTGGGGACCACCGACCAGTCGCGCCTGCCTGGGGTCCGTTCGATGCGGCATGGCCCGGCCCGGCGTTCGAGGGCCTCGGGCTGGTCACAGTAGGCGCAGCGGATGTTGCACCCCTGGAGCCGGAGGAACACCTGGCGGGTCCCGACCAGCGCCGCCTCCCCCTGGATGGCCGAGAAGATCTCGGACACGAGGAGGTCGTCGGGCCCCCGGGGCGCGGTCAACGTGCCGTCAGGGCCGGGTCGTCCACGCCCGCCTCGGCGAAGCCGCGGGCACGCAGCAGGCAGGCGTCGCACACCCCGCAGGGCCGATCGCCTCCCGAGTAGCACGACCAGGTCAGCTCGAGCGGGCTCCCTCTGGCGACCCCCATGCGGACGATGTCCGCCTTGGTGGCGGCGATCAGGGGCGCATGGATCTCGACCGGGTTTCCCTCGACCCCCCGCCGCTGGCCGGTGGCGGCCACCCCCCGGAACGCCTCGATGAACTCGGGGCGGCAGTCGGGGTAGCCCGAGTAGTCGACGGCGTTGACGCCGATCCAGACCCCGTCGAGGGAGCGGGCCTCCGCCACTCCGAGCGCGACCGCCAGGAAGATCGAGTTGCGGGCCGGGACGTAGGTGACCGGGATGTCCCCCTCGGTCCCCCCGGTCGGCACGGCGATGGTGGGGTCGGTGAGGGCGGAGCCACCCCAGGCGGAGGTATCGATCCGAACCACCAGGTGCTCCGAGCGGAAGTGACCGGCGACGCCGGCGGCGTGGTCGAGCTCGGTCCGGTGTCGCTGTCCGTAGTCGAAGGTGAGCGCCAGCGGCGGCCCCCCTGCCGCCTCGGTGGCCAGGGACATGCACACGGTGGAGTCGAGCCCCCCGGAGAGGATCACCAACTGGGAGGGGCCGGTGGTCATCCCGGTCCGGCGGGGACCAGGTCCACCCACGAGTCGGCGGTCTCCCACAGACGCAGGGAGGCCAGAGGTAATCCCGCCGCCGAGAGCACCTCCCACGCGCGGTGGGCGAGGAGCTCCGCCGTCGGGTTGTCCATCACCTGGTTGAGATCGCGGTGGTCCCACCGGTCGATGACTTCGCGACCGACGATCTCGCTCAGATCGTCGAAGTCGACGACCACGCCGTTGGCGTCGAGGGGACCGCCGACGGTCACGTCGAGACGGTACGAGTGCCCGTGGAGCTCACGGCACTTGCCGCGGTGCCACGCCAGCCGGTGGGCAGCCTCGAAGGTGAAGGTCCGGCTGACGGTGGTGCGGGCGGTGGTGCGGGGTGCGGCCACGCCCTGGACGCTAACCGCTTCCCGGAGGTGCCGGCACCGCCGAGCAGCGCCCCGGGGGCCGGTAGGCTCGGAGCCGATGAGTGAGCACAGCGGAACAGACGGCTCCGGGGGGGGCAGCGGAGAGGGCACAGCGGCAGAGGCGAGGGCAGCGTCCAGGGCGTTCGGCCCCAACGCCTGGCTCGTCGAGGACATGTACGACCGGTACCGGGCCGACCCCGCGTCCGTGTCGGCGTCGTGGCAGGAGTTCTTCGCCGACTACCGTCCAGCCGGGGCTGGGCTCCCTCCGGTGGGAGGCAGGGCCGGTTCGGTCCTGTCGGCGACCGGGGAGGACCTGCTCCCGGCACCGCCTGCCCACGGTCCGGCCCCGGTGCCTTCGGGCGCCGTTCCGCCCGGCGCGGTCCCGCCCGGAGCGGTCCCGCTCCGCGGCGCCGCCGGGCGGATCGTGGCCAACATGGAAGCGTCCCTCGGAGTGCCGACCGCCACCAGCTTCCGGGTGGTGCCCGCCAAGCTGCTCGAGGTCAACCGCACGGTGATCAACCACCAGTTGGCGCGCACCACGGGGGGGAAGGTGAGCTTCACTCACCTGATCGGCTACGCCGTCGTGCGCGGCCTTCAGGCGGTCCCGGCGATGAACGCGGGGTTCGTACCGGACGCGGACGGCAAGGGGACCCCGGGCGTGGTCCGGCACCCCCACGTCGGCCTGGGACTGGCGGTCGATGTCGAGAAGGGTGACGGCTCCCGCACCCTACTGGTCCCCTGCATCGGCGAAGCCGACACCCGGGACTTCCGGAGTTTCCTCGGCGCCTACGAGGAGCTGGTCCGGAAGATCCACACCAACAAGATCGCTCCGGACGACTTCGCCGGGACCACGGTGACGCTGACCAATCCGGGGACCATCGGCACCGTGCAGTCGGTCCCCCGGCTCATGCCCGGCCAGGGGGCGATCGTCGGCGTCGGGGCACTCGGCGTCCCGCCCGGCTTCGAGGCGACCGATCCGAGGACGCTGGCGGAGCTGGGTGTCGGCAGGACGGTGACGCTCACCTCGACCTACGACCACCGGATCATCCAGGGCGCAGAGTCGGGGCTGTTCCTCGCCCACGTGGCGGAGTGCCTCACCGGCGGCCACGGCTTCTACGACGACGTCTTCGCCGCGCTCGGGATCCCGTACGAGCCGGTCCGCTGGGAGCGCGACCACAACGGCGGCGTCGGGGGCGACGAGGACGCCCACGAGCGCGTGCTCAAGCAGGTGCACGTCCAGACCCTCATCAACATGTACCGCGTGCGCGGGCACCTCATCGCCCACCTCGACCCGCTCGACGCGGAGCCCCCCGACCTCCATCCCGAGCTCGACCCGCTGCACTACGGGCTGACCATCTGGGACCTGGCGCGGACCTTCGTCTGCGACGGCCTGGCCGGCAGGGACACGGCGACCCTCGACGACATCCTGCACACCCTCCGGAACGCCTACTGCCGGACCCTGGGCATCGAGTACATGCACATCCAGGACCCCGAGCAGAAGCAGTGGATCCAGCAGCACGTCGAGGGCGTCCCGGCCGCCCTGAGCCCGGGCGAGCAGCACCACATCCTCGACCGGCTCAACGCGGCCGAGGTGTTCGAGCGGTTCCTGCACTCCCGCTACGTCGGTCAGAAGCGCTTTGGCTTGGAGGGCGCCGAGTCCGCGATCGTCATCCTCGACGCGATCCTCGACCAGGCGGCGAACGAGGGGATCCACGAGGCGGTGATGGGCATGGCCCACCGGGGCAGGCTCAACGTGCTCGCCAACATCGTGGGGAAGTCGTACGGGGAGATCTTCGAGGAGTTCGAGGGGAACCTCGATCCGGAGTCGGTGCAGGGCTCCGGGGACGTCAAGTACCACAAGGGGGCGTCGGGGATCTTCGTGGGCCGGTCCGGGAAGGCGATCCCGGTGTCGATGGCGTCCAACCCCTCCCATCTCGAAGCCGTCGACCCGGTGGTGGTGGGCATGGCCCGGGCGAAGCAGGACGCCCTGGGCGGCGAGCGGGGGAGCGGACCGTCCCTCGAGGAGGGCTTGGGCACCCCGTTTCCGGTGCTGCCGGTCCTCGTCCACGGGGATGCCGCCTTTGCCGGACAGGGCGTCGTGGCGGAGACGCTCAACCTGTCGGGGCTGGCCGGGTACCGGACGGGGGGGACCATCCACCTGGTGATCAACAACCAGCTCGGTTTCACGACCGCCCCCGAGGCGGCCCGCACGTCGGTCTATCCGACCGACGTGGCCAAGATGGTCCAGGCCCCGATCCTGCATGTGAACGGTGACGACCCCGAAGCGTGCGTGCGTGCGGCCGGTCTGGCGTTCGGGTTCCGCCAGGCGTTCCACAAGGACGTCGTGATCGACATGGTCTGCTACCGCCGCCACGGCCACAACGAGGGGGACGATCCGAGCTACACCCAGCCCCTGATGTACGCGCTCATCGAGGCGAAGCGCTCGGTCCGCAAGCTGTACACCGAATCGCTGGTGCGACGGGGCGACATCACCCTCGAGCAGGCGGAGGAGGCGCTCGACAGCTTCTCCGCCCGGTTGCAGGCCGCGCTCGACGAGACGCGGGCCGGCACCGACGCGAGTGCGGTGTCGGTGCCCGAGCTCCCGGAGTACGTCGTCCCCGACCTGCGCCTCCCGCCCATCGAGACCGGGATCGACCATGCCGTCGTCAGCCGGCTGGCCGCCGCCGCCGCGGCGGCGCCCGACGGGTTCACGGTCCACCCGAAGCTGGTGCGCCAGTTCGAGCAGCGCGACAAGGTCGTGGCGGACGGCGAGGTGGACTGGGCGCTCGGCGAGGCGCTGGCCCTTGGATCCCTGCTCCTCGAGGGCACCAACGTTCGCCTCACCGGCCAGGACACCCGCCGCGGCACGTTCTCCCACCGGCACGCGGTGCTCGTGGACTACGCCACCGGGGCGGAGCACGTCCCGCTCGCCCAGCTCGGCGGAGGCCGGTTCACGGTGCGCGACTCGCTGCTCTCCGAGTACGCGGCGGTCGGGTTCGAGTACGGCTACTCGGTGGTGGCCCCGGACGACCTGGTTGCCTGGGAGGCGCAGTTCGGTGACTTCTGGAACGGTGCCGAGATCATCGTCGACAACTTCCTGGTGGCGGCGGAGGACAAGTGGGGGCAGCAGTCCGGGCTGGTGCTGCTGCTTCCCCACGGGTACGAGGGCCAGGGGCCGGAGCACTCGTCGGCGAGGATCGAGCGGTTCCTGACCCTGTGCGCCCGGGGGAACATCCGGGTGGCGGAACCGACCACGGCGGCCCAGTACTTCCACCTGCTGCGCTCGCAGGTGCGCACGCCCGTCCGCCGGCCCCTGGTGGTGTTCACCCCGAAGTCCCTGTTGCGGGCCAGGCAGGCTCGCTCGCCCATCGGGGCGTTCACCGCCGGATCGTTCCGCGAGGTGATCGACGACCCGGCCGCCGCCAGCGAGGGGTTCGACCCCGCCGGGGTGACCAGGGTGGTGCTGTGCGCCGGCAAGGTCGCCTATGACGCCCTGGCGTGGCGGGACGAGCGCTCCGGCGGAGGCGACCAGGTTGGGGTGGCGGTGGTCCGGGTGGAGCAGCTCTATCCCTGGCCGAAGCAGGCGATCGCCCAGGTCCTGGCGGGGTATCCGAACGCCTCCGAGGTGGTCTGGCTCCAGGAGGAGCCGGAGAACATGGGTGCCTGGAATTTCGTGCACGGCCGGTTGCACGCCCTGCTCCGCGAAAGCCATTCCCTCCGCCACGTCAGCCGGGCGGAGTCGGCCAGTCCGGCATCGGGGAGTGCCGCCCTCCACCGGCTCGAGCAGGAGGACGTGCTCCGCCGCGCCGTGGGCTGACCGGGCCCGGTCGGTGAGCCGGTCTGCCGGCCGGCTCACCGGGGATCGCCGCCGGGTGTCGGTCCAGATGCTTGACTAGACGGGACCATGCCGAACCAGACACCACCTCGAAGGCGCGTCGTCGTCGACGGCTCGAACATCGCCACCGAAGGTCGGTCCCTCCCGAGCCTCGCCCAGCTCGACGAGGCGATCCGGAGCTTCCTCGATGAGTTCCAGGGGTTCGGGACCTCGGATGTGACCGTGGTCGTCGATGCCTCGTTCGGTCACCGCATCGACCCGTCGGAGGTGCCCGCGTTCGAAGAGGCTGTGCTCCACGGCGAGATGGTGACCCCGCCGGCGGGCGCGGTCGGCCGGGGCGACGGGTTCATCCTCCGGATCGCGGAGAAGTCGGGGGCGCTCGTGCTCTCCAACGACTCGTTCCAGGAGTTCCACGCCGAGCGACCGTGGCTGTTCGAGGCGGGAAGGCTGATCGGCGGCAAGCCGGTGCCGGGAGTGGGGTGGATCTTCACACCCCGTACCCCGGTCCGGGGTGCCATGAGTCGGACGGTCACCGGCAAAGCACGTCGGGACGACCGTTCCAGAGGAGAGGGGCCGGAACGAAGCGAAGCGGGGTCCGCCGATGGACCGGCGGAGCCGGTCGCCGACGGGGGCGGAGCAGTTGCGGGCGAACGTGTCACGAAGAAGGCAGCCAAGGGGGATCGGGGAACCAAGTCGGCCGGGGCGAAGAAGGTGGCCAAGGCGGCGAAGGTCGCGAAGCCGGTAGGCGAGCGCAAGGCGGCGAAAGCCGGGGCAGTCGAACCCGAGGAAGTGACCGAGGCGCCGAAGGCGGCCAAGGCGCCGAAGGTGGCCAAGGTGGCTAAGGCGCCGGAGGTGGCCAAGGTGACCAAGGTGACCAAGGCAGCCAAGGCAGCCAAGGCAGCCAAGGCCGGGCAGGTGACCAAGGCAGCCAAGGCAGCGAACGCCGGGCAGGTGACCAAGGCAGCCAAGGCAGCTAAGGCGGTCGAGGTGGCAGAGGTTCCGAAGGTGGAGGGGGCAAAGGCGACGAAGGCAGCCAGATCGGCCAAGTCGATCCAGGCGGCCCAGACGACTCAGACGACTCAGACGACCGAGGCCGTGCAGGCCGCAACGTCGACCGGAGCCCTCAACGACCCGCTCACCTTTCTGACGTTCGTCGCCGATCACCCGGTGGGCAGCGTGTTCGACGGGACGGTGGTGTCGTTCACCTCGCACGGGGCCCACGTCGACGTGGGCGCCATGCGGTGTCACATCCCGCTCCGCAGGCTGGGGGATCCTGCCCCCACCCGGGCGCGCGACGTGCTGGCCAAAGGGGAGACCCGGCCCTTCGTCCTGGTGTCGCTGGACGCGGCCGGCCGCCGCGCCGAGCTGGGGCTCCCCGGCTTCGCCCCCTGACCCGCTCCGGGACCCGCGGCCTGCGGGTGGGACCCGGTAGCCTCGTCACTCGTGCGCGCCGACGACTACCTTCCCCACCGTCCCCCGTTCCTCTTCGTGAGCGAGCTCCGGTCGGTCGACCCGGGGAAGTCGGCCACCGGATCGTGGGTGCTGACGGGAAGCGAGGAGTTCTTCGCCGGCCACTTCCCCGGACGGCCGACCCTCCCCGGGGTGCTCATGGTGGAGGCGCTGGCCCAGCTGGGCGGTATCGCGGTGCTGGCCGACGACCGCTTCGCCGGCAGGTTGCCACTCTTCGGCGGGATCGAGCGTGCCCGCTTCCGGCGCCAGGTCGTCCCCGGCGAGGTCCTCGATCTCGAGGTGTCCCTCGGCCGCCTGTCGGCGCGGGCGGGAAAAGGGACCGGACGCGCCACCGTCGGCGGTGAGCTGGCCTGCGAGGCGGAGCTGCTCTTCGTGCTGGTGGACGGGATCGGATCCTGAACGTGCGCATCGCCACCTGGAACGTCAACTCGTTGACCGCCCGGCTCTCGCGCGTGGTGGAGTGGATCGGCTACGCCCAGCCCGACGTGCTCTGCCTCCAAGAGACCAAACAGGCCGACAGCGCGTTCCCGCACGGGGCGTTCGAGCAGCTCGGCTACCAGTCTGCGCACCACGGGGACGGTCGGTGGAACGGGGTGGCGATCGTCAGCAGGGTCGGGCTGGATCAGGTCTCGACCGGCCTGGGCTCGCCGCACGACGGGGAGGGGACGCGCCTCATCTCGGCCGATTGCGGCGGGATCCGGGTCTTCTCCGTCTACGTGCCGAACGGCCGGAGCCTCGAGGACGAGCACTACGCAGCCAAGCTCGCCTGGCTGGCCGCCCTCGGTCGGCTCCTGGCCGACTCGGCGAGCCCGTCCGACCCGGTGGTCGTCTGCGGCGACTTCAACGTGGCCCCGGAAGATCGCGACGTCTGGGACATCGGACACTTCGACGGGATGACTCACGTGAGCGGACCCGAGCGGGCTGCCCTGGCCGCGCTGGAAGACTGGGGCCTGGTGGACACGTTCCGCCGGCTCTACCCGCAAGAGGGGCTGTTCAGCTGGTGGGACTACCGGGGCGGCGCCTTCCATCAGCATCGGGGGATGCGGATCGACCTCGTCCTCGCCACACGGCCGCTGGCCGAGGTGGCACGGTATGCCCTGATCGATCGGGCGGCCCGCCGGGGGGAGAAGCCCTCGGACCACGCTCCGGTGTTCGTGGACTTCGCGTGGGACGGCGTCGGCGAAGCCGCCGGCGGGATCAGCTCCGGGCCGGGGTCCGTCGAGGCGCTGCACTCAGGGGCTGAGCGCCGCCCGTAGTCGGGCGATCCGCTCGGACGCATCCACCGGCGCCGCCGTGCGGCCTTCTCGGGAGAAGCGGGCGACGTCGGCGAGCCAGGGGGACGGAGCCCGCTCGAACGACGGACCAGCCCCGATCCGGCGGCGCCGGGCCCACGAGCACGAGAGCTCGTCCCGGGCGCGGGTGAGCGCCACGTAGAGCAGCCGGCGCTCCTCGGAGCGGGCGGGTCCGGACGTAGCGTGGACGATGGGGACGAACCCGTCCTCGACGCCCACGACGTGGACGACGGGCCATTCGAGCCCCTTGGCCCGGTGGAACGTGGTGAGCTCCACTGCGTCGCCCGGTGGGCCGGTACCCACCGGCCGGCCGGCCGGGGTGGGACCGCCCACCGTCGCCACCGGGATGCCGGCCGAGCGGAAGGTGGAAGCCAGCACGAGCAGCTGGTCGTTGGTGCGCGCCAGCACCGCGTGGTCCGACCACGGCCGTACCGCCCCGGTCGAGCGCAGCAGCGCGGTCGCCACCCCCTCCGCCTCGGCACGCTCGTCGTCGTACGCGGTGACGACGGGTAGGACACCGTCCGGGCGGGTGGCCTTCGCCGCGCCCCGGGCCTCGGGGCCGAGAGCGGCGGCGGCGGCGGCCACGATCTGGGGCGTGGAGCGGTGGTTTTCGCCGAGACGGATCGCCTCCATGCCGGGCACCAGCGAGGGGAGGCGCTCGATGATCCCGGGGTCGGCACCGTTCCACCCGTAGATGGCCTGGTCGGGGTCGCCCACGGCGAAGAGATCGCCCCTGCCCCCACGGAGCGCCTCGAAGAACCGGAACTGGGCGGGATTGACGTCCTGGAACTCGTCGATCGAGAGGTGGCGGTACCGCCAGCGTGCCGCCCGGGAGAACGCCTCGTCCTCCTCGAGCAGGGCGGTGGCACGGGCCAGCACGTCGTCGAGGTCGACCATGCTCGCCCGCTCCAGGCTTCGTTGGTAGGCCCGATAGGCATCCGTGACCAGGGGGACGGGAACCCCGGCCGACCTGCCGGCCTCGTCGGCGGCGGCCGCGTAGGCCTCGACGCCCAGGCCGCGCGCTTTCGCCCAGCCGATCTCGGCCGCCACCGCCGGAGCGAGCGACGGGTCGCCCACCACCCGACCGACGATCCCGACCGGCTGTTCGGCGATCCGCGGGAGCGGCCGGCCGTTGTCGAGGGCGTGCCGTCGGAGCAGGCGGAGCGCGAACTGGTGGAGGGTGCCCACCCGGACGCCGGGACCGGGTGGCGCCCCGTCCGTGGCGGGCCGTGCCACGGCCACGCCGTACCCTTGCAGGCGCTGGCGCAGCTCTCCGGCGGCCTTGCGGGTGAAGGTGCACACTGCGGTGTGCTCCGCCCCGGCTGATCCGTCGCCGAGGCGGACCGCCACCCGCAAAGCCAAGACCCGGGTCTTCCCCGACCCGGCCCCGGCCTGCACGCAGACCGCTGTTGACCGGGTCAGGACGGCCTGTCGTTGTGTCGGGGTGAGCCCGGCCACGGCACGCTCGAGCCGGACCGGGCCGTCGCCGGCCGACGCGGCGTCGGCACCGCGATCTCCGGCCGGGGCACCGCCGAGATCCTTCCCGATCTTCCAGGAAGGACCCCCGTCCAGGGGATCGACGCGTTCCACGGGAGCCGAGGCTATCGCTAGGGTGTGCCGGTGCTGACGTCGTTCGCCGGTGGTGACCTGTTCGGCGGAGCCTGGGGTACCGGCACCCCGTCAGTGGTGGCTCTCCACGGATGGCAGCGGACCCACCGGGACTTCGCCCCGGTCTTCGCTCCGGCGAGCTTTGCCGACCGTCACGCGGCGATCGCTCCGGACCTGCCCGGGTTCGGGGCGACCCCGGCGCCACCGGAGGCGTGGGGGACGCCGGAGTACGCCCGTCACCTGCTCTCGCTCTTCGACGGGACCGACAGGCTGGCCGAGCGCATCACCCTGGTCGGCCACTCGTTCGGCGGTCGGGTGGCGGTGCGGCTGGCCACCATGGTGCCGGACCGGATCGAACGGCTTGTCCTCACCGGGGTCCCGCTGGTCGACCGCGCCGACCGGCGGGCGACGCCCGCACCGACGTACCGCATCGCCCGCCGGCTGCACCGTATGGGGCTGGTCGGGGATGCCCGGATGGAGGCGATGCGCCAGCAGTACGGGTCCCCCGACTACCGGGCGGCGCACGGGGTGGTGCGCTCCGTCTTCGTGCGCACCATCGCCGAGGAGTACACCGGAGACATGGCTCGGATCGCCTGCCCGGTGGTGCTGGTGTGGGGAGGGGAGGACACCGAGATCCCGCCGGAGGTGGCTCGCAGGGCAGTCCGGCTGTTCCCGGAGGCCACCCTCAGCGTCGTCCCCCACTGTGGTCACCTCGTCCCGCTGGAGGCACCCGATGCCTTGCGGGAGGCGGTGATCGACGGGGACGCCCCGGCTCCCGGGGGTGGTGGGTGAGCGGGTCGGAGGCGGCCGGCGCGACGGCCTGCCTCCTCGCCTGCCTCCCGGCAGGGGCACGTTGGCTGCGGGTGGCACAACGGGAGCACTACCTCGCCGGTTCGTCCTCGCGCTTCGCGTTCCGTTGGTGGCTCCGGATCCCGGCCAACGCCGTCCTCGCTGTTGCGGGGGTGGCGGGGGCTGGGGCCGCGTTCCGGTGGCCGTTGGCGGCCCTGGCGACCGCGGCGGTGATCGCCGCCGGTCCGGTCGGGCTCGCGCTGCGCGGGAGGACGTCGCCGCTGGCCTGGACCAGGCGCCTGCGGACGCTGGCGGTGGTGTGGATCGCCGTGGAGCTGGTCGTCGTCGCCGTGGGATTCGTCGTCGGCGGCAGGTGGACCGCCCCGATCGCCGCGGTCGCTGCGTTGGCGGTCCCGCTCGCGGTCGACCTCGCCTGTGCAGTGACCGCGCCGGTCGAACGGAGGCTGTCGTCCCACTTCGTGACCGATGCGGCGGCACGGCTCCGGCGCGTCGACCCGGTGGTGGTCGCCATCACCGGGTCCTACGGGAAGACGTCGACAAAGAACCACGTGCTCCACCTGGTGGGCGGTTCGCGGACGGTGGTGGCCACGCCGGCCAGCTTCAACAACCGGGCGGGGCTGGCCCGGTCGGTCAACGAGCATCTCGCCGACGGGACCGAGGTGTTCGTGGCCGAGATGGGGACCTACGGTCCCGGGGAGATCGCGGACCTCTGCCGCTGGTGCCCGCCGACCGTCTCGGTGATCACCGCAATCGGTCCCGTCCATCTCGAGCGGTTCGGTTCCGAGGACCGCATCGTGGCGGCCAAGTCGGAGATCATCGGGACGGCGAGGGACATCGTGCTCCAGGTCGACGACCTGCGACTGGCGGCGCTGGCCGGTCGCCTTACCGCCGCCGGTCGCCACGTCGTCCGGTGCTCGACGTCCGACCCCGCCGCCGACGTGTGCGTGGCGGTGGCGGCCGCCGACGCGCCCCCGGCTCCGGGAGAGGGAGCCCTGCGGGCGACGGTGTCGATCGGCGGCACGGTGGTGGTGGACCGGCTCGTCGTCCCGACCGGCGTGCAGCCCGCCAACCTGGCGTGCGCGATCGGGGTCGCCCGGTCCGTGGGGGTCGAGGTCGCCGCGATCGCCGCCCGGCTGGCCGACCTGCCGTCGGTGGCCCACCGGCTCCAGGCCATGCCGGCCCCGTCGGGTGCCACCATCCTGGACGACACGTACAACGCCAACCCGGCAGGGGCGGAGGCCGCTCTGGCCGCCCTGGCTGCCCTGGGGGGGTCGGGGCGGCGGGTGGTGGTCACGCCGGGGATGGTCGAGCTCGGCCCCCGTCAGTTCGAGGAGAACCGCCGGTTCGGCGCGGCGTGCGCGGCGACGGCCGACGACCTGGTGGTGGTGGGACGGACGAACCGTCGAGCCTTGGTGGCCGGGGCGGCGGTGGGTTCCGACCGCCCGGACGCGCCGCGGGTGGTGCGGGTGGCGCACCGCGAGCGGGCGGTCGGATGGGTGCGTTCCCACCTGGGTCCGGGTGACACCGTGCTGTACGAGAACGACCTGCCGGACCACTACCCTTGATCGACCGGACCGGGGACGTGGCGGAGCCCCCCGGTCCGTCCACTCGATCGGAGGAGAACGCCACCGTGTCCACTGTCGCCGTCATCATGGGAGGGCCGTCACCCGAGCACGACGTGAGCGTGCTGACCGGGCTGCAGGCGGCACGAGCCCTGGCCGGGGAGCGAACGGTCCGCGCCCTCTACTGGTCGAAGACGGGGGAGTGGTTCGAGGTGGACCCGGGTCTCGAGGCCGAGGCGTTCCTGGACGGGGTCCCGAGGGCAGCCACTCCGCTCCGCTTCGAGGCGGGACCAGGGGGGGGGTTCAGCACGGTCGGCGGTCGGATGGGTCGGTCACGCGGGATCGAGATCGACGCCGCCCTGGTCTGCTGTCACGGAGGCCCGGGGGAGAACGGCACCCTGCAGGCCGCGCTCGACCTGGCCGACCTCCGGTACACGGGCCCGCACGCGCCGGGAGCGGCGCTCGGGATGGACAAGCTGGCGTTCGGGGCGGTCGCCGCCGCGTCCGGCCTTGCGACCCTCCCGAGAGTGCTCCTCACCCCCGACGGGGCGGATCCCGCGTTCGGGGGGCCCTACATCGTCAAGCCGAGGTACGGCGGGTCCTCGATCGGCATCGACGTGGTCGCCGACCTGGCCACGGCCCGGGCACGCCTCGCCGTCAACCCGCACTTCCGCTCCGGCGCGGTGCTCGAGCCCTACCGCCCCGACCTCGCCGACCTCCAGATCGCCGTGCGGACCTGGCCGTCGCTGCAGCTCTCCGCCGTCGAGCGGCCGTTGCGGAGCCCCGGGTCCGGGGACATCCTCGACTACCGGGACAAGTACGTCGCCGGCGAGGGCATGGCGGGTGCGCCCCGGGAGCTTCCGGCCCGGATCCCCGACAGGCTCGAGCAGAACCTCCGTGCCGCCGCGGTCTCGGTCGCCACCATCGCCGACGTGAGGGGCATCGCCAGGATCGACTTCCTGGCCGACGACGAGGGCTTCTTCGTCAACGAGATCAACACGATCCCCGGGTCGCTCGCCCGCTACCTCTGGGTCGACCCGGTGGTCCCCTTCGCCACGCTCCTGGCCGATCTCCTGGGCGAGGCGGAGGCGCGTCCGACCCATGGCTACACCGCCGCCGGCGCCGATGCGTCCGTGCTGCGCTCCGCCGGGTCGATCGCCGGAAAGCTGGGCTGAGCACGCGGTGCCCCCCCTGCGCCCGATCTACGCCGGCGAGGTGGTGGTGGTCGAGGTCGCCCCGCACTGGCTCGCCATCGCCGGTCCGTTGACGGCAGCGGTCCTGGTGGTCGGCGTCGCGGTGGGACTCGACGTGGGCTTTCCCCGGACATCCGTGGACCTGCACTGGGTCGAGGCGCTCGCCGCCGCCGTGCCATTGGCCTGGTTCGTGGTCCGGTTCGTCCGCTGGCGGAGGACCAGCCTGGTGATCACCTCGGTGCGGCTCGTCGGACGGTCGGGAGTCGTGACCCGCCGGGAGTGGGAGATCCCCCTGGCCGAGATCGAGCGGGTGGACGCCATGCAGCCGTTCCTGCAGCGCTTGGTCGGTGCCGGATGGATCGAGCTCACCCTCACCGGCGGCCGGGGTGTCCGGATCGTGGAGGACGTGCGCAAGCCGGCGGTAGTGCAGCGGGTGGTCAGCCGGAGGATCCCACCGCCTGCACCGGACCGGCGTTCGGAGTGAGCGCCGACCCGTCGGCCCCGCGGTGGGCTGCGGTGCCGTCCACGCTCCGCACCCGCCACGCCGGCGTGGGGAACGCGGCGAGGTCGACCGCCCCCGGTCGGGCGAGCGCCACCACGCAGCCGCCGAACCCCGCCCCGGTCGATCGGGCGCCGTAGACCCCATCGAGCGCGGTCAGTCGTTCGACCAGCTCGTCGAGGGTCGGCGTCGAGACCTCGAAGTCGCCCGCGAGGCTGCGGTGGCTCTCGACCATGATCCGTCCTGCCACCTCCGGCTCGTCGGACTCAAGTGCCTCGGCCATCTGCCGCACCCGCTCGCATTCACTGACCACGTGGCGCGCCCGTCGCTCCAGGAGCGGGTCGCGGAGCCCGGCGATGTCGTCGGCGGCGGCGAGGCCCAGGGGACCGATGACCGCAGCGGCCGCGTCGCACTCGGCCACCCTGGCGGCGTACCGGCCGTCCCGGAGGTCGCGTCGCGTCCCCGAGTCCACGATGACGATCTCGACCTCGGCGGGAAGGGAGACGTGGTCGAAGGCCGATCGGGCGAAGTCGACGAGCATCGCGTGCCCTGCCCTACCTCCGGCGCAGACCAGGGGGTCCATCAGCCCGACCGGCACCCCGGCGAACGTCTCCGCCTGGCGACACAGCCGGGCGATGGTCAGCGCGGAGCCTTCGATGCCCAGCAGCTCGGCCAACGCGACCATCAGGGCAGCGCTCGAAGACAGTCCGGCGCCGATGGGGAGCGTGGTCTCGATCCGGGCGACCCCCCCGCGCTCCGGACGGGCCAGGGCGATCATCGCCGCGATCGGCCGCGTCCACGGAGGCTCCATCGAGGTGAGGACAGCGGAGTCGAGCGGGATGTCGCGGCGCAGGCTGACCCCCCGTGGCGCAAGCGTCGAGAAGAACAGCAGCTGGCGGGCCTCCGTCGGGGTGAACTCCACCGTCGTCCCGAGGTCGATGGCCAACGGAAGGGCCAGCCCCTGGTTGTAGTCGGTGTGGTCGCCGATCAGGTTGACCCGTCCGGGACCGGTGACCCGTCTGGCGCTGGCCATAACCCCTCCTCGCCGGTTGCCCTCGTGCCGGTTGCCCTCGTGCCGGTTGCCCTCGGATCACCGTGGCTTGGGGGCAGTCCAGACGTCAGGGCACGACCCTGCCGGCAGATGATGGCACGTTCCCGGTCGGGAAGCGTGGGAACCCGGCCAGGCGACCCCGAGCTCCCGACCTACTCGCCCGCGGGTACGAGGTCGGCGGGTGCGGCACCACCCTCGTCGCCGGACCCGACGGCGCCCTCCCGATCGCCGGACTCGACGGCGAGCAGGGCGTCGAGCCGCTCCGCCATGGCGGTGATCTCCGCTGCCTCGTAGTAACTGCGGCTGAGGGTCAAGGAAAGCTGCTCCTGGACCAGCGCCAAGGCTTCTTCTGCGTTTGCCGCGGCGTCGTAGACGGAGAACAGCCGGGCCTGCATCGCCTTGGCGGACACGAACCGGCTGCCCCGCTGGCTGGCCTCTCCGGGGAGCGCTCGGAGCAGGTCACCGGGAGTCGCCTGCCCGGCCCCGCCGTCGCCCGCCGTCTCTGTGGTGCGCTGTGGTTCCATGTCTCGTCGTCCGCCACCCGGAGGATTGGTGGTGGCGGCATACCTCCTCGCCCGGTACAACACCGGGAGGAGGGATCCTCTTCCGACCCGCCGCGGCGGAGGTCCCGGCCGGCCGGTGCGCACCGGACCGGACCGCCGAGACTTGACCGCCGTGCCGCCGCTCGACCACCATCCGTCCATGCGACTCCAGGTGGTCCACCTCATCCCTCCCCGACCCGAGGTCGTGCTGGCCGCGGTCTCGGCGGTGGCGACGTGAGCGGCCCGCTGACCGGTGTCCGGATCGTCGAGCTGGCCGGGATCGGCCCCGCTCCGTTCGCCGGCATGATGCTGGCCGACGCCGGCGCGGACATCGTGCGGATCGACCGCTTCGACCGGGCGACTCACCCCCCGAAGGAGGAGCCCCATGTCGACCTCATGAACCGCGGCCGACGGTCGGTGGCGGTGGACCTCAAGCACCCGGAGGGGGTGGCGCTCGTCCTCCGCCTGGTCGATCGCGCCGACGGACTGATGGAGGGGTTCCGGCCCGGAGTGGCCGAACGGCTCGGGCTGGGGCCCGAGGTCTGCCTCGGACGGAATCCCTCGCTCGCCTACGGGCGCATGACCGGTTGGGGGCAGCGTGGCCCGCTGGCCTCCCGCGCCGGTCACGACATCGACTACATCGCCCTGGCGGGCGCGCTGGAGCCGATCGGGCGGGCCGGTGAACGCCCGCTGCCTCCGCTCAACCTGGTGGGGGACTTCGGGGGCGGGGGGATGCTGCTCGCCTTCGGCATGGTCGCGGCCATCCTCTCGGCCCGGCAGACGGGGAAGGGCCAGGTGGTGGACGCCGCCATGGTCGACGGTGCGGCCGCGTTGACCACGATGGTGTACACGCTTCGCCAGGCGGGGGTCTGGCAGGACGAGCGGGGGACCAACCTGCTCGACACCGGAGCCCACTTCTACGAGGTCTACGAGACGGCGGACGGCGGGTACCTCGGCGTCGGAGCCATCGAGCCGCAGTTCTACGCGGAGCTCGTCGAGCGCATGGGTCTGGGAGGAGAAGAGCTCCCCGGTCAGATGGACCGTGGCGCCTGGCCGGCGATGAAGGAACGGTTCGCGGCCGTGTTCGCCTCCCGGACCCGGGCCGAGTGGGAGGCCGTCTTCGACGGGAGCGACGCGTGCGTCGCCCCCGTGTTGTCGTTCGACGAGGCCAGGTCGCATCCCCACAACGTCGAGCGCGGGACGTTCACCGAGGTGGCCGGGGTGGTGCAGCCGGCACCCGCTCCGCGGTTCGGAGGGACCCCGGGAGCCATCCGGCGTCCACCGCCGAACCCCGGCCAGTACGGGGACGAGGCCCTCGGCGACTGGGGGCTGGACACCGACGAGATCGACGCCCTGCGGCGATCGGGGGCCGTGCGCTGACCGGCGCTCGGGGCGGCCCGGTGCGGACCCGGGTCAGAGGTTGACCACCGGACAGGTGACCGTCCGGGTGATCCCCTTGATGAGCTGGACGCGGCTCACCACCATCCGGCCCAGCTCGTCGACGGAGGCGGCTTCGACCCGGACGATCACGTCGTAGGGGCCGGTGACGTCCTCGGCGGTCACCACGCCGGGGATCGCGCCGACCGACCGGGCCACCGAGGCGGCCCTGCCGACCTCGGTCTGGATGAGCACATATGCGTGGACCGGCACTGGAACCTCCCTCGCGGACGGCACCGCCCGCATGCGTCATGGTAACCCCCGAAGAGTTCGGGCGTACCATGCGACGGTGACCGTCCGGGAGCGTGGAGAGCAGTTCCGGCAACTGGTCCGGACCGCCGTCGCCGACCTCTTCGACCAGCGCCGGCCGTTCGGGAGGCTGGCGCTCACCCAGGTGGTCCTGACCGCCGGCGACACGGTGTTCGCGGTGTCCTTGGCCGGCTCCCTGTTCTTCTCCATCTCGCCCGAGGCGGCCAAGAGCAAGATCGTGCTGTACCTGCTGTTGACCATCGCCCCGTTCGCGGTGGTCGCCCCCGCACTGGGCCCGATGGTGGACCGGAGCCGGGGAGCGCGTCGCGCGATGGTGGTCACGTCGGCGCTGGGACGCGCCGTCTTGTGCGTCTTCCTCGCCCGGGACATCCACTCGTTGCTGCTGTTCCCCGAGGCGTTCGCGATGCTGGTGCTGTCCAAGGTGTTCCTGATCACCAAGGGGGCACTGGTGCCGGAGATGGCCGCCCTGGGCATGCTCGACGTCGAGCCGGCCGCGGAACTCCCTGGGGACGAATCGAGGGCTCCCACCGGCTCCCGGGCGGCACCCGACCCGACCCCTCCCTACGGCACGCCCGCGGTGGGCCCCGGCGGCCCCGAGGTCAGTGCGAAGGTGGCTCCCGGGTTGGCGGCGTTGAACGCCCGCCTCGGCCTGCTCGCGTCCCTGTCCGCCTTCGTCGCTGCGGGGCCGGCCATCGTCGTGCTGAAGCTGGCGGGTGCTTCCGGAGTGCTCTGGTTGGGGATGGTGGTCTTCCTCGCCGGGGGGGTCGCCGCCGCACGCCTGCCGGTTACCCGCGCTGCCCGGCGGTCGGGTCACCGGGAGGGGCGGTCCGGTGGTCGCCCCGCTCCGGCGGCGACGGTGCTGGCCCCGGACGGGAGCAGTGACGGGTGGAGCCAGGACGCGCTCGACGTGGCGGCCCTCTCACCCATCGCCCCCTCTGAGGTGCTGCTGGCCATGCTCCCGATGTCGGTGCTCAAGGCGCTGGTGGGCTTCCTCACCTTTCTGTTCGCGTTCGGGCTCCGGCGCCAGGGGGCTGCCACCTGGTGGTTCGGGCTGCTGCTGGGATCGATCACCGCCGGGGCGCTGGTCGGGGTCCTCCTCGTCGCCCGCATCCGACGCGCCCTGTCCGAGCACCAGATCTTGGTGGGATCGCTCTGGCTGGTGGCCGCGGTGGCCGGTACCGCCATCCTGGTGTCGGGGCGCCTGGTCCAGGTGGTGGTGGCATTCGGCGTCGGCGTGGCCGGCTCGGTCTCCAAGCCGTCGTTCGACGCGCTGATGCAACAGCACGTGGCCGAGGCGAACCAGGGGCGGGCATTCTCCCGGTCCGAGACGCGGTTCCAGCTGGCCTGGGTGCTCGGCAGCTTCTTCCCCGTCGTGCTCACACTGTCGATCGCCACCGGCGACGTGGTCATCCTGGCGGTGGCCGTGGTGGGGGCGCTCGTCACCATGAGCTCGCTCTCCGCGGAGGAGCGGTCGCGTCATATCCGTACGCGACGGCCTGTCAGCGGGCACGGCCGAGCCGCACCGGAGCACCGGACCGGGTAGGTCCCCGTGCGCCCTGACGGGGACCTACCCGGTCGTCAGCGCAGGCGCTCTTCGAGCCGGTCCACCTCTGCCGCCAGCCGGGACGGGAGCTTGTCCCCGAAGAGGGAGAAGTGCTCGCGGATGCTCGGGACCTCGGCACGCCAGTCGTCCAGGTCGACCGCGAGGAGCTTCTCCATGTCGGCGGCGGACACGTCGAGGCCCTCGGTGTCGATCGCGCCCGGAGCGGGAAGGAGCCCGATGGGAGTCTCCTCGGCCCGCCCGGTGCCGCCCACCCGCTCGAACACCCACTTCAGCACCCGTGCGTTCTCTCCGAACCCGGGCCAGAGCCAGCGGCCGTCCTCGTCCTTGCGGAACCAGTTGACGTAGAAGATCTTGGGGAGCTTGGCCGGATCGGCCGAATCGCCGATGCTGAGCCAATGGGCGAAGTAGTCGGCCATGTTGTACCCGCAGAACGGGAGCATGGCGAACGGGTCGCGCCGGAGGTTGCCCACCGCACCGGTGGCCGCCGCCGTCGTCTCCGAGGCCATGATGGACCCGAGGAAGACCCCGTGGTCCCAGTCGCGGGCCTCGAAGACCAGTGGGACCACCGAGGCGCGCCGCCCGCCGAAGAGGATGGCGTCGATGGGAACCCCGGCCGGGTCCTCCCACTCCGGTGCGATGGCCGGGTCCTGAGCGGCCGGGACCGTGAAGCGGGCGTTGGGGTGGGCGGCAGGCGTGCCGGTCCCCGGGGTCCAGTCCTCGCCCCTCCAGGAGGTCAGGTGGTCGGGGACCTCGTCGGTCATCCCCTCCCACCAGACGTCACCGTCGTCGGTCAACGCCGTGTTGGTGAAGATCGTGTTGGCGTGCATCGTGTGCATCGCGTTGGGGTTGGAGTGCAGGTTGGTACCGGGCGCCACCCCGAAGAACCCCGCCTCGGGATTGATGGCGTAGAGCCGGCCGTCGGCACCGAACTTCATCCAGCAGATGTCGTCGCCGACCGTCTCCACCTTCCAGCCGGGAAGGCTGGGGACGAGCATGGACAGGTTGGTCTTCCCGCAGGCGGACGGGAAGGCCCCGGTGATGAACCGGGCGACACCCTCGGGGCTGGTCAGCTTGAGGATGAGCATGTGCTCGGCCAACCAGTGGTCGTCCCGGGCCATCACCGAGGCGATGCGGAGGGCGAAGCACTTCTTTCCGAGGAGCGCGTTGCCGCCGTAGCCGGACCCGTAGGACCAGATCTCACGCGTCTCGGGGAACTGGACGATGTACTTGTTGTCCGCGTCGCACGGCCAGGGAGAGTCCGCCTCCCCCGGCTCCAGGGGCGCCCCAACGGAGTGGAGGCAGGGCACGAACTCCCCTTCACTCCCGAGGACGTCGAGGGCGGCCTTGCCCATCCGGGTCATGATCCGCATCGACACGGCGACGTAGGGCGAATCGGTGATCTCCACCCCGATGTGGGCGATGTCGGAGCCCAGGGGTCCCATCGAGAAGGGGACCACGTACATGGTCCTGCCATGCATCGAGCCGCGGAACAGCTCGGTCAGGGTGTCCCGCATCTCGGTCGGGTCCCGCCAGTTGTTGGTGGGACCGGCATCGGACTCGAGCGTGGAGCAGATGAACGTGCGGTCCTCGACGCGCGCCACGTCCCCGGGATCGGAGCAGGCCCAGTAGCTGTTCGGCCGCTTGGCCTCCGAGAGCGCGGTGAACGTGCCGTTGCGCACCAGCAGCTCGCACAGGCGGTCGTACTCCTCGGCGGAGCCGTCGCACCACTCCACCGACGCCGGTTCGGTCAGCGCTGCGATCTCCCCCACCCAGTCGACCAGCTTTTTGTTCTCGGTGGGCGGCATTGGCAACGGTTCCTCCTCGGTAGTCCGGCGCTGTCATGGAGACGATCACCATGCGACGATCGCAACGCAACGACCAGCGTGCGACGATCACGCAAGCGATCACGCGCAGCACATGCTTTGTTCACCGCGCGTTCACAGATTGTAGCGGTAGCGGCCACCCCGGATGATAGGCAGGGCGGGTGACCGAACCCGCTCCTCCGGCCGGGCGCCGCACCGATCCACCGGCCACCGGTGCAGCCACCGGTGCAGCCACCGACCCACCGGCCACCGGTGCAGCCACGGACGAGTTTGCGGTGATCGAGCGGCTCAGGCTCAGGTTCGAGGTCCCACCGGCGGCCGGCGCCCCGGGCACCCGGCTCGGTGCGGGCGAGATCGGGATCGGCGACGACGCGGCGGTGCTCCGGGCGCCTCGCGACAGCCCAGTGCTGCTGGCCACCGACCTGGTGGTCGCCGGGGTCCACGTGGACCTGTCGCTGTGCGGTCTCGACGACGTCGGGTACAAGGCGGTGATGGTCACCGTCTCGGACCTGGCGGCGATGGGGGCCCGGCCGGACCACCTGCTGCTCTCGATCGCCGCACCGGCGGGAACCGACCTCGACCTCCTCGGGGAGGGGGTCGCCCAGGCGGCCGGAGAGGCGGGCTGCACCGTGGTGGGCGGCGATCTTTCGGCCGCTTCGGTGTTGGTGGTATCGGTGGCGGTGGCGGGCTCCCTGCGGGTCCCGGCGGGTCCCGGGCCGCTCTTGCGTTCCGGCGCCCGGCCCGGGGACGTGCTCTATCTGACCGGACCCCTCGGAGCGTCGGCTGCCGGTCTCCGTCTGCTCCGGTCGACGCCTGCCCCTGGCACCGACGCGACCGGCCCGACGCGGTCGGCGCTGGTCAGCTCGCACCGGAGGCCGGTCGCGCGCCTGGCGGAGGGGGAGGCCGCCCGGTGGGCGGGTGCCTCCGCCTGCATCGACATCTCCGACGGGCTGGCGGCGGACGTCCGTCACCTGGCGGACGCGTCGTCGGTCGGGGTGGTGATCGACGACGTCCCCGCCGCCATCGGGGCCACCGGAGCGGAGGCGCTGTCCGGCGGGGAGGACTACGAGCTCCTCATCGCCGCGGCCGAGCAGGTGGACCTGGAGGGCGCCTTCGTGGAGGCAGACCTGCGTCCCCCCCGTCCGATCGGCCGATGTGACGAACGGCCGGGGCGCTGCCTGCTGGCCGGGACGGTGCTGGCGACGTCGGGATGGGTCCATCGCTTCGGTCCGACGGACGGGAGACGAAGCCAGTCCGACGGTCCCGCCTCCTCAGCGAATCCTCAGGATGTTCCGCGACAATCCGGGTGACGGGATGGGTTCGGTACGTCGATTGCCCCCGGAGGCGCGGACGGCCCGACGCCGGGCCCCTCGGGGCACGGGCGGAGTAGGGCTTCAGTGGTGAAGGGTCGGGAGGTGCAGGTCGCTATGGACATGAGCGGGCGTCGCATCCTCGTCGTCGACGACGAGACGGGCATCACCGACCTGATGACCATGGCACTCCAGCTGCACGGTGCGGAGGTCGAGGTCGCCCACACCGGCAAGGAAGCGCTCCAGGCCGTGGGGTTGTTCCGCCCCCACCTGGTGGTGCTCGACGTGATGCTCCCGGATCTGGACGGTTTCGAGGTCCTCAAGCGGATGGGCTGGGATCGCCACTCCCAGACGATCCCGGTCCTCTTTCTCACGGCGAGGACTGACGTCGAGGACCGGATCCGGGGGCTGGCGGCCGGCGGCGACGACTATGTGACCAAGCCGTTCAGCGTCGAGGAGCTGCTGCTCCGGATCAGGGCGATCCTGCGGAGGACCGAGGGCTACGAGGAGCTGGGGCCCCGGCTGTCGCTGGCCGATCTGGACCTCGACGAAGACAGCCACGAGGTCCGGCGCGCGGGGGTCTCCATCGCGTTGACCCCGACCGAGTTCCGACTGTTGCACTACCTCATGGTCAACGCGGGCCAGGTGATCTCCAAGGCCCAGATCCGCGATCGGGTCTGGGACTACGACTTCGACGGGAAGGTCAACATGGTCGAGGTCTACATCAGCTACCTGCGCAAGAAGCTCGACGCGCACGGTCCGCCTCTGATCCGCACCGTCCGGGGGGTGGGCTACAGCCTGCGCGCACCCGTCCACCCGTCGTCCGACGTCTTGGCAGACGAGAGGAAGGGGGCGTCGCCCGGGTCGCACGGGGACGGTGGGTGATCCGATGACCCTCCGACTCCGGCTACTTCTGCTCCTCGTGGTGATCGTCGCCGCCGGCCTGCTCATCTCCGACGTGGTGACGTACACCTCGCTCCGGGCGTTCCTCACCGAACAGATCGACCAGCACCTGGTCGGCTCCACCTTCCCGGTCGAACGTGCCCTGCTCAGTTCGGCGGGCGAGCCCTCCGCGTCCCCGGGCCGCGCTCCCGGTCAGCAGTTCCCTGCACCCCGGGCGCCCGGGAGCACCGGGACCGCCGCCCCGGGCGCCCCCCACATCCCGGCGGTGAGGCGCGGCTCCGGGCGAAGTGTGCTCATCCCGCCAGGAACCTTCGGGGAGCTCCGTACCGCGAGCGGGAAGGTGGTCGCCCACGCTTTCTTCGACTACGGCGGCACGGCCCCGCCGCCGCCCCGCATCCCGGCGACGCTCCCCGGTTCCGGCGACAGCCACGATCAAGTCGCCGGTTCCAGCGACAGCCACGATCAGGTCGTCTTCTTCACCGCCGGCCAGGCCGGGGGGGGTGGGACCAGCTACCGGGTGGTGGCGCGGAACCTCCCGCACGGGGGCGGGACCATCGTGGTGGCACAGCCGCTCACGGACCTGCAGGGCACGCTCGGCCGGCTCCTCCTCATCGAGGCCGCCGTCTCGGCCGTCCTGCTCGCAGCGCTCGGAGCGGTGTCGTGGCTCCTGGTGCGGCGCGACCTCCGACCGCTGGAGGAGATGGCGGTCACCGCCGGGGCGATCGCCGGCGGTGATCTGAGCCTCCGTGTCAACTCGGTGACGCCAGGGACCGAGGTGGGCGAGCTCGGCTTGGCGTTCAACACCATGATCGGCGAGATCGAGGATGCCTTTGCATCCCGGGCAGCGGGCGAGGAACGTCTGCGCCGCTTCGTGGCCGATGCCTCCCACGAGCTGCGCACGCCGCTCACGTCGATCCTCGGCTTCACCGAGCTGTTCGACCTGGGCATCCGTGACCGGCCCGGAGACCTGGCGGCCTCGATGCACGTGATCAGGGACGAGGCGACGCGGATGGCGACGCTGGTCGACGACCTGCTGCTGCTGGCCCAGGTGGGCAGGGAACGACCGCCGGCGGCCGAGGAGGTCGACCTGTCACAGGTGGTGCGGGAGGCGGTCGCCACCCTGGCGGTGACCGCACCTGATCGGAACGTGGCCCTGGACCTCGGTGAGGCGGTGCTGGTGGCTGGGGACCGGAGCCGGCTGCGCCAGGTCGTCGACAACCTCGTCGGCAATGCGGCGACCCATACCCCGCCGGGAACCGCCATCACCGTCTCGACCCGGGTGGAGGAGGACCGAGCCATCTTCACGGTGCAGGACCGGGGGCCCGGGATCGGCGAGGCGGATGCATCCCGTATCTTCGAGCCGTTCTACCGTTCCGATCCGTCACGGGCGCGAGCCACCGGTGGAGCCGGCCTCGGTCTTGCCATCGTCGCAGCGATCGTGGCGTCCCACGGCGGGTCCGTCACCCTGGCCACCGGTGACGGGGCGACGTTCGTCGTCGAGCTTCCTCGGGTGGCGGTCGGTGGTGGTGCGGTGCCGCCTGCCGGGGATGCGCCCGCGGTGCCAGACAGTCCGAGCGCCGTGACAGGCCCCACCCCCCGCCGCGCGGGCGATCGGGCATGATGTCGTCACCAACGTCACTGGTGATATCAAGGTGCACCCCCGCACCGGTCCTGGTCGGGGGCCGCACCGTCTCCCTCAACCCCCGGATCGTGCCGTCGCACCCCCGCCGAACGCCCCCGCACCACCGGACGCCCCGACACCCCTGTCGAAGGCCCTCGTGGCAGTGATACTGCTGGTGGGCAATGGGGTGGCGAGATCCGCCAACACCACCTGCTCACCCGGCGTCAGACCACTGACGACTTGGGTCAGGAGGTCGCCGACGATCCCGACGACAACGCGTCGGGAGGTGACCGTCCCGTGGTCCATCATGGTCACCAGGTGCGTGGCACCAACGGTGTGGACGGCGGAGGTGGGGACGGTGATCGCCCCGGAGACCGACTTGGTGACGATCGAGATCTGCGCATCGGCACCGGAAAGGAGCTGGAGCCCGGTGCCGCTACTGATCGCAAGGTCGACCGGGTAGGAAGCCGTGCCCGACGAAGACGTGGTCGGCAACAGCCCGATGGAGGTCACGGACCCGTCCACCGCGACACCGGTGGTGTCGGGCGTGATGACGGCCGGCTCCCCGACCTTGACGTCGGCGATCTGGGCGACCGGGACGGATGTCGTAGCCTCGTAGGCACCTGGGGCGAGGATGACGAATGCCGCCTTACTGCTCGATCCGGAGCTCGAGGTCGCGCTGACCGCGTCGCCCACCGCCACGGAGACGGATGCCACCGTGCCGGCGATCGGGGAGGTGAGGTCGGCCGACGCCAGGTTCTGCTGGGCTTCGGCGAGCTGGGCGTCGGCTACGTCGACGGCAGCCTGATCGCTGGCCAACTGCTCGGGTGTCGCGACCGCTGGAGCGGACGCCGACGCCCCGGACTGCGAACCGGACTGCCCGCCGGACTGCGAACCGGACGACCGGGTCACGCCCGCCACTGCCGTGGTGATCTGGCCGGTACCCGGCGTGCTCGTCACCTTGGACAATGTCGCGGCTAATTGCGACTCGTCGGTTGACACCGCCGCCTGTGCCCGCGCTACCGCCCGCTGGTCCGCCTCCGCCTGCTGCAAGGCGGCCAGGCAGGTCGTGGCCGATCCCGTGGTGGGTGGCGTGGCAGGGACGGTGCTGGCAGGGACGGTGCTGGCAGGGACGGTGCTGGCAGGGACGGTGCTGGCAGGGACGGTGCTGGCAGGGACGGCGTGCCCGGTTGACACGACGCCCGACTGACAGGCAGTGGCCGCCGAGGCGAGGTCGGTCGATGCCTTCTGCTGGTCGGCATCTGCCTGCTTCTGGTCGGCCAGGAGCGTGGTCTGGTCGGACGTGACCGCTCCGCTCTGGCCGCCCGCACCCGAGGACGGGCCCGACGAACCCGCCCCAGCGGCTGACACCCCGCCGCCGGACGAGGTCGACCCGCCGGACGCCACGGCACTCGTACCCCCCGACGGGGGGGTCGTTGCGGCGGCGGTCTGGACCGCGGCTGTCTCACTCGCCTCGTCGGCGGCGAGCTTGGCCTGGGCGGTCGCCAGCGCGGCCTGGGCGATGGTGACGTTCGCCTGGAGCGGGGCGGTGTCCAACGCGGCGATCGTCTCGCCTGCGGTGACGGCCTGACCGACGGTGACGGCGATGCTGCCGATGGTGCCGGAGGTGTCGAAGCCGAGGTTTGCCTGGTTGACGGGTTGGATGGTGCCGACCTCGTCGAGGGTGGCGGCGACGGTGCCGATGGAGACGGCGGTGAGGCGGTACCCGGGACCCGACCGGCCCTGGGAGACCCAGACGGCGACGGCGACGGCGACCACCAGTACGAGAACGGTGATCGAGGTAACCCACGAGGTCCTTCGCAATGTCCGGACCGGTCGTCTGATGATCGGTGGCGGCGGCGGCAGGGCGATGGGTGCCACCCCGTCCGCACCGGGGCGGTCAGGCACCGGTCCCGGCCGTCCCACTCGTGTCGCCGCCACCGAATCGGCCGCGCCCGGCAAACCCGGCAGCGCAGCCGTTTGGCCCCGGGGTGCTGATCCCGATCGAGGTGGCCGTCACCGCACCCGTGCTGTCGGCCGGCCCGACGGCGCGTACGCAAAGTCCGACAGCCAGGTCGGTGGCTTGCGCGCTGATCACCTGCTCGAAGGTGGTCGTGGTGCCGACGACCACGGTCCGGGTGGTCGTGACCTTGGTCCGCGGGTTGACCTCTTGGACGGTGATGGTGGGGCCGGAAACGGCGGTCACTGTCCCCGAGGCGCCATCCCGGAATCCGCGCCGGGCGGCCCCGGGCGCCCGGGTGCCCCCGCCCGGGGTGGTTCCCGACGAGGAGCCGGGGAACTGCCCCGACCCACCTGCCGGACGGGTGAACCCGCCACCGAAGCCCCCGCGGCAGCTCCCGTTCACCGGTTGGGTGATGCTCACCGTCGTGGCGTCGACGGGTGCGGTGGCGCTCGGCGTGGTGGTGGCCGACGAGGACGCGCCCTGGGTAGGAATCGAGAACGCGGAGATGCACCCTCCGACCACGACGTCGGACAGGGAGCCGGGGACCGTCTGGGTGAAGGTAGTGGTCGGGGTGTAGGTGACGGTGGTCTGCCCGGTGCTGGCGTTCTGTACCTCGAGCGACGTCCCGGTGATGGCGGCGATCGATCCGGAGGCACCGGGGATGGTCGTCGGTGTGGACGACGCGTGGGACACCGGCGCGGTCGTGGCGGGAGCCGACGAGGCGCTCGACGAGCCACCGCAGGCGGCGAGGGCGAGTGCCGTCGCACCGAGCACCACCGCGGTGAGGCGGGTGGGCCGCAGGAGCCGACGCGGGTTCGCAGTCCGCCGGGCGGGGCAGGGTCGGGACGGGGAGACGGGTGAGTTCATGGGTGCTCCTTACGCTTGGTGGTGTGTGGTGCCGGTACCAGCCGGCGACGCCGGGTCGTCGGCCGCACTGTCCGTGCGGACCTGGCGGCATCGGAAGGGGAACTGGCGGGATGGCATGCGGTCAGTCGCTCCGGAGGGCGTCGATCGGAGCGAGCCGGGCGGCGCGGCTCGCCGGGTAGATGCCGGCCACCTCGCCGATGGCGACAGCGACGACGATCGACCCGCCGGTCGCCCATGCGGAGATGGCGATCGGATCGCTGATGAAGTGGGGCAGGACGACCGCGCCGACCAGGCCGAGGGTTGCGCCGAGGATGCCGCCGACGAGGCCCAGCGCAGAGGCCTCGACAAGGAATTGGCGCCGGATGATCCGCGGGGTCGCTCCCAGTGCCTTGCGCAGCCCGATCTCCCTGGTGCGCTCGGTGACCGACACCAGCATGATGTTCATGATCCCGATGCCACCGACCAGGAGCGAGAGTCCCGCGATGAAGCCCAGCAGGACGGTGAGCGTGCGGTTGGCCGCGTTCGCCGACGAGACGACGGTGGCCTGCGGGGAGATGGTGAAGTCGGCCTCTGCCGGGCTGGTGATGCCGTGGAGGGCGAGGAGCTCGGCGTCCGCCTCCTGGTACGCCGCCGAGATGGTGCTGGACGAGGTGGCGTCGAAGAGGATCTCCTGCACCTGGTCGCGCGACGCCCCGCCGACCAGGAAGTCGGACGCGAAGGTGATGGGGACGACCGCCTCGTCGTCTTCGTTGCTCGAGCTCGACGAGCCGGCCGGATTGAGCACGCCCACGACGGTGGTGGGGCTGCCGGCGATGTCGGTCGTCTTGCCGATCGGATCCCGTCGGCCGAAGAGCTCCTCGGCGGTCGAGGAGCCGAGGACGGCTACCGCCGCGTGCTGGCTGACGTCCTGATCGGTGAGGAAGCGCCCCTCGGCGAGGCTACGGGAGTTCACCGAGAGCCAGGCCGGGGTGGTCCCCACTGTGGAGGTCGTCCAGTTGGCCGAACCGGCGGTGAGCGTCTCCGATCGGGAGATGGTGGGCGCCACGCCGGCGATGTCCGGGGCGACCACCTTGGAGGAGAGTGCGTCGGCGTCCGCGGTGGTCAACGTCGACGCCGTCCCGAACCCTCCCCGCACCCCGGTCGACGAGGTGGTGCTGCCTGGGGTGACGATCAGGAGGTTGGCGCCGAGGGAGGAGAACTCGGCGTTGACCCGGGCCTGGGCGCCCTCCCCGAGGCCGACCGCCAGGATGACGGTGGCGATGCCGATCAGCATGCCGAGGACGGTGAGGCCGGACCGCAGGCGGTGTGCGAAGACGGCCTGCAGACCCGTGCGCATCGTTTCGGCCCACGTCATCGCAGTGACTCCTGAGCAGCGTCCGGGTCGACGACGTTGCCATCTTTGATCCGGACGGTCCGTTCCGCGGCGCCGGCGACGTCGGGCTCGTGGGTGATGAGGACCACGGTGCGCCCGGAACGGTGGAGGTCGCGGAACAGCCCGAGCACCTCGTCGGCGGCGACCGAGTCGAGGTTCCCGGTGGGCTCGTCGGCCAGGATCAGGGCGGGGTCGGTGACCAGCGCCCTGGCGATGGCCACCCGTTGCTGCTGACCTCCGGAGAGCTCCCCCGGCCGATGGTCCATGCGGTCCGCAAGGCCGACTCGCTCCAGGGCGGCGGCGGCTCGCAGACGGCGGTCGCTTCTCTCCACGCCGGCGTACGCCAGGGGAAGCTCGACGTTGCGACGCGCGTCGAGAGACGGGAGTAGGTTGAACTGCTGGAACACGAACCCGATCCGGCGGTTGCGCACCTCGGCCAGCTCCGACTCGTGCAGCGTGCTCACGTCCTCGCCGGCGAGTCGGTAGACGCCACCGGTGGGCGTGTCGAGGCAGCCGAGGATGTGCATCAGCGTCGACTTCCCCGATCCCGAGGGACCCATGATCGCCACGTACTCCGATTCGGTGATGGCCAGCGAGACCCCCCGCAGCGCCTCGACCTCGAGGGTGCCGGACCGGTAGACCTTCCACACGTCCCGCAGTTCGATGACCGGGGTGACGGTGACCGGGTACGTCCCGGTCCGGTCGATGCTGAGCTCTTGGGTGTCGTCGGGCGCGTGGGCGAGACGGTGACCGTTCATCCGCCGAACCCGCCACCAGCACCGGCACCGCCGAACCCGCCGCCACCAGCACCGGCACCGCCGAACCCGCCGCCACCAGCACCGGCACCGCCGAACCCACCAGCACCTGCCCCGCCGAAGCGGCGGAAGCTGATGACAGGGACGACCACCTTGTCGCCGACCGCCAGGCCGCTGGTGACCTGGGTCTGCCCGGCGGAGCTCGTTCCCACGGTCACCGGGGTAACGACGGTCGAGCCACCCCTCACCACGTTCACGGTCGTCGCGGTGGTGGAGTAGTGAAGGGCAGTCGTGGGGACCACCACGACACCCTGGAGCTCCTTGACGGTGATCGAGACATTGGCGGTCGTGCCGGCGTACAGGCCGGGGGGACTCCCGGTGACGTCCACCACCACCGGGAACGTGGCGACTCCCGACGACTCCGTGGCCACCAGCCCGACGGAGGCGACGGTCCCGTAGACGTTGGTGGTCGCCCCCGTGGGGGTGATGACCGCCTGGTCACCGACGGCAATCTCGCCCACCTGGGTGTCGCCGACGGTGGCGGAGACGATAGAAGAGCCGGTGCTGACGATGACGAACTGGGCGGTCGTCGCGGACGAGGCCGAGGACGATGATGCGGCCGAACTGCCGGACGCGGTCGACAGACCTCCGGCACCCCCGGCCGCTCCCGCGCTCGACCCGCTGCCGCCAGTGCCGCCACCCGTCCCGGCTGCCACCTGCTGGCCGACCGAGAGGTTGACCGAGGCGACCGTCCCGGCGATGGTGGAGGTCAAGGTGGCGTCGGCGAGCGAGGTCTGGGCCGCGGCCACCGACGCCTGGGCGGCGGCGATGGTGGCTTCGTCGGCAGCCACCTGTGCCGCGGACGCGCCCGCAGCCTGATCCGCAGCGAGCTTTGCCTGGTCGGAGCTCAGCGTGGCCTCCGACTGGGCCACGGCCGCGGACAGCGCGGTCGGGTCGAGCGTGGCCAGCGTCTGTCCGGAGGTGACTACCTGGCCGGCGGCGACATCGACGGCGGTGACCCGGCCGGCTACCGAGAACGAGAGGTTGGCCTGGCTCGCCGGTTCGATGGTGCCGGTGGACGCCACCGACTGGACGATCGTCCCGGTGCCCACGGTCTCGATCTGGGAGGTCGCCGCGGCCACCGGAGACGGCCGGGTGGCAAACCAGGCGCCCAGCCCACCGCCGACGAGGACCACCGCTACGGCCACGGTGATGACCCATCCCCTCGTGGAGAGGCGCCTGTGACGTACTCGCACTGATCCTCCTTGGATCGCACTCGGGTTGGATCGCACTCGGGGGTCCCCGTCGGTACCCTGGACGGAGCGGACCGTGAACGAACTCCGTTACGACATTCCACGGCGATCCTTGGAAAGACCGTTGAGTTTCCTTGGTACTTCCTGAGAGGTCGAACCGATCCGCGTCCTTCCGCTCGGCCGCCCTACGCTTGCCCCGTGCTGGTGCTCCTCTCTTCGGTGGCCTACGGTCGGTTCGCGTCCGGCCTGGATCGGCCGGGGGTGGAATGGCTGGTGATGGACCCCGACGGCAGCGTGCGACGGGGTGGGGGATCCCCGGTCGATCGGGGGGACGCCGACCCCGAGGTGGCGTGGGGAACCTCGGACCTGTTCGCGAGCGGCGCCCCCCTCCGGCCGTTCCTCGGCCTCGCCCGCCGGGCGCCGGGGCTCCGTTGGTACCAGTCGCCGACCGCTGGCTACGACTTTCCGGTCTTTGCCGAGATGGCGGCAAGAGGGGTGCGGATCACCAACGCGCACGTCAACGGGATCCCGATCGCGGAGTTCGTTCTCCGGTCTGTCCTCGACGAGCTCCAGGGCGCGGCGACGTGGCGGGCGCAACAGGACGCTCGGACCTGGGAGCTCCACGACTGGCGTGAGGTGGCCGGCACTACGTGGTTGGTGATCGGGCTCGGTGGGATCGGTTCCGAGGTCGCCCTCCGGGCGCGCGCCTGCGGCGCCCGGGTCATCGGATGCCGTCGGCATCCCGACGGATCGGAGGCGGTGGACCGCGTGGTGACCCCGGCGGGGCTGGCCGACGTGATCGCCGAGGCGGACGTCGTCGTGCTGGCCGCGCCGGCCAACCCGTCCACCGAACGGCTGGTCGACGCGGCCTTCGTGGCGCGCCTCCGGCCTGGCAGCGTGCTGGTCAACGTGGCACGCGGCTCGCTGGTCGACGAGCCCGCGCTGCTCGCCGGTCTGGGTCGGGGTCGACCGGCCGTGGCGGTGCTGGACGTGTTCGCGGTGGAGCCCCTCCCTCCCGACCACCCGTTGTGGAGCCATCCGTCGGTCCGGGTGACGCCGCACAACGCGGCCGGCGGCACCGGCCGGTACGGCCGTCAGGCGGCGCTCTTCTCCGCCAATCTCGACCGGTACCTGGCCAGCGCCCCACTCCTCAACGACGTGACGGCCGCCGTCCTCGACGGGAGGTGACCAGTGCACCGGCCGGAAGGGCGGGTGGCCCGGACGGGCCGGAGCTGGAGCTGGACCGGAGCTGGACCGGGACCTGGCCGGAGCCGGACTGGAACCTGGCCGGAGCTGGAGCCGGAGCCGGAGCCACTACATTCGCGTCCGTCGAGGGGAGGCGTGATGCCTGGGAAGCGAGTGTTCGGAGTCGTCGGGGCGGGGGTGCTCGCCCTCATGGCGTCGTTCGTCCCGACGGTGGCGCCGACCGCCGGCGCTGCCGCCTCCCCCGGTACGAAGCCGGTGCTGACGACCAGCGGGACCACCGGACTCGCACCCGGGACACCCGTCCGGTTCACGGTCACCGGGGCCGCACCGGGGTCGACCCTGGTGGCGGTGGAGTGCACCCCTCAGGCCCTCACCATCTCCGAGAACGCCTGCGACAACCGACGTGACACCGTGGTGTTCGCCGGAACCGACGGGTCGGCGAGCGGGAGCTTCACACCCACCCCGTCCATCCAGACGGCCGCCGGCCCGGCGGACTGCACCACCACGAGCTGCCTGTTCGCCGTGGCGGAGATCGCCCCGAGCCTGGCTTCGTCAGTGGTCGGCGTGGACGGTCTCTCGTTCGCCCCCGGCGTCACGGCGGGCTCCCCCCCGGGCCCGTCCACCGGCCCCCCCGCTCCGGCCTCGGTGCCGTCGTCGGTGGTGCCCTCGGGCCCGACCATCGGGGTCGGCGCTCCGGACACGGTGAGCCTGGTCGCCGGCGTCGCACCCGACCTCTCGACCGCGGACGCGGTGACCGGTCCGAACCTGCCGGCTGCGGACCTCCCGGCCCCGACCACGCCGGTGTCCGGGCAGGGCGTGGTGGAGCTGACCCTCGACGCTCCGGGGACGTCGTGGGCCAACGTCACCGACCGCTCGGTGGTGGTCGACGTGTCGGTCGACGGGGGCCCCGCGCAACAGATCGTGTGCTTCGCCGGGGCCTCGGGCTTCACTTACGCCGGGTTCACCGGACCGCTCACCACCGGATCCCACTCGGTGACCGTGGCCGTCGACGGTGCGCTCTCCGACACCGGCGGAGTGGTACCGACGGTGCAACTGGTGGCCGCCCAGCTCTCGGTGGTCACCCCGTCCAACCCCTGGTACGACGCGGTGACCTACGCCCCCGTCGTCTACGGACGGGCCGATACCGCGGCGGACGACACGCCCCTGCTCACCTACGCGGTGCAGGGCCAGGGCGCGGCGGGAGCACAGAGCCTGGCCTACACCACGATCTGGACCAAGGAGGCACAGGGGACCGCCTTCGTCCCGTGGCTGGAGTGGGGTCAGTGGGGGAGGATGACCGACATCACCGGAACGGTGTCGCTCGACGTCTCGTCCACGGGAGCCGTGACCGATCCGACCTACAACTGGTGTGGCTGTCAGACCGGCTACCCGGAGAACGAGTCTTCGTTGCAGGAGGTCTCGGTCCCCTTCGCAGGGTTGTACGCGGACGGCACCCACGCGATCGTCCGCAACGCGTCCGGCAACGACTACCAGCTCGACTCGGGGACGACGGCGTTCCGGATGCAGCAGGTGCCGGTCCCCGGCCCGGCGGCCGGGGCGGCGCGTCTCACGGTGATGGAGGCGCATCCGTGGATGTTCCTGGTCTCGGCCCAGGAGTGCTCGCGATGGTTCACCAACGGTTCGACCGACCCGTTCTCCCCCGAGATCGGCGACGCCCGCCAGTACGCGATCGTCGACCTGTCGGCCCAGACGACCGACGTGGGAGCCCTGGCCGTCGCCCTCCAGCTCTCCGGTTCCTCCCAGTGGTACCTCAGCGACTTCGGCAGCGGGTTCCCTCTCCATGCCGGCGGTGGCCGGACCGCGGTCAAGCTCCCGCTGGGTTGGGAGGGTCGTCGGATCACCGGGTTCCGCCTGCTCGAGTACCCGTCGGGACCGGTGCCCTCGGTTTCCGGGGTCACGGCCACCGTGTTCGGGCTGACCTCGGACTTCTCGGTGTTCGACCCAGTGGTCCCCGCTCCCCAGACCGTGGAAGCCGCGGTGGACCCCCAGACCCCGGTGGTCACGGCGGTCGATCCCCGGAGCGGCAAGGCGGGCGGCGGGACGGTGGTCACCCTGGCCGGCGAGAACTTCGGGACGTCCTCCACGGTCCGCTTCGGGGCGGTGCCGGCGACGTCGGTCGATGTCGTGTCGCCCACCGAGCTGACAGCCGTGGCGCCACCGGGGGCCGGAGCCGTCGGCGTGGTGGTGACGGACGCGCTCGGCCCGTCGGGACCCTCCGCTGCCGCCCGGTACTCGTACGGACCCGGGGGCTATTGGCTCGTCGCCGCGGACGGCGGCGTCTTCTCCTTCGGCGACGCCGCGTTCTACGGCTCGATGGGCGGGACCCACCTCGACCAGCCGATCGTCGGCATGGCGGCCTGATCTTCACCAGGCCGGACCGTCCGGGTGCCAACCGGTGACGCGGCCGTCGACGGCACGGCGGTGGAGGAGGTCGAGCGCCCGGGCCTCGTCCGGCGTGACCGGGTCGAAGCGGACCGGATCGCCGGCACCGAGCTGGCCGAGGAGAGCGTGGTCGGGGGAGACGACACAGGCGACGACCGGGTACCCGCCGGTCGTCGCCCGGTCGACCGACAAGACGATGGGGTGGCCGTCCGGGGGTAGTTGGACGGCTCCGAGCACGGTTCCGGCCGACCGCACCGGGGACGGTCCGGCATCCTCGGGATCACCGGGGGTGCGGGGTCCCGGTCGGAGGGCCCGGAGCCGGAGGCCGACTCGGTTGGAGTCCGGGGTGACCTCCCAGTTCGTGGCGAAGAAGCGGTCCAGCCATGCCTGACTGCACCGATGGGGCCCCGCCACCGCGCGGAGCACCGTGACATCTGACCGGGTCGAGATCCCGGCGCCGTCCGGCAGCAGGAGCCCGCGAGGGCGCGTGGGTGGTCCGAGCCCGAGCCGGTCCCCCGCCCGCAGGGCCCCCGGGCCCAGGCCACTCAGGACGTCGGACGAGCGGGAGCCCAGCATCACCGGTGTCGTGAAGCCTCCCCCAACCGCCAGGTAGGCGCGGGCCCCGCCCCGGACCACCCCGAGCTCGGCCAGCTGACCACGTTGCAGCGGGACGACCGCGTCGGAGGGGAGGGAGAACCCGTCGACCCGGAAGGCCAGCCCTGTCCTCCCGGGGGTGACCACGGCGAGGTGCACGGGGCAGCCGAAGCGCAGGACGGGCCCCCTGCCGACGATCTCGAGCACTGCCGCCCCGTCCTCGTTGCCGACCAGACGGTTGGCCAGCACCATCGAGTCGGGATCCGCCGCTCCCGCTTCCGGGACGCCGATCCCGGCCGTCCCGGACCGGCCGGCATCCTGCACGAGGGTCAGCGAGCCCGGTTCCACCACGTCCACCCAGCGTGTGGACCGCGACCGAAGTCGTGGGCGGGGTGCTTTTGCCGACGCCGATGCCGGCTCCGGAGGCTTGGGACCGCCGACATCTCCGTCTGGACGGAACCGCACCGTGTCGCCGGCCGCGAGCAGGGCGTACGGGGCGACGGCCGGATCGAACATCCGGACCGGCGTGTGCCCCACGAGGTGCCAGCCGCCGGGGGTGGCGGCGGGGTAGACCGCGGCGAACCCCCCGGCGACGGCGACGGATCCGGCGGGTACGGAACGTCGCGGGGTGGCCCTCCGGGCGATCCCGGAGAGCGGCGGGGGGAGCCCGGTGAGGTAGGCGAACCCCGGGGCGAAGCCGACGAACGCCACCCGCAGCTCGGCACCGAGAAGGAGCGAGATGACTCGGTCGGTCGAGAGCCCTGCCAAGTCGGCGACAGCGTCGAGGTCCTCCCCGTCGAAGGTGACCGGGAGGACGGTGGCCGGACGGCCCGGAGGAGCCTCGGGGGGCCCGTCCTGGACGCGGCGGACCTGCTGGTCCAGCCACGTCCTCTCCTCGGTGCTTCCGTCGGGCGCCGACCCGGCGGACAGGCGCACGACCAGGGTGCGATCCCCGACGGTCACGTCCCGGACCATCCTGGGAGGCCCACCCGCGCAGCGGACCGCACCGGCGGAACCTGTCGCGATGTCCCGGGCCAACCGGTGGACGACCGCCTGGTCGGTCGACTCGGAGAACTCGACGAGCCAGGCGGTGTCCCCGTAGGGGGCGATGACGGGCGCGGTCATCCGGTGGCGTCGAACGGGCGCGGGCCGGTCCCGTCCGGTGGTGGTGGATCCCCGGCCGGCGGTCCGAGCCGGCCGGGAGCGAAGGCAGCGACCGTGCAGCCCTCCCGGACGAGGGCGGCCCGGGCCTCAGCGGCGACCGCGTCGGCGCCCGGCGTGTCCCCGTGGAAGCAGAGTGAATCGCACCGGAGGGCCACAGTGGTGCCGTCGGCGGCCCGGACGGTGCCCCGGAGAGCCAGTTCGAGGGCCTGGGCGACGACGGTGCGCGGGTCCTCCAGGACCGCGCCGGCCTCCGGGCGCGGGACCAGGGTGCCGTCCCCGCGGTAGGCCCGGTCGGCGAACCCCTCGACGGCGACCACGAGACCGGCCGTGACCGCCGGGTCGATGACCACCGCACCCGGCGGGGCGAGCAGCACCCCGCACCCGACGCGGCGGGCGGCGGACACGATCACGTCGGCGGTGGTCCGGTCCACCGCCATCCGGTGATAGAGAGCGCCGTGCGGCTTGAGGTAGGCGACGGAGCCCCCTGCCGAACCGGTGATCCGCTCAAGGAAGTGGTACTGCTCGACGATCTCGGAGTGGAGGACTGCCGGCGGGACCTCGAGCGGTCGGCGACCGAAGCCGGCCCGGTCGCGGAAGGAGACGTGGGCCCCCACCGCCACGCCGTGCTCTACCGCGCACGCCACCGTCCGGCGGATCACCTCGGGTGTGCCGGCGTGGAACCCGCAGGAGATGTTGGCGCTGGTGACCGATTCGAGCAGACGGGCGTCCGACCGCTGCCACACCTCGTGCTCGCCGAGGTCGGCATTGAGATCGATGGTGGGCACCCGACCAGTATCCAGCATGACCTCGGAGCGAAGAAGGGCTATCGTCTCGGACATGCCGCAACCGCCAGCACTCACCCCCGAACAGCGCCAGGCCGCCCTGGCCAAGGCAGCCAGGGTCCGGCGCGAGCGCGCCGAGATCAAGGAGCGGCTGAAGATCGGCTCGCTGAGCCTGTCCGAGCTCCTCGCCACCGCCGAGACGAACGAGGTGGCCGGAAAGATGAAGGTGCTCTCGGTCCTGGAGTCGCTCCCCGGCCTGGGCAAGGTCAAGGCTCGCCGGCTGATGGAGACGGTCGGGATCAGCGAGAGCCGTCGGCTGCAGGGTCTCGGGAGCAACCAGCGCGACGCGCTGCTCCGCGAGACCGCTCGCTGAGCGGGCCGCCGCCACGGGAGGCCGGAGGCGCGCCGGGTCCGCTCGTCTTCGTCCTGTTCGGTCCCGGGGGGGCCGGGAAGGGCACGATCGCGTCCCGGCTGGTCGCGGCGGACGAACACCTGTGGCTGAGCCGGTCCTGGACGACCCGGCCCCGGCGCCCCGGGGAGCTCGAGGACGCCTACCGCTTCGTGGACCGGTCGGAGTTCCTCGCCCGGGTGGCGTCGGGCGGGTTCTTCGAGTGGGCGGAGTTCCTCGGCAACCTCTACGGCACGCCGGTACCCCACCCGCCGGGCGGCTGCGACGTGCTGCTCGAGATCGACCTCCAGGGTGCACGCCAGGTGAAGCAGAAACAGCGCGACGCGTTCCTCATCCTCCTGGAGCCGCCGTCGCCCGAGGTCCAGGCGGAGCGGCTCCGACTCCGGGGCGACGACGAGGCGCATGTGGCACGACGGCTGGCCGCGGGGGCGACGGAGCTCCGCCTGGGCCGGGCGATCGCGGACGCCGAGGTCGTCAACGACGACCTGGCGCGGGCGACGGGGGAAGTGGCCGCTATAGTGGCTGGGCGCCGATCGGGCGCCGGGGTGCGGCGCGGCGCGCGGCATTGAGAGCGGGGCGATGAGCGCCCGCCGGCCTCCCCACCTGCCCGACCGTCGCATCCCCGACCTGACGTAGCCCGACCTGACGGAGCAAGGACGACCCATGCCACTGAACCGCATCACGTTGATGGACCCTCCCATCGAGGAGCTGCTCGACAAGGTCGACTCCAAGTTCACCCTCGTGGCGCTGGCGTCATCCCGAGCCCGCCAGGTCAACAGCTACTACAACTCGCTCGGAGGGGGGCTCGGCGTGGTCGTCCCACCCCAGGTGTCCTCCCTGTCGGGTAAGCCGTTGTCGATCGCCTTCGAGGAGATCGCCGCGGGCAAGGCGACCTACTCGCGGCCCGATCCGGATGAGGAGGCCGCTCTGGCCGAGGCCGCGCTGGCCGAGGCCGCCGGGCTGGTCGGCATCGACGGTGGCCTGGCCGATCCGGGTCCCGTCGCCTCGGACGACTAGCACCGGTGGTGCAGGCGTCGCCGACCCGGACCCGGGACAGCCCGCCGTTCGTGGTGCTCGGCGTGTCCGCCGGCATCGCCGCCTACAAGGCGGTCGAGGTCTGCCGGCGGCTGGTGGACGCCGGCGTCCACGTTGCGCCGGTGCTGACCGAACGTGCCTCCCGGTTCGTGGGGGCCGCAACCTTCGACGCGTTGGGGTCGGAGCCCACCCAGACTTCCCTGTGGGATGAAGTGTCGCCGATTCCCCACACCCGGCTCGGCCAGTCGGCTGACCTGGTGGTCGTGGCACCGGCCACCGCCGACCTGTTGTCCCGCTACGCGGCCGGCCAGGCCGGCGACCTGTTGACCGCGACCCTGCTCGCCACCCGGGCCACCGTGGTGGTGTGCCCGGCCATGCACACCGAGATGTGGGAGCACCCGGCCACCCGGCAGAACCTGGAAACGCTGCGCTCGCGCGGGGTGGTGGTCGTCCCTCCGGAGGAGGGACGACTGGCCGGGGGAGACCGGGGGGCGGGGCGGATGGCGGAGCCCGACCACATCGTCGAGACCGTGCTCGGCCTCCTCGACGGGGCCGGGCGGGGCCGTGGCCGCGATCTGCAGGGAAGACGGGTCGTGGTGTCCGCCGGCGGTACCCGCGAGCCCATCGATCCGGTCCGCTTCCTGACCAACCGGTCGTCAGGCAAGCAGGGGCACGCCGTCGCCCGTGCCGCCGCCGCCCGCGGTGCATCTGTCGACCTGGTCACGACCGGGCGCCCGCCGTCGGGGCCCGACGTGACGGTGCACCCGGTGGAGACTGCGTCCGAGATGGAATCGGCGATGCTCGCGCTCTTCGAGGGCGCGGACGTGGTGGTGATGGCGGCGGCGGTGGCCGACTTCCGGCCGAGTGCGGTGGCCCCGTCCAAGCTGCGCAAGTCGGACGGGATCCCCAGCTTGACCCTGGAGGCGACCCCGGACATCTTGGCCGAGCTGGGGAGGCGACGCCGGCCGGGCCAGGTGCTGGTCGGGTTCGCGGCCGAGACCGACGAGGTGCGGGCACGCGCCGGGGAGAAGTTGCGGCGCAAGCGCGTCGACCTGATCGTCGCCAACGACGTGTCCGCACCCGGGGTCGGCTTCGACCACGACACCAACGCGGTGACCATCCTCGGAATGGGTGGGTCTGCGACCGAGGTACCGTTGCGGAGCAAGGACGCGGTGGCCCACGCCGTGTTGGACCGGGTGGTGGACCTGCTGGCCGAGCCCGGACGGTCCGACAGCGCCGCGCTCGGCGACCCTGCACCCGACGAGCCCCCGCCCGACGAACGGGCGACGAAGAGAACGGATCCCTGAGTGAGCAAGCGTTATACCTTCACCTCCGAATCGGTCACCGAGGGACACCCGGACAAGATGGCCGACCAGATCTCCGACGCCGTCCTCGACGCGCTGCTCGCCGACGATCCCAACAGCCGGGTCGCCTGCGAGACGCTGCTGACCACGGGGCTGGTCCTGGTGGCAGGGGAGATCACCACGACGACCTACGTGGACATCCCCACGGTGGTCCGCCAGGCGGTGATGGACATCGGGTACGACGACGATGCCTACGGCATCAACGGGAAGACCTGCGGGGTCATGGTGACCCTCGACGAGCAGTCGCCCGACATCGGCCAGGGGGTCGACAACGCCTTCGAGGTGCGGGCGGGGACCGGCGGGGAGGACCAGCTCAACGCCCAAGGCGCCGGCGACCAGGGGATGATGTTCGGCTACGCGTGCGACGAGACCCCGGATCTCATGCCGCTCCCGATCTGGTTGGCGCACCGTCTCGCACAACGGCTGGCACAGGTGCGCCGCGTCGGCATCCTCCCGTACCTGCGCCCGGACGGCAAGACCCAGGTGAGCGTGCGCTACGAGGACGGGCGGCCGGTGGCGCTGGAGACGGTCCTGATCTCCACCCAGCACGATCCGGGCGTGGACCTCGACACCCTCCTTCTGCCCGATCTCCGTGACAACGTGATCCACCCGCTTTTGCCCGCAGACCTCGACACCGAGCACCTCCGCATCCTCGCCAACCCCACCGGTGTGTTCGAACTGGGCGGCCCGCACGCCGACACCGGGCTCACCGGCCGCAAGATCATCGTCGACACCTACGGAGGCATGGCCCGTCACGGAGGTGGCGCGTTCTCCGGCAAGGACCCGTCGAAGGTGGACCGCTCCGCCGCGTATGCCGCTCGCTGGGTGGCGAAGCACGTCGTGGCCGCAGGGGCGGCCGCCCGTTGCGAGGTGCAGGTCGCCTACGCCATCGGGGTCGCCCGCCCCGTCTCGCTGCTGGTGGAGACCTTCGGCTCCGAGAACGTCGATCCGGACCGGATCGCGTCGGCGGTCGAGGACATCTTCGACCTCCGGCCAGCCGCGATCGTGCGCGACCTCGACCTCAAGCGCCCGATCTACCGCAAGACGGCCGCCTACGGCCATTTCGGCCGCAGCGACAAGGACTTCACCTGGGAGGACACCCCACGGGTCGATGACCTGAAGCAGGCACTCGGACTCTGAGCCGGCCACCGGCGGGGTCCGTCCCTTCGACCACCGTGGAGGACGCGCCCCTTCGGGGCGACCGGGTCCGGGTGGTGCGGGTGGTCCCCGACGTGCCGGCCATCCACCGCCGGTTCGACTACACGGTCCCGGCGCGGCTGGACGCGGCCGTCACGGTGGGGAGCCGGGTCCGGATCCCCCTCCACGGCCGGCGCGTCGGCGGGTGGGTCGTCGAGGACGGTGTGGTACCGCCGGACGGGATCACGCCCCGACCGCTGGCCGCCTCGAGCGGAGCAGGACCGGCTCCGACGCTGGTGGCGCTGGCGGAGTGGGCCGCGTGGCGTTGGGCCGGGCCGGTGACGTCCTTCCTGGGGACGGCGTCGCCGTCGCGGGTGGTCCGGTCGGTGGTCTCCCCGGACCGGTCGGGGGAGCACCCGGTGGAGGCAGTGGTGGGATCCCCTGGGGGCGCCTCGGTGGCGATGGTGGCTGAGGCGCTCGGGCAGCGAGGGAGCCCGGCAGTGGTCCGGCTGGCGCCGACCCTCGACGCCTCGTTGCTCGTGCTCGAAGTGGTCCACCGGCTCGGAACGGCCGGGGTGCTCGTCCTGGTCCCGGCGCGCCTCCGTGTCGACCGCCTGGCACAGCGGTTGCGGGGTGCCGGCGTGCCGGTGGCGACCGCCCCTGACCAGTGGCCGGAGGCCGTAGCCGGCGACCGCCTGGTCGTGGGCACCCGTGCGGCGGCCTGGGCGCCTCCCGCCCGACTCCGTGCGGCGGTGGTGATCGACGCGCACGACGAGGCGTACCGGGAGGAGCGGGCCCCGACCTGGTCGGCCGTGGACGTGGTGGCCGAGCGTGCGCGGCGTGACGGCGCCCCGGTCCTCCTGGTCTCGCCGTGCCCTCCGGTGGTGCTGCTGGAGACGGGCCGACTTGTGACCAGCCCGCGTGCCGTGGAACGCCGCGGGTGGCCCACGGTCGAGGTGGTCGACCGCGGCGCGGAGGACCCCCGGAGCGGTCTGTTCTCCGCTCCGCTCGTCCGTGCGCTGCACGATGCGCTCGACCGTCCGGACGGACGGGTGGTCTGCATCCTCAACCGGACCGGTCGCGCCCGCCTGCTGGCGTGCGCATCCTGCGGGGAGCTGGTCCGGTGCACGCGGTGCGGGAGCGCGCCGTCCCAGGACGAGGCCGGAGGGGAGCTCCGTTGCCGCCGGTGTGGTCTGACCAGGCCCCCACTGTGCGCCGCGTGCGACTCCACCCGCCTCAAGCTGCTGCGGATGGGCGTGTCACGGGCGGCAGAGGAGCTGGGGGCGCTGGTGGGGACGCCGGCGTTCGAGCTCACGTCCGCCACGGAGGTGCCGCCTCGGGGCGCGGATCGGCTGGTGGTGGGGACCGAGGCGGCACTCCACCGCATCGAACGGGCGGACCTGGTGGCGTTCCTCGACTTCGACCAGCACCTCCTGGCGCCCCGGTTCGGAGCGGTGGAGGAGGCGCTCGCCCTCCTGGCCCGGGCGGCCAGGCTGGTCGGCGGTCGTCCGTCCGGTGGGAGGCTCGTGGTCCAGACCCGGATCCCCGGTCACGAGGCGCTGCAGGCCGTGGTCACCGCCGACCCTGGGCTGGTCGCCGGATCAGAACGTGCCCTGCGCCGCACGCTCGACCTCCCGCCCTTCGGGGCACTGGCGCTCCTGAGCGGTCCGGGTGCTGGCGACTTCGCCCGTTCGCTGGCCGGGTGCGACGGGATCTCGGTCGGCACCCCGGCCACTCGGGGTCCCGAGGCCGAGAGGATGCTCGTGCACGCCCGGGACCACCGGATCCTGTGCGATGCCCTCGCCGACACGCCTCGCCCGGCCGGCCGGCTCCGGGTCGAGGTCGACCCGACCGACGTCTGACCCCGGGAGCAGGCGGTCGCCGACCTCCCGGCCCGAACCGGATGGCGGGGCTATGGGAAGGGAGGGAACGCGAGGCCGGGGGAAGGAGAGCCGCCCTAGACTGGCTGCATGCCCTCGTACGCCGTCCGGACCATGGGAGATCCCGTGCTTCGCCAGGTCGCCGCTCCGGTGGACTCCGTGGACGGGGCCCTGGTGCGGCTGGTGGACGACATGGTGGAGACCATGTACGACGCGGTGGGCGCCGGTCTGGCCGCCCCCCAGGTGGGCGTGCAGAGGCGGCTGTTCGTCTACGACGTGGGCGACGGACCGGAGGTCGTGATCAATCCGACCATCGTGGAGAGCGCGGGCGAGTGGTACCACGAGGAGGGCTGCCTCTCCATCCCGGATCTGCGCTTAGGGATCGTGCGGCCGATGGAGGTGCACATCACCGGGATCGACCTCGATGGAAACGACGTGTCGATCGAGGCGGACGAGTTCCTGGGCCGGGTTTTCCAGCACGAGGTGGACCACCTCGACGGGGTCCTGATGGTCGAGCGGCTGGACGATGACCTGCGCAAGCAGGCGCTGCGGGTCCTCCGGGACCGCGCGCTCGGTCTCGACACCTCCGCCATGGAGTCCAAGCTGGTGGCCTCCCCCTCCTCCGGCTCCCGGCAGGTCTGACGTCCGGTCGCCCGTCCGGGCACCGGGGCCCGGGCGGCCTCCGGTAAGGTCCCGTCGATGGCACGCCTGGTCTACCTCGGCACCCCCGACGTGGCCGTGGGGCCGTTGCGTGCGTTGGTGGGGGCCGGCCACGAGGTGGCCACGGTGGTCAGCCGGCCCGACCGGCGCCGGGGAAGGGGCGGGGCGCTCGTACCGAGCCCGGTGAAGGCGGAAGCGGAGCGGTTGGGCCTCGAGGTGACCGACCGGCTCGACGGCATCGCCGATCTCGGAGCCGAGCTGGGAGTGGTCGTCGCCTACGGACGGATCATCCCGGCGTCACTGCTCGGGCGGGTCCCCATGGTCAACCTCCACTTCTCGCTCCTCCCGCGCTGGCGGGGCGCCGCCCCGGTCGAACGGGCGGTGCTCGCGGGTGACACCCGGACGGGCGTGAGCCTGATGGCGGTGGAGGCCGGGCTCGACACCGGACCGGTCTACGCCCACCAACCGGTCGCCATCGGACCCGACGAGTCGGCACGGCAGCTGGCGGGCCGACTGGCGGCGCTCGGGGCGCGTCTGCTGACGGACCACCTCGCCGACGGGGTCGCAGGTCTGCCCGTCCCTCGACCCCAGCAGGGCACCCCCACCTATGCGGAGAAGATCCGGCCCGAAGAGCGCGAGCTGGACTGGTCCCTCCCTGCGGTCGTGCTGCACCGGGTGGTCCGGGTCGGCCGGGCGTGGACCCTGTTCCGGGGGCACCGGCTCCTGGTGGTGGAGGCCGCTGTGGGGCCGGTCCCGGCCGGAGGCACGCAGGATCCCGGGGAGGACGCCGGACGGATCGACGGCGACCTGGTGGTGGCCGGGGAGGGGAGCCGTCTCCGACTGATCACCGTGCAACCGGAGGGACGCCGACCCATGGCGGCGGCGGAGTGGCTCCGTGGGGTTCGTCCCGAACCGGGCGAGCGGCTCGGCGGGAGCCAGGGAGCGCACGGCGGGCGGTAGGCTCACGGCCGTGACGAGCCCATCCCCCGGACGAGCGATCCGGGTCGCTCCGTCGATCCTCTCGGCCGACTTCGGGAACCTCTCCGACGCGGTCGCCCGGATCACCCCGGTCACCGACTGGCTGCACCTCGACGTCATGGACGGCCACTTCGTGCCGAACCTGTCGATCGGCCCCCCGGTGATCGCCTCGCTCCGGGCCCACTCGTCGCTCTTGTTCGACACGCACCTGATGATCACGGATCCGGGCCGGTATCTCGAAGCGTTCCGGGACGCCGGCTCTGACGGGTGCACCGTCCACGTGGAGGTCGGTGAGACCGGGCCGCTCATCGCGCGGATGCGCGCGCTCGGGCTGCGGGTCGGGTTGGCGCTCAACCCGGACACGCCCTTCGACGCGGTCGCTCCGTACCTCGACGCGGTGGACCTGGTGCTCTGCATGACGGTGTTCCCCGGGTTCGGCGGCCAGTCCTTCATGCCGGAGGTGCTGGCCAAGGTGCGCCAGGTGCGCGAGGCCGTGGATGCCGGGCGGCTCGAGGTCGAGGTGGAGGTGGACGGCGGCATCGACGACCGCACGGGCGCCGACGCCGTCCGGGCCGGGGCGACCGTGCTGGTGGCGGGGTCTGCCGTCTTCGGCAGGGACGATCCTTCCGAGGCGGCGCTCGGGATCCTGGAGGCGGCCCGGGAGGCCGTCGCCCCGGCCGGGGACGCACGGCGCTGAGGACCGGGAGCGAACTGCGGGATGTCCGGTGGATGCTGCGGGCGGTCTCGCAGGCCGAGGCGGTCCGGGGGCTGACGTCCCCGAACCCCTGGGTCGGGGCCATCGTGGTCCCCCCGACGGTGGGGGAGCCGACCGGACCGGAGGTCCGGGGGATCTCGGAGGAGGAGGCCGATCCATCGGGGTGGTTCCCCGGGGTCACCGCTCCACCCGGCGGGCCGCACGCCGAGGTGGCCGCCCTCGCCAGGGCGGGGGACCATGCCGAGCTGTCGACGTTGTACGTCACGTTGGAGCCGTGCGCCCACCACGGCCGCACGCCACCCTGCACCGAGGCGATCATCGCGGCCGGCGTGCGGCGGGTGGTCGTCGGGACCGTGGACCCCGACGACAAGGTCGCGGGTCGCGGCATCGCCGCGCTCCGCCGTGCCGGCATCGACGTGGAGGTGGGGGTGGCCGGTGAGGCGGTCGCCCAGCAGCTGGCCGCCTACCTCCACCACCGGCGGACAGGCCGCCCGTGGGTGGTGCTGAAGTTGGCGTCGACCCTCGACGGCCGGACCGCCGCCCCCGACGGGACCAGCCGCTGGATCACCGGTGAGGCGGCTCGGATCGACGTCCACCGGCTCCGGGCGCGGTCGGACGCCGTCCTGGTCGGGGCGGGGACCGTACGAGCGGACGACCCGGCCCTCACTGTCCGGCTCCCGGTGGGCGATCCCGACCACCGGTCTGGCGACCAGCAGCCCCGTCGGGTGGTGCTCGGGCGGATCCCTCCCGATGCCGCGGTGCGCCCGGCCCTCGAGGTCTCGGGGGACCTGGAGGGGATCCTCACCGACCTCGGGGGCCAGGGGGTGCTCCAGCTCCTGGTCGAAGGGGGTGCCAACGTGGCGCACGCGTTCCACGCCGCGGGACTGGTCGACCGGTACGTCCTCTACCTGGCTCCCGCTCTGTTCGGCGGCGACGACGCACGGCCCCTCTTCTCCGGCCCCGGGGCCCCGACACTCGCCGAGGTCTGGCGAGGCACGATCCGGTCGGCAACTAGCCTGGGTGACGATCTGCGGGTGGAGCTGGCTCCCCCCGTCACGTAGAGGGAGACGAAGGGTCGATGCCCTTTTCAACAGTGGAGGACGCGATCGCGGCGGTGGGACGCGGGGAGATCGTCATCGTCACCGACGACGAGGACCGCGAGAACGAAGGCGATCTGATCATGGCGGCCGACGCCGTCACGCCGGAGAAGATCGCCTTCTTCATCGCGCACACCTCGGGGCTCATCTGCGTGCCCTTGACCCCCGAACGTGTGGAGCAGCTGGATCTCCCCCTGATGGTCGCCACCAACACCGAGAACCAGCGGACCGCCTTCACCGTGAGCGTCGACTACCGGCACGGCACGACGACCGGGATCTCGGCCGCCGACCGGGCCGCCACCGTCAAGGCGCTGGCCGACCCCCAGACGCGGGCCGGCGACCTGAACCGCCCGGGGCACATCTTCCCGCTCCGCTACCGCCCGGGCGGGGTCCTCAAGCGGGCCGGTCACACCGAGGCCGCCGTCGACCTCGCCCGTGCCGCCGGGATGTCGCCGGCCGGGGTGCTCTGCGAGGTGGTGACGGAGGACAAGGCATCCATGGCCCGCATGGCCGACCTCGAGTCCTTCTCGGAGGAGCACGGGCTCCACCTCATCTCGATCGCCGACCTGATCCGCTACCGGCGCCGCCACGACAAGCTGGTCCGACGGATTGCCAGCGCTCGGATCCCCACCGTGCACGGCGAGTTCACCGCCCACGCCTACGAGTCGGTGCTCGACGGGGAGCAGCACGTCGCCCTGGTGATGGGCGACGTGGACGGCCGCCCCGAGGTGCTGGTCCGGGTGCACAGCGAGTGCCTCACCGGGGACGCGTTCGGCTCGTTGCGGTGTGACTGCGGACCGCAGCTCCAAGGCGCGATGGCGAAGATCGCCGAGAACGGGAGCGGCGTGGTGGTGTACCTCCGCGGCCACGAGGGGCGCGGCATCGGCCTGGGCCACAAGCTGCGCGCCTACAGCCTCCAGGAGGAGGGGTTCGACACCGTCGACGCGAACCTCGAGCTCGGCCTCCCCTCGGACTCGCGTGAGTACGGGATCGGCGCCCAGATCCTGGTCGACCTCGGGGTCACGACCATGCGCCTGATGACGAACAACCCGACCAAGTACGGCGGCCTCGAAGGATTCGGACTCGACATCGTCGAACGGGTGAGCATCCCCCCGTTCGCCAACCCGGAGAACATCGAGTACCTGCGGACCAAGCGGGAGCGGATGGGCCATCTGCTGGAGGGTCTCGATGACGTCCTCTGACGCCACCCTCCTGCCTCCCGGGGCCAAGGAGTCCGCCGCTGCCCGGGTGCGCCGGTCGGTCGACGGCGCCCCGCCGCCCGGCGCCGGGGTCCGCCCGATCCGCCTCGGGATCGCCTGTGCCGAGTTCAACGGGGGGATCACCTACCGCCTGTTGACCGGCGCCCTGGAGGCCGTCGACGCCGCGGACGGTGGTCCTGCCTCGGTGACCGTCGCCTGGGCCCCCGGCGCGTTCGAGCTCCCCCTGGTGGCGTCGGCCCTGGTGAGGAGCGGCACGGTGGACGCGGTGGTGTGCTTGGGGGCGGTGATCCGCGGTGACACCGGGCACTACGACTTCGTCGCCGGCCAGTGCGCAGCCGGCCTCCAGCGTGTCCAGCTCGACACCGGGGTCCCGGTCGTCTTCGGGGTCCTGACCACCGAGACGGTCGAGCAGGCACTCGCCCGCTCGGAGGGGGACGCCTCCAACAAGGGACGCGAGGCGGTGACGACCGCGGTCGGCATGGTCCGGCTGCTCACGGCGATCGCGTCCGGGGAGGGTTGAGGTGCTCCGGATCGTCCTTCCCAAGGGTTCACTCGAGAAGGCGACCCTCGAGCTCTTCGCCGCCGCGGACCTGTCGGTGAGCCGCTCGTCCGAGGTCGACTACCGGGCGTCGATCGACGATCCGCGGGTGGACGACGTCCGCATCCTCCGCCCCCAGGAGATCCCGCTCTACGTGGCCGGGGGGATGTTCGACGTGGGGATCACCGGACGTGACTGGGTGGAGGAGCGGGGGAGCGAGGTCGTCTCCCTCGGTGTCCTGCGGTACTCGAAGGCCACGGCGAACCCGGTACGGGTGGTCCTGGCCGTCCCGGTCGGGTCCCCGGTGACGTCGGTATCGGACCTGGCCTCGTCGGGCACCGGCCGCGACGGTGCAGTCCGCGTCGCCACGGAGTACCCGGAGCTCACCCGGCGCTACCTCGACGAGCACGGGGTGCCGGCCGAAGTCAGCCTGTCCTACGGCGCGACCGAGGCGAAGGTCCCCGAGATCGCCGACTGCGTGGTCGAGATCACGGAGACCGGAAGGGCGCTCCGGGCCGCCGGACTCAAGATCGTCGAGACGCTCTTCGTCTCGCACACCGAGCTGATCGCGAACCCCGCCGCGGCCGGCGATCCGGTGAAGCGGCACGCGATGGAGCAGCTGCTGACCCTCCTGGAAGGCACCCTCGAGGCCCGCGGGAAGGTGCTGGTGAAACTCAACGTGGTGGCGGAGCGGCTCCAGGGGGTCATCGACCGCCTTCCCGCCATGCGGTCACCGACCGTGTCGGAGCTCTACGGCGGTGGCGGCTTCGCCGTCGAGGCGGTGGTCCCCAAGGCGGAGATCAACGTGCTCATCCCGGCGTTGCGGGACCGGGGTGCCACCGACATCATCGAGCTCCCGCTGTCGAAGATCGTCCACTGAGCAGCCGGTGGGACGCCGTCGATGGACCGGGGTGGTGGAGCTCCCGCCGGTGAGGCGCGTGCCGTTGGTGGGCCGGGTGGGGGAGTTCGACCCCGGGCGTGGGATCGGGGTGGTGGAGTGCGGGGAGATCCGGCGGTATCCGTTCCACTGCACCGCCATCACCGATGGATCGCGACGGATCGCGGTCGGCACCCTGGTGGCGATCACCGTCGGTAGCCGCCACGGCGTCCTGGAGGCGACGGCGGTGCGCCCCCTGCCCGGTCAGGCCCGTTCGGACCCCTCCGTGGACGACCCGCTCTCGTCGGCCACCGGCCCGACCCCGTCGGCACCGTCGGCCACCGGCCCGACCCCGGCACCGTCCCCGGTGCCCTCCCTGGATCCCTCGTCGACCGGATGGGTCCCGGTGGTGCCGCCCCCGACGTCGGTGCGCTCGCCGTCCTCGGACGGTGGAGCGGAAGGGGCGTCCCCGCCGTCCTCCGCGTCCTCGTAGGGGTTGCCCAGGATGGTGCGCGCCAAGTCGACCACCACGGCGCTGTCCGCGTCCTCCTTGGTCACCACGCCCAGGAGCGGAGCGGCCAGGAGCCCGGAGACGATCCCCGTCTCGGAGAGCGACTCGGCCTGGACGATGCTCCACTCCCAGAGGCGCTTGACCATGTCCGGCTCGGACGACCTTCGGGGGGGGAACTTCAACCAGCAGTTGACCACGGCATGTGCGATCCCCGTGGCCGCCGGGAACAGCCAGATCAACCGGTAGTTCCCGGTCGCGTCCACGACCGCGGCGGCGATGTAGGCCAGCACCACGCCGACCAGGTTGAACGGGGAGAGGAGGATGCCGAGCCGCTCGCCCAGGCCCCCGGACCGAGGGAGGAGCTGGAGCAGCATCGGGGCGAGGGCGATGAGGTACGCCCCGATGAAGGGCGCTCCGAGGTAGCTGAGCACCACCGCCTGCCAGATGTGGGTGTCGAAGTACTGCACGCCGGCGAGCACGGCGCCGACCAGCGGAGCACCGATCGCCAGTTGGCGCCTGGTGAGGATCCGGGACACGGGGACACCCAGGGCGATGCCGATGAAGAACACGGGGATCCCGGTGGCCAGCCCGGCGATCGTCTGGGCACCGGCGCCGGCGTGGAGCACCCGCTGGAAGAAGAGGATGGCGACATAGAGCGTCGACCCGACTCCGGACCAGAAGAGGAGGGACCCGGCCACGAGAACCTTGGCGTTGGGCCCGGCCAGGATGTCCCGCAGCTCCTGGCGGGCGGGCCGGGCCCGCTGGCCCCGGTCGACCGCGGCCCCGAAACGGGAGGACGGCGCCTCGCGTACCAGTACGAGGACCGCCACCCCGACGAGCACCATGACCACCGCCGCCACCTGGAACGGGAGGTTCCAGGTGGCGGGGTCGTTCTGCTTCCACGTGGTGACCACGGTCGCCTTGATGGCCAGGCTGACCACCGTCCCGAGCACGGTGGTGAGGACCAGCGCCTTCAGCCACCGGCTCCTCCCGAACACTTCGGGGACCACGGCGACGTTGGTGAGCGTGAACACGGCGGCTGCCTGGCCGGCGATCACGATGAAGAGGACGAGCATCCAGTACCCCTGGACGACGGTGAACATCCAGGTGGAGGCGCCGAGGACGATGAGGCTCCCCGCCATGTACGGCGTGCGGCGCCCGACCCGGCTCCGGGTGCGGTCGCTCAACCTGCCGGCGACGGGGTACGTGAGCCAGCTGAGCAGACGGTTCGCCGTCAGGGCGAAGGTGACCGCGAGCGCCCCGCTCGCCCGGTGCTGGACGTACAGCGTGATGAGCACGCCGGAGACCGCCAGGTTCGCCCTGGGGCCGACCAGACCGATCGAGATCCCGATGAAGCTCCGCACCCTCGACCGGTCCATCGGACCGGCCCCGGCGTCAGTGCCGTCCCCCGGGCCGGCGGCCCCTCGTCCCCCGATCACTCGACGGGTGCGGCGCCCCCGGCGCTGTTGCCGGCCCCCGGCGCCGGGTCGTCGGGTGCTCCCGCGGATCCGCCGCTCGACCCGTTCGCTCCGGCGAGCTGTTCCCCGGCCCGCTGGCTGCCGTGGATCTGGACGTACGCCAATCGGAGCTGGCTCAACCCGTCCCTGAGCTGCTCCTCGTTCTCCCCGAGCTGTCCGGAGAGCCCGTCGACCAGGCAGGCCAGTGCGTCGATGGCGAGCCGGGCCTGGGGGAGCAGGGGGGGGACCTGCGACAGGTACACGGCGGCGAGCTCGAACAGCCCGTAGCAGTGGTTGGCGATCACCACCTCGACCGGGGCGTTCGCCAGCTCGGCGCGCATCGCCTCCACCTGTTCGACGACCGCCTGGTCGTCGACTACGGGAGCGCGACCTTGCTCCCCGCCCGCGCCTGTCCGGGGACCGGCGGCGGCGTCCCCCGCCCTGGGAACCGGTCGCTCACCGTCGGGTGTCCAGAGTGTGCTCACGACTGCTAGCCTAAGGCACGTTCAGACGAGGAAGCGGAGCCACCCTGTCGGTGTGTTCCCACCTGGCCACGGGTGAAGGTGACCGTGAGCCGGGTCCATGGAAGCGATTGCCGGCGGAGGTCGGCGTCGTTCCGGTTGCGGCTCCGCCCCTCGGTGCAGGTCATGGTGTTCCGTGACCCCGAGTCAGGGAGTGCAGTCGAATAGCCGCTACCGTCACCACCAACGAACCGAGGATCAACGACCGGATCCGCTCCCGCGAGGTGCGGCTTGTCGACCCCGAAGGTGAGCAACTCGGGATCAAACCTCTGGCCGAGGCCCTGAGCCTCGCCCGTCAGCTCGACCTTGATCTGGTCGAGGTCGCCCCGCTGGCGAGCCCGCCGGTCTGCCGGATCATGGACTACGGGAAGTTCAAGTTCGACGCGGCCCAGCGGGCGAAGGAGTCGAAGCGCAAGGCCGTCCATGTCGGGATCAAGGAGATGAAGTACCGCCCGAAGATCGGACCCGGGGACTTCGACACCAAGACCCGGCAGGTGGCCAAGTTCCTCGAAGAGGGCCACAAGGTCAAGATCACCATCATGTTCCGGGGGCGTGAGGTCTTCCATCCGGAGCTCGGAAAGAAGATCCTCGACCGGATCGCCGACCAGATGGCCGGCTCCGGAAAGTCGGAGTCCGACCCCCGTCTCGACGGCCGCAACATGGTGATGGTGCTGGCGCCCGACAAGCGGGCCAAGCAGTCGGCGGCTTCCCGGGGGCCCAGGGCGGACCAGGGGCCGGCAGGGAAGGACGTGGCAGGCGGGGCCGGCGCTCTCCGGGAGGACGGGTCCGGAGGCACGGCGGAGGCGGACGTGCCGGCGGAGGCGGAGATCAAGGTGGAGCCGGTGACCGACGCCGTTCCGGTCGACGGCGAAGGGACCGGTGCCGGAGCGGCCGGAACGGCGGATGTCGCAGTCCCGGCCGGGGAACCGGCGCCGGGAGCCGCGCAGAGCGAAGGAGATTGACCACGATGCCGAAGATGAAGACCGACAGCGGTGCCCGCAAGCGGGTCAAGGTGACCGGCACCGGAGCGCTCCGGCGGCGCAAGGCCTTCCGGTCGCACCTGCTCGAGAAGAAGTCGAGCCATCGGAAGCGTCGGCTCGCCCGCGAAGTGGGATTTGCCCCGGGCGACCGCCGGCAGGTCGAACGGATGCTCGGCCGATAGCGCACGGGTCGTCCCGTCGGCATCCTGTCGCCGGGACGACCGGCTTCTCCCGTGAGGGGAGGAGCGACCAGACAGTCCGCCCGGGCACGGTCGTGCCACGGGTGCAACCGATCGACAGAGGAAGAGGAGTTCCCTATGGCCCGGGTCAAGCGCGCCGTCCACGCGAAGAAGCACCATCGCGCCGTTCTCGAGCAGGCGCAGGGGTACTACGGCAACAAGAGCCGGACGTTCCGTGCCGCGAACGAGCAGGTGATGCACTCGCTGCAGTACGCCTACCGCGACCGTCGCGCCCGCAAGGGCGAGTTCCGGAAGCTGTGGATCCAGCGGATCAACGCGGCAGCCCGCCTGAACGGGATGAGCTACAGCCGGCTGATCGCCGGCCTGCACGCGGCCCAGGTCGACGTCGACCGCAAGGTGCTGGCCGACCTCGCGGTCACCGCGCCCGACGCCTTCGCGTCGCTGGTCGCCGTGGCCCGAGATGCGCTCTCCGACGCGTCGACCCAGACCGTCGGGGCGGCTTCCTGACCGAGCAGGGCCTTTCCTTCACCCACCAGCGGGTCAAACGGGTCCGCCAGCTGGTGCGGAAGGGAAGCCTGCGACGGGAGGAGCAGCGCGTGGTGGTGGAGGGCCCGGAGCTGCTGGCCGTCGCGCTCGACGCCGGGGCCCCGGTGGAGGCGGTCTTCGTCGCTCCCGGTGGGCTGGACGTCGGCAGCGTTGCCGCGGTGGTCCGCTCTGCCCACGACGCCGGTGCACGCGTCTTCGACCTGGCCCCCGGTGTCATCGAGCGGGTGGCCGGCACGGTGACCCCCCAGCCGACCCTGGCGGTGGTGGAGTTCGTTCCGGCCACGTTGGGCGAGGTGACGGGCGCGTCGATGGTGCTGGTGTGCATCGATGTACGCGACCCCGGCAACGCAGGCACCGTGATCCGGACGGCGGATGCTGCAGGGGTGGATGCGGTGATCTGCTGCGACGGGACCGTCGACCCCGGCAACCCCAAGACGGTCCGGTCGTCGGCCGGTTCCGTGTTCCACGTGCCCATCGTCCAGGGAGGAGGCGCGGAGCCGACGCTGCATGCCCTCGGACAGGCCGGGTTCACGACCGTCGGGACTGCGGTGCGCGGCGGGACGGACTACGTCGGCGCCGACTGGAGCACCCGGACCGCGCTCGTGCTCGGGAACGAGGCGTCCGGTGTGCCGGCGAGCGTGCTCGCGACCCTCGACCGGGTGGTCTCCATCCCGATGGCCGGTCGGGCCGAGTCGCTCAACGTGGGGGTGGCGGCAGCGGTTCTCTGTTTCGAGGCCCTCCGTCAGCGGCGGGACGGGACCCCCCGCTGACGGGCCCTACGATGGGGGGATGGATCCACTGCCGCCCACCCAGGCCGACGGTCCGTCCGGGTCCGTCCGATGACCGGCCGCGGCGCGGAATTGGACGTGGAGCTTCTGGTGGAGAGCGCTCGGGGCGCGATCGAGGCGTCGGAGACCAGTGACGACATCCGGGCGGTGGCGACGGTGGTGATCGGGAAGCGCTCGCCCCTGGCGCTCGCCCACCGCTCACTGGGAGCCTGCTCCCCGCAAGAGCGCAAGCAGCGGGGTCAGCTCCTCAACCAGGCCCGTTCCGAGATCGAAGGGTTGCTGGAGCGGCGGCGCGCCCAGATCGAGGCGGAGGAGTCCCGCGCGGCGATGGAGGCGGACCGCGCCGACCTCTCCGAGTTCGTGCCGGGCACGGTCGTGACCGCTCCCGAGCGGGGACATCTCAGCCTCGTCACCCGGACGAGGGATGCACTCGAGGACGTGTTCGTGGGGATGGGGTTCGAGGTGGCCGAGGGTCCCGAGATCGAAACCGACTGGTACAACTTCGGCGCGCTCAACATCCCGCCGGCACACCCGGCGAGAGGGATGTGGGACACCTTCTACCTCGACCTCGATCCTCCGGAGTCGACGCTCCTGCGGACCCATACGTCTCCGGTGCAGATCCGGTTGATGGAGGGTGCCCAGGCAGCCGGACGGCTCCCGATCCACGCGGTGATGCCCGGTCGCTGCTACCGGCGTGACACGCCGGACGCCCGGCACCTGGCCGTGTTCCACCAGGTCGAAGGTCTGGTGGTGGACGAGGGGATCACGTTCGCCGACCTGGCCGGCACCATCGAGGTGTTCACCGCCGCCTACTTCGGCGCCGACATCCACGCTCGGCTCCGCCCCGCGTACTTCCCGTTCACCGAGCCTTCGGCCGAGTTCGAGATCACCTGCACCATCTGTCGGGGCGCCGGGTGCCGGACCTGCTCCCAGACCGGGTGGATCGAGCTCGGCGGCTGCGGCATGGTGGACCCGGCGGTGTTCGCGGCGGTGGGGATCGACACCGAGCGGTGGAGCGGGTTCGCCTTCGGCTTCGGCATCGACCGGTGTGCGCAGATGCGCCATCAGATCGCCGACATGCGTGTGCTCACCGAGAACGACATCCGGTTCATCCGCCAGTTTTGACGCGGCCGAGCCGGGAGGACCGAGAGGAGAGCAGTGCGCGTACCGCTTTCGTGGCTTCGTGATTTCGCCCCGTTCGACGGGGACCCGGCCGAGCTGGCGGCCGCGCTGGACGATCTGGGTCTGGTGGTCGAGGAAGTCGTGCGCGTCGGCGAGGGGTTGGCGGACGTCGTGGTGGCACGGGTGGAGTCGATCGCAGCGATCGAAGGTGCGGACCGGATCCGCCGGGTGGTGGTCGACGCGGGGGCGGGTCCCGTGGAAGTCGTCTGCGGCGCCTCGAACTTCGGGCCGGGGGACCTGGTCCCGTTCGCCCCGGTCGGGGCCGTCCTGCCTGGTGGCTTCGCCATCGGGCGGCGCACGATGAAGGGTGTGGTCTCGAACGGGATGCTCTGTTCGGGTCGCGAGCTGGATCTCACCGACGACCACGTCGGCCTGCTGGTGTTGAACGACGTCGCTGGGGCCCGTGCCGGGCGCCGACTCGCCGCGACCCTCGGTGTCGAGCCGGACGTCGTGTTCGACCTGGCGGTGGAGGCGAACCGGCCGGACGCCTGGAGCGTCGCCGGGGTGGCCCGGGACCTCGCCGCCCGGATGGGGGTGCCGTTCGAGATCCCGGCGCGGATCGTCGGCTCCGACCCGTCGCACCACCCGGCGGTCCCCGTCGACGGGTGGCCCTCCGCTCCGTCCACCGGCCCTCCCGTGGAGACTCTGGCGTCGCTCGATCTGCAGGACACCGAGCTCTGCCCCCGCTTCACCGCCACCGTGTTCACCGACGTGGTGGTGGGGCCGTCCCCCACCTGGGTCGCCCGGAGGCTCACCCTGGCGGGGATGCGGCCGATCAACAACGTGGTGGACGCTTCGAACTACGTGATGATCGAGCTCGGGCAGCCCACCCATCCGTACGACCTCGACCGCCTGCCCGGCCATGGACTGGTGGTGCGTGGGGCGGCAGCGGGGGAGGAGGTCACGACGCTGGACGGCGTCCGCCGAGAGCTCGGGCGACCGGGTCCCGGCCTCGACGATCCGGGTCGGGACTGCGTCATCTGCGATGCCGACGGGGCTCCGGTGGGGCTGGGTGGCCTGATGGGGGGTGCCTCGTCCGAGATCACGGTGGCCACCACCCGCGTGCTGCTTGAGGCGGCGTATTTCATGCCCATGGCGATCGCCCGGACGTCGAAGAAGCTGGCGCTGCGCACCGAGGCGTCGGCCCGGTTCGAGCGGGGCGTCGATCCGGAGGGGATCGACCGGGCCGTGGCCCGGTTCACCGAGCTCCTCGGTGCGTTCGGCGGCCCCGCGGTCGCCGTCTCCGAAGGCACCCTCGACGCCCGGGGCGTCGTCCCGGCCGCGGTGCGGCTGCCCGTGCGGGTGGAGCGGGTCAACGCACTGCTGGGAGCAGGGTTCACCGGGGAGGAGATCACCGGCCTGCTCGCTCCCCTGGGGATCGCGGCCGCACCCCGAGACGACCGTTCGGGGTCGGGCGACCGGTCCGGTGTGCTCGACGTGACGGTGCCCACCTTCCGGCCGGACATCCGGCCCGCCCCGATGGGGGAGGCGGACATCGCCGAGGAGGTGGCGCGGACCTACGGGTACAGCCGCCTCGCCCGCCGTCACCCGGCGTGGCCCCAGCCGGGACGTCTCACCGCGTTCCAGCATGAGCGGAGGACCCTGAAGGAGATCCTCGTCGGGCTCGGCGCGTCGGAGGCGTGGACGACCACGTTCGTCACGGCGGAAGACCAGGAATTGGCCGGGTTCCGGCCTCCCTCTGTGGAGATCGCCAATCCGCTGGTGGATGCGGAGCGGTGCCTCCGGTCGTCCATGGCGCCGGGGCTGGTGCGGGCGGTGCTCCACAACGCCGAACGCCGCCAGGGCGAGGTACGACTGTTCGAGGTGGGGACGGTCTTCGCGGTTGGGGCGCCGCCGGGGGACGGGCGCGGGCCATCGTCCCCGCCCGTCGAGACGTCCCCGCCCGTGGAGACGGAGCGGCTGAGCGCGGTGTTCTGTGGCGCCGGCGACGACGCGTGGACGGCGGTGGCCGGATGGCACGTGATCGCATCCTCGCTCCGCCTGGCCGGGTGGTCGATGGACGCCCGGGAGGAGCCCGCCGCCGGTGTGCTCCATCCCCACCGACGGGCGGTGTTGTGCGCTCGGAGTACGGCGGGTGACGGGGCGCCGACCGTCGTCGCCCGGAACATCGGTGTGGTGGGCGAGCTCGATCCGTCGGTGGTCCGGCAGCTCGGACTGGTGGGCCGCGACGGCAGGCCCCGGCGGGTCGGCTGGCTCGATCTCGATCTGGGCGTCCTCCTCGACCACGGCGTGACCCCCCGCGCCCCCGACCGGGCCCTCCCGATCAGCAAGTTCCCCACGGCGGACGTGGACCTGGCGTTCGTGGTGGATGCCGCGGTGCCTGCCGGTGCCGTGGAGGAGGTCCTCCGCCATGCGGGAGGTCACTCGGTGGAGTCGGTCACGCTCTTCGACGTGTACCGCGGCGAGCCCCTCGACGGAGCGACGCGCAGCCTCGCCTACCGGATCCGGTTCTGCGCGACCGACCACACCCTCGACGAGGAGGAGCTGGCGGGGCTGCGCCAGCGGTGCATCGACGCGGTGGCACGGCACGTCGGGGCCACCCTCCGCTGAGGGCCGACCGGATCCGGGCCGGCCCACGCGACCGGACGGCCCAGCGTCACAGGACGCCGGCGTCGAGGCCTTCGAGCAGAGTGCGCGTGGAGGGAGCCAGCCAGGGAGCGATGAGCCGTCGGTCGTCCGGGGAGAGGCCGTCGAGGAACGCGTACCCGACGAGCACGAGCGCGTCGGGCTCCTCCTCCACCACGGCGTCCACTGCGGCGAGCGTCCGTTCGAGCACAGGCCGTTGCCGTTCGACCTCCGCCAGTCGCGCGGCGACGAATTCGGCCAGCTCGGCGAAGACGGCTTCGGACCCCGGGTCCTCGTCGCAGTCCGCCACGAGGTCGAGGTAGTGGGGGACGAACTCGGGCACGGCGTCGAGCAGTCGCTCCACCGCCGGGGAGCAGGGGGGGTCGGGGCAGGGGGATGCAGGCATGGGCTGTCCTCCATAGGGGACCGGTGGGGGCCGTCCCGCCCGAGGGTGCGTCCGGCAAGGTCTTGAACGTAGCCACCGCTCCCGTCCAGGGTCAAGCGTCGGTCCGAGGACGGATCGGCAGGGTTCGGACACGAACGGCTTGTATAACAATGCGACTTTGTGCATATACTTGCGCCATGGAGACGGGCCGGTGACCTTCCGGGTGGGCATCGTGGGAGCGTCCGGCTATGCCGGCGTGGAGCTCCTGAGGCTCTGCGCCGCCCATGGGGACCTGCAGGTCGAGGTGGCGGCGGCGTCCGGCCATGCCGGCGTGCCGGTGTCCTCCCACACCCCTTCGCTGGCGGCGGCGTACCCCGACCTGGTCTACGCGGCGACCGATCCCGGCGGCCTGTCCGGCCTCGACCTCGTCTTCCTGGCGTTGCCACACGGGCGTTCGCAGGAGTTGGTGCCCGCGCTCGTCCCCGAGGTGGGCGTCATCGTGGACCTCGCCGCCGACTTCCGGCTCCGCGATCCGGCGCTCTACCCGATCTGGTACGGCGAGGAGCACCGGGCGGTCGAGCTCCTGGAGCGTTTCGTCTACGGGCTCCCCGAGATCGCACGAGAGACGATCGCCCGCTCCCGGTGGATCGCCGCCCCCGGCTGCTACCCCACGGCCGCGATCCTGGCGCTGGCCCCGTTCGTCGGCTCCGGAGCCGCCGCCTCCGACGGGATCATCGTCGACGCCGCCAGCGGGGTCTCCGGTGCCGGGCGCGCGCCCAAGCCGAACCTCCAATTCGGAGCGGTCGACGAGGACTTCACCGCCTACGGTCTCCTCGACCATCGGCACACCGCCGAGATGGAGCAGGCGCTGGGGGCGCAGGTCCTCTTCACCCCCCATCTGGCCCCGATGGTCCGGGGCATCCTCGCGACCTGCTATGCGCGGCCGGTCGTCCGGGTCGGTGAGCGGGGTGCCCTCACCACGAAGGGCGCGATGGAGGTGCTCCACCGGGCCTACGACGCCGAGCCGTTCGTGGTGGTCACCGACGCCCCGCCCTCGACGAAGGCGGTGGCCGGGTCGAACTGTGTCCACCTGACCGCCCGGGTGGACCCCCGTACGGGATGGCTGGTGGTCGTCGCGGCCATCGACAACCTGATCAAAGGGGCGGCCGGGCAGGCCGTGCAGTGCGCCAACCTCGCACTCGGCCTCCCCGAAGGGACCGCCCTACCGAACATCGGAGCCTATCCATGAGCATCACCACCCCCGCCGGGTTCGTCGCTGCCGGAGTGGCCTCGGGCATCAAGGCGCCCGGCGCGCTCGACCTCGCCCTCGTGGCCAGCGACGACGGGCGTGCCGTGCCGGCTGCGGCCACGTTCACGTCCAACCGGGCCGCGGCCGCTCCCGTTCAGGTCAGTCGGGCCCACCTGGAGGCGACGGGGGGGCGGACCGCCGCGGTGGTCGTCAACAGCGGGAACGCCAACGCAGCGACCGGGCGGTCGGGCCGGCTCGCCGCCGAACGGATGTGCGAGCTGGCTGCCGGTGGGCTCGGCGTGGACGCCCGGGAGGTGCTGGTCTGCTCCACCGGACTGATCGGGTTCGAGCTCCCGCAGGAGCCGATCGAGTCGGGTATCCCCGCCCTGGTCGCCGCCCGTTCCGGATCGGCCGCCTCTGCCGCGGCCGCCGCCGCCGCGATCCTGACCACCGACTCGGGACCGAAGGAGGCGCTGGTCCACGGCCCCGGGTTCACGGTGGCGGGCATGGCCAAAGGTGCGGGGATGCTCGCGCCGGACATGGCCACCATGCTCGCCTTCCTCACCACGGACGCTGCGGTGGAGCCCTCGGCGCTCACCGACCTCCTGCGGGTGGCGGTGGCGGACACGTTCAACTCGATGACCATCGACGGCTGCACCTCCACCAACGACACCGTCGTGCTCCTCGCCTCGGGAAGGGCGGGTCCCGCCGATCCCGGCGTGGTGGTGGAGGCGGTCACCGCGGTGTGCGCCGACCTGGCCGCGCTGATGGCGGCGGACGCGGAGGGGGCTTCCAAGGTCGCCCACGTCCGGGTGACCGGAGCCCGCACCGACGGCGACGCCCACCGGGCGGCCCGGAAGGTGGCCGGCTCGCTCCTGGTGAAGTGCTCGTTCAACGGCGAGGATCCCTACTGGGGGAGGGTTGCGAGCGAGCTCGGCTCCGCCGGGGTCGACTTCGACATGGATCGACTGTCCATCGCCTACGGGGGCACCGTGGTCTGCCGCGACGGGATCGGCGTTCCCTACGACCGGGGGGCGGTGACGGACCATCTGGCGGGGTCCCAGATCGAGCTCCACTGCGCGCTCGGCCTGGGCGACGGCGCCGGGGTGGTCATGACCGTCGACCTCGGACACGGGTACATCGACGAGAACCGGACGACCTCGTGAGCGGCGTGGGCACGCTGACGCCGGGCGACAAGGCCGGCGTGCTGGTCGAGTCGCTCCCGTACATCCGGCGGTTCTGGGGCAAGGTGGTGGTGGTGAAGTACGGGGGCAACGTGCTCCGGGCCAAGGAGGGAGCGGGTGGCGGTGCCCCGGCGGACGAGATGGACGCACTGGCTTCGTTCGCCGAGGACGTCGTGCTCATGCGCTCGGTTGGGATGCTGCCGGTGGTCGTCCACGGTGGCGGCCCTCAGATCGGAGCCTTGATGCAGCGGGTGGGCAAGGAGGCCCGCTTCCTCGACGGGCTCCGCGTCACCGACGCCGACACGATCGACCTGGTGAGGATGGTGCTGGTCGGCAAGGTGAACCGCGACATCGTCAGCGCGATCAACGTCCATGGGGCGCTGTCCGTGGGCCTTTCGGGCGAGGATGCGAACCTCATCACCGCCACGGCGCGTTCCGAGGCGCTCGGGTTCGTCGGCGACGTGGTCGACGTCGACCCGGTGATCGTGCAGCAGCTGCTGGCCCAGGGCCTGATCCCGGTGGTGGCGACGATCGGCACCGATCACACCGGTCAGGCGTTCAACATCAACGCAGACATCGCCGCGGGGGTGCTCGCCACCGCACTGGGGTCCGAGAAGCTGGTGTTCCTGACCGACGTGAGCGGCATTCGGTCCGACCCCGACGATCCGGCAACGCTGATCCGCCAGGCATCGGCCGATGACCTCGACGCCCTGCTGGCATCCGGTGCCGCGACCGGCGGGATGATCCCCAAGGTGGAGGCGTGCGCCCGGGCCGTGCGTGGCGGCGTCGTCCGTGCCCATCTCCTCGACGGGCGGACCCCGCACGCGCTGCTGCTCGAGCTCTTCACCAACGAGGGGGTCGGAACCATGGTCACCGCCGCGGGACCCGTCGGGGCGGACGGCTCCGGGGGGGACCGACCGTGACGGACCGCCCGCTCCCGCCCGGGGCCGGCGAAGGTCCCGACCGTTCCGCCCTGATGCACACCTATCCCCCGCCGCCGGTGACGTTCGTGCGGGGTCAGGGGAGCATCCTGTACGACGCGGCGGGAACGCCCTATCTCGACTTCCTCTCCGGTCTGGCCGTGACCTCGCTCGGTCATGCGCATCCGGTGGTGGCCGATGCCATCGCGGACCAGGCACGGACCCTGTCCCATGTGTCGAACTTGTTCGGCACGACGGTCGGTCCCGAGGTCGCGGCGACGCTCGATCGCCTCATCGGGGGAGGCGGGCACCGGGCGGGGGGGCAGGTCTTCTTCGCCAACTCGGGCGCCGAGGCGAACGAGTGTGCGCTCAAGCTCGCACGGCGGTGGGCCGGCCCGGGCCGCTTCGCGGTGGTCAGCACGTGGGGCGGCTTCCACGGCCGGACGCTCGCCGCGCTGGCAGCCACCGGCCAACCGGAGAAACAGCAGGCGTTCCGGCCGATGCCTGACGGGTTCGACCACGTTCCCTACGACGATCTTGCCGCCATGGACGCCGCCTTGGACCCTGCCCGAGTGGCGGCGGTGCTCGTCGAACCGATCATGGGTGAGGCCGGCGTGGTGGTTCCCTCCTCCGACTACCTGGTCGGGCTCCGTCAGCTGTGCTCCGACCGGGGAATCCTCCTGATGCTCGACGAGGTGCAGACCGGGTTGGGCCGGACCGGGCGCTGGTTCGGCTTCCAGCACCTCGGGATCGAACCCGACGTGGTGACGATGGCCAAGGCACTCGGCAACGGAATGCCGGTTGGGGCGTGCTGGGCGAGAGCCGAGGTGGCGGCCGCATTCGTCCCCGGCGACCACGGGAGCACGTTCGGCGGCCAGCCGCTGGCGATGGCGGCCGCCCGCGCCACGCTGGCCGTCATGGAGAGCGAGGACGTTCCGGCGCGGGCGCGCTCGGCAGGCTCGCTGCTTCGTGCCGGGTTGGAGCGCATGACCGGGGTGGACTCCGTGCGGGGCGAGGGGCTCCTGTTGGCCGCCGTCCTGTCCGGGTCGTTCGCGGCGGCGGCGGCGGCGGACGCCCTGCACGCGGGGCTCGTCGTCAATGCTCCCGGCCCGAGCGTGCTGCGGCTCGCCCCGTCCCTCCTGGTGTCGACCGGGGAGATCGACCGCGCCCTCGCCGTCCTGGCGCCGATCCTCGCGCGGCTGGCGGCGACCTCGGGTTCCGGTGACGAGGGCAACGGAGCCGGCCTCCGGTGAGGGCGACCAAGCACCAGCGCCAGCACCGGATCGCCAAGTTCCTCGAGGCGCGGGTGGTGGGGAACCAGACGGACCTGGTGGAACTTCTGGCAAGCGAGGGCATCGAGGCGACCCAGGCCACCGTGTCCCGTGATCTCGAGGAGCTCGGGGCGATCAAGGTCCGCCTCCCCGGAGGTGACGCCGCCTACGCGCTGCCCGAGCTACCCTCCCAGCAGGTCGCACCCGAGGACCACCTCCGCAGGGTGCTCGGAGAGTGGGTGGTCGAGGTGGACCACTCCGTCAATCTGGTGGTGCTGCGCACGCCACCTGGCTCCGCCCATGTCGTAGGATCCGCACTCGACCGGAGTGGCGTTCCGGGGGTCCTCGGTACGGTGGCGGGGGACGACACCGTCCTCGTCGTCGCGTCGGAGGGGGCAGGTGGGTCCAGCGTGGCACGGCGGCTGACCGCTCTGGCCGGCCTCGACGCGGCGACCCAGAAGACCCCGAGGTCGCAGGCTTCCCGGAAGATCTCGGGGTCGCAGGCTTCCCAGAAGAGGAGTTCCACATGACCAGAAGAGTGGTATTGGCCTACAGCGGTGGGCTCGACACCTCGATCGCCGTCCGCTGGCTGATCGAGAACCACGGGGCGGAGGTCATCGCCGTCGCCGTGGATGTCGGTCAGGACGCGACTGCGCAAGACGAGGATTGGGACGCCATCCGGGCACGCGCCCTGGCGGCGGGTGCGGTCGAGGCGGTGGTCATCGACGCCAAGCGCGAGATGGCCGAGGAGTTCTGCGTGCCGGCCCTCCTGGCCAACGCACGCTATGAGGGGCGCTATCCGCTGGTGTCGGCGCTCTCTAGGCCGGTCATCGTCCGCCACCTGGTCGAACAGGCGCGGATCCACCGCGCCGACACGGTGGCCCACGGATGCACCGGCAAGGGGAACGACCAAGTCCGTTTCGAGGTCGGGACACGGGCCCTGGCACCGGACCTCGACGTCATCGCCCCGGCACGCCTGTGGGGTCTCACGCGCGAGGACGCCATCGACTATGCGGGCCGGTGGGGGATCCCGCTGTCGGTCACCAAGGAGAAGCTGTACTCGATCGACGCGAATCTCTGGGGGCGCGCCATCGAGTGCGGGGTCATCGAGGATCCATGGAACCAGCCGCCCGACGACGTGTACACGATGACGCAGCCGGTGGCCCACGAACCGAGGGATCTGGTGGTCGGCTTCGAGGCCGGTGTTCCCGTGACCATCGACGGGACGGAGCTCTCGCCCGAGTCGCTCATCGCCGAGATGAACCGGGTGGTCGGGTCCTACGGATGGGGCCGCCTCGACATGGTCGAGAGCCGGCGGGTGGGCGTCAAGAGCCGCGAGACGTACGAATGCCCGGGTGCGCTCGCGCTCCTCATGGCCCACGGCGACCTCGAGGGGCTGACCCTCGAGCGGGACCTCCTCCACGAGAAGGCCCGTCTCGAGCCACGCTGGTCCGAACTGGTCTACGACGGCCTGTGGTACTCGCCGTTGAAGCAGGCCCTCGACGCGTTCTTCGTCGAGTCCCAGCGGTACGTGACCGGTGAGGTCCGTCTGCACCTCGACCGTGGGCAGTGCCTCGTTGTCGGCCGGCGCAGCCCGGTGGGTCTCTACGACCACGGGCTCGCCACCTACGACTCGACCGACACGTTCCGGCACCAGGACGCCGAAGGCTTCGTCCGGTTGTGGGGCCTGGGGATCGCCACCTGGGCATCTCGCCAGCAGTCCGGGCCCGGCCCACAACCCCGCGACGGTGCCGCCGGGTCGGCAACGTCGCGATGAACGGGACACGGTCATGACCCTCTGGCACGGTCGGTTGGGAGGAGGGACCGCGGACGAGGTGATGGCGTTCTCGGTCAGCCTCGGAGTCGATCGCCTGCTGGCCGACGACGACCTGCAGGCCTCACGCGCCCACGTACGCGGCCTGGGTCGGGGCGGTGTGCTGAGCGGCGAGGAGGTGGCCGCCGTCGTGGCCGCGCTCGATCGCGTCGGCGAGGAGCTCTCCGACGGATCGTTCGTCTTCGTGCCCGAAGACGAGGACATCCATACGGCCGTGGAGCGTCGTGTCACCGAGATCGCCGGCGACGCCGGTGCCAAGCTGCACACCGGGCGGAGCCGCAACGACCAGGTCGTCACGGATCTGCGGCTCTACGCGAAGCGATCGGTGCGGGCCGTGGCCGCGGCGGTGCTCGAGCTCGAAGAGGTGCTCCTGGCGCGTGCCGGGGATGCCGGTGCCGTCTACCTGCCGGGGTACACCCACCTCCAACGGGCCCAGCCGGTGCTGCTCTCCCATCATCTTCTTGCCCACGGGTGGGCGCTCTCGAGGGACGTCGACCGGCTTCTCGCCACGTCGGCCCGGCTCGACGTTTCGCCTCTGGGTGCCGGGGCACTGGCGGGGTCGTCCCTCCCCCTGGACCCGGACGGGGTGGCTGCCGAGCTGGGGTTCGCAGCTCGCTTCGAGAACTCGCTCGACGCGGTCTCCGACCGCGACTTCGTCGCCGAGATCCTCTTCGACCTGGCATTGCTCGGCATCCATCTGTCCCGGATGGGGGAGGAGATCGTCCTGTGGACGACCGAAGAGTTCGGGTTCGCGGTGCTCGACGACGCCTACGCCACCGGGAGCTCCATGCTCCCGCAGAAGAAGAACCCCGACGTGGCGGAGCTCGTCCGGGGCAAGTCCGGGCGCTTGGTGGGCAACCTCACCAGCATCCTCGTCACGCTCAAGGGCCTTCCCCTCTCGTACAACCGAGACCTCCAGGAGGACAAGGAGCCCCTCTTCGACTCGTTCCACCAGACCGGCCTGGCACTCGCCGCCCTGCGGGGTGTGATGACCACGGTGGTGTTCGACGGAGAAGCGATGCAGCGGGCCGCGGACGGACCGGCCGCCGCCGCGGTCGACCTGGCTGAGTGGCTGGTGGAGCAGGGCATGCCGTTCCGGCAGGCGCACGGTGTCGTGGGTGGTCTGGTGCGCGACTCCGTCGAGCGCCGCGTCCCCCTGGCGGAGCTGGTGGCCGCGCATCCGGCCCTTGGCGCCGAGGCAGTCTCCCTCCTCGAACCCGGCGTGGCGGTGACCCGGAGGACGACACCGGGCGGAGCCGGCCCGGTGCCGACCGCCGTCGAGCTCGGCCGGTTCGAGGACCGTCTTCGTGCCGACCGCCGCCGGGTGGGAACTGACCCCGGATCCCCCGCCCCGGGTTCCGCCGCCCGTCCGGGTTGACACCCGGACAGAGACCCGTTAGAGTAATCAGTCCCGGCGAACGAACCGCAAGGTCGTCGCCAGGCAACGCAGAAGGGCGCTCGACGTCAGTCTGCGGCTGGGCCGGTACCGACGTCGCGAGGCGTGTATCGGGTTGCTCCTTGAAAACGGAATAGTGATAGCCAAAAGTCAGTGCGGGCGGTCGCGTCTCGAATCGCGACCGCTAAGTAGGAAAAGCATTGAACGGACAATGTCTGTTCTTTGCCAGTAATCAGTCGACGGAGAGGATCAGTGTCCTCGAAGTCGGCTCTCCGATTTCTCCCGAAGCCCTTGGGCCGAAGGCGAAGTCTCAATGGAGAGTTTGATCCTGGCTCAGGACGAACGCTGGCGGCGTGCCTAACACATGCAAGTCGAACGAGGCCCATCCGGTAGCAATACTGGTGAAGGTCAAGTGGCGAACGGGTGAGTAGCACGTGAGCAACCTGCCCCGAAGACCGGGACAACACCGGGAAACCGGTGCTAATACTGGATATCCCCTCTGGATCGCATGGTCCGAAGAGGAAATGGATTCCGCTTCGGGAGGGGCTCGCGGCCTATCAGCTTGTTGGTGAGGTAACGGCTCACCAAGGCTTCGACGGG
>Ga0080006_1225226_pt1 | contig 100364 bp, 82 predicted proteins | sample RS3BMetagenome_FD_69209 | JGI IMG/M metagenome (GOLD analysis project Ga0080006, IMG submission 69209) | Ferric oxide microbial mat and aquatic microbial communities from Rainbow Spring, Yellowstone National Park, USA - RS3B (SPADES... ...
ACGCGGAGCGATCTGAAGCAGGTGAGCGATTTCTCCAGTGCGGGCGGTCAGGTGATGGGCGTAGAGAGGAACTTCCCGGAGATTCGCGCTCTGCCCCTTGCGCAGGGACGCTATCTGAATTCGGACGATGTAGCGCAGCGGCGTCAAGTCGCCGTGCTTGGCCAAAAGATGAACCAGCTGCTGTTCCCAGGCCGGCCCTCGCTGGGAGGGGTCATCACGCTGAATGGACACCGGTTTCAGGTGATCGGCGTTGCGAAGAAGGTCGGACGCGGAAATAACGATGGTCAGAACCAGCAGATTTATATCCCGCTGACGACGATGCTGGAGTTTTTTCCGATGACCGGCGAGAACATCCCGCAGGATGCGATCACGTCTATTCAGTACCAGCCGCGAACGGAAGCGTTGAACGAAACCGCGAAGGCTGAGGTACACAAGATCATCGCGGCACGGCATGGGTTCGATCCATACGCACAGGACGCCTTCGAAGAGTGGGACACCATCAAGTCGAACCGTATGGTGGGGCTGATCTTTACCGCGATGGACGTCTTCCTGGGGGGCGTTGGCGTAGTGACCCTTGCGCTGGGCGCGGTCGGCATCATCAACATCATGCTGGTGACGGTCTCGGAAAGGACCAGGGAGATCGGGCTTCGGAAGGCTCTGGGAGCCACCAATCGCAGCATCCTGGTGCAGTTCTTTCTGGAGGGATTGACGCTGACGGGGGTGAGCGGGTTGATTGGGATTGCGGGGGCGGCAGCGCTGATGATGGCTCTGGGAGGCGTGGTCGGAAACAACGAAATGGGATTCGATCCGCCGCGGCTGGTGCCGTGGTCGGCCGCGGCCGCGCTGGTGTCGCTGAGCCTGTGCGGTATCGTTGCGGGAATCTATCCAGCGCGACAGGCGGCCATGTTGCAGCCCGTCGAAGCGCTGAGAAAGGAGTAAGGCGCAATGCTGAAGGATATCTTCGGACAGGCTATCGAAGCGATGCGGTTCAACCAACGGCGCACGACGATCACGATTGTGGGAATGGCATGGGGAATTGCTACTGTGGTGCTGCTGCTGGCCTACGGTGCCGGGTTCGGCCGGGCGTTCGAGAATATCTTCGCGCAGTTTGGGACCAACATGATCGGAGTGTTTCCAGGCCGGACGAGCGAACAGGCGGGCGGTTCGAAGGCGGGCGTGCAGGTGCGGCTTACGCAGGACGACGTGGAGCGGATTCAGGAGACGATACCGGGAGTGATGCGCGTCGCCCCAACGGTGGACATAAAAGTTCCGGTGCAGAACGAGTTGCACAGCTACACCTGGGATGTGACTGGAATTACGCCTGAGTTGCAGTCGATCCAGAGGATGAATCTCGCCCAGGGAAGACTGCTGACGCAAGCGGATGTGCAGCAGCGGGCGCATGTGGCGGTGATCGGCTCTGAGGCGAAGACGAAGCTGTTTTCTGGGCTGTATCCGATCGGACAGACGATCCGTCTGAACGGCGTGAGCTTCGAAGTAGTTGGGGTGCTGACGGCGAAGATGCAGGAAGGAGACGACGATATCAACCGTGGCATCGATGTTCCGTTCTCGACGATGGGAGACATCAAGGACACGAAGTACCTCGATGGAATCTGGATGGATTACAAGGGCGACCCCAAGATGGTGGAGAGTGCGCTGCGCAACAGTCTTGCGGCGGCGCATGACTACAGGCCATCGGACCGGCAGGCGGTGTTTGTTGCGAACATCATGGAGCAACTGACGCAGTTTCGGATGATCTCGCTTGGGCTGCAGGTGCTTCTGCTCTTTATCGGCGCGCTCACATTGGGAATTGCGGGTATTGGGCTGATGAATATCATGCTGGTGAGCGTGCAGCAAAGGACGCGTGAGATTGGCGTAGAGAAGGCGCTGGGTGCGCGAAAGCGGCACATCCTGTTGCAGTTTCTGGCGGAGGCTTTGGTGATCTCATGGGTAGGCGGAGCGGGCGGAATCGCGCTGGCGTACGCGGTGGCGAAGGGCGTGGGGCGAATTACGTTCTACAGCGCACTCGCTTCGAATGCGGAAGCCGGAGACATACGGCTGCTGATCTCGCCGGCGATCGTGTTGGTGGCTACGGTCATTCTGGTGATTGTGGGGACTATAAGCGGGATGATTCCGGCGATGAAGGCGGCACGGCTGGATCCGATTGAGGCGCTTCGGTATGAGTAGACGTTTCGATCAGACTTTGAGTATCGAACTGGAATAACGCACCACGACTGTATCTGCTGTAACCAGTGTCAGTCCTTCGACGATTGCTTGGGCAATCAGGATGCGGTCGAAATGCTCGCTGTGAATGGGTGAGAGATTGCGAACAGCGATGGCGTGATCGCATGACACAGGAAGTTCGCTGTGTCCATTGTCCTGAGTTTGGACAGATGAGCTTTGGTTTCGTGGATGTTGACGAACCTCATAAGCTTGCCACAATAAACCAAGTTTACTTAGAGCCGTCCGCAGCGCGGCCCGGCAACGTGCTAATTACCAGCATCATCGCGTTTGTAAGGTTTTTGCATGAGGGCGCGCGCTTCGTTGACGGCGCCCTGGGTGTTGTCGTTGGTCTGGACGGCGAGGCGGTACTCGTTGACGGCGCGGTCGCGCTGGCCGGTGACGTCGAAGATGCGGCCGAGTTCGATGTGGCTCCAGACCTCGACCCAGCGGGGGTCGCCGTCGCCGCGGAGAGCGTCGCGGAAGCTGTTCGCGGCCGACTGGTAGTTGCGTTGCATGAAGAAGATTTCGCCGATGCGGTAGGCAGCGAGCGAGCTGTTTTTGTTGGAGTCGAGGGCCTTCTGGTACTCGGTCAACGCGCCCGCGAGGTCGCCCTGAGCGACCATCTCCTGGCCGCGCAGGACCGCGACGCGGACTGCCAGGTCGGGAGTGCTCTTAAGGAGCCAGTTGTCGGGGTCGATGTTGATGCGGCGGGGGCGGCCGAAGGTCTCGACGGAGTATTGGGATTCCGTTCCAGAAACATCGACTCGGCGAATCTCGGTCTTACCGTCGGTTTCGATGCGGAGCTCAACCGGCATGCGGAAGAGGTCGAGATCCTGATCGATGGAACCTACGGTGCGAAAGCCCTTGTTGTCGCCGAGACGAAAGACTGTGTACTTGTTGGTGAAGGCCGGAGCGCCTGTGCCGTCGAGCCATTGGGCGAAGAAAGGCTGGAGCTCAAGGCTGGAGACCTGTTCGGCGACGGTCTGGACGTTGGAGCTGCGAATGGATTTGTCGGTGTATTGCGTGAGTAGAGCGCGAAGAAATTTATTGAAGACTTCGTCGCCCATCTCCCACCGGAGCATATGAAAGACCATGGCTCCCTTTTCGAGCGTCATCGACTGGAACTGCGGAGAAAAGGGGTCGAGGCGCCCGAGGGAAGTAAGCGGCTCCGTGTCATAGGCGAGGGCGCCGGCAGAGATATCGGTGATAGCGGTTTCGAACGCAGTCTGGCCTGCGGAGTCCTGGAGATACATCAGTTCGGCGTAGCGTGACATGCCGTTGGTGATCCAGGCGTCGTTGAGCGTTGCGGGAGATATCTGTCCTCCCCACCACTGGTGGGCGAGGGTGTTGGAGAGCAGGCGCTGCTCGTTGCGTGCGGCGATGCGGCTGCCGGCGATACCTGCGATCTCGGGCGCCCAGGCTGCGGAGACGGCGTTGTCGGGCATCTCGACGAGGTTCATGCGGGTGGATTCGGGCTGGCCAAAGGTGCCTGACATAAACAGGTATTCGCGCTCGGCCTGGCTGCCGAAGTCGAGCGCAAACTGTTTGCGCTTTTCCGTAGTGTAGACGGCCATGTTGCCGACCGTTTGCGGGGCGAGGAACTTGCCGGCGATGATCGTGCCGGGGAAGCCGGGCTTGGTCCAGTTGAAAGTGTACTCGGTGCGGTTGCCGGGGAGGCTCTTGGGCGCAGCAACTCCGTTACCGCTTCCAATCACTCGCTCTTCCGACGGGACGCGGATGTGCATCTCTGCGGTGAAGCGGTCGGTATAGAGGCCGGTCATCGGAAACCAGGCGCCGGGATAGAGGAGAATACTGATCGGGTCTTCGACGGCGGCCATCTTAATGCCTTCAACCGGGCTGGTGTCGGCCCCCTTGAGCGCCCCAGCGTACTCGAAGTGCCAGGTAGTGCTGCTGCCCTTCGGAAGTGGTGCTGCCAGGGTGAATCGGACGGTGCTGTTCTGGGTGAGGCGCTCGGATTCGAGGGACTGATTCTTCGCGTCCGTAACTTTCGTGAGTTGAAGGCCGTTGTTCAGCTCGAAGGTGGCGGTGGAGAGGTCTTCGAGCGCAGTGAAGGTTACGTCGGCTGTGGCAGTGAGACGGTTGACGGCGGGATCGAGGTCGGCGGAGATAACGTAGCCGGTGATGTTGATCTGGGGCTTGGTATTGGGCGGAGCAGCCCCCGCCGTCAAAGCAGCGGCGCAGAATGGAAGCAGCGCGAAAACGCGAAATAAGCGGGTGAGAGGGGACATGCTGCCAGAGTTCCTCAGGAGATTCATCGTACAGGTATCAACCATGTTAGACGCTGGCGGGTGGATTTGGGCGGCGTTGGCTCTGGCCCGACAGCAGGGCTTCGACGGCATCGCAAACCTGGCTGATAGGGCTTGAACCGGGCGAAGGCAGTAGGGCCCGGCGAACTTCGGCAAGATCGGCGATCATCTGTGCGCGCTCAGGTGTGTCGGCGAGGAGAGGGCGGAGGGCAGTGGCTACGTTTTCCGCGGTAAATCGAGATTGAAGGAATTCAGGGACGATGCGACGGCCCGCTATCAGATTAGGCATGGCCACGGGAAGGTTGCCGTCGGCGTCGGTTTCGCCCGAGGGCCAGACTTCCGGTGAGTAGCTGACGAAGCGTTTGGCAAGACGAAAGGTGAGTGGAGAGACTTTGTAGACGACGATGAAGGGGTTGCCGGCGATGGCGGCTTGCACAGTGGCGGTGCCGCTTGCTACGACGCTTGCTCGGGCGTTGAGAAGAGCTTCGCGTGCGTCCGAAACCAGACGCACGGTTCCGTTATGGTTCTGTAGCAACTCTGCGATCCAGTTGCGGCTGAGGCTGGAAGCGACAGGCAGAATGAATTCGTAATTGGGGCCGAGCGCGGCTGCGGCTTCGAGCATGGTTGGCAGGTTGTGGCTGACCTCCCGGGAGCGGGAGCCGGGAAGAAGGGCGATCCAGGGTTTGGCTGGATCGAGGCTCTGCTGTTCCGCATAGTTCTCGCGAGACATGGAGGAAGCGGGGAGTCCGACCAGGGGGTGGCCTACGAACGTAGCATCGACGCCTCGGGCTTCGTAGAAAGCGGCTTCGAAGGGGAAAATGACGATCATGCGCGTAATGCGCTGCTGAACCCAGCGGAGACGCCGGCGCTTCCAAGCCCAGAGTTGCGGGCTGACGAAATACACGACTGGAATATCAAGCTTTTTCAGTTCGCGGGCGAGGCGAAAGTTGACGTCTGGGAAGTCAATGAGGACAGCTATATCCGGGCGTCTCTTTTTGATAGCGGCAACGAGGCGGCGGTACTTTCCGTAGATCGAGGGCATGTGGCGGACGACTTCGGTAATGCCCATGTGTGCTACGTCCTCGGTGCGGACGACCCGGTCGAGACCCACGGCCTCCATCTCCTTGCCGCCCAGGCCGAAGCAGGTGCGTTGCGGATGGCGTCGGCGGAGTTCGGCGATGATCTGCGCTCCGTAGTGATCGCCGCTGGCCTCTCCGGCCGAGAGAAAAATAGTCGCATTGGGATTTGTGGCGATGAAACCAGTGTAGATTTTTCTCGGAGGGATTGCATGGCAGACGGCGTGGTGAGGAGATTTCATGCGACTCTGGAACCAGCGGCCAACGGGTTGGGGTGGTTGATTGCACGTGTTCCGTTCGATGTCGATGCGGCGTGGAAGAATAAAATCAGGCTGCGAGTGAAAGTGGAGTTGGGAGGGATGGTATTTCGCACGTCGCTGTTTGCGGATCCTGCGCGTGGAGGGCATTTTGTCCTCGTAAACAAGGCCATGCAGAAGGCCGCGGTGGCTAAGGTGGGCTCCACGGTTGACTTCGCGATCGAGCCTGATCTTGAGGAACGACCGGCGGCGGCCACGGCTGAGTTCGAGCGTCTGCTGAAGCGGGAGAAGAGACTGGCGAAGTGGTACACGGAGCAGAGTGAGTCGATGCAGCGCGAGGTAGGTAAGTGGCTTGGTGCTGTGAAGGGAGCCGCGGCGCGGCAACGGCGGGCGGAGCAGATGGCTGAGCGAATGCTCTTGGCCATGGAAGGAGAACGAGTGCTGCCGCCGGTGATCGAGGCGGCGTTTCGCAAAAATCCAATGGCGCGGCGAGGATGGGAGGCGATGACGGCCGCGCAGATGCGAGGGAGCTTGCTGGCTGTCTTCTACTATCAAAGCCCTGAAGCTCGGGAGAAGCGGGTGCAGAAGCTGGTAGAGGCTTGCTTGCGGGCGGCGGAACGCTAATCGGCACTGAGGGGCTGGAGCGAAGGAGTTGAATCTCCGCTGAGCTCCTGGTCGCGGTATTGGAGTTGGTAGAGCTTCCAGTAGAGGCCGCGCTGAGTGAGGAGCTGCTGGTGGGTGCCACGCTCGCGAAGCTGTCCCTTGTGCATGACGAGGATGGTGTCGGCCCTCTGAATCGTCGATAGTCGATGGGCGATGAGGATCGAGGTGCGGCCGGTAATCATGCGGGAGAGCGCGAGACGAACGCGGAGTTCGGTGTCGGTGTCGACAGAAGAAGTGGCCTCGTCGAGGATGAGAATGCGAGGGTCGTGCGCGAGTGCGCGGGCGAAACTGATGAGCTGCTTCTGGCCTGTTGAGAGCGTGGCGCCTCGCTCTCGGACGGGCTCGGCGAACTGTTGCGGTAGTGTACGGATGAAATCTCCAACGTTGACCTCGTCGGCGGCTCGTTCGAGACGCTCGTCGGTAATCCAGGAGGAGCCTAGGCGGATGTTGTCGGCGATGGTGCCCGAGAAGAGGAAGGGATCTTGCAGCACCACCCCGAAGCGCTGACGCAGCTTTTTTAGATCCTGCTCGCGGACGTCGATGCCATCGACCAGGATGCTGCCGCGCTGGATATCGTAAAAGCGCATCATGAGGCTGGTGATAGTAGTCTTACCAGCGCCGGTGTGGCCTACGATGGCCGCAGTCTCGTCGGGGTCGACGATAAAGCTGACCCCACAGAGAATCCATTCGATGTCGGCGAAGGTTCGCAACTCTTCCTCAGTGGCGGTAGCGACACGGGTGAGTTGTGCATCGTCCAGCTTCTGGTAGGTAAACCAGACGTTGCGGAACTCGACGCGGCCGGAATCGTCGCCTGCAATGGGTGAGGCGGGCGAGACGATGGTGGGCTCAGAGTCGATGAGGCGGAACACGCGCTCTGCGGCGGCCATGGCGGCCTGCAGGATGTTGTATTTGTCGCTGAGGTCTTGAATGGGCCGGAAGAAGCGTTGGGCATACTGGATAAAAGCGATCAGCACGCCGAGGGTAACGGTGCCGAAGATGGAATGGAGCAGAGCGGCGCCGGTCTGCTGATTGCGCAGGACGGCCCAGCCGCCCCGCCAGATGACGAGCGCGATGGCAGTTGAGCTAAGGAACTCGACGATGGGATAGTAGAGGGCGTAAGCGAAGATGGCGTCGGTCCAGGCTCTCTTGTTTTCGGCGTTCACCGCGGAGTAGTCGTTGAAGGCGCGTCGCTCGCGGTTGAAGAGCTGCACAATGGACATGCCGGACACGTACTCCTGGGTGAAGGAGTTGATGCGCGCGGTGGCGGCGCGCTGGCGGCGATAGCTGTCCCGGACGTAGCGGCGGAAGATGCCAGTGACGTAGAGGATGGCGGGAATGACGGAGATAGTCAGCAGCGCCAAAGGCCAACTCATCCTCAGCATGATGATGACGATGAAGGTGAGCGCGAAGACATCCTCGAAGATGGCGAGCACGCCGGAGGTGAACATCTCGTTAAGTGCGTCGACATCGGAGGTGACGCGGGTGACGAGTTTGCCGACTGGGTTCGTGTCGAAGAAACCGGGGTGCATTCGCTGGATGTGGCGGAAGATCTGACTGCGAAGATCAAACATGATCTTCTGACCGGTCCACTGCATCAGGTAGGTTTGGACAAACTCAAGCACATACGTGAAGAGGAGCGCGCCGAGATAGAGGAATGCAATCTCGGTTATGCCTGTCATGGGGATGGAGCTGAGATGACGGCTGAGCCAGGAGGGATGAGGATTCGGGACGCCGGTGTAGGCGGGCGTCATGTAGGTGTCGACCGCAACTTTTACGAGGTACGGGCCAGCTACGTCGGTGGCGGCCTTGAAGAGAATGGAGATCGCGGAAGCCGCTGTATGGAGCTTGTAGGGACGCAGATACGTGAGCAGACGGCGCATGATGCGACCGTCGTAGGCCTTTCCGAGGACCTCGTCGTCCTGCGGCGGCTTTTTCGAAGCGCCTTCATTGGCGCTCTGTTGTTTTTGTGCCTCTGCCATGAGCTGTCATTATTCTAGATGCTCCAGACGGATTCTAGATGCGCCGGGGGCGGCGAGATTCCGATCGAGCGTTCACCGCGGGATTACGTTGGTGGAGACGGCGCCAAGAATTTGCGCCCTGATGCTGCGCAGCATAAGTTCTGTTCCTGTGGCTGTATCGGCTACCGGCGAATTCTTCGTGAAACAATAACGAGGAGGAGTCACGTCTGCATGGATGGGTCGGTCGGCATCTATATCTCGGTCCCGTTCTGCAAAGCGAAGTGTACCTTCTGCAACTTTGCTTCAGGAGCGTATGGTCGCGATCGCATCCAGCCGTATGTCAACCGGCTATGCGAGGAGATAAGAGAAGCTCATGAGGCCGCGGAGGGGATGGGCGTGTCTTTGCCGCGTACGGCAGATACGATTTACATCGGGGGGGGTACGCCGAGCCTACTGACAGCCAGCCAACATCGCCAGATCTTTGAGAGTCTGCGTGGCGAGTTCGACTTGGAGCGCGATGCGGAGATTACGTTGGAGTGTGCCCCAGGACAGCTTGCCAACGATACGTTGGACGAATTACTCCGGCAGGGCGTGAACCGCATCAGCTTCGGCGTGCAGTCGTTTGTCGACAGGGAAAGCGCGGCCGTGGGACGATTGCATACGCGTGAGCAGTGCGAGGCGGAACTTGCACGAGTGCGAGTGGCCGGGTTGCAGGAGATCAGTCTCGATCTGATCGTTGGACTTCCGCATCAGACCGAGCAAAGTTGGAGATTCTCCGTAGAGCAGGCAATTGCGAGCGGTGCGCCGCATGTGAGCGTTTATCTGCTGGAGGTGGATGAGGAGTCCCGCCTGGGGCGCGAGATGCTAGAGCAGGGAAGCCGGTATGGAGCGAATGCGACACCGAAAGAGGATGAGATCGCAGATTGGTACGAGTGGGCGTGCGCCGCGCTGGAGCAAGCCGGGATCGCCCAATATGAAATCTCGAACTTCGCGCGGGTTGGTCATAGTTCGAGGCACAATCTGAAGTATTGGAGGCGGGAGGCGTATACGGGATTCGGGCTGGATGCACACTCAATGCTGACCGCAGGAAAGAATGCTGTGCGGCTTGCGAATACGAGCGATCTGGACGAATATCTGGGCGAGCCTGCGGGCGGTACTTCGCCTTCGGTGGGAGGAGAATTCCGACTGCTGCCTCGGCCTTCCCGGAGGGGGAACGATGAGATGGATGTGATTGGGCACGAGGCGGCGTTCGAAGAATCACTGTTTCTTGGCTTGCGATTGAACGAGGGAGTGGATTTGAATCGGCTGCGGGAACAATTTGGCGAGCCGACGGTCCAGGAGACGATGCTTGCGTTCTATGACTTTCAAGACGCCGGTTTGCTGACAGTGAGGGATGACCTGATACGTCTGACTGCGAGAGGGCGGCTGCTTTCTAATGAAGTTTTCAGTCACCTGCTGAGGCCGGTAGTCGCGTCATAGCTTTGCACATACTTTAACTACAGTGGAAAGATAGAAAGTAAGTCATGATCGATTTGCGAAGCGACACCGTTACAAGACCGACCTCTGCGATGCAGGAGGCTATGGCCTCGGCTGAGGTGGGCGACGACGTGTACGGAGAAGACCCCACGGTGAACCGGCTCGAACGTGAAGCCGCTGACATATTTGGGCGCGAAGCCGCAATCTTTGTACCTACAGGGACGATGGGCAATCAGATTGCAATCAGATTGCACACGCAGCACGGCCAGGAGGTGATCTGCGAAGCGCGCTCGCATGTTCTGGACTGGGAGATGGCGATGATGGCGGCGTTCTCCGGCTGCCAGGCGCGGACGGTTGTGGCTGAGCGTGGAATTCTGACGTGGAATCACATCCAGCCGGCGATCGGGGCGAAGATCTACTATCGCGCTCAGACGGGGCTGATCACGCTTGAAAACACGCACAACATGGCTGGCGGAACGGTGACGCCACTCGCCGTCATGGAGGAGATCTGGGCGGGGGCTCGCCAGGCTGGGTTGCCGGTGCATCTGGATGGCGCGCGCGTGTTCAACGCGGCGACGGCGCTCGGCACCGATGTGGCCACGCTGACCAAAGGGTGTGACACGGTGATGTTCTGCCTGTCGAAGGGGCTGGGCGCGCCGGTGGGCTCGATACTGGTAGGCACTCGGAGGATGATCGAGCAGGCCCGAATTCATCGTAAGGCGCTAGGTGGAGGCATGCGCCAGGCGGGCATTCTGGCAGCGGCAGGATTGGTTGCTCTGCATGAAATGCCGAAGCGTCTGTCCGATGATCATGCGAATGCGCGGGTTTTGGCAGAGTCCGTGGCTGCGTGTTCGGATACAGCGGAAATAGATCTAGCCGCAGTGCAGACGAACATTGTGATTTTTTCGCTGCGCGGTAGCGGAGACGCTGTGAAATTTGTTGCCGCGCTCAAGCAGAAGGGAGTGCTGGCCAGTGCAATCGGGCCGCATTCCGTTCGCTTTGTCACCCACTATGATGTGGATCGCGCAGCGTGTGACGAGGCTTCGAGGGTCGTCGTTGACGAGCTAAATTCGTATTAGCGACTTTGGCTGCTGCAAGACGAGTGACCGGAACTCAGCTCCCACCTGCATTGATGACCGGGCTGTTTGCGAGGAAGACGCTGACCTCTGTGCCATGCGCTTCCGGGCTGGTGTCGCTGGCGACGGCGATCATGCCGTTGTGCTTCCCGATGATACCGCGGCTCACCCAAAGACCGAGTCCGGTCCCGTGCTCTCCCTTGGTTGTGAAAAATGGCTGGAAGAGGTGTGTTTGCACTTCGGCTGGAATTCCCGGGCCATTGTCGGCGATTTTTACGACCGCGCCGGCCTGCGTTTTTTGTCCGGAGAATTCATCGCCCGCGGCGTGGGGGGAGAGGCTGATCCTGACGAGCCCTTGCGAACCCGCTGCTTCGGCGGCGTTGGTGATAAGGTTCGAGAACACCTGGCGGAGTTCGGCAGGGAAGGCGGCGACCGAAAGGGCCTGCGGCATGTCGGTTGCGACGTTGACGCTTTGATCGCTGAAGCGCCGCTCCATTAGGAGCAGAATCTCCAGCAGAAGTTCTCTGAGTTCCACATCGACGGGTGCCTTTGATTCACGGTAGAGTCCGAGCATGGCGCGGCTGATTTGTGTGACCCGGGCCAACTCCTGCTGGGCCATGTCCATGTAGAGTTCGGACTCTTCAGCGGTGGCGCCGGTGCGCATGAGGTAAAGCAGGTTGGACACGGAGTCGAGCGGGTTGTGAATCTCATGCGCGATGGTTGCCGCTAGCCGGCCCGCAACGGCCAGCTTCTCATTGGCGATCAACGCTTCCTGCGTCTTACGCTCGAGAGTGATGTCGCGGAAGACGAGCACAATCCCGACAGTGCCGCCGCGTTTTGACCGTATTGGAGCGCCGCTATCGGCGATGTCGAGTTCGCTTCCATCCTTGCGTATAAGAACCGTGCGATTGTTGACTGTGACGTTCTCGTCCAACCGCTTGACCTTAGCGACTGGATTCTCGACGAGTTCGCGGGTAACTCCGTCGACGATGCGGAAGATTTCGTCGAGCGGCCGGCTGATCGCCTCCTCCTGGGTCCAGCCGGTGAGTTCACGAGCGATAGGGTTCATCATCTGGACGCGGCCTTCAGGATCGCAGGTGATCACGCCGTCGCCGATCGAGTCCAACGTCGTGCGGAGTTGCTGTTCGGACTGGAACAATTCTTCGGCGCGACCGCCCAGCCGATCCAGTGTGGTGCGGTACGCATCCGATACGGCATGCAGGCGGTTGCGGGTAAACAAGCCAATGAGAACTCCCATGCCGAGAGCTAGTCCCACCAGCACCACTAACATGCTGTGAACCTGTTGCTGCCACCGGGCGATACGGTGCGAGCGGCTGAGCTCGGCATCGTGAATGATGTCGTTCAGGTCTTTCTGGACCCCATCCATCAGCGTTTTGCCGTGGATATTCAAATCGACATCGTTGGTCTGTCCGCCCGCACGAACGATCGCGATCAGAGGAAGTGCAAAACCATCCTCCCAGGTCTGGTGCTGACTCTGCAGGTCGGCCACGGACGAGCGTTCATCAGCATCCGCACCGGCCAGATGCTGTAGATGCTGAAGCTCGACGCGGGCGTGGGCCTGTGCGTCCACAAACTGGTTGAGGAACCGGCCGTCCTGGGTAGCTTCGTATCCTCGTAGACCTGATTCCTGGTCGGCGACTATCTTGGCGATAAGAGTTGCCTGCGAAATGCGTGCATCCGACTGCTGAATCAGGTCGACAGTCGCGTTGGCTCCGCCAATCTGCAGGTAGAGAGCGCCGGCAGTCAGCAGTAAAGCGATGACAGGCAGGAGAAACACCTGTCGAAGCACGCTGTTGAATTGACTAAGATTCACAGCCCTCTCATAGGTGTAGAGTCTCCTGCGATGCGTCTGCGCGCTGCAGCAGAGTTCCGAGCTTCTCCAGCAATACGGGCGCGCCCTCGCCCTTGGTCATATAAAGATCTACGAGAGAGGTAACCTCTGTTGAGAGGCCGACATAAGCTGAGAGGAGAAGAATGGGAACCTTCGGCTTGATCTCTCGCATTCGCTTTGCTACATCGCCCCCGTGCATGCCGGGCATGGAGTAGTCGAGAACCACTGCCTCGACGGGATGCTCGGAGAAGATAGCCAGCCCGGCCTGCCCGTCCGGCGCTGTCAACACTCGATATCCCGCGCGCTCCAGCACGATCTTACGCACCTTGAGTCCCACCAACTCGTCGTCGACGCACAGCACCAGATTCGATTTATCGTTCATACATGTACAGTTCTGACGCAGGCCGGCGGACGCAGGACAGCGGCAGCTCTTTGTAGAGTATACGACTGGCAGCTACCGGGTGTAGGCTTTCACGATTCATCGTACATTCGCAATCCCTCCTCTCACGGTGCGCTAACCTGAGGTTAACTTTGCCAGACGGCAAAACGAGGTTCACGACTTGAGTCAGACGATCGTTGTGTTGGAAGATGATGCGGACATCTCACGCCTGGTGCAGTACCACCTCGAAAGTGCGGGCTTTACTGTCCGGCATTACATGGCAATCAGCCAGATTTTGAGCGATGCGGAACGGCAGCCTCCCTCACTTTTTCTGCTCGATATTATGGTGCCCGGCGGCGATGGCCTGGATCTCTGCCGAAGACTCCGCCAGAACCCCACCCTCAGCATCATTCCGATCATCTTTCTGACCGCGCGCGCGGCGGAGAACGACCGCGTCCTGGGCCTGGAGATGGGCGCGGACGACTACATCACCAAGCCGTTTAGCACGCGCGAGCTATTGGCTCGGGTAAAGGCCGTCTTGCGCCGTTTCGAGCGGCCCACGACGCCATCGATTCTGAAGTTTGATAATGTCGAAATCGATGCCGGCGCGATGCAGCTTCGTGTGAATGGTGAACTGGTCACAACAACGGCGACAGAGTTCCGTCTCCTGGATTACCTGGCGCGCCATCCTGGCCGGGTCTTCAGCCGCGACCACCTGCTGGATGCGGTGTGGGGCGACGCGCGGTTTGTCACGCCGCGCTCGGTGGATGTCTATGTTCGCCGCATCCGCGAGAAGATTGAGGCCGACGCCGAGATGCCGCGCTATCTTAAGACAATGCGCGGCGCCGGCTACCGCTTCGAGATCCCTAGACCGGCGCAGGCATAGATCGCGAGGACATCTCGTGAGGCGTGGCCTCTTTATCTCGTTTTTCCTGCGGATCGCGATCGCCGTTCTCATTCTGGCGGCTGTGCGTGTTTGGTTTCCACAACATGAGTGGACATTGGGCACGCTGCTGGTGCTGGGCTGGGCAGCCGCGAACGCATATCTCCTCACCAGGTCGATCCGGCGAAGTGTCTCGCTGCTGGAGGCTTCGACGACTGCGATTCCGGAGCGAGCGGCCGATCCAGTTCTCTCCGCTTACAGCGACTTCGATGGACTGGCGCGCTCGATTGCGGTTGCCTCCGAGCACGTGGAACGCATCCTGTCGGAGTCGGCCGAGAGACGGCAGGAGCTGGAGGCAATGATCGACAGTATGCAGGACGCAATGGTCGCAGTCGATCAGGCGGGGCGCATTCAGTGGACAAACCAGCGAATGCAGCGACTCATTCCAGGAACTTCGATCAGCCGCGCGGTGCGGACCGGCCACTCCCTCGTTCAAATTATTCGCGATCCCGACATACTGAATTGCGTTCGCACCGCCCTCGAGCAGCGCACCGTCAGCGAAGGCCGTTCGACCTCTCTGGTTCCTGGCCGCATCTTCGAGGTCGGCGCATCACCTATGCCCGGAGGTGGTGCCGTCGCGGTGCTGCACGACATCACGCGTATCGAACAGATGGAGAGCACCCAGCGGGACTTTGTAGCCAACGTTTCGCACGAGTTGCGCACCCCCCTGACCTCCATTACAGGCTATGTCGAGACGTTGCTTGACCACGAAACGTCGCTGAGCACCCAGGCGCGCGAGTTTCTGACGACGATCCTGAAGAACGCCATTCGAATGAACCGGCTTACCGAAGACCTGCTCGTGATGGCCCGGGTTGAGTCCTCCGAACAGGACCTTCACCCCGCACCGATACCCGCCGATGTGCTCGTCCGCGACGCAGTGCAGGCGATGAGCGGCCTCGTACAAGACGCCGAGGCGGTTATGGAGATCGGCGAGACGACCACAGTGAAGGTATTCGCTGACACGGACGCAATATTGCAGGTATTGAGCAGCCTGATCGAAAACGGGGTCAAATATGGCCATGCTCGAAATGCTACGCAAAGCCGCATACTGGTGAGTTGCGGCGAAGTATCGGAGCCCGTCGATGCAGTCGAGTTCAGCGTCCGTGACTTCGGCCCCGGCATCGCGTCGGAGCATCTCGACCGCATCTTCGAGCGCTTTTACCGGGTGGACAAAGCTCGCTCGCGCGAGTCGGGAGGCACGGGACTGGGACTCGCAATCGCTCGGCGCACGGTGATGGCACATGGTGGAACCATCCGCGTGGAAAGCGAGATGAATATAGGCAGCACGTTCTTCTTCACCTTACCCAAGGCTGTATCTTCCATCCAATAAAGAGTTTCTCCCCGTTTTTACCCTTATGTAACCTTCCTGTAACAATCGCAACGCACACTGTAAGTGCCGGTGACATGCTGAAAGAGCCGAGCCAGAAGAGAGGGTTCCAAGTGAGTCTTAGAATGACTGCTGTCTTATTGATAGCGCTATGTAGTACGGGTTGTAAGAGCAAATCGCCGAGCGATACGACATCGAGCGCAAACGGGACTCTCGACCTCAACGGCGCCGGTTCGACCTTCGTCTATCCGATTCTCTCCAGATGGACCAGCGAGTACAGCCAGCTCCATCCCAATATTCATATCAACTACCAATCCATCGGTTCGGGCGGCGGCATCCGCCAGGTCTCCGAGGGAACAGTGGACTTCGGCGCGTCCGACGGCCCCATGACCGATCAGCAACTGAACGCAGCCAAGGTGAAGGTGATGCACATCCCGACTGTGCTGGGCGCGGTGGTTCCGGTCTATAACATCCCAGGGGTGAGCGCGGAACTGAACTTTGCTGGTGACGTTATCGCAGATATCTATCTCGGCAAGATTACAAAGTGGAATGACCCGCGCATCATGAAGGACAATCCCGGGATCAAGCTTCCGGCCAGCTCCATCTTGCCTACCTATCGTTCGGATGGAAGCGGAACCACGTATATCTTCACAGATTACTTATCGAAGGTAAGTCCGGCCTGGAGTAGCCAGGTCGGCAAGGGCACCTCGGTGAAATGGTCCACTGGAATCGGCGCGAAGGGGAACGAGGGCGTCGCTGGCCTGGTGCGCCAGTCTGCCAATAGCTTCGGATACGTTGAATTGATCTATGCGCTCCAGAACAAGATGTTGTACGGTTCTGTACGCAACGCATCGGGCAAATTTGTAAAGGCGACAACCGATTCTGTCACCGCAGCGGCAACTTCAGCCGCGCAAACCATGCCGGCAGACTATCGCGTCTCGATCACCGATGCAGTCGGTCCGGATGTATACCCGATCTCCAGCTTCACCTGGCTGCTTGTCCCGCTACACTCCAGCGATCCCGCCAAAGCTCAGGCGATCAGGGAATTCCTCGGTTGGATGCTGGATCATGGAGAATCTGAGGCGTCCGCCATGGGTTACGCCCCCTTGCCGCAGCCCGTGCAGGAGATGGTTCGCAAGAGCATCGCAACCATCCAGTAGCCCGGCCCCCGCGCGGACTCCGAAGAGTCCTAGCCGCGGATTTCTCTCCGACTGACGAACGACGCCTGGGCCGATACAATCACCTGAAGTCAAACTGATAGGAACCGGATTGTGTCCTCTACCCGCATGACGACCGAACGAAATCCCGGGGCTCCTCTATCCATCACCCCGATAGTCCTCAGTCCGTCGCAGGGGGGCTCCGCAGATAGGGTCGCGGGGTCTCAGGGTGAGCCGCAGTCTCCTATTCGCGCGTTTCTGAATAAGCGCGGAAGCGGGCGCATGGCTGACGACAGCTTTGCCGCTGTCATGCTTATGTGCGCGTGCAGCATCTTCGCCATCGTTCTCTTCATCTTCGGCATACTGGTTGTTCACTCACGGCTGAGCCTGGTGCAGTTTGGCTGGAAGTTCTTCATGCGGCAAGCCTGGGACCCGGTCTCGGGAGATTTCGGTGCGCTCCCATTCATCTATGGCACCCTGGCCACGTCATTCCTGGCTCTGCTGATGGCGGTCCCGCTTGCGCTCGGCGTAGCCCTCTTTTTGACGGAGCTGTGCCCTCGCCCCTTGCGCGCGCCCATCTCGTTCCTGACGGAGTTGCTTGCTGCCATTCCCAGCGTGGTCTACGGCTTGTGGGCCGTGTTTGTGCTTGTTCCGCTGATGCGCGACGTCATCGGCCCATTGCTTCTGAAGACCTTGGGCTGGACTGGATTCTTTGCCGGCCCGAACTTCGGGGTCGGACTTCTGACCGCGAGCATTATTCTCGCCATCATGATCCTTCCGATCATCTCTTCTCTCACGCGCGACATCATGAATGCTGTGCCAAACAGTCAGCGCGAAGCCGTGCTGGCTCTCGGCGCGACCCGTTGGGAGATGATTCGCATCGGCGTCCTGCGCAACTCGCGCATCGGCATCGTCGGCGCCATTATGCTGGGCCTGGGGCGCGCGCTCGGCGAAACGATGGCGGTCACGATGGTGATCGGCAACCATCCGGACATTGCCAAGTCGCTCTTCGCGCCGGGGTATACACTTGCCAGCGTCATCGCAAACGAGTTCTCCGAGGCAACAGGCGATCTCTACCTGAGCGCGCTGATCGAGATCGGACTTGCCCTCTTCCTCGTAACGATCGTCGTGAACGCGATCGCCCGCCTGATGGTATGGGCAGTGACCCGAAACGCTCCGGCGAGGGTGCATTGAGATGAGCACAGCACCTCTTAGCAATCAGCCGCGCCCGATGGACTTTCAGACGAGGTCCATGCGCCTCAACAATGCCAGACGCAATGCGACCAACTACCTCGTCACGGGATTATCGGTCCTTGCGACGCTCCTGGTCATTCTTCCTCTTGTCGCGATCTTGTTTTACCTGGTCTTCAAGGGCGCGCGATCGCTCAATCTTGCATTCTTCACTCACGTCCCCGCGCCAGTCGGTCAGAGCGGCGGCGGCATGGCAAACTCAATCGTTGGATCCGGCATCATCCTTCTGCTGGCCAGCCTCCTGGGCGTTCCGATTGGCATCGCAGCCGGCGTCTACCTGGCTGAGTTCGGTCGCGGAAGAGCGCTTGCCACCGCCGTGCGCTTCACCGCAGACGTGCTCAACGGCGTTCCTTCGATCGTCATGGGCATCGCGATTTACTCGCTCATCGTCATGCAGCAGAGGCACTTTTCCGCGTTCGCTGGAGGGGTTGCGCTGGCTATCATGATGGTGCCGACGATCACGCGCACGACAGAGGAGATGCTGGCCACCGTTCCGCATTCGATTCGCGAGGCTGCCCTAGGACTCGGAGTGCCCAAGTGGCGCACTGCGATCTCCGTCAGCCTGCGCACTGCTTCGCCCGGTATCATAACCGGCTGTATGCTTGCGTTCGCCCGTGTCGCCGGCGAAACCGCGCCTCTTCTGTTTACCGCGTTCGGAAACCAGTACTGGAGCGTAAATCTGAACCAACCCATCGCCGCGCTGCCCCTCCAGATTTATGTCTATGCAATCTCGCCTTATGATGAATGGCACCGTCTCGCGTGGGCGGGCTCGCTCGTCCTCATCGTTCTCATCATGGTCTCGGTAACGCTGGTTCGCATCTACGCCAATCGCGGCGTACTCAAAGGAGGAAGCTAGTGGGAGTCGGCATATTAGTGGAGAATCTGAACGCCTGGTATGGCTCGACCCACACTCTCCAGGACATCAATCTCCACATCCCTGCTAACCATGCGACCGCGCTCATCGGCCCCTCAGGCTGTGGCAAATCGACCTTTGTGCGCTGCCTCAACCGAATGCATGAGACGAACCCCATAGCGCGTGCAACCGGCACCGTCAAGATGGGCGATCTCGACATCTACAAGGACGCGTCGCCGGTCGAAATCCGTCGCCGCGTCGGCATGGTCTTCCAGAGGCCGAACCCATTCCCAACGATGTCGATCTACGACAACGTCATTAGCGGCCTCAAGCTCAATGGCTTCCGCAATCGACGCATCCTCGACGAGACGGTCGAGCGTTCGCTGAGACAAGCTGCGCTTTGGGAAGAGGTCAAGGACGACCTCAAGAAAAAATCGGGCGCATCTCTCTCCGGCGGTCAACAGCAACGAATGTGCATTGCCCGCGCGCTTGCGGTCGATCCCGAAGTGCTCCTGATGGACGAGCCCGCATCCGCGCTCGATCCCGTCTCGACCTCCAAGATCGAAGACCTCATCTTTCAACTCAAGAGCCAGTACACCATCGTGATCGTGACCCACAACATGCAGCAAGCCGCGCGAGTCGCGGAGAACACCGGCTTCTTTCTCAACGGAAAAATGGTCGAGTTCGATTCAACGCATAAGATCTTTACCAACCCGCGCGACAAACGAACAGAGGATTACATCACGGGGAGGTTTGGCTGATGCGCGTTAAGTTTCATCAAAACCTCGACGATCTCAAAGAAAAGCTGCTCGTTATGGCTGGCATGGCAGAGCAAGCAATCCAGCGCTCCATAGAGGCCTATCGCACGCGCGATCTCAGTATCTGCGAGCTCGTGTTCCGGGCTGAGCCCTCCATCAATCGACTTGAGCGCGAAATCGACCAGATGGCGCTGGACCTGCTTGCCATGGAACAACCAATGGCGGTCGACCTTCGCTTCATCCTTTCAGTGATTCGCATCAATGCGGATCTGGAACGTGTCGGCGACCAGGCCGTCAACATTGCCATTCGCGTTCGCGAGATGGGAGCCTTCGCCAACATCGATCTTCCCGTCGATATTCCGAAGCTTGCCTCGCTTGCTTCGGCGATGGTGCGAAAGGCGCTCCAGGCATTCATCGAAGGTGACGCTGAACTGGCCGAATCTGTCTTGAAGCTCGATGATCAGGTCGACGAAATGAACGACGCAGCCTTCTACGCTCTCAGCTCATTGATTAAAGAGAGTCCTGACCTCACGCCGCAGTCGCTCAACGCGTTGATCATTTCGAGGAACCTGGAAAGAGTCGGCGACCATGCCACCAATATTGCCGAGGACGTCATCTTCTGGGTGCGCGGCGCAGATGTTCGCCATAGCAGCAGCGGAGCAGCTTAAGCTTCCCACCAGACCAACCGAGTAAGCAGCGGATAGTATAGGCCGACGCGAAGGTTGCAGTTCTTAACTCGTTCTTGCATTAGAAGAGCATACGTCTCCAACTGGGGAGAGTACGTCTCGCGCTCGGCAGCGAGGAAATCCTCTATCGCCCTCTGCCCATGTACAGTCGTCTTGTAGTCAACTATCCAGAGACACTCGTTGCCCTCTGACAGCGGCGTCTCACCGGCAAAAAAGACCCTGTCCATCCGTCGAGTGTTGAAGCCGGCCTCCACCGAGGTTAGCGCAAGTTCGCTGAATGCGTGGTCGCGCGCTTTCAGGAGCCACCGTCCCTGCGGGTCCAGCAAAGTATTGCTGAGAGCCAATTTCACACGCTCGGTCATTGCTGCGATCGCTGTTGACGAGAGGCCATTTCCGCGCAATACCGCTGCAATTCGAGATGACCATTGCGAGATGTCCCGAAGCAGGGGACTAACATCCTCTCCAGCCGCCAGTCGATGTGTCAGTAACTCGAGGAACGTATGCACAACATTCCCAAACGCACGCGCTTCAAACGAGCCCTCAGGGCGTTGCAAACGAGCAGGCTTGTTTGCGGCCTCGTAGCTGCCATCGGGAGGTGTGTTATTCAGTCGAAAGCGTAACGCTGGATCGAAATCGATCGGAACACGTTTCAGCACCGCGCGGGGAAGATCGGCTTGAGTCTCTACGGCGGCAGCAATAACCCCGTCGAAACGCTCAGGTTCGGGTTCCTCGTCGTACGTGACCTCTGCGGTTACACTCTCCGAGCCGAGCGGTACGTCAACCCTGTACATTGTTGCGTTTGTCGAAAAATGTCTGCTCGCTGCGGGCCATGCCGCTGTCAAAAGGCTTCCGTGGCCTGTAGCTACCTTGTCGCTGCCCGTCATCTCCGGCGACGCGAACAGATGCAGCTCCTCCCGAGCGCGTGTGCATGCGACATAAAACAGCCGCTTGCGCTCTGCGGCCTCTCTATCCTTCACAAGGCCTCGCAGCCACTCGTTTAACGCCTTCGAACCTTCACCCCGGCCGGCAATCGGGGCAAGCATGATGTTTGCCGCTGACTCATCGCTCGTCTCGATTTCACTCCACGTCACCAGTTTTGGGCGGTCGACCGGAGCGCGCTTCTCCAGGCCGGGAACGATGACAACATCCCATTCAAGGCCCTTCGCCCCGTGAATCGTCATCAGGTCCACCAGGTCTGCTCCGGTGGCGGTTTCTGCAAACAGGCTGTTGAGCCTGCCCTGTAGCGATTGCAAATCTATACTTCCCGCATCCTCCTCTAGCTGATCGAGAAGTTCCAGATACCGCCTCGCATTGTCCAGTTCGGAGACCCGCAGGTATGCATCTCCGCCTAGAGTTCTCCACGTCCGCTCAACTCGCTCAGCAATGGAGAGGCCAACGCGATGCTTCTGTGCGGCGTGCAACGCGGCCCACGTTCGCATCAATCGAGCGCTGGCTTCATCGCTCAAGAAGCCACCACGCTTTGCAATCAAGTCTTCGACACAGCGCTCAGCCCATGCGGGATCGTCGGCACCCGCTAATGTGTGCAGGTCTGTGAGACCAAGACCGCACCAAGGCGCATGCAAAACCGCAAACCATGCCACGCGGTCAGCCGGATGCAGTAGCGCACGTGTCAGAGCGAACAGATCGAGCACCTCCTGCCGCTCACCCAGCACTTCGATATTGACGGCCCGAAAGGGAATCGAGCCCCTTGTCTCATCCTTCAGCTCGGCAACGATAGCAGGCAGCACATTACGACTTCGCGCCAGCACTGCAATCCTCCATGATTCACTGCGACCCTCCGGCAGCGGAAGCCTCTTCCAATGCTCGATGATTTGCCGCACCTCACGGGCCTGCGCCTGCGACTGCTTCCGTCTATCTTGCGTGCGACCGCCGCGCCGTTCCCGGTTCGCAAGTGTTTGCGTATGCCATACCGCGCTCTGTGTTCCGGTTACTGGAATGCCACGCGTTGCGCGCGCCCGCACATACGGCACCTCTTCGGGATTAGATCCATTCACGTCACGGGGAAATAGCAGCGAGAAGTCGTCGTTGAACGCCTCCACCAGGTCAGGTTGGGAGCGGAAGTTTGCAGTCAATCGCAGAAGCCCCATCGGCAAATCGCCGAGCATCTGCGTTTGCATCGTTTTCACAAATCGCTCGACTCGCGCCTGCCGGAACAGATAGATCGACTGCTTTGGGTCGCCGACAAGAAAGACCGTCTGGCTGTGCCCATCCCATCCCTGTGTTAGCAGCTCAATCAGATCGTACTGGCTATTCGAAGTGTCTTGCATCTCATCGACCAGCAGATGCTGCAGCCTCATCCCCAGCGCACTATTCAGGTCTTCAACGGCTCCGTCCTCCCGCAGCGCGCCCTCCGCTAGAAGCCCCCACTCCGCAAAGTCACACTCTCCGCGTTGGGCAAACACAACCTTCAACTCAGCCAGAGCGCGGCTCAGCACCCGAAATAACGCCTTGGTCACAATCCACTGCTCTTGCGGATACACGGCGGGAGGCAGCCGATTCACCCTCTCGATCGCCTGGAGCAGATCGTCCCGATGAGCAACTTCATCGAGCAGACTCCTCAAGGTCGTCTTCTGTCGCGGTGTCATTTCGAATCCAAGGGTGTTCTTCGCGAGGTTCTTCCGCCACCTGCCGCTGGACGGCGTCACCATCAGGTGGATCAGCGCCCGCCAGTGCTCAAAGTCTGCTGCATTGGTGGAGGGCACTCCAACCTTGCCGGCGCAGACTGCGACCGGAGACGTCTCCCTTCTGTAGGGCTCCAACTGCGCTAAGCCGGCGGCCAACTCAGCCAGCGTGTAAAGAAAATCTGCAGGAACCGCCTTCGCAAACCTTGACAAGCCTGCGCAGACCACCTCCTCCAACGCGCGTTGCAACTCCGGCAGCACCTCGTCATCGAGTGAGCGATCGCTGATCGCATCGCGCCCAAGTACAGGCACCAATGCACCCCATTGATTGCGAAGAGGGAGCATCTCCATCAACAATCTCTCGCACTCCGCCAAGCTACCATCCCGATGCAGCAACACCGTTCGTAACGCCGCATCTAACTCGGCGTCCGTGCCGCCAAGCTGCAACAGCGTCTGGCGCGCTGCCTCGCGATACATCAGCGTTGAATCCTCCACCGGCGTCAGCCTGCCGCCGCCGCCGCTCAGTACAGGCAGCAGTCGCACGATCTCACCGCACACCGAATCGATCGTGCGAATCCTGAGCCTGCGTGAATGTTCGAGCAGGCCCCACCCTAGCCGTTCACTCTTCAGCATGACTGATCGCGCCAACTCGCGTGTCAAGCTTGCGAAGTCAGAGTCACCTTCTGCAACGCCGTCCTGCACTGCGCTTTCCAACTGCTTCACTACGCGTCCGCGCATCTCTGCAGTGGCCTTCACAGTAAAGGTGATTGCGAGCACCTGCTCTGGCTGCTCGACGCTTTCATCCGCGAGCAGCTTCAAATAGCGCTGAATCAGTAACCCCGTCTTCCCCGATCCCGCGGGAGCCTCGACGATCCAGGACTGAGTTACATCCAGTGCCCTTCGCCGCTCTTGCCAGTCCGGCGGCAATCCCGCCTCGGTGACCACGCTCCCTTCGCTCTTTGAGACTAGAAACAGATCAGGCACGACCCGCCTCCGTCGCGACCGAATCCTCTTCGTCAGCCTGCAGCGACGTCACGTCGAGCCGGCAGAGCAATCTCTGTCCACATCGATCGCACGTTCCCGGATAGTTCTTTGGGCGCACTCGTGCCTCACCCCGGTAGAACTCCTCTGCGAGCTTGACCAGCACCTCTCGCCATCGCTCGATCTGCATACTCAGCGTGGCTGCCTCCTTCAATCGAACAGGCTTCGGCAAGATGCCATTGCGCGCCTCATATCCCTGCAGCGTGCGCCCGTCACCTGCGCGTACGAATCCGAATGCAATGCCCTGTAGTTGTTCGGCATTTGAGAGGATCGCGTACAACGGGAGCTGAGGCGCATCAGGTCTATCCGTCAGCCATTCGCTTGGCGAAGCAAGTCCAGTCTTGTAGTCGATGAGCACCTCGCCACCTTCGACAAGATCGACACGATCCATCCTCACGCTCAAGCTCAGTGGGCCAACCATCACATCCTTGAACGCCTTCTCATTCAGCTTCACCTCGAACGGAACGGCGCGCTCCATCTCCAGCTCCAGCCAGCCTCGAATCAGCCGCCGCAGCCGCTCGCGTTGTATCGCTACATAAGCAATCTCCCAGCCCGGGGCACTCGACTCCTCGACCCGCCGCAAAGCTTCAGCGATAGACCATCCCAACATGTCTTCGCGCTCGTCCTCGGTCATGGACCTCAGTGTTTCCTGCGTCTTCACCTTGTTCCAGAAGATCTCCAGAACCTTGTGAACGACGGTACCGCTTTCCCGCGCATCCAGTCCAGGCTCGATGCGGTGCAACTCCGTTGCCCATAATCTGTGCTCGGCGAACGCGCGGAATCCGCACGCCGCTTGGAGCTGCAGAATTCTCGCTCCTCCACGAATCGTCCTATCAGGTAACCGTCCGACCGGCGCCGCATCGTCAGTCTCTTCCAGCGCCAGTAGTGTTCTCTCCGGACTCGTGCATACAAAATCTTTCACGCTGGTTGACTTCAACCGAAGACCGGATAGAGCCGGCGTTGCCCTCTGATGTCCTTCCTCTGTCTTAAGTGCATAACTAAAAATCACTGTTGGCGCGCTATTCGCGATTCGCTTCATCATTCGTCGCGCATGCGCAGTATCGCGCTCGATATCTGTTGCTGGCATCCCCAGATCGCGCTGTATGGGCCATGGCAACAGGGGGTTGGTCTCTCTGTTGACGGGCCAGTCGAATTCGCCTGCCCTTAGTACCCAGACTGCACCGAATATGGTGCCTGCAGCTTCGAGCGGACCCATTACCTGCACGGACGCATCCCGTGATTCAGGCGCAAACATCGTCTGCCGTGCAATCCTCTCAATCGCGGATAACGCCTGCTCAAACTCAATCTCGGGTCCCTCAAAGTCCAGCGCGGCCATCTCGTCAAGCGCGCTCTCCCATTTCCGTCGCATTTGAAATTCAACGCTGCTCTCATGCGTTGCCGCTCCCCACGACGCAGCCTCCAGAAACTCGCGCATGTGCTCCGCCCACCGGGAGTGACTCCTGGCAGACATTCCCTGCAACTTTCGCATGCTCGTACCCATCCGCCGCATGGCCGCTGCGAATCGCTGCATCTGCTGCCTTCGCTTTGAGTGCTCGACCGCACCAAGAAGAGCTTCCGACGCAATCTCGGGACGGAGCATCCGCATTTGACGGAGTTCAAATGCGTCGAACTCCGCCCTGGCGCCACGTTCTTCACTCCGCATGGCAAAGTAGGGCGAAAGCAGCAGGACGCTGACACGCTCTAAAGCAAGAGATCCGGAACACCAGCGCAACAGATCCAGGGCGCTGCTCACCAGCGGCGTCTCCGAAAGCGGTTTGCCTAAAGAGAATTCATATGCAGCGCTTTCATCGCTGGAAAATATATCCTGCAGCGCTGGTGCGAGAATTGCGCGAAACACGCGGTCGATGGCTGATCGTTCTCGCTCCAGACCTGGCACGATCACTGCGACGCGTGCGCCAGGATGCTCGTCAACGAACGATCGCGCCCATGCAGCCGCCGCGGACAACTCCTCGCTGTAGTTGTCTGCTGTAGCCAGCAGGCAAGTCTCCGGCTCTACTTCCAGCCGCAACTCCGAGACCGGCGAACCCGCCTGCTGCAGTGCTCGCACGAGAGCTTCCTGGGCGGGGTTCATTGCATCGATTCCTACCAACACCACGCCTTCGGGAATCCTAATCCTGCCGGTTTCGAAAAAGCCCCGCAGCAGATCTTCCAACTGCGATTGCGAAGCGAAGTTCTCAATCTGGCAACGCCGTTCAAATGCCGCTGCCCATCTTTGGAAGTACCTCGTATCAGAGCTAGCCGCCGGAAAGCTGCGCAGGCGCTTCTGTCCATCGTAGCTACACGTCAGGCGCCATGTCTCGCAGGCCAACTCCGCCAGCGAGTCGACCGTTTTTAAGCTCGCCAATTGATCGTCGGCTTCAATGATGCGTCGCCACACCACGTGTTCCTGAGAGCGAGTCAGCACCAACTGAGTCGCGTGTCCTTCGATCAGGAGCCGATGCCACAGCGCTGTGGTCCAGGTCTCCCAGGCAATCGCCGCAGCCGGCTGCCAATTTACAAGGCCCCGCTCTCGATTGCGCAGGTCTAAATAGCGTCGCAGCGTTCGCGCCGCACGATGATTTCCCGTCACGATGGTCGCGCCCCGCTCTAGCGCCTCAACAATATCTATAGGGAGTCGCTGCTGACCATCCATGTCTCGGTTATACGCTCCTCTGTGCTGGAAATCATAGGGTCTCGCCCATTCGTTTCAGGTTCAGGAACACGTCGTATTCCGCGTTTTGCGACCCTGGGGCTTGTTGCTGTCACAAAGGTGTCAGGTCACATTCTCTCCATCGCAACGCGAACCGTTATCATTCAACAAGGAGACCCATCGTGCCCCGTTCGCGCCTCTCGTCCCTTGTGCTATCTGGCATTGTTCTCTTCACCGGTTGCCACGCCACATCTCCGAAGATCGGGGCGGGTCCCTCTGCCGCGCAAAAGACGGTTACGATTCGCGGAAAAGTTCTCTCCGTTGACTCTCCAACTATCGTTCTCGACGGCGAAGCCGTCCCGGGCTTTATGGAAGCAATGGCCATGCCATACAAACTCAGCGATCCAAGCGTCGCCAGCGAACTCCATCCTGGCGACCGCATCACCGCTACCGTCCTCTCAGACCACACCCCCGAGGGATATACCAATCTGCGTCTCGACAACATCGTAGTCACAGCGCAGGCTCGTCCTGACTACCTGCCCGCAATTCAATATCACGTCCCGAAATCCGGAGACATCGTTCCCGACTTCAACTTCATCAACCAGAGTGATCGCGTCATACACCTGGGCCAGTTCAAAGGCGAGATCGTCCTGCTCACCTTCATCTACACACGCTGTCAGCTTGCCGACTTCTGCCCGCGCATGAGCCAGAACTTCGCCGACGTCGAGAAGGCACTTGCAGGCGATCCGGCCCTCTACAAACAGACTCACCTCATCACGGTAAGCTTCGATCCCACATATGACACGCCCAAGGTGCTTCGCAGCTATGGTGCTGCATACACGGGAAACTCCACGAAAAAGAGATTTCAGCATTGGGACTTCGCCGCTCCGCCTGCAAAAGAACTTCCCGCAGTCACGCAGTTCTTCAATGTCGGAGTCACTCCCGGCGACAGCAAATCTCTAACTCACTCTCTCTCAACCGTACTGATCGGCAAAGACGGAAAAATCGTCGATTGGTATCCTAGCAACGACTGGAAGCCCACTGACGTTGTGGCCGAAATCAGGCAGACTGCCGCAGCGTAAAGGATTGGGGACTGCATTTCTCCAGGCACCCAGTGCCCACACAGGCCTCACCGCCGTTTGTGGCTATTTTGACACCTTACGATGATGACACCCGCTGACAGTCTGGCAAACCATCGAACAGAAGCCGAATCCGCGGCAGGAGAGCCGGAGCGCGGCCTGAGACCTTACAGCCAGGTTCTTGCTGCATTCTTGTGTGGAGCGTTTGCTTTTCTGGATCTTTACTGCACCCAGCCGCTGCTGCCTCTGCTATCGCGATTATTCCGCGCGTCCGAAACTCGGGTCAGCCTCACCATCAGCGCGTCAACCCTTGGCGTTGCGTTCTCCGCCGTTCTACTCGCCATCTACGCGGAGCGGGTCAATCGCAAGAAGATGATCGTCGCCTCCATGACAGCTCTCGCGCTCTGCACCGTTCTAACCGCGACCGCGACCACTCTCACGCAGTTGGCTGCATGGAGACTGTTGCAGGGACTCGTTACGCCGGGAATCTTCATCATCACGATCGCCTACATCACCGAAGAGTGGCCTGCTCATCTCGTCCCTCGAGTGATGAGCTTCTACGTCGCTGGAACCGTCTTCGGCGGCTTCGTCGGCCGAATTTCTGGCGGCCAGCTAGCCGAGCACCTCGGCTGGCGCTCCGTCTTCGTCGTCCTTGGCTTGGTCGGATTCGTCGGGGCGGCGGCAACAATGCGGCTGCTGCGTCCTGCAAAGGCTCGTTTATCGCGCCCGGCCAGCGATTCCCGGCTCTCACCAATCGTCAACAACCTGCGCAACCCGCGTCTGCTTGCGACCTTTGGCATTGGCTTCTGTATGCTCTTCACTCTGGTGTCCGTCTTCAGCTACATTACCTTTTATCTGGCTGCGCCTCCCTTTCGCCTTACAACCTCTGACCTCAGTTGGCTGTTTGCCGTCTACCTCTTCGGATTGGCCGCAACGTTACTTGCAGGAACGGTGCTGATGCGGATCGGGCTTCGCAGCGGAATGATCCTCTCGGTGGCCCTTTGCCTCTCCGGTGTGGCACTCACGCTGGTACCTTCGGTCGTAGCGGTCGGTTTCGGCCTCGCCATCGCAAGCTCCGGCGTCTTTATCTCGCAGACCTGCGCGAACAGCTTTCTGCGCGATGCCTCTTCATCGGACACCCGGGTCTCCGCCGCCGGCATGTACATCTGCAGTTACTACATCGGAGGCACAGTCGGCGGAGTGCTGCCCGGAATACTCTGGAAATTTGCCGGCTGGTACGGCTGCGTTGCGGTTACGTCCGGCTTGCTGGTAGTAGCGGGATTTTTAGCATTCTTCGGCTGGCGCTCCCGGCAGCAGGTGCTTGATCCCGTACCCGTTTAGCCGGTCAACGAGAAAGTCCGTAGATCGGAACCTATGCATTTGCCGCAGCCAACAGGAACACCAGTGGGGCATTCCAATTGATCGCAACCTCATTCATTGAAGGCGCCTGGTCGTTGTCGATCCACATTCGCATCGGCGGCTGCTTGGGCAACGCGCGCGCCACTGCATCCGCCGGCCGCGCGTTGGGTCCTCCCGACAGCAGACCCGGCCACGGAGCCGCAATGCCGTCCGCCACACTCGGCCTGTGATGCGGGTGCTGGAAGGGATTCGTACCCACCTGCGTCACCCACGAGACCCCAAAGCAGTTCCGCCCCAGTAGATAATGCAGGTTCCCGAGCGCTGCTTCCCGCAACGCAGCTCCTCCTTGAAAGTGGTTCGCGATCAGCAGAAGCAACGACTGGTTTGCCGCCACCGAGTTCGATCCCCAGGTGTAGTCCGACAGAGCAAGCGTGTTGCCGTACCCGCTGGCGTTACCACGCACCACTAGATCTTGCGCTGCACGCCCTGTCTGCTCGACGATTCTGCTCTTCATCCGTTCGGAGCCTTTTCGCTTCGCCAGCGCATACGTCCAGCAGGCCATAGCCTGAACATTCGCCCACGATGGAGCCTCTACGCTGGTCAGCGGAAGAGCCGCATCCATTCCGCTCAGGAAGGCTTGCTCATACTGAGCCTCGCCGGTGGTCCTCCACAACTCCGCCGACGCCCACAGAATCTCATCGCTGCAATGCCGATCGTCATACCCCCCCGTCGTAACGCCGGGAGGGTTAGTGAACGACACGTCCGGATGCGTCACAGCCCATGCCCACGCGCGTTTCGCGGCAGTCAGGCACCTCTGCGAGAAAGCGGTGTCGTATGGTCGATAGCAGCGCGCCGCAATCGCCATCACGGCAGCCACATCGCCGGTGGCACACGTGCTTTTGTACGGCGAAGACCCTGTCCCGATCACATAGCTCGTCAGTGTATCCATCTGCGGCATGATGAACGCGCAGAAATGCTCGCTGGTCTGCTTGTGCCATACGCCACCATCATCGTCCTGCATGGACAACATCCAATTTAAATTCCACCGGATCTCCGCCAGAACGTCCGGCGCGCTGCCACCTGATTCCGGAATATCAAGCGAAAGTCTATTAAGCGCAGACGGATACATCTCCCACGCCCACAGCAGCGTGGCTGTGCTCAGGCCGCTATTCACGACATAGCGTCCATAGTCTCCCGCATCATGCCAGCCACCGCTGTTCGGCACGGAACCCTGACGACCCGACGAGACATGGTACGCGCCCGTTAAATGACACGGCGGATGGCGGTATCCGCCTCCCATATCGACGGCACACCCACAGCGTTGTCCGTAGAATCCGCGCATCGTCAGGCGCAGCGCGTCCCCATAGGCATGATGATCGATCAAAATCGGTGAGCTGTGTCCCGCACCTGCCGAAAGCGTGTACCTGCCCGGCTTGTTGAGCGCCGAAAAATCAACCAGCGCCACACGATCGCCGGAGGCCTCGTCCATCCTCGTGGCCGATACGATGCCTCGATAGACAGGCTCTCCCTGGCGCTTCGCAAAGATCTGAAAATCAGGTCTTTCGCCGCCTCGTAACGTCACAGAAGCTATCTTGGCGGAGCCAGGCAAATATCCAGCCTGGTTGAAGAAGGCGTTGGGTGATTCGAGCGGCGCCGCAACGCCGAGGCGGTCCAGCATCTCCTCACCAAGCAGCGCGCCAGCGGACAACCCAAAGCATTTCAGCGCGTCTCGACGATTCATCGAATCATTGTACGGCCCGTCCCCTCATCCCGCTGCGTTCACCTGGCGCTGCTATTCCAGTATCCTGAAAGGGACACCAGAGGACTTCCACCATGGCAAGACTCACCATCGGCTTCGGCATACTGCTCATCCTGCTCGGCGTGCTCGGCTTTGTATTCACCGGGAGTGCCCATCCGACCGCGCTCATCCCCTGTGGCATCGGTCTCCTTTTTGTGTTGTTCGGAGCAATGGCCAACACCGACAACTCGAAACGGCGAATGCTTTGGATGCACATCTCCGTAACCGTTGCGCTGCTGGTCTTTCTTGGCATGATTCCCGCGGCCATCGATGTGGTTCGCCTCTCCCGCGGAGCCTACTTTGCCTATCCTGCAGCCGTGGACGAGAAAGCTGCACTTGGGCTCTTCAGCCTCATCTACGTCCTGTTCTGTGTCCGCTCGTTTATCATCGCTCGCCGCAACCGGCTCGCCTAGCAGCGCAGCGACGAATACGGATGCGTTAGGACCAGGACATTCTTTCTCAAACGCGTCTCAAAGCGACACTCGTCGCCCCAACCGCATCGGAGAAGGGCATTGGGTCGTCTTGTCCGGCAGGACGTCGGCTTCGGAATAGAATAGGGCATCACCCAAATGGGTGCATTTGCACCGAAAAGAGAGGATTCCTTTGAAGGCATTGGTAAAGAGCCGCGAAGAGCGTGGGCTTTGGCTGGAGGATGTTCCGGAGCCGGAGATGGGCATCAACGATGTGATGATTCGGGTGCTGAAGACGGGTATCTGCGGGACCGATCTGCATATCTACGAGTGGGACGCCTGGGCCCGGTCGACGATCCGCAAGGGCCTGGTGATCGGACATGAGTTTGTGGGCGAGGTGATCGCTGTCGGCTCGAATGTGACCGATATTCCAGTCGGACAGCTGGTGAGCGGTGAGGGGCATGTGGTGTGCGGGCGGTGCCGTAATTGCCTGGCCGGCCGGCGGCACCTGTGCGCTCATACGCTGGGCGTGGGGGTCAACCGGAATGGGGCATTCGCGGAGTTTGTCGTGCTGCCGATGTCGAATATCTGGATGCACAGCTCAGGTGTGCCGCACGACATAGCAGCCATCTTCGATCCGCTGGGCAATGCGGTGCATACCGCGCTGGCCTTTCCCGTGCTGGGGGAAGATGTACTGGTGACGGGAGCTGGACCGATCGGAATCATGGCGGCAGCAGTGGCTCGTCATGCGGGGGCACGGCACGTCGTGATCTCGGACCCGAACGAGTACAGGCGCAGGCTGGCTGAGGCGGTGGGGGTCACGCTGGCGGTCGATCCGCGCGCTACGCCGCTGGCTGAGATTCAGAAGCAGCTGCACATGCAGGAAGGGTTCGACGTAGGACTCGAGATGTCGGGCAATCCAAGCGCGTTTCGCGAGATGCTGAAGAATATGAGCCACGGAGCGAAGATCGCTATGCTTGGCATTCCGTCCGAGGATATCTCGATCGACTGGAACCAGGTGGTGTTCAATCAGCTTACGATCCGAGGCATCTATGGCCGTGAGATGTACGAGACCTGGTACAAGATGACGGTGATGCTGGAGAGCGGGCTGGATATCTCGGGTGTCATTACGCACCGGATGAGCTGGCGGGACTATGAGGATGGGTTTGCCGCGATGCGCAGCGGGAATTCGGGTAAGGTAATCCTTGACTGGAGCGATGTTGGCTAAGCCCTTCTCAAAAGGGCAAACTGCTGGGTGCGGACGGATGTATGCAGGCCGGCATCCAATGATATTCCAGGGCGTAACCCTAATTGAGAATCTGCATCGAATGTGCTAAACAGCAGAAAGCGCGAAGACTGGAAGGCGGCAAAATCTGGAAGTTCATCCGCATTCGTGATGTCCGCTGCATCCAACTTGTAGGTTGAAGCGTTTTAAAGGCTGCGAATGGAATCGAGCGACTGCGAAATGACGAGCCGGGCTTTGAAGCACACCTCGGCCCATCCGCCGGACAGCCTCTTCGAAAGCTGTTCCTGGTTCTACGCTCTGTGTCGCGAATATCTGTTTCGCGATCACACCCAGGAGATCGTGAGGGCGCTCTTTCCGGACGGAGACCCCGCTGCCGGAACGCATCTGATCGAGCTCGGCTGCGGGCCGGGATTTTATGCCTGCCAGCTGTCCCAGGAATACCCTCAGATTCTTACGACCGGCGTGGATCTCTCGCGCAGGCTGATCGCACGAGCGCAGTCGCGGGCCGCCAGCCGCAGTCTTCGCAACTGCACCTTCTCGCATGGCGACGCGCACTCGTTGCCCAACCCATCCGCCTCGGTCGATGCCATCATCGTGTCGCGGCTTTTCTTGATTGTGCCCCGGCGCGAGGCGGTGCTGTGCGAGATCTTTCGTGTGCTCAAGCCGGGTGGGCGATGCTTTATCGCCGAACCGACCTCAGGATTCAGAACGCGGATTCCGCTGAGCTGCATGTGGCTGCTGTCGAAGCTGACCAGCAGCCCGGCGGGCAAGTATCGCGAGCCGCGGCAAGCCGAGGTGATGACGCTGCCGGACTTTAAGGCGTTGATTCACTCCCAGCCCTGGAGTACGGTGCACCTCGAGTGCGATGGCTGGTACCAGTACGCTGTCTGCATCAAGGAAGCAGCGTCTTCGGGCATGGCGGAGCTTCAGGAACAGCGGGTCGGCTGGAGCACGGTGTAGTGGCCGGTCCCGTCTCTTCGAGCATGATGTATCCAATCCTTCATCCTGCGGAGGTAATGACCGCGCGAGAGGGGCAGTGCGCCCTTGCGGTGATGGCGAAGGCGCCGCGGCCGGGCAGGGTGAAGACGCGACTTGCTCCTCCCCTGACGCTTGAAGAGTCGGCCGCAATCAACGTGTGTTTCCTGCGAGACACTACGGAGAACATCGCCGCCGTGGCCGCGGTGGGCGGCGCTGCGGGGGTGATCTCGTACACGCCGGTGGGAGAGGAGGCGCTGTTCGACGGCCTGCTGCCGCCAGACTTTGCATTGTTGCCCCAGCGTGGCGACGGATTTGGCGAGCGGCTGTTCGCTAGCGCGCAAGATCTTCTGGCTTGTGGTTTTGGCAGCGTGTGTCTGATCGACTCGGATTCGCCGACGGTTCCGGCCGCGGCGTTCGAGCAGGCAGTCGCTGCGCTGCAGCAGCCTGGCGACCGCATCGTGCTCGGGCCTTCGAGCGACGGTGGATACTATCTGATTGGGATGAAGCGAGCCCACGCCGGCGTGTTTGCAGGGATCACCTGGAGCACCGCGGCGGTGTTCGCCGAGACGGTAGAGGCGGCTGAGAAAGCGGGAATCGAGGTGGTGATGCTGCCTCTCTGGTACGACGTGGACGATGCGCAGACGCTCGAGATGTTGAAGGACGAACTGCTGAATGTGATCATGCCGCCGTTCGCGAAGATCGCGGGATATGTGGCGAAACATACTCGGAGAGCCCTGCAGGACCGTGAGCGGCAGGAGAGCGTTGCGAAATGACGCCGTCGATCAATCCAGCGATGGCCTCGCAACAGAATATGTGGCATCGCTTATTAAGCGGACGGCAATGGGTGGTTGCCCGGCCATGGCAGACAAACGCAGCGCTGATGCTGATCGGGATTGGGCTGTTCGCGCTGACGCGGCAGCTCATCAGCGAGTACGACCACTTTACGATCGGGTTCTCCGGGGTGTCCGGGTGGTCAGTCATTCTCTATCTGCTGGCGATATTTCTGGTGATGACGCAGCCCGTGGATCGGTTCACCTTCCCAATCATTCTGACGGTCGCGGTCGCGTGCCGCCTGGTCGCGCTCTATCCCGATCCGTATCTCTCCAGCGACGTATACCGCTATGCGTGGGACGGCGTGGTGCAACATGCGCGCATCAGTCCGTACCGCTATGTTCCGGGAGATAAAGTTCTGACATTTTTGCGAGCGCCAAACCAGGACCTGTTCGACAACATCAACCGCAGGGACTACGCGCGCACGATCTATCCGCCGGTTGCGCAGATGCTGTTCTATCTCATCACCTGGGTATCGCCGACAGTCACCTTCATGAAGACCGCAATGGTGCTCTTTGAAGGCGTGACGATGTATGGTCTGGTGACGCTGCTGCAATATCTTGGGGTGCGGCGCGAGCAGACGCTGCTCTACGCGTGGTGCCCTCTGGCGATCTGGGAGATCGGCGGCTCGGGGCATCTCGATTCTGCCGCGATGGCCTTTATCATGCTGGCACTGGTGGCGCGCTATCGCAGGCAGGCGGTACTTACGGGCCTGTTCCTCGGAATGGCAGTGATGATCAAGCTCTATCCGCTGGTATTGTTTCCGGCACTCTACCGGCGGGGAGATTGGAAGATGCCTGCCGTGCTTGCCGGGGTGATCGCGGCGGGATATGCGGCGTATTCGAGCGTCGGCATGATGGTCTTCGGATTTCTCGGCGGCTATGTGCAGGAGGAGGGCCTCGAGAGCGGAGCGCGTTATTTTCTGCTGGAGCTTGCCCAGAGAGTTCGCGGACTCCATGGGCTACCCACCGGCGTATATTATGCGTTTTGTGCTGCTGTCTTCGCGGTCATTATCTCGTGGTGCTGGAACACTGCGAGCCGAGACCGCAGAGCCAACGCGAGTCTTGAAGGAGACGCCGCGTTTCTGCCGCCCGCGTTTGCTCTGGCTGCCGCGCTGATGTTTCTGTTCTCGCCGCACTATGCGTGGTACATCCTGTGGCTGCTCCCGTTCTTTACGTTAATGCCAAATGTGCCGATCCTGGCCTACCTGATGGGGTTCTTTTATCTGTACACGACTGCGCTGGCTGAGCCAGGACCGAAGATGTTTCTAGCCAACGAGATTCTGTATGGCGGCGTCGCGATTGCGTTTCTGATTCAATTTACGTTGAGGCGCTGGCCGATTCACCGCAGTCTCTTCGTGCCTCCGGCAGTGACGAGCGGACGATTATGAAGGCGCAGCCTCCCGTACTCGATTCAGCCCTTTCAGTGCTTGCGGACGTTCGAAGGCCGCAGATCTCGATTATTATCCCCGCGCTGAACGAGGCCGAATCCATCGGACATGTAGTGTCGGAGATGCCATGGGACGTGATCGCTGAGTGCATCGTCGTGGATAACGGCAGCACAGACGCAACTGCGGCAGTTGCCGCGGCAGCGGGGGCTCGCGTCGTCGAGTCTGCCCGGGGCTATGGCGCGGCCTGCCTGGCAGGATCGAAGGCTGCGCTGCCGGACTCCGAGATTCTGGTGTACATGGATGGCGATGGAGCCGATGAAATCGCAGGTTTGCAAAAACTAACGGGGCCGATAGCGGCCGGCGAGGCCGACTTTGTGATCGGCTCCAGAATTCGAGGTAACCGTGAGGCCGGGTCGATGCTACTTTCGCAGGTGTTCGCGGCTCACTTTGTCGATGCGCTGCTGAACGCGGCGCAAGGAGGACGGAGGCACAAGGTGCGCTATACCGATATGTGCGCCTTCCGGGCGATTCGCAGAACGTCACTCGAACGGTTACATATGTCGGAGTTGACCTATGGCTGGAATCTGGAGATGCAGGTCAAGGCGATCCAGCACGGTCTCCGCGTGATTGAGGTGCCGGTGGATTACAGAAGACGCATTGGAGGCGTGAGCAAGGTTTCTGGAGATCTGAAGGCGAGTATTAGAACGGCGGCGCGGATTCTGGTCGTGCTCTTCCGGATTGGACTGTTTCGACACGGATCTTGAGATAGATAAAGGCAGGCGGCGCAAGCGCTCAGAGCCGATTGCGCGGGACGGGAGCGGATGGGCGGCGGCGGCCGTATACTCTGCTAATTACTGAAGGGGGGGTCGCGATGCAGAATCGAATTCTTGGCACTACCATGCCCGTACTGGAGTTTGCGCTTGGACCGAACGATGCCGTCATCTCAGAGGCCGGTGAACTCTCATGGATGTCTGCATCGGTGCAGATGACGACCCACACGCAACACGCGGGTGGCGGTTCACTCTTCATGACGGAGTACCGCGCTGTCGGAGCGCCGGGAGAGGTGGCGTTTGCCACGCGAGTTCCGGGGCATATCGTGCCGGTCGAGGTCGGGCCGGGGCATGAGTACTTTGTGCACCGTCACGGATTTCTGTGCGCTACTCCATACATCGAGCTTGGTGTTGGGTTTCAGCAGTCACTCGGTGCCGGGATTTTCGGCGGAGATGGCTTCCTGCTACAGCGCGTCACCGGCCAGGGAGTCGCGTGGCTCGAGCTTTCCGGCGAGCTTGTCATCAAGGACCTGGCTGCCGGAGAGACGCTCCGGGTGCATCCCGGTCACGTGGGTGCGTTTCAGTCGACCGTCGCGTTTCAGATCCAGCGTGTGCCCGGAATCAAGAATCTGATCTTCGGCGGAGATGGCGTTTTTTTGGCCGCGCTGACTGGACCTGGACGAGTTTGGCTGCAAACCTTGCCGATCTCACGGTTGGCCCATCAGATCCAGGAATATCTCCCAAAACAGCGCGGCGAGCAGGCGGTGGAGGGTGGTGTCGTCGGCGGCATTGTGGGTTCAATTTTGAAGGGGATGTGATCGCCCAATCAAGACACAGATGCTGAGGGTGAGATGAATACGATTCCCAGATGCGTCTCACTCGTTGAGAGTTCTAATGACTGAAGTTGCACTCGACATTCGTCCGGGCCGTTCGAAGGAATTTCCGGCGGGACCGCCGTTTCTACCGCGCTTGCTGTCGGGCCGGATGTTTCGTCAGAATGCCACTGAAGGAATGACTCGCTCCGCGCGGGCGTACGGCGACCTGCTGCACTTCAAAGTCTTCCGGCGGGACTTCTATCAGCTGAATCATCCAGTTCTGGTTGAGGATTTTCTGCTGAAGGATGCAGGAAGGCATCATCGTGGGATTGTGATGCAGCGAGCCAAAACCATTCTGGGCGAGGGGCTGCTCACCAGCGAAGATCCGTTCCATATGCGACAGCGGCGGCTCGCGCAGCCGGCGTTTCTGCGGCAGCGCATCGCTGCGTACGGCGAGGTCATTGGTGAGAATGCGGCGGCTATCTCCAGGAACTGGCGATCGGGCGAGGTGCTCGACCTGCACGAGGAGATGCTCGAGCTTGCGCTGCGCATTGTAGGGAAGTGCCTGTTCGATCTGGATGTGCAGTCGAGGGAGGAAGTGAAGAAGATCTCGGCTGCGGTGGATGCTTTCATGGGATTCCTGCCGTTGGCGATCCTGCCATTCTCCGAGCAGATTCAGCGGCTTCCGCTGCCGGCGATGAAGCGCATCCGCAAAGGACAGGCTGAGTTGGATGCGATGATCTACGCCATGATCGATGAGCGCCGGCGCTCGCCCGGCGACAGGGGCGATCTGCTGTCGATGCTGCTGGAGGCGGTCGACCCTGAGGATGCGACGGCGAGCATGTCCAACCGGCAGGTGCATGACGAATGCCTGACCATCATGCTGGCGGGACACGAGACGACCGCGAACGCGCTGAGCTTTGCGCTTTGGCTCCTGGCGAAGCATCCGGAGGTGCAGACGCGGCTGCATGAGGAGGCGGCGACCACGCTGGGCAGCCGCGCACCTAACGCTGACGACTACGCGAAGCTGCCATATGCGGCCCAGATATTCTCCGAGGCACTACGGCTTTATCCGCCGGTGTGGGTGATTGCGCGGACCTGCGTTGAGGCGTACCAGATTGCGGGTTACACGATCCAGCCCGGTTCGGTACTGATCGCCCCACAGTTTGTGGTGCATCGCGATCCAAGGTTCTTCCCCGATCCACTGCGGTTCGACCCGGAGCGCTTTGCCCCAGGAAACAAGCAGGGCCGGCCGCGGTTCGCATTCTTTCCGTTTGCCGCAGGCAGCCGTCAATGCATCGGCGAAGGGCTGGCGTGGATGGAGGGCGTGCTCTCGCTCGCAACGATCGCGCGCGACTGGCGACTGAGTTTGCCGCCCGGCGCGGCGCAGGAGATCGCGATGGTCCCTGCGATCAGCCTTCGCCCAAAGCACGGAGTTCGTCTTCTCGCGGAGCGGCGCGCTTAGCTTGACCAACATCTATGCTGGAGGGAGATGCCAACCTTTCTGGAGCTAGCTCATGTCAACGTCGCTCGTGGCGATAACGTCGTTCTCCACGACATCAACCTCCTTGTCAACACGGGCGAGCACATCGCGATTCTTGGGCCGAATGGCTGCGGCAAGTCCACACTGATCAAGACCATTACCTGCGAGTGCTATCCACTGGTGCACCCTGACACGTCAGTAAGCATCTTCGGGCGCGCGCGTTGGGACTTGACAGAGCTGAAGAAGCGGATGGGAGTGGTGTCTCCGGAGTTGCCAGGTAGGGCGACCCTGCACACCACGGGTCGAGATGCGGTGCTCACGGGCTTCTTTTCGAGCAGCACCCTGTGGCCCAACCTGACCATTACAGCCGGGATGCGAGCGCGAGCGGACGAGGTTATGGCGCTTGTGGACACATCGGATCTCGCAGACAAGCTCGTCGGAGAGATGTCGGCAGGGCAGCAACGCCGCATCATGATCGGACGGGCGCTGGTGGGATCAGGCGATGCCGCTAGGAGGGATGGCAGTACGGAGATGCTGTTGCTCGATGAGCCTTCGAACGCCCTGGATCTGGCGGCTCAGGCGGACCTGCGGGAACTGCTACGGAAGCTGGCGCAGCAGGGAACTGGCATCTTGCTGATCACGCATCATATCGCGGATATCCCACCGGAGATCGACCGCATTCTGATGATGCGAGAGGGACGCATCGTAGCGGATGAGCCAAAGGCAGAGCTGCTGACCGAGGCTAAGCTGGGCGAGTTGTTTCAAACCAGGGTTCGGATAACGGAGAGGGATGGCTTCTACCACGCGTGGTAGCGCCGCCTACCTGCTGGGAGCGATAGTTCCGGTCTGAAGCTTGATCAGTTCGGGCTTCGGAATGCGGCTCGGCCCGAGGACTGCAATCTTCGGCAATGGGCCGCGGACCATTGCGACCTCATCGCAGGCGTAGAGACGGGGGCAGGTCTGGCAGTCCTTGTAGATCTTGTCCGGCAAAGCGGTGCGATCAACGACCCGGAAGTCAAAACGCGTGAAGAAATCGGGAATACGTGTGAAGAGACAGACAGCGGTGACCTTTTGGTCTTCGGCTTCATCGAGGAGAGCGCGGAGGAGCTTGCCGCCTGCTCCCTGATCCTTGGCTTCGGGCTTGACGACGATAGAGCGGACCTCAGCGAGGTGCGGCCCATAAAGATGCAGGGCGCCGCAGCCGAGGAAGTGCCCTGGATCCGATTCAGCGATGGCGAAGTCGCGGATGTTCTCGCAGATTTCAGCATAGTTGCGTCGGAGAAGCGTGCCATCGCCGGAGAGGGAATTGACGAGGTCGAAGATGTCGGTGGCGTCCGGTAGCTTGGCCTTACGCACGGTTACGCCGCCTGCACGGAGGAGGGATGAGGACGTGGACTCACTCACGTTCATCGGGGAAGTAGTGGACAACTGCATCGGCTCCTTTCTTTATCTTCGCAGAGTATTGAATGTTTCGATGGATGAGGTTGATGCTGGTGTTACGGAGTACGGTTCGCGCCTTCCCGCGAAGGTCCACATCTCAAAATCGAGATATGGCGCATCCGATTACGTGGCCATGCGGGCCTTTGCTTCGGCGAGGGCGATGCGAACGCGGTGGCGGGCGGTGCCGCCGATGACATCGTGGCAGTCCAGAGTGGCTTCGAGGGTGATGCTGGCGAAGAAGTCTTCGGAGAATTCGAGGCAGATGGCGCGGAGGTCTTCGAGGGTGAGTTGCTGGAGTTCGCGGTTGGTTTCGAGGCCAAGCCGGACGGCGTTGCCGATGTGCTCGTGAGCCTTGCGGAACGGCACGCCTTTGTTGGAGAGGTAGGTGGCGGCCGCCATGGCATTGAGGTAGCCGGTTTCGGCGGCGGACTTCATCTTGTCGAAACGAAACTTCAAGGATGCGGTGAAAGCGGGGAGGACGCTGAGGATTCCGGCAATCGTGTCGGCTGCATCGAAGACTGGCTCTTGGCCTTCCTGGAGATCTTTGTTGTAGGCGAGCGGAAGGCCTTTGATCAGCGTGGCGAGGGTTGTAGCCGCGCCGAGTAAGCGGCCGCACTTGCCGCGAAGGAGCTCGGTGAGGTCGGGATTCTTTTTCTGAGGCATCGCGGATGAGCCAGTGGAGAAAGCTTCGGGAAGGTCGACGAATCCGAACTCTGCCGTCGAGTACAGGATGAGCTCTTCGGCGAAGCGCGAGATGTGGAGGCCGAGGGTGGCGATGTCCTGCGTGAACTCCAGGGCGAAGTCGCGGTCGCTGGTGCCGTCCATGCTGTTGTGGGTGGGGGCGTCGAAGCCGAGTGCGCGGGCGGCGATGGTGCGGTCGAGGGCGAGGGTCGCGCCTGCGACGGCGCCGGAGCCGAGGGGGCAGAGGTTCATGCGCTTGCGGGCGTCGGTGAGGCGGCTGGCGTCGCGCTCGATCATGCTGACGTAGGCGAGGAGCCAGTGGGCTACGAGGACTGGTTCGGCGCGCTGGAGGTGGGTGTAGGAAGGCATGGACGCTTCGCCTGCGCTCACGGCTAGCTCGATGAGGGATTTGCGCCATGCGGCGAGGCCTTCGAGGGTTTTGTCGATGGCTTCGCGGACGAAGAGGCGCATGGCGGTGGCGATCTGCTCGTTGCGGCTGCGGCCGGTGTGGAGCTTGAGGGCGAGGTCGCCGATTTGTTTGGTGAGTTCGAGTTCGACGTAGTGGTGGACGTCTTCGGCCTGGGGGCTGGCGGTGACGATGGCTTCGCCTTGTTCGGCTTGTTGCTTGGCTACGGCGCGGAGTCCCTGGATCATCAGGAGGAGTTCTTCGCTGGTGAGGATTCCGGCGGCTTCAATGGCGCGCGCGTGGGCGATGCTGGCTTCTACTTCGTAGGGGACCAGGCGCCAGTCGAAGGGGAAGGAGCGCTGCCAGGACTCGAAGGTGGGGTCGAGTGGTTCGCGGAAACGACCGGACCACATCTTGCTGCCGGATTGTTTCATTTCAGCCATAGCTTTCTTAAGGTTCTGTCGGTACTCCAATGCTATCCACATCCATATAAATTGAGGTCATTTCCCCTACAGTGTCTGCGCAATGGATCTTGCCCCTGATCACTACTCGTCGATCTTTCCATTTCGCTGCGGGAAGCTTGGACAGCGGCTGCAATCCAAGTCCTGGAAAAAAGAGCTTTAGCTGCTTCGTCGGAGTGCAATCGAAATCTGTTTGACTAGGAATTGCCGTCACAGGTTTCACTGTTTTGATTGCCCAATAAGTCACATGGGCATCGCGCTTCGGCGTTTCTCCGTAACCGGGAGGACCAAAATTGTGTACGAGCCGGATAGTTCCTTCTAGTGAGATCGGTTGGTTCTCCGGTCGTTGGATGTTTTGTGCTTGTGCATAGGCCGTCATTGCCACAAATGGCAACCACGAGAGAGCCATTGATAAGTTCACTCGATTGCGCATCTGCCCTACTCCGTGAACTTCTTGCCGCTGTTGAGTTGAGGCATCTCGGAGCCTTTGCTTAGAGTGATTAGGCCGCTTTTTGCGTAGGTGATTAGTTTGGCGCGGGTGTCGGTGATGTCGAGGTTGCGCATGGTGAGTTGGCCGATGCGGTCGCGGGGGGAGAAGGTGGATTCGCCCTTTTCCATGGTGAGGCGCTCGGGATGGAAGGTGAGGTTGGGCGAGGCGGTGTTGAGGATGGTGTAGTCGTTGCCGCGGCGAAGTTCGATTGTAACTTCTCCGGTTACAGGTTTGGCGACCCAGCGCTGGGCGGCTTCGCGGAGCATGATTGCCTGGGGGTCGAACCAGCGGCCCTGGTAGAGGAGGCGGCCGAGCTTGCGACCGTTGTCGCGGTACTGCTCGATGGTGTCCTCGTTGTGGATGCCGGTGATGAGGCGCTCGTAGGCGATGAAGAGGAGAGCGAGGCCGGGTGACTCGTAGATGCCGCGGGACTTGGCTTCGATGATGCGATTTTCGATCTGGTCGCTCATCCCGAGGCCGTGACGGCCGCCGATGGCGTTGGCGTCGAGCATGAGGGCGACAGGGTCGGAGAGTTCTTTGCCGTTGAGCGCAACGGGAAAGCCTTCTTCGAAGCCAATGGTAATCTCTTCGGGCTTGATGGCAACATCGTCGCGCCAGAAGGCAGAGCCCATGATGGGCGCGACGATCTTCATGCTGGTAGTGAGGAACTCAAGGTCCTTGGCTTCGTGGGTTGCGCCGAGGATGTTGGAGTCGGTGGAGTAGGCTTTTTCGGCGGACATCTTGTAGCCGAAGCCGGCTTTGGTCATGAAGGCGGACATCTCAGCGCGGCCACCAAGCTCGTCGATGAAGGCGGCGTCGAGCCATGGCTTGTAGACCTTGAGGTCCGGATTGACGAGCAGACCGTAGCGATAGAAACGCTCGATGTCATTTCCTTTGAAGGTCGAGCCGTCGCCCCAGATGTTGACCTCGTCTTCCTTCATTGCTGTCACCAACATCGTTCCCGTAACAGCCCGGCCAATGGGGGTTGTGTTGAAGTAGGTGACGCCGGCGGTGGTGATGTGGAAGGCGCCAGCCTGGAGGGCGGCAATGCCTTCGCGAACGAGGGGGGCGCGGCAGTCGATGAGGCGGGCCTTTTCCGCTCCGTACTCGACCGCCTTGCGCGGTATTTCGTCGTAGTCGGCTTCGTCAGGCTGGCCGAGATTGGCGGTATAGGCATACGGCAGAGCGCCCTTCTGCTTCATCCAGTGGAGCGCAGCGCTCGTGTCCAGACCGCCGGAAAAAGCGATACCAACCTTCTGGCCGACGGGCAGCGTTTCGAGAATTACAGACATGGCGATACATACCTCAGTGGTTCAGAAGACGGTAGCTGTGATTCGAACATCCGGATGGCTGTCGAGCCTAAGAGCGTTTGCGTGCCTGTATCCCGCGGCTGCGGCTGTTGGAGATGCGCTTGGCTCCGCCAAGCAGCATGAGCAGTAGCGCCTTCTGCGCATGCATCCGGTTTTCAGCCTGCTCGAACACAAGTGATTGCGGGCCATCGAGCACGGCATCGGTAACCTCGGCGTTGCGATGAGCGGGGAGGCAGTGCATAAACACAGCGTCAGGTTGGGCGTGTGCCATCAGCGCTTCGTTGACCTGATAGGGCGCGAAGATGGGAGCGCGGCGTGCGGCCTCGTGTTCAAATCCCATGCTGGTGCAGACATCCGTGTAGACTGCGTCCGCGCCGGTGACCGCCTTGATGGGATCCTGCATGAGAGTGATGCTCCCTCCGGTCGATTCTGCGATCTCGATTGCGCTGTGAATGATCTCGAGCTTTGGCCCGAAGCCCTTCGGCGAGGCAATGCTGCAATGCGCGCCGAGTTGTGCGGCAGTGAGCATCAGCGAATGGCAGACATTGTTCCCGTCGCCGACGTAAGCGAAGTGAAGCCCCTGCGCCGAGCCGAAGCGCTCTTCCAATGTGAAGAAGTCGGCGATGGCCTGGCAGGGATGTTCGAGGTCGGAGAGCGCATTGATGACGGGAATCCTCGAGCAGGCAGCCATCTCTGTGATGGTCTCGTGGGAGTACGTGCGCAGTACCATGATGTTCATCCAGCGCTCGACATTATGCGCCATATCGGGCAGCGACTCGCGTTCGCCCAGAGGAGATTGTGTCTGATCGACGAAGATTGCGCTGCCGCCCAGCGTATTGATCGCAGCCTCGAAGCTGACGCGGGTGCGGAGGCTGGCCTTCTCGAAGAAGAGAATCATCTGCCGCGCGTCGAGAGCATGGCGGAAGTCTTCAGGCTGACTCTTGACGGCGTGGGCGAGTTCCATGAGCGCGGCCATCTCCTCCACCGTGAGGTCGGCGATCGAGCACAGATCGCGCCCGCATAGACGCTTCGTAGCCTCAGAGAACGCAGAATCAGACTGAATCCCGAGGCTCGCGTTGAGTCTCCCGGCCGGCTGGTCTTCGGCAGTCTCAGGTTTGTTGATAACGGCAGTTTTGCTACCCATGAGCGTGTTCTCCGTCCGGTGCTGTTCCGGCGTAAGTTGCGTTGAAGATTGCGTCCAGCGCGTCGATTGCAATATTGACGTGGGCGCGCTCGAGAAGATAGGGGGGCAAGAAGCGAAGGACAGTTTCGCTGGTGCGGTTGATCAGAATGCGTCGCTCCATCATCTGTGCGGCTACATGCTGGGCAAGTTCAGCGGAGTTCAGCTCAAGGCCGAGCATCAGCCCCTTGCCGCGAACATGGACGATCGCCTCGTGACGAGCCGCAAGCCGTGATAACTCCACATGGAAGAAATCACCTACGTCGCGGATGTGTCCAAGCAGGCTATCGCCCTTGATCGTGTCGATGACAGCAATCGCAACCGCGCAGGCGAGCGGGCCTCCGCCGAAGGTCGTGCCGTGCATTCCGGGAGTGAAGGCTTCTGCGGCAGCATTCGTGCAAAGCATCGCACCCATTGGAATACCGTTGGCGATTGGCTTAGCGAGCGTCACGATATCGGGCTGAACACCGTAGTGCTGGTAGGCGAACCACTCTCCTGTGCGGCCCATGCCGGATTGAATCTCGTCGGCCAGCAGGAGAGCTCCAGTAGAGTCGCAGAGCGCTCGCGCGGCTTCGAAAAACTCCTGGCTGATGGGACGGATTCCGCCCTCACCCTGGATCGGCTCAATACAGAGTCCACACACGTCCGACGAAAACTTAGCGCGAAGATCGGCCACATCATTGAAGCTGACGAATTCAACGCCGGGCATCACGGGCTCGAAGGGTTCGCGGTATTTCTCCTTCGCGGTGGTGGCGACCGAACCCATGGAACGGCCGTGGAAGCTGTGGTCGAGCGCAAGGAACTTCGTGCCGATCGTCCGGCCCTGAGCGCGGAGTAGTCCGGCATGGGCGCGTGCCAGCTTCAACGCGGCTTCCCACGCTTCGGTACCGCTGTTCGTGAAGAAGACGCGATTGAGGCCGCTGATTTCAGTTAGACGCAACGCCAGTTCAGCGGTGTGCTCGTGGAAGAAGAGGTTCGAGGTGTGGATCAGCTTCCTGCTCTGGCACGCGATGGCCTCTTCAACGGCGGGATGACCATAGCCGAGCGCACACACGCCGATCCCGCTGAGCAGATCGAGAAAGTCGTTGCCATTCACATCGCGCAGGAAGACCCCCTGTCCGCTGACGAAGAGATGCGGGTTGCGCTGATAGGTGTTGAGCAGCAGCTTGCTCTCGGTTGCCTGCGCGGATGCTAAATCCGATGCTGGGTTCATGCGACCATGACCTCCGTTCCATCGTTAACTCGTGTGGTGCAGAGGTCTGGCAGCAGGGACGCAACCTCCGCGGGAAGAATTCGAACTCGTTTGACGCCGTGGGTGAGTGCTGTACGGCAGGCGTTGAGCTTGGGCAACATGCCCCCAGAGACGATCTGCTGTTTTTCGAGCGCAGGAATGCGATCGAGTGTCAACCACCGCATCACCTCGCCATCTGGGCCGCGGACGCCCGGCACATCGGTAAGGAAGACCAGCGTGTCGGCCTTCGTACAGACCGCACAGGCGGCGGCCATCTCGTCCGCGTTGATGTTGTAATATTCGCCATCAAAGCCGAGCGCAATCGAAGAGATTACAGGAACCGCTCCCATCGTCCAGATAGCTTCGAGCCAGCGCGGATCCGTCGAGGCGATCTCGCCTACAAAGCCAAGATCGGGGGTCGTCTTCTTCTTGCGGGCGCGAAAGACGTGGCCGTCGCCGCCGGAAAGCCCGACAGCGGCCTGCCCCTGCGAGCCGATCGCGGCGACCAGCGACTTGTTAACGCGACCAGCGAGGACCATGATCGCCGCATCACGCGTCTCGGCGTCGGTGATGCGAAGCCCTGAGATGAACTCGCTCGTCTTGCCCATCTGCGCCAGCGTGCGCGTAAGCTGAACGCCGCCGCCGTGAACCACTGCGACCTGATTACCGTCAGCGACCAGGTCCGCAATGGCCTTACCGCAGGCGTGCAGAATCGCGGAATCTTCGAGTGAGGCGCCGCCCAGCTTAATGACGAATCTCACAGCAGCCCCTCCTGTTCGTCCCAGCCGCACATCAGGTTCATGTTCTGTATGGCCTGGCTCGCTGCACCCTTCAGCAGATTGTCCAGACACGAGACGAGGACTAGACGTTTTCCATCGGCAGCCAGCGCAAACCCGACGTCGCAGAAACTGGTGCGGACGACGTGCTGAATCTCCGGCAGACGCGGCGTGTCGTGCAGACGGAACAGCGGGCTCGCGTGGTAGAAGTCTTCGAAGACGGCGGTGATCCTGGCGGCTTCTGTCGCGGTCCGCAACCGCAGGTAGACGGTGGACAGGATGCCGCGTGGGATCGGAAGCAGGTGCGGAGTGAACTGAATCTGCTCCGGGCTGAGATGAAGCTGCTCGAGCAGTTCGCCCGTATGACGGTGGCCGAAGACCGCATACGCGGAAAAGTTGTCGGCCGCGTGCATGAAATGCGTGTTGGCTGTGGCGGCCTTTCCAGCTCCACTGACGCCGGATTTCGCGTCGCACACGATACCGTGCTCCACATCAACCAGTCCGGCTCGCAGCAGAGGCGCGAGCGCGAGGATGACCGACGTGGCATAGCAGCCGGGATTGGCGACCAGACGCGCGCGGCGAATAGCGTCCCGGTGCAGTTCGGGGCAACCGTAAACAGCCTCAGCTTGGAGTTGCGCTGCAAGACCGGAATCCGCATCGCGAAGCTTGTAGACCTCGCGATTGCAAGCGTCTTTGAGACGCCACGCTCCGCTCAGATCGATCACTCGAATGCCGTTCGTGGTGGCCTCGGGAACCCACTCGCGCGATTGCTCGTGCGGCGTGGCAAGGAAGAGGACTTCAATACCCAGATCGTATATACGCGCCCAGTCAAAGGGAAAGACCCGCTTTTTTCCTCTCCCTCCAGGCGAAGCAAGGGTGGGATGCAGATCTTCGAGGTAAACCGCCGAGGCTTCGGCGTCTCCCGCCCGTCCCAGAAAAGTGGGAGCTGCATCGTGAAAACCGGGATGGCGCAGGAGCAGACGTGCAAGCTCGCCACCTGCATAGCCTCCAACCCCCGCGATTGCAACGCGTGGAGCGCCCCGCATCGGAGTCATGGCTTCTCCAGCGAGCGAGGCTGTGGTAGAGGGCGAAGATATGGTTGCCGAGTCAGCCAAGGTATCCTTCGATTCGAGCTTTGAGAGCCGCGGCCTTTTTCTCGTCCGGGCAGATGATCAGCACATTGTCGTCTCCGGCGATCGTCCCCACGACCTCGGGCCAGTCTTCATAGTCGATTCCCGCGGCAATCGGCTGCGCGCTGCCGGTGGTGGTAATCATCACCAGCAGATTGAGCGCCTGGCGAACCTCCAGGCCGAAGCTTTCAAGCACCTCGCGAATCCCTGGCAGCGCGTCCGCGTCCGACTCGCCGTTGCCGGGAAGGGAGTAGCCTGCGGGACCTTTATTGAGTCGCAGCGCATGGATGTCGCGTGATAAGGTCGCTTGTGTCACGTGAAATCCACCCTCCGCGAGTTTTCGCCGGAGTTCGTCCTGGCTTGGTACTGAGGCTTTCGCCAGAAGCTCTCTAATCGCGGCGTGACGTTGCTGTTTCATATGGGTCTGCACCTGTTTTCATGGGCCGTCTTGTCTCACTCCTTCGAAATCACGAGTAAAATAGATATGTATAAATATACATAATTTATGTATATTTATACATACTACCACTCCACACAGCAGCAGGCACTCATCTAGGGAAGGTGTTCGGGGCGGGCGATTTGCCCTTGACTCGACGTATAGTGAAGCATGGAACGGTCTCTCGCATCTCGCCCGAATTCTGCGTCCCGAGCGCTTCATCCGTCCGCTGGATCTCTCATCGATGACCGCTTCGATCACGACTCCTGCGGAGTGGGGTTTGTCGCATCGGTGGACGCGGTGGCTACGCATACGATTTTAGAGCAGGCGTTGACTGCGCTGGGAAGGCTCGCTCATCGCGGCGCAACCGCAGCGGATGGAAAGAGCAGCGATGGCGTAGGCGTGTTGACGTCGATCCCGCGGGACCTGCTGATCCGCACTGAAAATCTGTCGATTGAGCCGCAGCAAGCCCTGGGCGTCGGAATGATTCTGATTCCTGCCGAAGAGACCCGAGCCGAAACGGTGCTGGAGCGTTGTCTGGTCTCGCATGACTTCAAGCTCCTCTGCTGGCGCGATGTGCCGTTGCGAACGGAGTTGCTGGGCGAGATGGCGCTGGCGACCATGCCGAAGATGCGGCAGGTCCTGGTGGTCGATTCGACGGACGCAGAGCCAGGAACGATGGAGCGCAGGTTGTATCTCGCGCGGAAGCAGTTCGAACGCGCTCACGAACGCGGAGATGTGACAGGTTACATCAGCTCTTTGTCGTCGCAGACGATCACCTATAAAGCAATGTGCTCAGGCGCGCTGTTGGGAGAGTTCTATACCGATCTGGCGTCACAGGATTACGTGACTCCGTTTGCCATCTTTCATCAGCGGTACGCGACCAACACGCTGCCAAGCTGGCACCGCGCACAGCCAGGACGAAAGCTGGGACATAACGGCGAGATCAACACGGTCTGGGGCAACCGCGCGCGCATGGCCGCCCGCGACGCAACGCTGCCAGTGGAGTGCAAGCCGGTATTGACGCAAGGCGGAACGGATTCCACGAGCCTGGATGAGGCAGTCGAACTCCTGTCGCAAAACGGCAGAACGCTGGCCGAGGCGATCCGTATGCTGCTGCCGCCCGCAAGCGATGGCCCTCACGCATCTTCGTTCTTGCGCTACCACACGGACTGCGCGGAGCCATGGGATGGACCGGCGGCGATTGCCTTTACCGACGGACAGATCGTTGGCGCGGCGCTCGATCGCAACGGTCTTCGGCCCTGCCGGTTTGCCATCACCAAGGGCGGACTTGTGGTGGCCGGCTCAGAGGCGGGGCTGGTCGATCTCGATCCCGAAGAGGTGACCCACAGCGGACGGCTCGGCCCCGGACAGATGTTCATTGTCGACCTGGTCCAGCACAAGGTGTACGAGGACGAAGCATTGCTCGAGCTATTCGACGCGGGCGCGACCTACGCAAAACTGGTCGAAGATGCACCGATCGTGCCGGCCGCGGTTGCGACTCCGGATCCCGCTGCGCTCGCGGCGATGCAGAGAGGGTTCGGCTACAGCCGCGAAGACGTCAAGATGATCTTGCAGCCGATGGCCGTGGACGGTAAGGACGCGGTGTGGTCCATGGGAGACGATACGCCACTGGCATTTCTGGCTCGCTCGCCGCGGCCGGTCTATGCGTACTTTCGCCAACGATTTGCCCAGGTCACCAACCCGGCAATCGATCCGCTGCGCGAGGCGTGCGTCGTGTCGCTGCATACGCGGTTGGGCCCGTGGCCTCACATGCTGGACAAGAACGCTCCGCTGCCCGGGCTTTCGATGGCATCGCCATTTCTCTCCCTCGGGCAGGTGGAGGCGCTGCGATGCGGGGACTATCCGCACAAGGCAGAGTTGCAATTCACCGAGTTGGCGGCGGTGTTTGCCTCGGAAAAGACGCTGGCGGAGGGTCTCGACGACCTTTGCGGACAGGCGATCCGTCTGGTGCGAAACGGCGCCCGCATTCTTCTGCTGACCGATCGGAGTGCGACTGCGGAGCATCTGCCGATTCCTATGGCGATGGCGACGGGCGCAGTGCATCAGGCGCTGGTGGCCGCTGGTTTGCGCACCCTCGCGGGGCTTGCTGTCGAGGCTGGAGATTGCCGTGACATCCATCATGCGGCGGTATTGATCGGCTACGGCGCTGGAGCCGTGTGCCCGTGGCTCGCGCTCGAGACCGGGCGGAGTCTTGCACCCGCAGGGAGTGACCCGGAGGTGGCCGAGAAGAAGATGCTGAAGTCGCTCGATGCGGGGCTCGCAAAGGTGATGTCGAAGATGGGAATCTCGGTCGTCGACAGCTATCGCGGCGCGCATCTGTTTGACATCCTCGGGCTGCATTCGAGCGTCGTCGCGCGGTGCTTTGTGGATACGCCCGCACCGCTGTCTGGAATAGGATTCGCCGAGGTGGAGCGGCAGTTGCGCCAGACTTGGGCGCACAAGGACGATGCCGCCGGATCAACCGAGTTGCCGGACTACGGCTGGGTGCGATTTCGCAAGGCCGATGTATCGGAGCCCCACGCGTGGCAGCCGCCTACGGTGAAAGCCTTGCAGTCGGTGGTCGGGAGCGCGCGCAATGTGCCGCAGCCAAGCGACCCCGCGGGTGCGTTCGCAATCTACACGCGCGACGTGATCGCGCGCGATCCGGCGGTGCTGCGCGACCTGCTGGAGATCCGTCCTGCAGGCCCGGAGATCGCCTTGAACGATGTGGAGACGCCCGCGAGTCTCTGCAAACGGTTTGTAGCCAGCGCAATGTCCCTCGGTTCATTGAGCCCGGAGGCGCACCAGACCATTACAGCCGCGATGAATATACTGGGCGGTCGTTCGAACACGGGCGAGGGCGGCGAAGACTCGGACGTATATCGGATGCATCCGGCGGGTTCCGGCCGCACCGAGCCCAGCGGAGGGATAAGCCTGCTGGCCCGTTCAGGCGGCGGAACTGCCGTCGCCGAACCAGTCGTACAAGCCCCCGCGGTACACGTCTCCCTCAACAACAAAATAAAGCAGATTGCCTCCGGCCGCTTCGGCGTGACCGCGGAGTATCTGTCTCATGCGGAGGAGATCGAGATCAAGGTTGCTCAAGGCGCGAAGCCAGGCGAGGGCGGACAGCTTCCCGGACACAAGGTAAGCGGGTTGATCGCGCGGCTTCGTCATGCCCAGCCGGGAGTGTCCCTGATCTCGCCGCCCCCGCATCACGACATCTACTCCATCGAAGACCTCGCGCAGCTCATCTACGACCTCAAGCGCGTCAATCCCCGGGCCGCCGTAGGCGTAAAGCTGGTTTCGGGCTGCGGTGTTGGAACCGTCGCCGCCGGCGTGGCGAAGGCCTATGCGGACTTCATCGTGATCGCGGGAAACACCGGCGGCACGGGCGCGGCGGCGTTGTCGAGCATCAAGTACGCGGGCAATCCGTGGGAGTTGGGACTCGCTGAAGCCCAGCAGGTGCTCATGCAGAATGGCATGCGTGGCAGAGTTCGTCTCCGGACCGACGGCGGCCTGGCGACCGCGAGAGACGTTCTGGTTGCCGCCTTGCTGGGCGCGGATGAATATGCATTCGGCACCGCAGTGCTGGTGGTGCTCGGCTGCGACATGGCCCGGCAGTGCCATCTCAATACATGCCCAACCGGCATTGCAACGCAGAAGCCGGAACTGCGGGCCAAGTTTCGCGGCAAGCCGGAGCATGTCGTAGGATTCTTCGAGCAGCTTGCGGGCGATCTGCAGCATCTGCTCGCACGGTATGGCCTGCCGTCCATCGAGGCAGCCATCGGCCGTTCTGATCTCCTCGAACAGGTGAGGTTCGACGGCAATCTCGACCTCCAGCCGATGCTGGCGCGCGTCTCGGATGCGCCAGGCCGATTCATGGGCACGCGAAACAACCAGCCCATGCCATGCGCCCCCCTCGACGAAGCCTGGGTCGCGCCCGCGCTGGCTGCGGCCGAAGCAGGCATATCCTATGTCGTCGACTCGAAGATCGCTAACTGCGACCGTGCCGTCGGATCGCGCCTTGCGGGCGAGTTGGCGCTTCGCCGCGCACAAGGAGACTTTCCAGCCAACATCACCTTCACTTTGAGCGGCACTGCCGGCCAGTCGTTCGGCGCATTCACCGTCGCGGGAATGAAGCTTGTACTCACCGGACAGGCAAACGACTTCGTCGGCAAAGGCCTTTCCGGAGGAGAACTGGTGATCCGTGCGCGCGGTCTCGCAGCCAGGGACAGCGGACAGCACGTCATCCTCGGCAATGTTGCGCTCTATGGCGCCACGTCCGGCCAGTTGTTTGCCGCGGGACGCGCCGGGGAACGGTTTGCCGTTCGCAACTCGGGAGCCACTGCCGTCGTAGAAGGCATCGGCGACCACGGCTGCGAGTACATGACCGGCGGTACCGTCATCGTCCTCGGCCCGGTTGGGATGAACTTTGGTGCTGGCATGACCGGCGGTCTCGCGTGGATATACGATATTGACGGAAACTTCGTCCGAAACACGAGATATCACCGTGAATTCATTGCTGCGGAGTCGTTTAGCGCAACCGAGGCTTCCGCTCAGGAGGGTCTCCGCAAGCTGATAATGTTCTACGTGGAACAATCTGAGAGCGGGTTGGGACATGCGATGCTGGCGGACTGGGAGCACCAGTCACAAAAGTTCGTTAGACTTACCCCGGTTCCACAGGTCTAGCACCCTCTGTGCCAGGTGAATCGCAATTCATTCTTGGCAAAGCCGATTCGATTCATTAGAGTAGGGCACCGGAGATTTCCGGTGTGAGGCGTGGACTGAACCGGATAGAGAAGAAGATGGCCCTGGGTGCCCCGCATCGAGATGGGCTCCACGTCGCGAACGGCGCCCGCCCGGCGACCGGGCCGGGAAGCGAAAAGTATCAGCGTATTCTGGACGCGGCCGTGGAGGTCATCGCCGAAAATGGATACTTCCACTCGCCGGTGAGCGCGATCGCCAAGCGTGCGGGCGTGGCCGACGGTACCATCTATCTCTACTTCAAGAGCAAGGACGAAGTGCTGCGAACAGCCATCGACGAAACCTTCAACAAGTTTCACCACCAGGTTGAGGAAGAGTTTCGCACCCTGAGCGGACCGCGCGAGCAGTTGGAGTACATCGCGCGGCTTCATCTGGAGAGTCACCTGGTGAACCGCAGCATGGCGATCCTGATGCAGACCGAGGTTCGGCAGAGCGCGAAGTTTATCGCCGAATTCTCGCATCATCACCTGGTGAAGTACATCCAGGTGGTGCGTCAGGTGGTGCGGCGAGGGCAAAAGCAGGGAATCTTTCGGCAGGACGTATCCGACGGCGTGGTGGCGCATTGCATGTTCGGCGCGATCGATGAGTTGCTAAGTTCGGCGGTGTTCACGGGCCGGGTGTACGACGCAAAGGTTACCGCGGCGCAGGTCATCGACGTCCTCTTGCAGGGGATCACGGCAGGGAACACGAAGTAGGGAATAGGGTGTAGGAAGTGGAGAGCGTAAGGCAGAAGGCTGAGCAACCGATCGAATCAAGGCATCAGTTTGCGACTGGAGCACTACGGGGATTGAGTTAGAGATGTGGAGAACGCATGTTTGATCTGGTTACGTTGAATGATGTTCTGGCCAAGGCCTCGGGGCGCGGAGATCGCGCGGTGATGATGGCGCAGGGCGCGGATGGGGTCTGGAAGCCGATCTCCTCGAATGAGTTGTATGGGCGCGTGCGGGCGCTTGCGGATGTGTTGCGCGGTTGGGGGATCGGCAAGGGCGATCGAGTCGCGATTCTGAGCGAGAACCGCTGGGAGTGGCCGGTGACGGACTTTGCGGTGCTGGCGATTGGCGCAGTGGACGTGCCGTTATATCCCACGCTGATGCCGGAGCAGATTGGCTATATGTTGCGCGACTCTGGAGCGAGGGTCGCAGTGGTGTCGTCGAAGGAGCAGTACGACAAACTCGGGACAGCCGGCGAGCTGCCGGACCTCCAGGATGTCGTTGTAATGGACGCGGGCGAGTTGCCGGGCGCGGAGAGCTTCGCATCGCTGATGAAGGATGCCCCGGCGAAAGAGCAGCGGGATGCGGCCTTCGATACGTTGCTGAAAGAAGCGAAGCACGAGGATCTCGCAACCATCATCTACACCTCCGGCACGACCGGCGAGCCCAAGGGCGTGATGTTGACCCATGGCAATATCGCGAGCAATGTAAACGTGTCGACTGGGCCCATCGGCTTCACCAGCAACGACAGTTGCATCTCATTTCTGCCGCTGTCGCATGTGACGGCGCGCCATCTCGACTACGCGATGATGTGCCATGGAGCGCGCCTCGCGTATTGTCCAAAGTTCGACCAGCTCGCCGCCGCGATGAAGGCCGTGAAGCCGACCGTATTCGTCGCGGTGCCACGGGTGTACGAGAAGATCCGCCAGGCGGTAGAAGGGAAGTCAGCGGCGTCGCCGGTGAATTTGAAGATCATGCACTGGGCACTCGGGACCGGCAAAAAGCATCGCACGGAAATTCTGGACGGCAAGACGCCCCAGTCGCTGAGCTGGAAGCTGGCGAACACGCTGGTGTACACAAAGATCCGCGAGGCGTTTGGAGGATGCGCACAAACGTTTATCTCGGGCGGCGCGCCGCTCGGCATGGATACCGCAGGATGGTTCGCGGATATGGGCATTCGCATCTTCGAGGGCTACGGCCTGACCGAAACTTCTCCCGTGATTGCTCTGAACTTCCCGAATGCGCACCGCATCGGCACCGTCGGCAAGGCTCTCCCCGGTGTGGAGTGCCGATTCGCTCCCGACGGCGAGCTTGAGGTGAAGGGATCGCTCGTGTTCGCGGGCTACTGGAAGAAGGATAAAGAGACCGCGGAAGCCTTTACCGCCGATGGCTGGTTCAAGACGGGAGACATCGGCAAGATCGACGCCGATGGCTACCTTTCGATTACGGATCGCAAGAAAGAACTGCTGAAGACCAGCGGAGGAAAGTTCATCGCGCCACAGCCCATCGAGAACAAGCTGAAGGCGAACGTGCTGGTTGCACAGGCCGCAATGGTGGGCGATAAGCACAAATTCGCGTGCGTGCTGATCTCGCCGAACTTCGCCGCGCTGGAGGACTGGGCGAAGCAGCAGGGAATCGCGACCTCGGATCACGCCGCGCTGGCCAAAGATCCAAAGGTGGTAAAGGTCTATCGGGAGATCGTCGACAAAGTGAACGGCAGCCTCGCTAACTACGAGAGCATGAAGCGCGTATGCGTCGTAGGCGATGAGTGGAGCGTAGAAGACGGAACGCTGACGCCCAGCATGAAGCTCAAGCGGCGTGTCGTAGAGCATAAGTATGCGAAAGAGATCGAAGCGTTCTACGCGGATGAGGCGACCGCGACAAGGTAACCCGGTGAGCATATGCGTTACGCCGGTTCGCCGACCCGGTCATGTTCCGGGACTGCAGCGGCTGTACTATCCAGAGATATGGTTGTGTTGCAGCGGGCCACAAAGGTAGGGCGCAGATTTTTCAATCCGGTTCCAACCAGAATCGGCGGACTGGGCACGATGTTCAAGGTGCTCCCCCGCTTCCTTATGAATCGTGCGGAGAAGGTGCCGAAGCGCCCTCTGGGTCCATTCAAGACTGATCTGGCGACGTATGAAGCTCTTCCCCGTAGCGGGCTGCGCGTGACCTGGATGGGCCATTCCTCGATGCTGATCGAGATCGACGGAGCGAGCTTGCTGATTGATCCGGTCTGGGATGAACGCGCCTCGCCGATGCGATGGGCCGGCCCAAAGCGCTTCTTTCCGCCGACCATGCAGCTTCGGGATCTTCCACGGATCGACGCCGTGCTCATTTCGCACGATCACTACGATCATCTTGGCGAAGCGACGATCCGCGAGTTAGCGCAACTGAAGTCCATGCGGAGCACACAGTGGGTGACCTCCCTTGGCGTCGGCGGCATGCTCAGCGGCTTCGGAGTCGACGCGGCTCAGATTACTGAACTGGACTGGACGCAGAGCCTGGTCGTCGCAAAAGGGAAGCTGACGATCACTGCGTTGCCTGCGCGCCACTTCTCCGGACGAAGTCTGTTCAACCGCTTCCATAGTTTGTGGTCATCGTTTGTATTGAAGAGTGCAAACCACACCGTCTATTACGGTGCAGACTCTGGCTGGTGGAACGGGTTCGCCCAGATCGGCTCGGAGTTCGGACCCTTCGATCTGACCATGCTGGAGATCGGAGCCTTCGATCGACTCTGGGCGTCAATCCATCTGGGACCCGATGGCGCGGCACGCGCGTTTGAAGCGCTGGGTGGCCGCGGCTTGCTGATGCCGATCCACTGGGGCTTGTTTGACCTGGCGCTTCATGCCTGGAGAGAGCCGATCGAACGAATGCTGGAACTGGCGCAGAAGCGCGGAATTGCACTCTGGATTCCAGAGCCGGGCAGGCCGACAGACGTCGAGGCGGGAGTCGAGGTGCGGTCGGACTGGTGGAACCGAACGATACCCCCGCGTGGCGTATCATTTTCTGAGGTTCAAAGGAGAAAATAATGCGTGTTGGTATGTTGACAGGTGGCGGAGATTGTCCCGGGTTGAATGCGGTCATTCGTGCCGCGGTACGCAAGGGCATACTCCATCATGGAGACGAGTTCGTCGGGTTTATGGAAGGCTGGCGGGGCGTGCTGGACGATGTAACCATGCCGCTGACCCTCGAGACGACGTCGGGAATTCTGCACCGTGGCGGGACCATTCTGCGATCTTCGCGGACCAACGTGAAGAAGATTCCGGGCGGCTTCGACAAGTGCGTCGAGGTGCTGGGCAAGCATAGGCTGGACGCGCTGATTGCGCTTGGCGGAGACGACACGCAGTCGATCAGCCTGGCACTGAGCGAGAAGGGCGTGAAGTGCGTCGGTGTGCCCAAGACGATCGACAATGACCTCAATGGAACCGACGCGTGTTTTGGATTCGACACCGCGGTGAGCATCGCCACGGAAGCGGTAGACCGGCTGCACTCGACCGCCGAGGCGCACAATCGCGTGATCGTTTGCGAGGTGATGGGCCGTGATGCAGGATGGATTGCCGTGACGACCGGGATCGCCGGCGGAGCCGATGTCACGCTGGTGCCCGAGGTGCCGATCGACATCGAGGACGTCTGCCGTCTGATCACCTACCGCCGCGAGCACGGCAAGAAGTTTTCCATCGTGGTCGTGGCCGAGGGAGCGAAGATGCCCGACTCTGAGCAGGCAACGCACGGAACCGCGGTAGACTCGTTCGGTCATGCGCGGCTCAGCGGCATCGGGCAGATGCTAGCCGAGGAGATCGAAAAGCGTACCGGTTACGAGACGCGCAGCGTCAACCTGGGACATACCCAACGCGGCGGAACACCCACGGCCTATGACCGGATGCTGGCCACTCGCTATGGCGTGGCTGCGATTGACCTCGTTCACGCAGGTAAATTCGGCCGTCTGGTTGTTCTAAAGGGTACCCAGATCACGGACATCCCCCTCGCCGATGCCATTGCCAAGACCAGAACCGTGGGGGCGGACCTGCTCGAGGTCGTGAAAGGGCTTCAACCGTTAGCTTCTAGTTAACAAAGGATTTTTGTTGTACCAACGGCTGAAAGCAGGTACAAAGAGGTGTCGGGTTCGCAGACAGAATGAGCGGCTCGGTGTCCGGCGGAGATGCGTAATGGCGGTATCGGTGCAGGCGATCGTTCGCGAGGTGATGGATATCCGCCAGGCGTCCGAGTATCTGGGCATCAGCGGTGACACGCTTTATCGTTATGCGTCGGAAGGCTTTGTACCTGCGTTCAAGCTGGGCAACCGCTGGCGTTTCAAGAAGAGCCTGCTGGATTCCTGGATGGACGAGAAGTCGGGCGTGAAGCCGGCGCAGCCGGTCTCTGTGATGCCAAAACAGAAGAAACCGGCAGGCCGGGCGAGGTAGACGGTTCCATGGGTCTGATTCTGGCGCGCATCGATCTAATCCGTGCCTTGTTCGGCGTGACCGCGATGGTGGCGTTCTGGTTTGGGATACAGTTGTGCTGGTCCGTGTTCGGCAAGCGATGGTACAGCGTGGCTGCTCGGCTGCTGGGCGCTCTGGGACTGCTCGGAGTCGGGGTCCTGATGATCTTCTTCACCGCTTTTGGGACTGGCTAAACCGCGGCTTCGGATGCAGGGACGCTTGGTGTGCTGCTCCGATATGCCCTTCTGCATCGCATCTCATCAGGTCTTCCATTTGCGATAGACAAAGACAAGCAGCCCCGACGCTGCAATGACCCAGACGAACTGATACCAGTAAAAGAACGGAAATCCCCAGAGTACAGGCATGGCGCGCGCGTAAAGCGCCGGAAAACAGAGCCCAAGGAAGGGAAGAGCGAGCAGCCAGATCCAGCCGTCCTTGCGACGCTCCGGTCCGGGCTTCCTCTCGCGGTCGATCGACATATGCTGCAAAGCATACTCGATTTCCGGTTGCGGGAACATACTGTCTCTTCGAGTAAATTGAAGACATGGACCTATCCGCACAGGACAGCATTCCGCCGGAAACCTCTTCGGCAAAGCACGATCCCCTGGCCGAAGCCATCGCCATCATGGCCACGCTGCGCTCGCCCGGCGGCTGTCCATGGGATCGCGAGCAGACCTTCGACACCATCAAGCGGCACACGCTCGAGGAGACCTACGAGGTCTTTGACTCCATCGAGCGCCGAGCATGGCCCGACTTGAAAGACGAGCTCGGCGATCTTCTTTTACAAGTGCTGTTCTATGCCCAGATGGCCTCCGAAGCCGGTCATTTCACCATCCGGGATGTTGCTGAAAGCCTGAACGCCAAGCTCATCCGTCGCCACCCGCACGTCTTCGCCAACGTTAAAGCTGCGGACTCGGACGCCGTTCTTCGGAGCTGGGAGCAAATCAAGCAGGCGGAGAAGAAAAGCCAGCTAGCATCCCATGGCTCCCTTCTGAACGACGTGCCAAGATCCATGCCTGCGATGCTCGAAGCCGCCAGGCTCGGCTCTCGCGCAGCCAAGGTCGGGTTCGACTGGCCAGACGCGGCCGGACTCTTCGAAAAGCTGCAGGAGGAGATTGGCGAACTCAAAGCTGAACTGGAGCCCGGCTCGGAGCTTCAATCCCATGCGGCCGTCGAAGGTGAGCTGGGCGACCTCCTCTTCACCGCCGTCAATCTTGCCCGGCACCTCAAGGTCGACTCCGAGTCCGCCTTGCGAGCGGCCAACGGAAAATTCCGCCGCCGCTTCGCCGCCATGGAGTCCGCCGCGGGCGGCAGCGAGGCGCTGGCGTCCTCCAGCCCCGAAGCGCTGGACCTGCTCTGGAATCAGGCCAAGCGCGACGCCGCCGGGACGAGCTGATAATGAAAGAGACGCCGTCTCCCGAAATTCAAATCCGGCAACTCACAGAGCTGGAGCACTTTGAGCGCTGCGTCGTTCTCCAGATCGAAGTTTGGGGCTACAGCGACGGAGATGTCATCCCGCGCCGCGTCTTCGTCGTCGCCCATCGGATCGGGGGCCAGGTAATCGGAGCCTTCGACGGCGATACGCTCGCCGGCTTCGCCATGGCCCTCCCCGGATACCGTAATGGAATGCCATATCTTCACTCCCACATGCTGGCGGTGCTGCCCCAGTACCGCAATGCCGGCATCGGCCGCCGTCTCAAGCTCGCCCAGCGCGATGAAGCGATCGCCCGCGGCTTCGAACTGATGGAGTGGACCTTCGATCCGCTGGAAATCCGCAACGCGCATTTGAATATCCATCGTCTCGGGGCGATCGTCCGCCGCTATCAGCGCGACTTCTACGGCCCGTCCTCATCCCCATTGCAGGGAGGCCTGCCGACGGATAGGCTGTACGCGGAGTGGTGGTTGCGCTCCTCCCGCGTCGAACATATCCTCAGCGGAAGAGAGGAACGTATTGGAGCATCGGAACGAATTACCATCCCGCACTCCATCTACCAGTGGAAGCAGGATCCCAAACAGAGAGACCGGGCACGCGCGCTGCAGTCCGGAAATCGTGAAGCGCTCGAAGCTGCATTTCATCGCGGCCTCTCCGTCATCGACTTTGAACGGGACACCGAAGGAAACGGCTCTTTTCTTCTTGGCTCATGGGAACAACCTCCGAGACTTGAAACCGGCACAACGATAACTTCGTAGCTCGCTATCGCTCCGAAAAATTTGCTTCATCGCTCTGTGGAATCACAGAAGGGAACAGGAACGAACATGCTCAACATCGACGCCATCCATCTGCGAGAGATCAACCTGCCGCTGGCTCATCCCTTCGAGACGAGCTTTGGACTCACGACCGGCCGCCGCATTCTGCTGGTGGAACTGGAATCCGAGGGCCTGATCGGATGGGGCGAGTGTGTCGCAGGCGAGCACCCATACTACAGCGACGAGAGCATCGATACAGCCTGGATGATCACCGAATCTGAGCTTGCGCCTCGCCTGCTCGAAGCCGATGTGGAGCGCGGCGGAAGCTGCCCTCGCATCTTCGGCCAGGTTCGCGGACATCGCATGGCGAAAGCGGCGATCGAGAATGCCGTCTGGGATCTCGAAGCGCAGGCCAAGCGCCTCTCCCTGGCCGAGCTTCTTGGCGGAGTGCGCGAAGTCATCCCCTGTGGAGTCTCCATCGGCCTGCAACCGTCGGTCGACCGGTTGATCGACAAAGTTGCGCTGGAACTCGCAGCGGGCTATCAGCGCATCAAGCTCAAATGCAAGCCCGGTATGGACAACGTTATGTTCGAGGCCGTTCGCAAGCGATGGCCCGACATTGCCCTCAGCTGCGATGCCAACTCCGCCTACAGGATGAGAGATCTCGACCACGTCGTCAGTTGGGACCAGTACAACATGCTCATGATCGAGCAGCCGCTCTGGTACGACGATTTTTACTTCCACTCCATGCTGCAGAAGCGCCTGACCACTGACATCTGCCTCGACGAATCCATTCGCAACCGGCGCGACGCTTTAGCCGCGATCGACATGGAGTCCTGCCGCGTCATCAACATCAAGGTCGGTCGAGTAGGCGGCTTCAGCGAGGCCATCGCGGTCCACAACGCAGCAGCGGAGCGCGGCATTCCCGTCTGGTGCGGAGGAATGTTGGAGACCGGCATCGGACGCTCGCACAACATCGCGCTCTCTTCGCTGGCTAACTTCTCTCTCCCCGGCGATGTCTCCGCCTCCAGCCGCTACTGGTCGCAGGACATTATCGAGCCCGCGGTCACGGTGAGCCCGAAAGGCGAGATCGTAGTGCCAACTGCAATTGGCCGCGGCTTCGAGGTGCAGCGCGACCGCGTCGAAGCCCTCACAGTTCGGCGACAGACCCTCTATGCGAAGGCCCGCGTCGTCGCCTGATCAGAAACCATCACTGCGCCCGCGGCGGTGGGCCAAGCAGGAGATGAATCGCATCCTGATAACTCATTGCGGATATAGATTGAAAGTCGCTCGCCTGTACGCGTGTGTCGACCTTGACTGTCTTGACCATCAGCGCGCGCACGGTCAGTTGCATCCGGAAATCCGTGAAGATCCAGCGACCGCCTCCGGTGTTGGTCTGTTTCAAAACCAGCTTCCCGCCCGGGTAGATGTGGGCCAGCACGCCCCACCCGAAGTTCACCGCGTGAGAGATGGTTCCCTCCATGCGAACGACGGTATGCGTCTTCGCATCGATCCACACCCGGCCTTCCAAACCGGTCAGCGCCTCGGCCTCGGTGGTAGGCGGGACAAACGCGGGATTGGGCCTGTAGTCGATCACGACTTCCAGGCCGCCCCCGTTCGTGCCTGTCTGCGGTTGTCCCGCTGTGTAATTAAAGAGTCCGGCATCGGGCATGAGCGGTACAAGCCGATCCGCAATCTTCCGTTGAGACTCGCTGTTTCTGATGTGCTTTGCGAAAGCCTCGGGCGACTCGATCATCTCGGTCAAACGCTGCCGTTCTCCTTCATCCTCGTCCTTAGCCAGCGGCTTGCCATCCCGCATCAGCAGTCGTGCGACGGTTCCATCTCTACTTTCGATCACGTCACGCACCCGATCGCCCTTCTCGTCGACCGTATGCATCCGATATCGGAGGTACGAATTCCTGTGATGGAGCGCGATGAGCTCATTCGCCGTCGCATCGACGATCCAGGTGCGCGGTGGCACCGACAACGGCCCGCTGCCTGTCTCACTGCCGGGCCTGTCTGTGCTCTGTGGGAGTGTGCCAGGCTTCTGTGCGAACGCGTCAGCTCGCCCAGCCGCGCTGACAAAAAGCACCGTAGCCGCGGCCATCCAGCACAAAACTCTGCGTCGTTTCACTACCATCCCAGGCTGCACCACGCAACCTGAACTAGCTTCAGCCCTGATGGCTGCCACCGCTGCGGACCTGCATCGCTTGCGAAATCTCTCGCCATGATCCTCATCTTACGTAAGACGCTTGGGACGGCCCGTAAGTCGCTTGATTCGTGCCAAAGTTTACCGTTTGCCTCGCGCCATCGGCTTGGGTATAGTTCGGGCAAGACCCACCGATCAAGATAGAACGCGAGGAGAGAAAATTCATATGAATCCAGCAGAAGGTTCCACCGTCATCGGTAAGTCAGTCATCATTCGAGGAGATCTCTCCGGTCATGAAGATCTCTACCTTGACGGAGACATCGAGGGAACCATCACCTTGAAGGACAATCGCCTCACCATCGGACCGAATGCGCAGATCAAAGCCGACATCACCGTGCGCGACCTCATCGTCTTCGGCAAACTGGCCGGCAATATTCATGCAGCGGGCCGGGTCGATCTGCGGCAGTCGGCTTCGGTCAAAGGCGACGTCTTCGCCGGTCGCCTCTCGATTGAAGAAAGCGCGATGCTGAGCGGCCGCGTCGAATTGACCGGCTCTTCGGAACGCACGTCGAGCACCGCAGGGTCTGTCGCTGCCAAAGCCACGCCGTCCGAGGCGAATGCTCCACTTTCCCCTCAACCTACGGCTTAGATCAGAAAGTGAAGCGGTCTCATGCGCAGTTTTATCGGCGGCAGTAAAAGCACCAGCACCAAAAGTGGCAACGAGGGCGGACGTGTGCCGCGGCATTCCAGCGGCTGGAAGGAGCTAGCGAAGTACCTGAAGTCGGAGGAGTCCCTTCGCGTTCTTGATATTGGCCCAACTTCTTCCACCAACATCAACTACATCACAAGCCTGGGCCATAGCATCTATATGGCGAATATTGTCGAAGAAGCGTCTAAACCCGAGTGGGTGATCCCCGGTAAAGATGGCGCACCGCCGAGCTATGATGTAGCGCGCTTTCTCGAAACCAACTTCAATTTTTCCGGACGCGCGTTCGACGTCGTCATACTCTGGGATACGGCGGACTACCTTCCAGAACCGTTGCTTGCTCCCGTTTTCGCGCGCATTCATCAGGTGCTCCAGCCCGGAGGTCAGATGCTTGCTTTCTTCCACGCAACCACTAGCCCGGAGACGTCGTTCTCGCGCTACCACCTTACCGATACGGACGTCGTCGAGATACAGCGCGCCGGAGACTATCCTCTGCTCCAGATCTCCAGTAATCGAAGGATAGAGAACATGCTCAGCGCGTTCAGTAACTATCGGTTCTTCCTCGCGAAAGACAGCTTGCGAGAGGTCATCGTCACGCGGTAGCTCATCTCTTGGATGTTGAGCAACTTGACCATAAGTATCTATTTCAAGACAGACCAAGAGGGCGCCGATCAGGGCGCCCTCTTGGTATTTGATTGGTCGATGCTATCCCTTTGTGCTCTGCTTTCGGCGCTCCGCCCAGCGCTTCTTCATCGCATCCGCGATTCGCTTGCGCCCCTCGGGACTCAGCTTGCGCTTGCGCGGGGTAGTTCCTGTCGTCGCGGTGCCTGCAGCGGTGTTCTTGCTGCCTTTTGGACGCCCCGGACCCTTACGCGATGACGATACGGATGTTCCAGCCAATAGGGCGCGAGCTTGCTGAAGTTTTCCAATTTGCGCATCGATCTCAGCGATAATTCGATTTACTTCCACGTATATCCTCCATTCGTAATGGATAGTTTTGCTGACTTGGCTTCAGTGTCGCTGCAATGCGCACCAATCCATTCCACAGTATGACCATACATAATACGGTAACTACATGCAACAAACGCTCGCCGGGATATTACTTTTTCTGTTGCGGGAGGACCTTAGTTTCCTCATTCTTCGGCTGCGAAAGTGCAATCGAATATCCCGGGCCTGCATCGTCGTAATCGTTATGACGAGAACTTCCCATCCCGCGGCGCTGATTGGTCTCGTCGATGCACCGCTGCAGATCCTTGAGCATCCCTTGCTTGTCGCGCGCCAGTTCGCTGGCCATATGAGTGAGCGCGTAGGTCAGGATGTCGCTATGGTGTAAGTCCTGCATGTTCGGGGAACGGCGAATATTCAGCCACAGCCGATGTACTAGCTGTACCTCATGCGGCTCAATCGCAGGCGCATGGGGGCCGATATGGAAGCTGATGGACTGGCCATCGGGTTTCACCACGTAGAAAGTAAACTGCCGCTTCGGCTCCGGAAGTGCTTCCCAGGACTGGCCAACGTGATATGCCTGCTCCTGAGCCGTCAGCTTCGTCGACAGGCCGGAGACTACAGCCGCGGCATCAAGCGAGTTAGCTGTCTGCACGAGGGCCGAAAAGATATCGCCCGCGGGAACTACAAGCAGCGAGATATGCTTTCCGAAACTCTCAGCCACCGACACCGCTTTCGTGAACAGCATCTGTTCATGCTCGCTGAATAACTGCTCCGATGCATCCAGGTACTCCGGTCCGCCGACACCCATCATTCGGGCGGCGAGAACCACCAGATCCTGCTCGTCTGTATTCGTATGCGTAAGCGCCCACTTCAACGCGAACGGAGCGGTGGAATCCCGCATAGTCACCACGACCGCGCCCGGACGAATCTCCAGCGCCTCGCGACCGACGGTGTCCTGATGCTCCAGCTGAAAGTGCTCCTTCATCTGCAGTGTCGTCAAATCGTGCCGCCGCTTGTTATCCCGCTCTGACAGCGAAAAGATAACAAAGAATGCGGCTGCGAAGATAACTCCGCTCACCGTGGCGACCGACTTAGTAAATAAGTTGACCACTGCCGTAGTAAGTAGAACCAGAAAAACCGAAAATAATCCCAGCGGGATCTCAGTCTTGCCGATGCGGAGGTTCAGCGGAACCTTCCATCCACGCTCCCCTTTGTACTTCCAGCGCAGCACCAGCATTGCCAGAGCATTGAACGTAAAACTCCAGATCACTCCGAACGCGTACGCTTCGCCCAGCATAATCACATCGCCGCGAGTCACCACGATCGTAAACATCTGCAGCCCGGCAACCAGATTAACGATGCGATAGCTTGTTCCATACTTGTGCTGCGGCTTGCGAAACCAATCCGACAGCACACCATCTTCCGCCACCCGCATCAATACGCCGGTTGAGCCCACGATTGCGGTGTTGACTGCCCCACCAAGAATCAGAAACCCAACCATGACCACAAACACGCGAAACGCGATTCGCAGCGCCACCGGCCCTACCATGTACATCGCCATACCGGCTATCAGGTTGTCGCGATACAGCGGAACCCGCACCGAGTCAGGAATCAGCATCACCGCCAGCAGCGTGCCGATCCCGGTAAAGATGAAGCTGTAGATGGCAATAACAATCGCCGCGCGCTTCAGGTTCTTCAGCTTCGGATGTTCGATCTCGCGATTGACCTGTGCCAGCGACTCCTCGCCGCTCATGGCTAGCACCGAATGCCCAAACGCCATCAGCACACCGAACAACCCCAGCGTCCGCGCAAAACCGGTGTGCTTCAGAAATCCAAGTGCATCCTTGCTGAAGTGCAGGTTCCCAGGAGTAGGCCACGGAGGGAGATGCGCGCCGACGTGAACCACCGAAAATATTCCCCACGAAAGTAGAATCACCACCATCACGGTCGTGATCTTCATCACCTTCAGTGCCTTGTCGCTGGACTCTTCGATCCCCTTCGTGTTCTGCCACCAGAAGTAGATCGTAATAAGCCCGGCGATCATCGCCGACGTTCCGTCTACATGGAACTGCCGTGCCGCGCCAGTCCGATGCGCCACCATCGTGCCCAGCCAGTGATGTGCCGCACAAAGCCGTAGAAGCTCGTTCAGCAGCCCCACGATATATTGGCCCGCCGAAACGCCAGAGATAGGCCCGGTCAGGATGTAGTCGAACATCAGCGCGGAAACGCTCAGCTTCGCAAATGTTCCCCCCAGCGCCTCCTTGACAATGCGATAGACGCCGCCCCGTGTGAACATGCTGCAGCTCTCGACATACACGGCACGCACCGCGAAGCTGAACAGCATCACTCCCAGGATGAACCACGGCGCAGCCTTCCCGACTGCCTCTTCTGCGATCCCGCCGGCATAGAAGGCCGACGACCCCAGGTCGTTCAACACGATCGCGGCGGCTCGCCAGAACGAGATGAACGTAAGCATCACCGACGACGCGACCACCAGGCGGACGCGGTTCGATTGCGGCATAGTAATGCTCTGTTTGGACGCCATATAGGGTTGTGTATCTAGAGGTCGTCGAATGGTCACAGCGTCAAAACGAGAGCGATTGAACTCTCAATATCCGGGCGCTCGCACCTTCAACATCAACGAGACCAGGCCGTCGGCCAGTACGGTCTAAACCGTCTCCTCCACCTACTCGTCCTCTCCGAACAACTCTTTTAGGTCTTCCGCGAAACTCACGACGATGACCACTGCGGAGCCTGCCATCCCGAGGAAGAACAGTGGCACGACAACGCTGGCCACGAGATGAATCGCCATATCCATAACTAACAATGATTGTATCTCGACCACACACTTTATTCAGCCGCTCAAATGTTAGACTTCAATCGCAATGCGACAAATCCCCCCACGGCTCTGGGCAATGGCCCTGCTCTCCGGAGCCCTTCAGGTCCTGCCGTTTCCCATCGCTGGCCCGACACCTCTCTGGCGTACCGCCTTTTGTTGGATCGCGCTTTTGCCGCTGCTCTGGGCGCTTCTCGGCAATAGTAAGACAGCAAAGCCACTTACTCTGCGCCAGGGAGCCGCTCTAGGATATGCCTGCGGCTTCGTCTGGTACCTGGGTAACTGCTATTGGATCTACCAGACCATGTACCTCTACGGCGCACTCGCAAAGCCGGTCGCCGCCGGCATTCTCATCCTCTTCTGTCTCTATCTCGGCCTGTACCACGCCGTCTTCGGCGCTCTCATCGCCGCCTTCCGCTCCCGGTTCGGCCGTCAGAACGCGCTGTTCCTCGTTCCATTCGCCTGGGTGGCCGTCGAACTGGCACGTGCCCGCATCACCAGCCTGCCCTGGGACCTGCTCGGCATTGCCCAAGTCGACAACCCGCTGCTCACCCGCCTCGCACCCATCACCGGGGCGTACGGCATCTCCTTCATCATCGCCGCGGTCAATGCTCTCTTCCTCAGCCGCATCCGCATTCGCGAACGCCGCTTCACCCGGCCGATTCTCACCGCGACGGGTGTGATCCTCATTGTTCTGTACGTGATCGGTCTTCGTTTTGTCGTGCCGCCAACCTCCTCGCCCACCACCGCCGCCGCCACCCTCGTCCAGGAAAACATCGAAGTAGGCGCAGCCAACACCGGCCCGCAGCCGACGGCGCAACAGTACCTCGACTCCTTCTCTTACCTCAGCCGTCATCCGTCTTCTCATTACCTGCTTGGCATTCCGGAACTCCCCGGCACACAGTCTGTCTACCTGATACGCAGGAGTGTTCCGCTCCAGGGAGCCGATCCCAACACGCCTGCACCCGTCCCCACCGATCTCATCATCTGGCCCGAATCGCCCGCGCCCTTTCAGGACTCCGATCCTCAGTTTCTCGCGTCCATTGCATCGCTCGCTCGCCAGTCCAAGGCGCCTGTCATCGTCGGCAACACTGGCTTTGAACCCAGTCACGAAGCGCAGTCCGGATACATCCCGTACAACCGCGCATCGTTCCTAGCACCCGACGGCGCCTACGTCGCCCACTACGACAAGATGCACCTGGTCCCCTTCGGCGAGTACGTCCCCTACAAGCAGCTCTTCTTCTTCGCCAAGGATCTCCTCAACGAAGTGGGCACCTTCGAACCCGGCACGCATCGCACCGTGTTTTCCACTGGCGGCCACACCTACGGTGTCTTCATCTGCTACGAATCCATCTTCGCCGATGAGATTCGCCAGTACGCCGCCAGCGGAGCGGACGTTCTCATCAATATCTCCAACGACGGCTGGTACGGGAACACCAGCGCCCCCTGGCAGCACCTGAACATGGTGCGTATGCGCGCAATCGAAAATCACCGCTGGATTCTTCGCGCCACCAACACCGGAGTTACGACCGCAATCGACCCCTTCGGCCGCGTCACCGCCGCCGCGCCCCGCCATCTCCGCACCAGCATCCGCGTACGTTTCGGCTACGAACACGACCTCACCTTCTACGCGAAGCACGGCGACCTCTTCGCCTACATCTGCGCTTTCTTCGCCACAGTCGCCCTCGCCCTCAGTCTCGCAGCGCGAATCAAGAATGTGCCGTCGCTGTAAAATCAATTCATATGCTTAGCGATCTCGAATACACCTACTCCCCGGTCCGCGACAAAGTGCGCGATCTGCGGGAGTATCTTTGACTCCGCCCGACTCCGCCGCGAACTCTCCGTCATTGAAGAAAAAATAGCCGACCCCACTGTCTGGGCCGACGCCTCGCGCTCGCAACCCCTCATGCGCGAGCGCAAGCGCCTCGAAACCCTGCTCGCCGACGATGCCGAACTAGCCCGCCGCACCGACGACATCGAAGCCTACTTCGAACTCGCGAAAGAGGGCGAAGACACCGAGCCTGACCTCCTCCGCGAGATCCCCGCTCTCGTCGACTTCTCCGAAAAACTCGAATCCAAAACCATGCTCTCCGGCGAGACCGACCCGCTCAACGCCATCGTCACCGTCCACCCCGGCGCCGGCGGCACCGAGAGTCAGGACTGGGCCGAGATGCTCATGCGCATGTACATCCGCTGGGGCGAGCGCCAGAACTTCAAGGTCGAGATCAACGAGGTTCAGGACGGCGACGAAGCCGGCATCAAATCCGCCACCTTCACCATCACCGGCGACTTCGCCTTCGGGCTTCTCTCGGGCGAAACCGGCGTCCATCGCCTCGTCCGCATCTCTCCCTTCGATTCGGCCAAGCGCCGCCACACCAGCTTTGCCAGCGTCTTCGTGTCACCGGAGATCGACGACACCATCGTCATCGACATCAAGACGGAAGATCTCCGCATCGACACCTACCGCTCCGGCGGTAAGGGTGGCCAGCACGTCAACACCACCGACTCCGCCGTCCGCATCACCCATATCCCCACCGGCCTCGTCACCGGCTGCCAGAACGAGCGCTCCCAGCACAAAAACAAGGAGCGCGCCATGAAGATGATGCGCTCCAAGCTCTACGAATACGAACTCGACAAGAAGAAGGCCACCGCCCGCAAGCTCGAAGACTCCAAGCTCGACATCAAGTTCGGCTCCCAGATTCGCAGCTACGTCCTCCAGCCCTACCGCATGGCGAAAGACCTCCGCACCCGCGTCGAAGTAGGCGATGTAGACAAGGTCCTCGACGGCGACCTCGAGCCCTTCATCCGCGGCTACCTCCGCATGAGACGCGAAGGCAACTTCCCGGTTGAGGCCGCGGACGACGACCTGGGCTAGAGCATTTTCTGATCAAGCCTAAAGAAAACTTCGGTGCCCCATCCTTGCGCGTCCTTTGCGCAAGGGTGGGATATCACGACTCGGTCCCCGACCGGCTACTCGTCCCCTAAATTGTCTTTTTGTCTAAGAAACTTCTGATTAAGTCTTCATTCGCCCAAGACCAGTATCGTCATTTCGACCGTAGCCGCGTGGCCTTATCGCGCGGCGGAGTGGAGAAAGCCCCGCATTTCGACTTTGCCTTGTACCGTGTCTCTACCCGCCTCTCCACCCGTTCCAGACTTTCCTAATTGCGATTCGCGCTGTTGAACTTTTCATCAACTCCGCTATCGAACTCCGTAAAGTTGTCGAGGTGGTTTTTGATCACGCGATAGCATTCGCAGGCCCTCTCCTCGAGTCGCGCAACATCAAGAATTCTGATCAACCCGCGGCTGTACTGGATCAGCCCCGCTTCCTTGAGCAGCCCGGCTGCGGTCGAGACCGTCGGACGCGTGGTGCCAAGCATGTCGGCGATAAACTCCTGCGACAACGGGAATACATTGCTGTGAACTCGGTCCGCACACAACAGAAGCCAGCGCGCGAGGCGCTGATCGACGTCATGCTTCGCGTTGCAGCCCGCAGACTGCCCCGCCTGCACTAACTGTGTCTGGACATAGCGAAGCGCAAGCGACTGAAACTCACCTCCAAGATGAAATTCCGTCCGCGCCAGCTCAATCGCAGAGGAATACCCGTGGCCTGCAATCTGCGTATACACCCGGTTCAGGCTGCGTTTGGTCCCCATCAGGGCAGAGACGCCGATCGCACCCTCGTACCCGAACATCCCGACCTCTACCTGATCTCCATCCCGGAAGGTTGCGGTCATCGAGGCCATCCCCTCCTCTACAAAGAAGATGTGTTCGACCGGATTGCCAGGAAACTCGATCTCATGCCGCAGTTCGAACTTGACCGGATGGAGCGAGAGGCGTTCCACGCTCTGCGCACTCAACGTGCTCAATATAGAGTTCTTGAAGGTTGCTGCTTGCATAGAGAGCCTCAACTCTGCTGGAACCTGCCGGGACTACACCAGTATGCGCCCTCTCTCCGCGAAAGCCGAATCGCGCGGAGTTCGCCAGAATGAGCTTCGCCCCGTCTGCCTGATAAAACCCGCCGTTCATCCTGCCCATAGCGTATAAACAAGGGGTCACTGCCTGGTAAAAAAAGGGTCAGTACCAAGGCCCGAATGAAGGAGTAACTGGTTGCCAGTTTCCTCGTCCTCCACACCGGACTACGGCGTCGACGCTCCGGCCGTCATGCGGAACCTGTTCCTCATCGGCGCAGCCTGCCTGCTGATTGCAATCTTTTCGCCACCCTTCCTCCACCTCGGCCCTGTCCTTCTCAATGTGCGTACTACGTTCTTCTGGCCGGCTGGAATCTTCCTCGGAGAAGCCTGCCTCTTCCTTCTCTACGTCAAGTACGGCAAATTTCGTCACCGCGACCTCATGCTCAGCCTCCACCCCTGGCGAGGCGACGAAGATGTTCTCGACGTAGGCTGCGGTCGTGGCCTTCTGCTGGCTGGGGCCGCGAAGCGCCTCGCCTCCCTCCACGGCGCCGGCCAGGCCACCGGCCTCGACGTATGGTCGAACGTGGACATGGGCGGAAACTCCGCTGCTGCTACCCAGCACAATCTCGACCTTGAAGGCGTTTCATCGCGATGTATCCTCATCAGCAAGCCTGCCCAGGAGATGCCATTCCCGGACGCCGCCTTCGACGTGATCCTCTCCAATCTTTGCCTTCACAATATCTCTGACGCCTCCGTTCGCCGGCAGGCGCTGCAGCAGATCGTTCGCGTGCTCAAACCCGGCGGCATTGCTCTCATCTCCGATTACAAACTTACCTCCGAGTACGCAAAAGAGTTCCAGCGTTGCGGCCTCACCGTAGAGAAGAAGCGTGGCAGCTTCTTGACCACCTTCCCACCCCTTACGGTAGTCATCGCGCGCAAGCCGATGTAACGTCGTGGCTCCTCTTGCATCCAAAGGTTTAGGTAAACAAACCGGGAGGCGTGCCACATGAGCACAACCAGATCAGCAGAGATTGAACAAGATCAAGTCGGCGCACCCTTGCGCAAGCAACTCGTCGCTCTTCTTAATGGCGGCCAGGCTCATACCACCTTCGAAGAGGCAGTTAGAGATATGCCCTCAGACCTGCGCGGAACTGTCCCGCCCAACCTGCCTTACTCTGCCTGGCAGCTTCTCGAGCACCTCCGCATCACCCAGCACGACATTCTTAACTTCTCGGCGCCTCCCACCGGCGGCTACCATGCCATCCGGTGGCCGGATGACTATTGGACGAAAACTTCGAACCCGCCCAATGCTCAGGCCTGGGACCTGTCCATCCGGGCCATCCAAAGCGACCTCAAGACTTTTATCGCGCTCATCGAAAACCCAAACTCCGACCTCCTCAAACCATTCCGCTGGGGCGACGGCCAGAACCTCCTGCGCGAGGCGCTTCTCGTCGCCGACCACACCTCCTACCATCTCGGAGAACTCATCGTCCTCCGCCGCCTCCTCGGAGCCTGGCACAAATAAGCATCACCTGCGAAGAAGACACATGAACGAACCCCAGACCATTCGCAACATGCTTGTCAACAATATCCTCGATCGCCGCCGTACTCTCGCCGTGATCGGTCTATCCGACGACCCTGCCAAGCCCAGTCACTACGTGTCGGCCTACATGCGACAGCACGGATACAAGCTCTACCCCATCAACCCATCTCTTTCTGAAGTTCTAGGGGAGCGCGCATACCCAAGCCTCGCCGATCTCCCCATCCGACCCGATATCGTCAACGTCTTCCGCCTGCCGAGGTTCCTTCCCGCCATCGTCGACGAGATGATCCACCTCGGGCTTACCAACCTCTGGGTCCAGCAGGGAATAGTGAACTTCGAAGCCGCCGAACGCGCGGAAGCCGCCGGCATCCACGTCGTGATGGACCACTGCATCATGGTCGAGCACCGCCACCAGACCTTCGCCTGACCACTCCCTCCATCGCGAAGCCCTACAATTGAGGCTCATGAAGATTCGTCGTTCACTCTACGCGCTGCTGCTCGCCGCCTGCGCCCTCCTCGCGCACTCCACCGCTCAAGCCCAGCTTCAAAGCGTAGGCGACGGCGGCCCGGGCCCTGTCAAGGCCCAACACCTTACCGCTGAACTCGTCACCCTCTCACCCACTATCGCGCCGGGAGGCACACTCCAGGCCGGGCTGGTCCTCACACTCGAAGAACACTGGCACGTTTACTGGATCAACGCCGGCGACTCCGGTGAACCGCCTCACATCAAATGGACCCTCCCCGATGGAATAACCGCTGGCCCCATGCAGTTTCCCATCCCCAGCCGCCTCCCTCTCGGTCCGCTCATGGACTTCGGCTACGAAGACTCCGTAGCCTTCCCCGTCCAACTCACCGCCGCGGCCTCCACGCCGCCCGGCCCCATCCACCTCGACGCTCCGATCACCTGGCTCGTCTGCCGCGAGGTCTGCATCCCGGGCAAGGCGCATCTTGGCCTCAACCTCACCGTAGCGCCCGCCGCGCCCGGCTCCGCGGCACCGGCTCCGCCCGTAGGCGCTCTCGGCGAGGCTCTTACCCTCCTGCCCAGGCCGCTCCCGTCCGGCGTCACGCTCACCGTCAACGGCGGCAAGTCCGAGTTCGTCCTCACGCTCATCACCGGCCACCCCGAGACCGACGCCGAGTTCTACCCATTCGACCAGGATCAGATCGCCAACGCCGCCGACCAGGATGTCGAGTCTCTTCCGAATGGCCTCCGCATCCGCGTCCCGCGTTCTGAAGACCTCAAGACGCTCCCCGCACAGCTCCACGGTCTCCTCAAGCTCTCCGACACCGTCGCCTACGACATCACCGCGCCCGTGATCCCAGGCGAAATAGCACCGCGTTCCGGCAGCAACTCGCCCGGCGAACCCGGCAGTCACGCACCGTCAGGCAGCGCACCCGTCTTGACTGCCATTGGCCTCGCCTTCCTCGGCGGCATCATCCTCAACCTGATGCCCTGCGTCTTCCCCGTCCTGTTCCTCAAAGGCCTGGCTCTCGTCCAGTCTTCTGGTGAAGAGCGCAGCCGCCTCCGCAGCCACGGCCTCGTCTACACGCTCGGCATCCTGGTCTCCTTCTGGCTCATAGTCGCTGTCCTGCTCATCCTCCGTGCCGAAGGCACCCAGGCCGGATGGGGATTCCAGCTCCAATCCCCAACCTTCCTCACCCTGCTCGCAGCCGGCATCTTCTTCTTCGCGCTCTCGCTGGCCGGCCTCTTCGATATCGGCCTCTCTCTCACCTCCGTCGGCGGCGAACTCGCCCAGAAGCAGGGCTACACCGGCAGCTTCTTCACCGGAGTCCTAGCCACCGTCGTCGCTACCCCCTGCACCGCGCCGCTCATGGGAGCAGCCATCGGCTTCGCCCTCGCCCAACCCGCCGGCATCACCTTCGCGGTCTTCACCGCCCTCGGCCTAGGTCTCGCCACCCCCTATCTCCTGCTCAGCTTCCAACCCGCCTGGACCCGCATCCTCCCCCGCCCCGGCGCATGGATGGAGATTTTCAAGCAACTCACCGCCGTCATCTTCTTCGCCACCGTTATCTGGCTCACCTACGTCTACGGCTCGCTCTTCGCAAGCAGCGTCCCCGCAGGTGCGGCCACCAGCACGCAAGCCATCTACCGCGTCGCTCTTCTGCTCGCCTGCTTTCTCCTGCTGGCCATAGCCGGCTGGGTACTCGGCAAATGGCCCGCTCGCTGGCCGAGCACCCTCGCCGCCACCCTCGTCGCCGTGTTAGCCCTCGCCATTCCGCTCTACCAACCCAAAGACACCACCCTCGTCTGGGCGCCCTACACCCAGCAAGCTCTCGGCCAGGCCAGAGCCGCCGGCCACCCCGTCTTCATAGACTTCACCGCAGCCTGGTGCCTTAGCTGCCAGGTCAATGAGCGCCTCGTCCTCCGCTCCGCCGACGTCCAGCGTCAGTTCAAAGACAACCACGTCACCCTGCTCAAAGCCGACTGGACCCAGTACGACCCAGCCATTACCCAGGAGCTGGCCTCGATCAACCGCAGCGGAGTCCCCACCTACGTCATCTATCCCGCCGCCAGAACCTCCAACCCAGACGTTCTCCCCGAACTCCTAACCAAAGACATCGTCCTCACCGCCCTCAAAAAAGACACCACCCCCTGAAGGCGAGTCCCTTGATGGTGAAGGTGCCGGATAGCGGCAAACGGTATAAAGATTCCTCATTTCGACCGGAACCGCGCGGCTTCTTCGCGCGATGAAGTGGAGATATCCCCGTATTTTGTCTTTGCTTCTTGCTTCTTCTCCAACGGCCATCGCAGTTTCAGGACAGGTTCTAAGGTGGCCCCTGACCGCCGGCCGCCTCACCTCGCTGTGTAATCCGCGACCGCTTTCGATACCAGCCGTGCTATCCTCCACCCCATGCCATTGCATCTTTCCTGTCATACTAGGTTCGCCACGCGAGCCGTTATCGCCCTTTCGTCGATCGTTCCCACTGCCCGATTAGCCATCGCCCAGCCGTCGCCCGCTCCACCGTCGCTATCGCCCGTCGAAGCCAGGATGGCGCAATCGATCGACAGCGGCGCCGCCGCGGATCAAGCCCTGCTCCAGCGCCTCGTCGACATCAACAGCGGCACCATGCACCTCGCAGGCGTAGAGGCCGTAAAAGACATCCTCGTCCCACGCTTCGAGGCGCTCGGCTTCAAGGTGCACTGGAACGCCATGCAGTCGCAGACCGCCCGCGCTGGCGATCTCGTCGCCGAGCACCTCTGCCCAGCCGGAGAAGGCCAATGTGGCAAGAAGCTGCTACTCGTCGGCCACATGGACACAGTCTTCGAACCATCAAGCTCTTTCCAGAAGTACGCCCTCGTCCCCGACACCAACGGCAAAACCGCCACCGGCCCCGGCATCGCCGACATGAAGGGCGGCCTCGTCGTCATGCTCGCCGCCCTCAGCGCCATGCAGCAGGCCGGCGTCCTCGACCACTCCGAGATCCGTATCGTCCTCAGCGGCGATGAAGAGCGCGTTGGCAATCCCGTCCCTATCGCCCGCCGCGACCTCATCGAAGCCGCAAAAAAAAGCGATGTAGGCCTGGAATTCGAACCCAGCGTCCGCCTCAACGGCAAGGACACCATCAGCATCGCGCGCCGCAGCTCTACCACCTGGCACATCGAAAGCACCGGCGTCAGCGGCCATTCCTCGCAAATCTTCGGTGACCGCCTCGGCTACGGAGCCATCTACGAGCTCGCACGCATCATCGACACCTTCCGCCGCGAGCTTCCCGAGGATGGCTTGACCTACAACGTCGGCCTCATCCTCGGCGGCGCGACCGCGCAGATGAATCCGGAAGCCACTGGAGGCTCAGCGACAGGCAAGGCCAACGTGGTCGCACCCACGGCAATGGCCACCGGCGACCTGCGCACTCTCAACAACGAGCAAACCGCCCACGCCCAGCAAAAGATGCGCGCCATCGTCGCGCATCACCTCGCAAAGACCAGCGCTACCATCACCTTCGACGAGAGCTACCCCGCCATGGCCAGAACCCCCGCCGGCGAAAAGCTCCTGGCCGAGTGGAACGAAGCCAGCATAGCGCTCGGACTCGGGCCCGTCCTCGAAGGCGGCCCAATGACACGCGGCGCAGGCGACATCGCCTACGCCGCCCCCTACGTCTCCGGCCTGGTCGGCGTAGGCATTCTCGGCGAGGGCTACCACGCCGAAGGCGAAACCGCCTACCTCGACTCGCTGACCGCGCAAGCCAAACGCGATGCCGTTCTCATGGAGCGCCTCACCCACCAGCCATCCGGCAAGTAAGCGCCGGCTATCCAGATCTACCGTGCGAAGAGGTCTTTGACCTGCTGGATGAAGACGTCGCGGCCCATGTCGCTGATGGCCTCCGTGAGAGGAAGCTGCTTGGGGCACGCCTGGACGCAGTTCTGCGAGAAGCTGCACTCCTGGATGCCGCCGTCGCCGGAGAGCGCGCGCAGACGCTCTTCCTTCAGCACCGAGCCCGAGGGATCCATGTTGAAGAGCTTCGCCTGGGCAATAGTAGCCGCGCCGACGAAGCCCGTAGCGTCATTGAACTGGGGACAGACCTCCATGCAGATGGTGCAGGAGATGCAGTTCGAGAGCGGATAGCGCTGCTCCTGAATCTGCGGGGCCTGGCGTGGACCGGCACCGAGGTCGTAGGAACCGTCGATTGGCACCCACGCCTTGACCTTCTTCAGATTCTCGAAGAGGACGGAGCGGTCGACGGCAAGATCGCGGACGACGGGAAACTTCGAGAGCGGGGCGAGCGTGATCGGCTGGTCCTGATTGGGTCCGGTGAGCTTATCAACCAGGGCGGAGCAGGCCATCCGGGCTTTGCCGTTGATCAGCATCGCGCACGAACCGCAGATCTCTTCGAGGCAGTTGGCATCGTAGGTGATCGGCGTAGTCGCCTTGCCTGAGACGTCGACCGGGTTGAGCGCAATCTCGCCAAGCAGCGAGGTGATGTTCATCCCAGGGCGATAGGGGATCTCGAACTTCTCGGTGCGCGCGGCGGCATCTGGTGTCGATTGGCGCTTGATCTCGACCGTGATGGTCTTGGAAGTCCTGGCGGAAGAGGCGACTGGAAGTTCTACGGTTGCGGCGGCCATGTTTGCCCTCGTTGTTCGATATAACGGGGCTTTGGCCCCTCGCTGCTTAGTTAAGGTTCGGTGAGCGAACGCTCACGGTGCTTCCGATTTGGATGTGCCGGGGTGTAAGCACACGTCGGACGGGCCCACTGCAAGAGCGAAGGGCAGCATTCTCCGACAGATCTAGGTAATCGAACCGGTGCGGCCTTCGCGCTCTTTCTCCATCGTGGCGACGGCGATTCCTTCTTCCTTGCTGACCGGCGGACGGCCTTTGAGAGCCATCGTGCGCCGCCGGGTTTTTAGCCGGATGTTGTAGACAACCATGTAGGCAATCACCAGCGCGAACACGGCCGACAGAACGTAATACTCGATTGGGTCGAAATGTGCGAAGTTCATGCATAGTAAGATGCCGGGCCGGTATTGAAGGAAAGCTGATCGAAGTCTCCTCGACCTACGCGGTGGCAGCGTAGTTGCGGGCGCGCGGTTTGATGAGGCTGATGTCGACGTCTTCCAGTTCGAAGGCAGGGGAGCGGTCTTTGTAGCTGGCTTTGGTGGTCTTCAGGAACTTCTCGTCGTTGCGCTCCGGGAAGTCAGGCTTGTAGTGGGCTCCGCGGGACTCATCCCGGAGGTGCGCGCCCTGGACGATGACCCGGCCAAGTTCCAGCATGTTGTAGAGCTGGCGGGTGAAGGCGAAGCTGGTGTTGGCCCACTGGCTCTTGTCGGCCAGGTTGACGTTGCGATAGCGGTCCATCAGCTCGACAATCTTGTCGTCGGCCTGTTCGAGGCCGGAGTTGTACCGGATGATGGTGGCATGCTTGGTCATGGTCTCGCCAAGCTCGCGCCAGATTTTGAAAGGGTTTTCCGTGCCGGGGTTATTGAGCAGCAGCGCGTTCTTCTCCTTCTGGCGCAGCAGTTCGGCAGCATGGCCGCCGTCGCCTTCGGGCGCTGCGAGGGACTTGGCGTAAGCAAGCGCGTGTGGACCGGCGACAAAACCTCCGTAGATACAGGACAGCAGGGAATTTGCGCCTAAGCGGTTCGCCCCGTGGATGGAGTAGTCCGCCTCGCCCGCGGCATAGACCCCGGGGATGTTGGTGCGCTGATCGAAGTCCACCCAGAGGCCGCCCATGGTGTAGTGCATGCCGGGGAAGATCTTCATGGGGACTTCACGGGGATCGTCACCTACGAACTTCTCATAAATCTCAAGTATCCCCTCAAGTTTCCGATTCAAAGTTTCACGATCAATATGAGTTAAATCGAGGTAGACCATGGGCTGACCGTCGATGCCCATCCCGTGCTCGTACACTACTTTGAATATTGCCCGGGTGGCGACGTCGCGGGGGACGAGGTTGCCGTACTTGGGATACCACTCTTCCAGGAAGTACCAGCGGTCGGCCTCGGGGATGCTGCGGGCGACGCGCTTGTCGTTCTTGTCGCGCGGAACCCAGACGCGGCCGCCTTCGCCGCGGGCTGACTCGGACATCAGGCGGAGCTTGTCTTCGCCGGGGATGGCGGTGGGGTGGACCTGGATGAACTCGCCGTTGGCGTAGTAGGCCCCCTGCTGGTAGAGGGCGGACTGGGCGCTGCCGGTGCAGACGACGGAGTTGGTGGACTTGCCGAAGATGGCTCCGTTGCCGCCGGTGCAGATGATGATGGCGTCGGCGGGGAAGGTGCGGGTCTCCATGCTGCGAAGATCCATTGCGCAGATGCCTCTTGCCGCGCCCTTGGAGTCGAGAACGGCGGAGAGGAACTCCCAGCCTTCGTACTTGGTGACCTTCCCCTCGGACTCGAAGCGGCGGACCTGCTCATCCAAAGCATATAAAAGCTGCTGCCCGGTGGTGGCTCCAGCGAAGGCGGTGCGGTGAAACAGGGTGCCGCCGAAGCGGCGGAAGTCGAGGAGACCTTCCGGGGTCCGGTTGAAGGGGACGCCCATGCGGTCAAGCAGGTCGATGATGGCTGGCCCCTGGTCGCACATCCGCTTCACGGGAGTCTGGTTGGCGAGGAAGTCGCCGCCGTAGACGGTGTCGTCGAAGTGAGCGAAGGTGCTGTCGCCCTCGCCCTTGAGGTTCTTGGCGGAGTTGATGCCGCCTTGCGCGCAGACCGAGTGCGAGCGCTTGACTGGGACGATGGAGAAGAGGTCGACCTTGCCGCCGGCTTCGGCGATCTTGATGACGGCGGAGAGTCCGGCGAGACCGCCGCCGACAACGATAATTCTGGGAGTTGCTGCTGCCATGGGATCTTCCTACCTAGGAGACAGATTTCTAATAGATGGTGTCGTTTGCGAACTGGGTAAGCGGCGCGTGCGCGGGGCCGTGGAAAACAAAAGAAACATCATGAGAAAGAATGAGAAGACAGCGGCTGCCATGAGACTGACCGACGTTACTCTGAGACGGCTGCCGGGATAAAGATCGCGATGCAGGGCGAAGGTTCGTTTCACCCGGGCGGGAGACTTGCGCCTCCACTCCGAAGTATTGGGTGTTCGCCCTGAGGCGTGTACCTGGCTGGCTATCCGGATAAAAAGCAGGCAGGCGGCAAGATTGCCAAGTGTCATGAAGAGGACGCAGCTCACCAGAGCTGCAAATTCGGCCGGGTTCATGGGTGCTGCTCACTGGGCCTGTCCGGGCTGCTGCGGATTGGTGGAGCTCTGAGCAGGCACCGTGGGCGCCGGGAGGGCAACCCCGGCAGGCTGAGCAGGCATGACATTGGCCGGCGCATTGGGATATTTGTAGACCACGGCGTAGATGCTCGTGAGGCCCATGAGGCAGAGGGCGATGCCGAAGGCGGTGCAGACATAGCCGAAGCGCTTGCGGGCTTTTTCGCCGGGGGTGATGCCCCACTTGGCGGCGAACAGCCAGATCCCATAGGCGAAGTGCCATGTAGTCGCGATCATGGCGATCACATAAATAGCGAGCATCCAGGGATTCGAAAGCTCCACCTGAACCTTGTGGAAGGCTGCGCCGGGGTGCTCGGGAAGCGAGACGCCGCTGAAGCGCTGCCGCCAGACGTGCTGGATGATGTAGAGGAAGGCGATGATGCCGGTGATGCGCTGAGAGACGTACATCCAGTTGGAGGCCCAGGGGTAGACGTTGACATTGATGCGGCCGCGGAAGGCGATGAAGAGTCCGTATAGCGCGTGGAAGGCCAGCGGAATGAAGATGAATGTCCACTCCAGAATGCGGACCAGCGGCAGGGAATTGAGGAACTTGACCTGCTGGGCGTAGGCGAGGGGCCCGTTCCAGGTCTCAAAGTTCGAGACGATGTGCTCAATAAGGAAGGCGCCGATGGGGACGATGCCCGAGAGCGAGTGCAGCCTGCGCCAGAGAAAGGAGTGGCCCTCGTTGGCGCGGAGAGGCTGGACGCCGGCTTTGAGGCCATGGGTAGGGGGCGCGGCGGGAGGTGCGGTGGCCATGGGTGCTCCTTGTATCCACATACTGCGGGTCTACATACTGCGGGCGTAGCGGTTGCTTTGGTGAAGAAAAAGTGCAGCACCGCGATTATTCCGCTCCGCTGTTACGAGCGTCAAGGAAACTGCGGCTTTTCGTGCGGTTATCGTTGCGTTTGTGCGATTAAGTTGATTGCCGCTGAAATAACCGGGGTTCGATTTGATCCATGAGCTTTTCGAGGAGGGCGGCGAAGGCTCGGCCGCGGTGGCTGAAGTTGAGCTTGGTGGCGATGTCCAGCTCGGCCATGGTCTTCTTCAGGTGAGGGAGATAGAAGAGTGGATCGTAGCCAAAACCGTCCGTTCCGCGCGGAGTGGAGAGGATTTCGCCTTCGACCGTGCCGGCGGCGGTGCATAGGATCTGGCCGTTGCGTGCAGCGGCGAGAACGCAGCGGTAGCGGGCGGTGTGCAGGCCGGGTAGGTTCGCGAGAGCCTGTTGAAGACAGGAGTTGTTGCGCTGGTCGGTCGTGCCGGTGGCGGCAAAGTGATGGTCGTCGGCGTAGCGAGCGGAGCGGACGCCAGGCGCTCCGTCGAGGGCGTCGACTTCAAGGCCGGAGTCGTCGGCGAGAACGATCTCACTGGGAAGGTGCTGGGAATAATAGACGGCTTTGAGGCGAGCGTTGCCATCGAAGGTGGGCTGGTCTTCTTCGGGGGCAGGGATGGCTTTGAGTTGGGGCAGCGGCGCGAGATCGACGTGATTGCGGGAAGCTGCGGCGAAGTCGCGGAGCTTGCCGGCGTTGGTCGAGGCGAGATACAGGGTCATCCTGGTCTCCATGATAGGGGCGACAGCTTGAAAGCTGTATTGAAAGTAAAGCGGCTAATGTTCAAGGCTGAAGAGACGGTGGGCGCGAAAATGTTCCACGTGGAACAATTGTGAGGCAGAAATGTTCCACGTGGAACATTTTCCGAGTAGAGACACTCGCCACAATCAGGCACTCGATTCCACATCAAGCGACTCCCAGCGAGGTTTAAATTGTTCCACGTGGAACAATTTTCTGAATCGCGCGCCCCAAGCGGTGAGAAAAGGACTAACGATGTGTCAACCCCTGGCGAACGTCACGCTCTCCTGGAGCCGGCTTTGTCAAGGGGCAATAGGCGAATGTGTTGAAGAGGCTGTTCCGAGGACACGCGATTCAATCGGTTGAGGTAGGCCTTAATGTCGGGCAGCTCCGGCATGGAGTCTAGAGTGCATGGAGTCAGCGGGATTTTGCAACTGTGTATCCATCTGTGGACGAAGAAAGCCCCGAAGCGAGAAGACTCGCTTCGGGGCTTGAGTTTTACTTTGGAGAACGGCTGTTTAGTACATGCCGTCCATGCCGCCGCCACCATGCTGATGTCCGCCGCCGCCCGCTTCCTTCTTCTCGGGGATGTCGGAGATCATGGCTTCGGTGGTGAGCATCAGGCCGGCGATTGATGCCGCGTTCTGCAGAGCAGTGCGCGTTACCTTGGTCGGATCGATGACCCCAGCAGTTACCAGGTCTTCGTAGACGCCTGTTCCGGCGTTGTAGCCGTAGTTGTTGTCCTTCGACTCGTGGATCTTGCCAATGACGACCGCACCCTCTTCGCCGGCGTTCGAGACGATCATACGGAGCGGCTCTTCGATGGCGCGACGGATGATGTTGGCACCGATCTTTTCGTCGCCTTCGAGCGTCTTGATGAGGGTATCGACAGCAGGCGTGCAACGGATCAGCGCAACTCCACCGCCCGGGACGATGCCTTCTTCGACGGCCGCGCGGGTTGCGTGCATCGCATCCTCGACACGGGCCTTCTTCTCCTTCATCTCGGTCTCGGTGGCTGCACCGACCTTGATCACGGCAACGCCGCCGACCAGCTTGGCGAGACGTTCCTGCAGCTTCTCACGGTCGTAGTCCGAGGTGGTCTTGTCGATCTGGGCGCGAATCTCCTTCACGCGTCCTTCGAGCTTGCCGCTCTCTCCGCCGCCGTCGACGATGGTGGTGTTGTCCTTGTCGATGGTGACGCGCTTGGCGGTGCCGAGGTCCTCGATCTTCACTCCTTCGAGCTTGATGCCGAGGTCTTCAGTCACTGCCTTGCCGCCGGTGAGGACGGCGATGTCTTCGAGCATGGCCTTGCGGCGATCGCCAAAGCCAGGAGCCTTGACAGCCGCAACATTCAACGTCCCGCGGAGCTTGTTGACGACCAGGGTTGCGAGCGCCTCACCATCGACGTCTTCAGCGATGATGACAAGCGGCTTCGCGGTGCGGGCGATCTGCTCGAGCAGGGGAAGCAGGTCCTTCATGGACGAGATCTTCTTCTCGTAGATGAGGATGTAGGGGTTCTCGAGCGAGACTTCCATCCGCTCGGCATCGGTGACGAAGTAGGGCGAGAGATAGCCGCGGTCGAACTGCATGCCCTCGACGGTCTCAAGCTGCGTCTCCATGGTGCGGGACTCTTCGACGGTGATGACGCCGTCCTTGCCGACGGTCTTCATCGCGGCGGCGATGATCTCGCCGATCTGCGAGTCGGAGTTGGCGGAGATGGTGCCGACCTGGGCGATCATGTCACCGGAGACGGGCTTGGAAAGCTTGCTGAGCTCGCCGCCGACTACTGCGCCATGCTCATCGCGCTTGCCGATAATGGCTTCGACGGCCTTGTCGATGCCGCGCTTGAGCGCCATCGGGTTGGCGCCGGCGGCCACGGTCTTGACGCCTTCACGGTAGATCGCCTGGGCCAGAACGGTCGCTGTGGTGGTGCCGTCGCCGGCTACGTCGGAGGTCTTCGAGGCGACCTCGCGAACCATCTGTGCGCCCATGTTCTCGAGCGAGTTCGACAGCTCGATCTCCTTGGCTACGGTGACGCCGTCCTTGGTGATGGTCGGCGAGCCGAACTTCTTCTCGATGACGACGTTGCGGCCCTTGGGGCCGAGGGTCACTTTGACCGCGTCGGCGAGGATGTTCACGCCGCGCAGAATCGCCTGACGCGAATCTTCTCCATGCAGAATCTGTTTTGCCATTGTGTTGCTCCTGTTACCGGCTCAAGGCCGATGAAAATGTTTGAGTGAGGCGCCCGAAGCGCCGATTAAGCGGCGAAGCCGCGGTATACGGCACGAAGCGCCTACTTCTTGACGATGCCGAGGACTTCCTCTTCGCGCATGATGAGGAACTCTTCGCCGTCGAGCTTGATCTCGGTGCCGGAATACTTGCCGAAGAGGATCTTGTCGCCAGCTTTGACGTCGAGCGGGAACACCTTGCCCTCGTCGTTCGACTTGCCCTTGCCGACGGAGATGACTTCGCCCTCCTGCGGCTTCTCTTTTGCGGAATCGGGGATGATGATGCCGTTGCGGATGCTCTCGCCCTCTTCGATGCGGCGGACCAGGAGGCGGTCGTGGAGCGGAGTAAACGTTGATTTTGCCATACTTTACATCTCCTCAGTACAATTTAGCGGACGGCTTGACCGCCCGGGGTTCAAATGCCGCGGTCGTTGCCAGGCAGTTTGCTGGGAAACGTCCGCGAAGTGTGTGGAACGGCCTTAGCCGCAGCCCTGTGGGATGGCTCAAGAGTGCACGTTAGCACTCAAGCCTTCCGATTGCTAACGATAGGCCAGCACCTACCCCGCTGTCAACTCGTCTCGATGAAATGTGAGTGAAAGTCGCGCAAGCTTCCCTTCAGGGTAGTTTGCCCCTGGGTAACCGGTGTCGGCGGCGGCGCAAGCGAGTTAGCTTTAGAATGAAAGTATGCGTCGCGTCCTTTGGCCCTCACTCGCTATCGTCTTCTTCCTTACCCTCGGTTCCTTCCAGGCACCTGCCCAGGATTCCACCGAGCACCGAGGCCGCAAATACAAATCCCCCCCGCCAACCTCGCGCGTTGAAGTCGAAGTCACCAAGAAGGTCAATGGCAAGCCGATCATGAACGCCGCGGTGGTCTTCGACTCGAAGATGGGTGGCAAAGACGAAGGCAATCTGGAGGTCAAGACCGATCCGGATGGGAAGGCGGCGATCGACATTATCCCCACCGGGAGCACGGTCCGAGTGCAGGTGATTGCCAACGGGTTCGCCACATTCGCTCAGGAGTACGTGGTGGATGGCCCGAGCAAGTCGATCGCGGTTGCGATGATCCCTCCTCAGGCGCAGGTCTCGGGCTACGTCGACAATCAAGGTAAGCCTTCCACGATGAAGCCGGGCGTTCAAGAGCCGATCCGTCCTACTCCTCCTCCCCCGCCTCCGGCTACGACCCCGCCAGCACCCCAGTAGCAAACTCAACTGCGTCAACCGCCGGCTATCGTGATTCGCATGGACCTTCATGGACAAACAACTTAGGGGAAAGACCGTGCTTGTGACCGGCGCGGCGAAGCGAATTGGCCGGGCGATCGCCCTTGCGCTGTCAGAGGCGGGAGCTAACGTTGCGATCACCTACCTGAGCTCGCAGGCCGAGGCTGAAGACACTGTGCGAGATCTCGCAGCTCTGGATGTCGACGCGCTGGCTGTTCGCTGCGATCTAAGCGACCCGGAGAGTATCGAGCACACAGTCTCCGCCGTGATCGAAGAGTTTGGTCAGCTCGATGTGCTGGTGAACAATGCAGGCTTCTTCGAGTCGGTGCCACTGGAAGAGATCTCCGCCGTGCAGTGGGATGCGATGTTCGCTACCAATACCCGTGCGCCTTTCCTGATGGCCAAGGCCGCGTATCCGCATCTTCGCGCGGCTCGGGGACGCATTCTGAATATCGGTTCGCTGGGTGGCCTGCATCCATGGGCTACGCATGGGCACTACTGCACCTCGAAGGCAGCGCTGCATATGCTTTCCAAGACGATGGCGAAGGCCTGGGCTCCGGAGATTAGCGTGAACTGCATCGCTCCAGGCATGATCGTTCAGGGCGAGGTGGATGAGGGGTATGAGCAGTTTGCGCGCAAGACCCCGATGCAGCGCAATGGAACCTCGGCGGATGTAGCCGCTGCGGCGTTTTTCTTTGCGACAGCGCCACACTTCATCACCGGCCAGCTATTGGCAGTGGATGGTGGTTTGGGACTGTAGCGCGCTGCGAAGTTGCTATCTGCCGGTCAATCGTTGCCACCAGGTCCTTGGCCTGTCTTCTTCATAGAGGTCGATCGGCTCCATCTGCGGGGGCATAGGCTTGCCCTGGAATGCCGCCAGCGGATTGGAGATGCACAGCAGGTGGGCATAGTCGGAGCTGTATTTTTTCGCGACCAGCTCAAAGGCATCCCGCATCTTCGGCGCGCGAGACGAGGTGTTGTGCGCGTCAGTGGCGAGAAAATGGACCCAGCGTTTAGCCAGGAGGTCGTGGGCCATGCGCTCGGCGTGCTTGCCCATACCGCCGGTCACGGAACCCGCCGTCACCTGCACCAGCACGCCGCCTTTGAGCCACTCGGCCAGCCTGGAGCGATCGGCTTGAAGCGTAGGGTTGCGCTCAGGATGAGTCAGGATGGGAGTAAGTCCCGCGAGTTGAAACTGGTAGAAGATATCGGTGAGGCCGCGGGGCAGGCCGTAGTCGGGAATTTCGACCAGAAGGTAGCCCAGCCCGTTGATGCTGAACCGAGCCGGATCGACCTTCGCCTCCAGGATGTTTTCGTACGAGAGATGGAAGTCGCACCCATGGCCCAGCTTCAGTGCGATCTTTTCGCCGTCCAGGAGCCGTTGTAGTTCATCGATCTTTGCGGAGATCTTCTCCGGTTCGTAGACGTATCGTGCGTTGGCATGGGGTGTGCAGACGATGTGGCTGATGCCGTCCGCGGCCGCCATCTTCGCCATCGCTGCCGACGTCTCGAAGCTTGCGGCACCATCGTCCATGCCCCAGAGAAGATGATGGTGTATGTCAATCATCGCCTAGTCAGGCTACCACTGCCGCAGACGAATTGTTGTCTGCCGATCATGCCAGACTGCTGACGCTGCGGAGTGGAGCGGTCTTGGAGCGGTCGTGGAGAATCAGCCCGTTACGGCGAGCGCATCCGCCATGCCCTGAAACAGCAACAATCCGTCGGAAGAACCCAGCAGTGTTTCGCTGGAGCGGTCGGGATGCGGCATCAGTCCGAGGACGTTGCGGCCTTCGTTCAGAACGCCGGCAATATTTTCAAGCGAGCCATTGGGATTGGCGGCGGAGGTGATCTCGCCCTGCGGCGTGGCGTAGCGGAAGGCGATGCGATCCTCGCTCTTGAGTGTTGCGAGCGTATCGGCGTCGCAGAAGTAGTTGCCCTCCATGTGGCCGATAGGCATCTGCAGCACCTGTTTCTGGACGAGGCCATGGGTGAACGGGGAATCGACGGTCTCAGTTCGCAGAAAGGTCTGCTTGCAGATGTAGTGCTGGTTGGCATTGCGCATCAATGCTCCGGGAAGCAGACCCGCCTCGCAAAGTATCTGGAAACCATTGCAGATCCCCAAAACGAGTCCGCCTGCATCCGCGAAACGCTTCACGGATTGCATGACCGGCGCGAACCGCGCGATGGCGCCCGTTCTGAGGTAATCGCCATAGGCGAAGCCGCCCGGCACCAGGATCGCATCGCAGCCTTGCAGATCCTCTGAAGCGTGCCACAGGTACGTCACGGGCCGCTGTGCAATCGCATCCACTACATGGTGGGTGTCGTGGTCGCAGTTGGAGCCTGGGAAGACGAGAACGCCAAACTTCATGGATTTAAGGATAGCATTCGACTGCAAGAGGAGATTTGACCGCGGATTACACGGATAAAGACGGATAAAGACGGTTGGGACTAAGAGCCGCTTCTTTCTTTCAGATTCTTGCTAATCCGTACTGAATCCGATCGTATCCGTGTAATCCGTGGTCGAGTGTTGTGCTTGTCCGATGCGCGATACCATTCAGTCTGGTATGGACCTGCGAAGGAGCAATCCGGGGACGTATCTGAAGACCGCGGGCGGAGCGCTGCTCAACTGGTGGCGCGCTGCAACGCTGGATGCGCTGATCGTCGGAGTTCTATGGCTGATCGGATTGGAGCTGATCCGGGTTCCATTCGCTCCTCTGTGGGCGATCCTGGGAGGGGTGCTGCAGATTCTGCCGACCTACGGCGGCATGATTGCGCTGATCGGACCGGTGCTGGCCGTCGCCTTCAGCGGGCACGATGAGTGGCGGCTGGGACTTGTGCTGGGCCTGTATGGTCTCATCGTCATTCTCGAAGGCCTGGTGATTGGACCGTACATACTGCATCGCACGACGAGAGTGCCATGGTGGGCGGCTTTCTTCGGCCCTATCGTACTTGGCATTCTCATCCCGTTCTGGGGAGTGCTGCTGGCTCCTCCGCTGCTTGCGGTCGTCTTTGCTTTCCGCAAACCACCTCTGCCAAAGCGCGGTTGACTCAGCCTTCGAGCTTGTAGCGTGTCTCCGACAACCGGTAGAGCGGGCGCCAGACCAGCCGGTTGACCGTGACTACCATCAGCGCCATCACGATCGTGGCCAGCAGAAGAATCTGAAACTGGCCGTTGTCTGTTGCCGCGCTGATCACTGCTCCCAGCCCCACGGTCTGCAGTGTCTGGTTCTTCAAACGGAAGTATTCGGCGATGATGCTGGCGTTCCATGCGCCGCCCGATGCGGTGACCATTCCGGTGATAAGGAAGGGAAAGATTCCCGGCAGGATGACGGTCTTCCAGCGCTGGATGGTGGTGAAGCGGAAGAGGGTAGCCACCTCGCGCAGGTCGGAGGGAATCGCGATGGCCCCGGCGATGACGTTGAACAGGATGTACCACTGGGTGCCGAGCAGCATCAAGGCAATGGAACCGATGCCCATGCCTCCGCCGACGCGCACCAGAGCAAGCAGCAGAACAGGGAAGAGCGCAGTCGCGGGAACCGAGGCGGCGATCTGCGCGAGCGGCTGGGCGATGCGGGCAAGGCGGGGATGAAAGCCGATCGCCACGCCGGCGGGGATCGTCCATGCGGCGGCGAGAACCAGTGCAAGGTTGACACGCAGGAAGGTGGCCATGGCGCCTTCGAGAATCTCCGCAAACTGCGAACCGTGCACCTGCCTCAACAGCGCTAATGCCTGCCACGCCGCGTAAAGAACTGCCGCCGTTACTACGACCAGCAAAAGGCCCCGCAGAACCATCGAGGGTCTGCGGCTCTCCGGTGGAACACCGCCACTCGATGCCGGAGGCATTGCGTTACGCTCTTCGCGCCGGTTGGCGAGCCGCAGGTAAATGCCTTCGCTGACTGGAACGATCGTGTGATTGCGCAGTGCGCGCAGGCCCCTGGAGTGCTGCAGAAGGTGCAGCAGCGGTGACCGTATGCGCGACGCACTCTCCACCTGCTCGAACTTGAACTTGTCGCTCCATGCGATGACAGGTCTCCAGATAAGCTGGTCCGTCGCGACAATAATCGCGATCATCGTCGCCAGTCCCCACGCGATGGCCGCATAGTTTCCTGTGCCGGACGCAGTCTGTAGATACGATCCCAACCCCGGAAGTCTGAAATCGCGCGTGCCGAGGACAAACATCTCGCAAGCCATGAGGAAGAACCATCCGCCGGCGACGGAGACCATCGAGTTCCAGACCAGGCCAATGGCTGAATACGGGAGTTCGAGCTGAATCAGCCGCTGCAGGCGCGAGAACTTGTAGATGCTGGCCGCCTCGGAGAGTTCTCTGGGAATGCTCTTGATCGAGGAGTAGAAGCTGAACGCCATGTTCCAAACCTGGCCGGTAAAGATCAGCACAATGGCGCCCATCTCGACCCCAATCTGCCGCGTGGGGAAGAGAGCAACCATCGCCAGCATGACGCCAGGCAGAAAGCTGAGCACCGGAATGGATTGGAGGATGTCGAGCGCCGCGATCATCAGCGGCTCCAGCCGTTTGCTGTACGCCGCGACATAGCCATAAGCGACTGCGAAGAAGAGGCTCAGCAGGTAGGCGAGACCAATTCGTACAACCGAGTAGAACGCATACAGGGGAAGTGCGCGCGGGCTCTGCGAGATCGTGATCTCGGGTTCGGGATGGCCGAACCAGTAACGGGCAATGACGACGACGCCGTAAAAACAAGCAAGCCCGATTCCGGCTACGCACAGGTCGAGGAGGAATGGCCAACTGCGCTCCAGCACCTGCGAGCGGGACAACGTCTCCCGGTTGCGAATGCTGGTGAAGCGGTCTGGCAGATTCATCAGGCGTCGATCTCCGCAGTCGATACAGCGTCGCCATCGGTATGCACCGTCTCGGATTGAATAAAGCGCCTGCGCGACGCGTCGAAGTCGAAGAGCTCTGCATAGCGGCCCCAGTTGATGGCGGTCTCCAACTGACGCAGGGTCTCGTCTTCGCTGAACTGCTCATCGAGCATGTCGTGGAAGAACTCCTCCGGAACGCTGCGGTCGCTCTTGGATTCGATGGCGCGAACGATCTGTCGCAGCAACAGAACATTTTCTACGGCCGCGTGGCGAAACAGCTCCTTCTGCCGGAGGATCTCGGAGTTGGCGTACTCCGCGCGGGTTGCGGTGATCTCGGCGTCGCCTTCGGTCACTTTGAGAAATCCCAACAGCCGCGCGGCGTCTACGATTGAAAGAAGATCGTCGATCTCAAATGCAAGATCGTCGGCGAGCCGATAGATATCGTCCTTGCCGCTGTGATCGAGCACCAGTTCGAGCAGTCCTGCGATGCCGCCAGGACGCGCGTGGGGCAACATCTGGTAGTGCATCTGGCGCTGATCACGAACCGGTTTGCCGCGAGAGGACGTCGGCAGAGCGGGGGGCTGGGCATCCGGCTGCGTGAGCACCTTGTAGATGTAGTCGACCAGTTGGGTGAACGCTGCTGCCTTCCGATCGCGCGGATGCTTAATCGCTACCTTGAAGTCTGTGCGGACATGGCCTGGGTTGCGGCCCAGCACAATGATGCGATCGGCCAGCAGAACCGCCTCTTCGATGTTGTGGGTCACGATAAAAATAGCCTGCGTGGGAATGGTCTTTTTCTGCCAGAGCTCCAGCAACTCGCTGCGTAGATTCTCCGCCGTCAGGACGTCCAGGGCGGAGAAGGGCTCGTCCATAAAAAGAACTTCCGGCTCGACGACCAGCGCTCGTGCGAAGCCGACGCGCTGCCGCATGCCGCCGGAGAGTTCCTTGGGAAACGCCGCCTGGAAACCGTCGAGTCCGACCGTGTCCAGGATTTTCATGCTGCGCTTGCGGCGTTCTCCCGCCTCCATGCCGCGCGCCTTCAACGGAGCTTCAACGTTTTCCAGCACGGAAAGCCAGGGAAACAGGGCGAAACTCTGAAACACGATGGAGACGTTTACATTCGCGGTGTCGATGGGCTGCTCGTGCCAGAAGACTCTACCCGCGGAGGGGGCAGACAACCCGGTCAGCATCCGAAGTAGGGTAGACTTGCCAGAGCCGGATGGCCCTAAAAGCGCCACGATCTCGCCCGCGCTGATCGAGAGATCGGTAGGCGAGATGACCTGGATCCGATTCTCGCTCGGCTGAGCGTAGTACTTCTCGACACGTTCGGCTCGGATGATGGCTGGCTGCATAAAAGTATTTGTAGTAGAGTGTGCGTTCCTGTGGATTGTGTTGGCCTACCCGCAGTCAACGCTGCGCTCAGCGTATCATTATCAGATAGACGAACAGCAGGCGGATGCTGGTGAACACAAGAATTAATTTTTTGTACTTTGAACTTTCGATTCTCCGGGGATGAACAGCATGGCAGATTCAACATCGACCTCTACCGCAAAGCGCAAAGTATTGGTCGCCGACGACGAACAAGTGATCGCGAACACACTGGCGATTATTCTCAATCAGGCAGGATTCGACGCGCGGGCAGTATTCAGCGGAGAAAAGGCAGTGGAGTCGCTGGAGAGCTTTCAGCCCGATATGCTGATCAGCGATGTGATTATGACCGGCATGACTGGAATCGAGGCTGCGATCATCACTCGAAACAGACTACCCAAGTGCAAGATACTTCTGTTTTCGGGGCAGGCCGCTACCGCAGACCTTTTAGAGAAGGCGCGCGCTGAAGGCCATGAGTTCGAGATTCTCGCCAAACCGGTCCACCCGACGGACCTTCTGGCAAAGTTGCGAGGCTAGAGAATTTTCAGGTCAAGGCATTAACAAACCTCCCGTGAATCCATCCTTTACGCGTCGTTTGCGCAAAGGGTGGGAGACCACGGCGCCTTCCCGCTACTCCGTTGGAAACCGTTTTCTTTCCCTGATCTTTACCGCCGGTACTCCGGCGTAGACGGTCCAGGCTTCCAGATCTCGCGTAGCGACCGATCCCAATCCCAATACAGCACCCTCGCCCATCGTCACGCCCGGCGCAATGGAGGCGCGGGCGCAAACCCACGCATAGGCGCCGATGCTCATGGCGAACGCAATCAGAGGAAAGCCCGGATCGTCGTAATCGTGTGTGGCTGCACACACGTAAGCGTCTTGGGACAGAATTGCGTGTGAGCCAAGCGTGATTGGCGCGGGATTGTAAATTTCGGCGCCATCGCCCGCAGTGACCTGATCCGCGCAGATAAGATTCCAGGGCGCCCAGACCTTCGATCCGGGATAGAAGTGACAGTTCGGCCCCATCTTCGCTCCGAAGCAGCGCAGCAGAAACGATCGCCAGGAGTGTAACGGTCGTGGTGACATTTTGTAGAAGACGGCCCGGCAAACGTTCCATACAAGTCGTCGTAGCCGGTCGTTCGCGGCGAACGCCGGACGAAGATAGGGATCTGCAGCGGTCTCAGCCGCAATGTGCTCCGACGCGTTGTAATGAATCTGCTTTGGCATGATCTCTGGAGCCCTATTCAGCACGTACGGCATTTGGCGTGTGGGTGGTAGCCGTCCCGAACAATCGTATGATGGCCTTCGCGTTCTCCCGCATATCATAGCGGCGATGAAAGCACTGCAAGGCAAGCTCCGCCATATGCCGCCGCTCGGCAATGGTCATGCGTATCCAGCGCTGCAGCAGCCGCAGCGTCCCTTCCGCGGTATCAAGCTCCATCAGACCTGCGCCGTCGTCTGCGATATCTTCAGCGATATTCACCTTATCGGCCAGGAGGACGGGCTTGCCGCAGGCGAGAGCCTCTGCGACAGCGATCCCGAAGTTCTCCTGATGAGAGGGAAGGATAAACGCTTCCGAGGCGAAGAAGGCGCCCCACTTTGCGTCTCCTGTGATCATGCCTGGCCAGAATACTCGTTCCCCTATCCCCAGCTTCGCCGCTACTGACTTCAACTTCGCGCTCCAAAGCTGTTGATCGGGGCCAGCCATGACGAGGTACAGATCCGGATCTTCAGCTGCCGCCTGCGCGAAGGCTTCAATCAACAGGTCGCATCCTTTTTTCCGGTGAATGCGGCCAAGGAAGAGAAGAAACCGCTTCGCCCTCGCCTGAGGGCATCTCTGAAAAAAGGCTTCCTTCTGGACCTCCGGATCGCCGTTCGGGCCGCTGGCGCCGTAGGGCACAACATACGCGTTCCAGCGATGCATCCAGAAGCTCTGCTCGGCGAGACGCTTCTCCGCCTTGGAGGTAAACAAAACGCGATATGCTCCGCGAAGTATCCAATACTCCGCCGGAATCCAATAGAGCCACTTCTTGATGTGCTTCAGAGGGAATGCGTGTTTGAAGTAGGGGTCCAACATGCCGTGCGTAAACACGACGTAGGGGGTGTTTCCGGCAAGGGTCCTCCATGCCGCGAAACCGCAATACTGCCATAGGCCGTTCACGACCACGCCGTCAAAGCGATGGCGATTGTCTCGCAGCCACGGCAGCAGCCTGGAGTTGAAGCCGTAGGTGGTGCTCGTCGGACCGAGCGCGTGCACGGGAAAGCCTACGTCGTCTAGATAGGGCGCCGATGGGTCGTCCAGCGTCACCACTTCGCCGGTATAGCCGATCGGACCGTAACTCAGCAGCACCCTGACAGATTCGGTAGGGCCGCCGGCTGCGGGGTTAAGTGTTCCGATGATGTGAAGAATACGCATCAGTTCTGGTCCGGCAGTTCGAGCATAGCAGTTGAATTTGCCGAGAGCGATTTCGGCGGCAGAGGATCGTTATCCTTATTCTTGCTTCGCGTTGCCTGTGCAACTCCGGCCCGAAGACCGCGTATATCTTCTTCGAAGCTCCACGTTTGGATTCGCTCTCTGCCTCTGTCCCCCATTGCGGCCGATAACTGTGGATCATTAAGCACTCGCCGCAACGCATCGGCCAGCGCGGCGATATCGCCTACCGGAAAGACGCAGCCTTCGACATTGTTGTGGATCAGATCCGGCTGGCATCCCACGTCGTCGGATACGATGACAGCGCGCCCTGCATTCATCACTTCATTGACAATCAGGCCCCAGGGCTCGTCCTGCGAAGGCAAAACGAAGACTGTCGCAATGTCGAAGAATGCTGGAATCTCGGACTGGTTTTGAAATCCGCAGAAGCGGATGCTGTTGAAACCGCTTTCCCGGGCTCGATCCTCGAGATCGGTTCGTTTCTCGCCGTCGCCAACTATGACGAGGTAGGCATTCGGCTCCACCCCAGGCGCGGGCGAAAGGCGCAGATAAGCCTCGAGAAGGTCTCCGCAACGCTTTCTGCCTTGCAGTTTCGAGACGTAGAGAATGACCGGCCGCGACGGATCAAGCGCAAGATCCTCCAGCAGTTGTGTTCGCGTTTGGGCCGCCGTTCGACTTCGGCTCAGGAAGTAATCATTGTCGACCGCGTAGGGCATGAAGAACTGTGGGACATCCCGTCCAAGATGATGCCGCCAATACGCGGCGTTCAGAGTGCCGATCGGCAGGACGCCATCGACAAGGCTGCGAAGTCCGCGGAAGACCAGTCGCTTCGCCAGTTGCCTCCAGCCGCTCCGTTGTCGCGCAAGGTCGCGGGACTCCGCTCGCAGGAGAACAGGGATTCCCAAGGCCTTGGCCGCCAGCATTGCCTGCAATGCATTGAGGGTGGAATACCCATGCACCCAGAGCACATCGAACCCGGCGACACCTTTTCCGCCCTTCAGACGGCTGAAGATTCCGTAGTTCAGGGGGCTGGCCACGCCGGTGCGGCCCTTATCCCGAAGAGCGGGCAGCACCTCGTAGCGATAGCCATCCAGGAGCGGTATATCCCAGCTGACATCCACGCCGAATCCCTTGTCGGCGTATCCCCTGGCAGAAAAGCTCGATCCAAAAAATACCGTGAGGTCCATGTCTTCTTCTTGCGCGATGCGTCTCAGCAAGGGAGCTTGATATTGGATGGGATGGCTCACCAGATAGGCTATTCGCACAGGCCTGTTGTTCGCGTTTGTATCTCGGAGGGAAGAGATCGCTCTGGAAGTAGGTGGCGTCATCTGTTTACACCGCGATCTTGCGCGTTATCTGGGCGAGGGCCTGACGCAGCGCCTGGAGATCTTCTTCGAAGCTCCAGGCATTGATCCTGCTCAAACCGCGCCGTCCCATCTGCGCCGCGGTCTCGGGGCTGCTTAGCACCTTCCGCAGAGCCGCAGCGAGAGCATTCACATCGCCCACCGGGTAGATATAACCTTCTACGCCATCGGTGATCAGGTCGGGCGCACAACCTACGTCGTCAGAGAGAATGACCGCTCGCTCTGCATTCATCACTTCATTCACGATCAGGCCCCACGGTTCCTGGCGCGACGGTAAGACAAATACAGTTGCGATATCAAAAAAGCGTGGCAGTTCGGACTGGTTTCGGAACCCGCAGAACCGCACGTCTGCCAGGTTGGAGGCCGCAGCCTGCTGCTCGAGCGAGACTCTCTCCTCCCCGTCTCCTACGATGATGAGATAGGGGGCGACACGACCTTCTTCAGCGAGAAGATTCTTGTAGGCCTCCAGCAGATCGGAGCAATGCTTTCGCTGCTGCAGCTTGGATGCGAACAGAATGACGGGCCTGTCATTGTCCAGACCAAGCTCTCGCTTCAAGTCGTTGCGTCTTTCTCGGGCTGCGATGCTCCTTCGTTGAAAATATTCGTTATCGACCGCATAGGGCATCAGAAAGAGGGGGACTTTGTCGCCGACGTAGTGGCGCCAGTATTCGCCATTGAGAGTCCCAACCGTCAGGATTCCATCGAGCATTCTCTTCAAGACCTCGAAAAAAAGCTTCTTCAAGAGCAGCTTCGGCCCACTGCGCGGCCTGTCTCGCAGCCACATGTCCCCGCGCATCAGCACTGGGATGCCGAGCGCCTTCGCCGCCAACATCCCATGCATTGCGTTGACCATTGCGTACCCGTGCACCCAGAGCACATCGAACGGACGCTCTCCGGGCTTTCCGCGAAGCGCCGCGAAGATGCCGCGATTGAGCGGAGTGAATACGGTTTGCGTTCCATTATCTCGAATCACAGGCAGGAACTGATACTTGTATCCATCCAGAAGCGGCACGTCCCACTTCACCTGCACCCCGAAGCCTTCGTCCTGGTAGTCTCGAAGCGAAAAGTCCGATCCAAAGAAGACAGTCAGGTCGATGTCCTGCTCTTGCGCAATCCTGCGAAGCAGCGGCGCCTGGTACTGGATGGGATGACTGACGAGATAGGCAAGCTTGACCTTGTCGTTCAACCTGCCACCCATGTCTGGATTATGCGAATCCATCTCTCTTGACTCGTAAACGCGGATGAATAGTGCGTGCTATTGCTGAACCGCAAAGAGCAGGATGGAGATGATGCCCAGCAGGACACCCAGCCCTCCGTTCTTGATCGCGGATTTCATAGGGCTCGACGGGAGGAAGATAATGTCGTCCGGTCGAAGTACGGGATCGGGAGCCTTGCCGTCGATCACCTTCTTCATATCGACCTTCACAACCTGACGAGTGAAGCCGGTCGTTCGAATGAGGCGAAGATCGTTACTTCGGCCCTCGTATCCGGCTCCGCCCGCTAGAGCCGCAACCTGCATCAGCGTCAGAGGCGAATTCTGCTGAAGCGGTATTGCCCCTTGCGTTCTGAACGCACCCAGCAGATAAACGACGCCCACTCTCGACACGATGATTGTGTCTCGCGGGAAGATGGGAATATTAGCCTGCGCGCTCTTTGCAGGATCCGTGCCGAGATCGACTGTGATGGGCAGAGCTACGCCGGGGCGGTTGATGGTAATGACGTGACTCGCGGTCGTTGGCAGGCCTCCGCCGCCTACGACAATCGTCGTCGCCCCTCCGGTCGCAGCCCCTCCGCCTACCGACGAAAGCACGTCCAGTAACCGCCGCTCTCCGATGATCGGCACGATTCCGTGCAACTCGCCAACCACCGTCGCGGTCTGATTTGGAGACTCAACCACTTGTATCGAAACCTGGGGATTCCGGTACATGCCGGCATCGATAAGTTTGCGTGCAATCAACGCCTCGCCCTGACTTAGGGTCAGACCTGCCAGATGTACCGTGCCGATGAGGGGAAGCTCGACCGAACCATCCAGGCTCACGCGGACGGTCGGAGAATAATCCAGCGACTCATACAGATGAACGCTGAGGAGATCCTGAACGCCGAGATAAAAATCGCGGGCTCCCGGATACAGTATGGCGGGGTCGGTTGTGATCGTTACCGGCGGATTGACAGGTGTGTTGATGCTGATTGCGGGTCCGCTGAACTGCGCCTCTGCAGCGTGTCCAAACACGAAAAGTAACGAAAGCAGCACCGCGCACAGCCACGCGCCGGACCCTCCGCGCCCTAGCGCATAGCTGACCTTCTCGACCCTTGGGGAGGCATTCATACGATCTCTCATCGCTCACCGTCCTCTGTGCGTTGGCCGGTGCTTTGGGATGGAGTCTGCGCCTCCCAGCTGTCAGAGTCCACACTCGCGTACGAGTAACCGGAATACCCGTAGTACCCGTAATATTCAGGAGAGTTGAGGTCAACCGCATTCAGTACGATTCCGGTGATCGTCGCTCCCGAGCGTAGCAGCAGATCTCTGGCTCGACGGACCACATGCTTGCTTGACTTGCCGTGGCGGACGACGAGCACGACAGCATCAGCCTCGCGCGCGAGAATGACACCATCGGTCACAGACAGGATCGGCGGAGAATCGATAACGACGTACTTGTAGAGCTCGCAGCATCGCTTCAGAATGGTGATCATTGCATCGGAGCTCAACATTTCTGTCGGAAACGGAGGAACCGGCCCGCTGGGCAGGATGTCGAGGTTAGGAATCTCAGGGACACGCTGTACCGTCGCCTCGAGAGTCGTCGCGCCGGTCAGCACGGTCGTCAGTCCAACCTTGCCATTCAAACCAAAGCGGTGATGCACGTTGGGCCTGCGAAGATCGCCGTCGATCAGTAGAACGCGCGTATCGCGCTGCGCGAGGATCGCCGCAAGGTTGCTGGCCGCCGTGGTTTTGCCCTCCGATGGCGTGGCGCTGGTCACCACGATCACCCTGGGCGGATGCCCCGTGGAGGAGAGCAGCAGGGAAGTACGCAGCGAACGGAAGGCCTCGGCGAATTGCGACTTGGGCTGAGTCAGGATCCCGATATTTCGTTGCGCGGTCGTCATCGTTGCAGCCTGATCGACCGAAGAGCGGCGCGCTCGTGGGATGACGGCAAGCGACGGCAGCTCTGTAATGCTTTCAATCTCCGCAACGCTGCGCAGACCGGTATCGAGGCTCTCGAGTACGAACGCGGCAACAATGCCAAGGAGCAGGCTGAAGATCAGAGCCGTGAGAATCACGGTGGATTGTGGCTTCAATGTAGGAAAGGCAGGAGGGAGTGCGGGATCGACCACGTCGATCTCGAGTGATTCAAGTCCAGATTGCACGCTTGCCGTCCGCAACCGCTGCTGCAGGCTGTCATAGAGTGTGCGGTTGGCCTCAAATTCGCGTTCGCGCAGGTTGTACTCCACCAATTGATCCCGCAATTTGTAGGCATCTGTCTTTTGCTGCTCAAGCGCGGCGGTTGTCTGTTTCTCGTTGGCAAGGGCGACGACGTACACCTGCTTCGCCTGGATCAGGAGGCGATCTTGTTCGGCGCGAATCTCCTTGTTGAGCTCATCGATCTGTGCCTTGACCGCCTTCGACTGAGGATGGTTCGGTCCCAGAGTCGATTCCAACTGGGCGTAGTTCGCACGCGCTGTCGCAACCGATCCTCGCAGCGCGGAGAGTTCGGCCGGAGATGTGCCAGGCGTCGTCTCGATGGATCCCTCGATGGTGTTGGGATCCATCCCGCTTACTACGCGGTAGCGAGCCTCGGAGATAATGCGCGCCAGTTTTGCCGCGCTTGCGGCCCGCGCCAGGTCGTCCAAAGAGGAGCTGATCTGATTGTGAGTCGGATCGAAGCCCAGAATTCCCAGTTTCCGCTGCAGGTCCAGCATCTGCTCCTGCGACGTCTCCACCTGCTGCTTCAAATCGTCGAGTGTGCCCGAAAGCCATGTCGAGACGTGCTGGGTCGACTCGAAACGAGTCTTATAGCTGTTTTGAATGTAGGTGGAGATCACCGTGTTGACGATGTCGGCTGAGAGCTTCGCACTCAAGCTGCTATAGCTGATGCGGATGATGTCTGTCTTCGGAACAAGCGCGACATGCAACTCGCTCTGTAGGCGGTGAACCGTCGATTGCCTGACCTCCGGAACATCAAGGCTTGTGTGTGCAACCGGCCCCTTCACTCCGAGAAAGTCCGCGTTATTGGAAAGATCCATTTCGCGTGCGACTTTCAACATGAGACTGTCGCTTTTGAGGATCTCGATCTCGCTCAGCAGTCTCGATCCTGCATCTTCAGACCCCGTGACCGCGCTGACACGATATTCGTTGGAAGATCCGGATCGAACCTGGATTCGACCGTAACTTTCATAAAGCTTTTCCTGAAATTGCGCAGTGAAGATCCCATACGCCAACCCCAACCCGACCGCGATCATAAGCACCCACCGGCGCTTTCGGAGCGTGATCAGGGCCTCTGACAGGGTCGTGTCCGTCACGGTCGTGCTGAATCCAGACGTGTTTGTCTCCGGAGGGACGGGGGGAGGCGCCGGCACGTTTGTAAAGCCCATTTCACTTAGTCTACCCGAGGACTCCCTCGGGAAGGAAGATTAGATCGGCCGCCGCCTTGCCTCTAGAGCCGATACAGGTTACAAGAGGAATGGGCCCACAGTCCGGCTCCCGCTGATAACAAAACGCATCCTATGAATCCTATGAATGAGAATGTCAAAATCGCTGTTGTCGGATCGGGCTATGTTGGACTTGTAGCGGCTGTCTGTTTCGCCGAAATCGGCCACGAAGTCATCTGTGTCGACAATAACGAGTCGAAGGTCGCCGCCCTCCAGACGGGAGACACGCTGATTCACGAGAAGTTTCTCCCCGAGCTTCTCGCGAAGTATGGCAACTCGAAGGTTCGCTTCATGAGCGACCTGGCAGAGGCTACCCAAGAATGTGAAGCTGTTTTCATTGCAGTGGGTACGCCGCAAAGCGAGACCGGAGACGCTGACCTGTCCTATGTTGAAGCCGTAGCCTGCGAGATTGCACGGTCGCTCGACGGCTACAAGGTCATAGTCGAAAAAAGCACGGTGCCGGTCTACACCAACGAGTGGATCAGGCGCTCAATGGAACGCAACGGCGCGGCACATCACCATTTCGATGTCGTCTCCAATCCGGAGTTCCTGCGTGAGGGAACG